>Ga0181560_10006102_pt1 | contig 10621 bp, 12 predicted proteins | sample 011ome_20_FD_133751 | JGI IMG/M metagenome (GOLD analysis project Ga0181560, IMG submission 133751) | Coastal salt marsh microbial communities from the Groves Creek Marsh, Skidaway Island, Georgia - 011509CT metaG (megahit assembly) | ecosystem: Environmental > Aquatic > Marine > Intertidal...
CCTGCGACTAGTGAATAATGGGCGTACATATTGTCGTTAGCGTATTGCTTCGTCTCGATGTTCATGCCCTGTTTGCGTAATTCGCCAATACGAGCTGATAGCCGGTAGCACCCATATTTCTCTAGGGCATCAATCGGTGTGATTGTTTTCCCAGCAATCAGGTCATCTCGTATCATGTCACGCTGCGTGGTTATCCGGTTCGATCTGTATGTCATGTCGTTCTCCTATGTTTTTGGTAAGTGCTTCCCAGCTCACTGGGAACAGTTCGCTGCAGTAGGTATCAATCCATCCTGCGACTATTGCGGTTTCTGCTTGTGAATGAGTGTCCAGCCGCTGCTGGCACACCCGTGCGAAGGCATAGAGACTGCCCGACCAGTACCATTCGGTCATAAGGGATTGGGGCAGTATCATTCTTGCCTGTTCAGGGGCTACGCCCTGCTTGATTAGGATGTTGTAGTTTTTGAAGGCCAATAGGTGGGTCTGCTCAAGCACCTTTTGAGGTGTGCTTTGGTCTTTAACCTCACCGTCACTGCCTTGCTTGCTATTCAGTGGTCTGCCTCGCCACACCGAAGGATTGTAAAACTCCGGCGGGCTATCGACATACCGTCTGGAACATTCATTCCAGCTCAAGCCAATCTGGTGCTTCACGAGCTGTCGTGCCACGAAGATTGGGGCTTTGATGCGAAACTGAATAGACGTATGGGCAAATGGCGACCAATGACCATGGTCAGCTAGGTAACCAATTAGCTTCATATCTGCTTCATTCAGTTCGGCTGAGTGCTTATCGAATGAAACCCGTGCTGAGTTAACAACTGACAAGTCACTGCCCATATGGTCAATGTATTGCACCTGAATGTTCGGCTGGCTCATCTGTTTCTCCTTCATCGATGAAAAGCAATTCCTGTTCAACCAGTCGCCCCGTGTCACGTTGGTAGACCAATGTGCCAGCGTGGCCTGTTTGGCCTGTGTAACGATTTTTGAGGATTTTGATGTGCCGGACATCGGAGTCTGGGTCATCAGGGTCAGCTTCAAGTCCGATACAGGTATCAGACAGCTGCGCAATGGCATGACTGCCTCGAAGCTGGCTAAGGCTCACCCTTGCGCCATCCTCATGGCCTCTGCCATCAGGTCGCTTCAAATGTGAAACCATGATAATCGAAATGCCCAACTCAGAACAAAGCGTTCTCAGCTTCGTGCAAGCCGCATCGAGCATCCGGCGTTCATCGCCTTCCTGTGCGGAAACAAGGATGCTGATATGGTCTAATATCACGTGAGAAATCGAAAGTGAGACCGCCATAAATCTGATGCGTTGACAAATCATGTCAATGTCAGAGCTGCCAAAATGGTCGAGCAGATAACAGGTTCTGTCGCCAAACAAATCATCGAAGCCCTCAAGCACTTCTTCATCTGTGGCTTGCTCCCGCTCCACCAACAGATTTTTGCTGAGGTGGATGCCAGTCAGGCCAAGCAAGGTTCGCTTATTGCTTTCTTCCAATGCTATGACACCAACCTTTTGGTCGTGCATCAATAGGTGGTGGATAAGCTCTTTGCAGAACGTAGATTTTCCAAGGCCGCTTCCCGCTGCGATAGTTGTAAGCGTCTCACGGTGTAAACCTCGCAGGATTTCGTTAAGCTGGCTGTAGGGCCATGTAATGGCACTTGCTGCCTCATCAATCGTAATATCTGACCGGTAGTCAGTTGCAGATTTCAGACCATCAGGTCGGAACTCCTGTGCTTGCCAGATGGACTGTACCAGCTCTGAGCGTTTGCCCTGAATGATAGCTTCATTGGCATCCTTGGCTGGCATCGATGCTATTTTGCATTTGCCGACTGGTAGTATTTCAGCCACTTCCTGAGCAGCTTTCTGACCAGCTGCATCTGCATCGAAGCAAATAACCACCTCATCGAAACCATTGATGAAATCAAAGTTCTTCCGCACTGCTCGAACCGCACCGGCTGCACCAGTCGGGATGCTGCAGACTGCATATTTATGCTGAAAGCAGGAACTGAGCGAAATTGCGTCCAATTCTCCTTCGGTCAGACACAATTTACGCCCTTTTCCACTCCATAGGCTCTGCCCAAATAGCGTGATGTTGTTGGTGTCGCCAATGAACTGAAACGACTTTCCTTTGCCACGTATTTTCTGGGCAACGATTTTGCCAGTCGCATCACGATAGTTTGCAATCTGGACTAGCTCACCTTGATGGTTATAGCCAACCCAGTAGCTGAACTTCTCGCAGTCGGCTTCGGTTAATCCTCGTGCCGGTAAGCTTTTTGCTTCGCCCTTGAGTAGGTTCGCTTGCTTGGCTTGGACTTTGTTCTGAACCGCTGCCTGTCCTGTGCTATCTCCTTCGCTACTGGGTTGATAGGTTTGACAGGAGAAACAGTAGCTATTGGTCGTACCGTCATTGTTTTCGTAAACCCCTCTTCCATCACTGCTGCCACATTCATCGCAAGAAGTGTGGTGTAGGAATTTTCCCTCGTTGTCAGGTTGCTGTTGCATCTGTTTCTCCTTCATTCAGCTAAGCTAGGATGTAGCGGGTGTAACGCTGACCAAGCCGGTCAGTTTTCCACTCGCTAATGATTTTCAACCCACGCTGACGCAAGTCAGCAATGCGTCTGGTTAGCGACCTGACCCGATATAGGTCATTTGCTTCAACCCAGCTGATTGACCCAACGTCACGCAAGTGCGTTAAGATTTGGTCATTCTGGCTCATTATGGTTTTCTCCTTCTGTTAACCATTCATCGGGAATGCGCTTGTGTGCGTATTTGAAGCCGTGCTTTTCTGCCCATTGGGCATAGCTCGTGGGCGAGCCTCGATAGAGCTTGGCGTTCTGGTTGCTGAACACAAAACGCACTTCGATGTCTGGATGTTGTTGTTTGATGAGCAAGTGTTTCTGTCTATCAGCGACAGTAAATCTTCCCTTGCTTTCGATAAAAAAATGCCCACTTTTCGTGGGGATTTTGAAGTCGGGTAGGTAGGTAGATTGCCTTTTAGGCCAAGTGTACGAAACCTTGTCGGCTTTCGGCTCGTACACCACTGGTAAACCAGCGTCTCTAATCTGTTCGGCACAATTTTCTTCCAATCCGCTCCTATAGCCATTCATAAGGCCATGAAACCGGTTAGAAATCGTACTCATCCCCCCCTGGCTTTTCGTTGCTGTTTGCTGCCTTTTGTGTAGCGACAAAGCCGCCCTCTTCTGGCTCAAACTCAACCTTTGCCTCTACAAGCTCGATAATCTGAACTGCAGACATCTGCATCGATATGCCGTTACCCTGAACGCTGTATGGGTAAAAGCTTCCCTTGACCCGCATAACGCTGCCGCCAGTAACATTTGGCAGCTGCTCAGGCGCAATCAATGTGCCTTGTGAGTCTGCAAATTTTGGCTGGTATTTGGATTTCAATTTGAAAACCACATCGCCTGTTTCGGCGTCTTTGGCGAAAGGCATTTTGCAATTGCCCTTACCAAAATTGTCGTTGGCGACTTGCTGCGCCAAATCAATTAATGGCTTCGCATCACCTTCTGAAATACGCAAATCGACAGTGTATTTCGGATTTTCTTTGTTAAAGGCATCATCTGGGCGATTAAGCCAAGCATATTTAGCCGTGCCTTTCGGCGTCTGAAACATAATCTTCTGTGCCATGTTCGTCTTCTCCTTCATGGTCAAAATGTTGTTGGGGCTGGTCAAACCTCGCAAGGGAAAGCCCTAATGCGTCAGCTTGAACCAGCATATCTAAGGGGATGGGTTCGCCACGTTGCTGAAGTAGCTTTGCCATCCCCAGTAACTTCACACGTGGGTTCACGATTGCTCCTGTTTCTGGTGTTGAGACAAAAAAAAACGCCCCGAAGGACGCTCTGTCGTTTACCCCAGAAATAAAGAACCGCTTGGTTCGGGCTTATAGGAAGCTGTAAAGGCTATCCTTGATTTGCTCGATATCAAAATCTTCACGATTAGGAACTTCAGGCCAGTCAATTGCACGGATGTGTGCAATCACCGCCTCATCGATTTTGGTCTGCTGAGTGATTGTCCATGCATTGCCCTTAATTCTAGCAAGCTCCTCTGCCGCCCATTTTTCGGACAGGTGAACGAACAGCCGCCGCTTATTTTGCGACAACAGGTCGTGGTATAGGTTGTAATCCCTATACAGCTCGATCAGGGTGTCACGCAGGGCTTCAGACAGCGTTAGCATATCACCAATCCCTGCAGCAAAGCTGTCATGCACAACCATCACGCTTTCAACGTCACGCTTTTTGCATTCAAGCACCGTCATCATCAGATGTGTTGCATCCATTGCGTGAACGATGTTTGGCGCAGATGCATTGATAGATTTCTCTACCCATAGCTTGGTATCGTCAGTTTCGTGGACGCTAAGCCACTCCGTGCGTGTAAAACCAAGACTGTTCTCTCCTTCTTGACGTTCTGCCTTCAACGGCCTGTCAAAAAACGTGAGTTGTTGGTCTTTGGTAAATTCCTGCACGTAATGCTGGTACATCGGAAACTGCATATGAGGCGTCACGAATTTCAGATGCACACCGTTTTCATTGTGCGTTCTGTATTCCTTCTTCTCATCGTCAGTCAGGTCATCGTAATTAGCTGGCCTCTGTTCGGTAATTTCAGATTTAGCTAGAATGCTTGCGATATCCCGAATGAATTTCATGCCTGTTTCAGCTGAGGTCACAACTTCGACAATCGCCCTTTCATGCACCCCCGCAATGTAGATGCTTGCAGCGAAGCCCTTGTCAGCACCGAATGGATGCTCAGCAATTTTGCCATGCCGCAACTTTTCAGACAGCTTGTCCATCCAGTCAGCACGTAGCTGATTGGCGAAACCAAACTGGCGGCTGCTATAACAGTACGTCATAACTTGGCGTTTAATCACGCTGCGTCCATAAGGCATCACAACATCACCTGACCACTGCTCAAGCTGGTCAATCACTTCCAACTCTTTTTCTTTCTTCAGCCTTTGCCGTGCATCGCTTCTGCTCCAGCGTCTGCGCAAACGCCTCCGTTCCCTGTCTTTCAACACGAACCGATTGTCTTCGTCTTTTTCAGCAAGCTGGGCAGCGACTTCAGCTTCTTGTTGCCTATCATCATCAGTGACAGGGTCATCGAGCAGTTCCTGCGTCTTGCGTATCTTGTCTTCAGCAAACAACCGCTTGGCAACTACAAGGCAATCTTCGTAAATATCACGCCTTGTTTTGCTATCGCTAAGATTGACCCTTTCGCAATTATCGGTATGCAAAAGTGATAAGGCAAGGTGCTGAACGCCACTTTGCGATGCATCAACAGCAATAGGTAAACCAGTGCTGTAATCCTCGCCGTTAGCTTTGGCTTGTTCGTAAAGATAAAGTTCACGACAGGCAGCAATAAACTGGAATGGCTCACTGGCTTCAGACCAAATGTCAAAACTGGTTTTGAAATCCGCACCACAAGCAAGGATTGCATCCTTGTTTTCCTCATAGAAAGTCGCATGGTCTTGCACATCCAGCTTGTCCATCTTGTTGCCGTATGTGTTTGCAAGCTGCAGATATAACCAAGCTACATTCTCTTCAGTGACCAATTGCTTTTTCGCAAACACAAATTGCGCACGAATGTAATCGGTGTCGTGGTGTCCAAAATCGTTGATATGATAAATCCTGCCACGGCTATCACAGTTGTGCGGCATATAGAAATCACCGTCATCCAACAGCTTTTCAGCCTCACCAACGGGTGCTGCACTGTCTTTTGGATTAGGCGCAGCAGTGTAGCGGTGCAACATCGTTGTATTGCCACGGGCTGCCGCATTCGCTTCAACCTTGTCATTCTTGTCTTGCGTCCATTGGCTTCGCTCATCGGGCGACATTGCGGCCCACACATCATCAGTCAGTTTGGTCTCAACCGGAACTTGCTCGATGTTAGGCCAGCTCTTTAAATCACCACCTTTCCGGCCTTCATCTACCCACTGAACAGCCCGAAGAACATATTCGTTGATATTGTATGGCGTGTTTTGAATGTGGTGGACGGCCTCAAGAACCTTGTCCATCTTGCCGTTTTCAATCCGCTCTTCGACATCAGCCTTTTGCTCATCACTCATGTGACGGACGAAATGTGTGCGGAAGTTCAGCATCGCATCATCATAAGGCCCACTGCGTGACCATCCGTCTTCATGCGGATACCATTCATTGGGCTGGACTGGATTTGCGCTGAACATTGGCGATTGCAAATCAAAATGCTTTTCGTTGCGTTCTTCAATGGCTTTAAGGACTTCCTGCGACAGTTCCAGATAGCGTGTGGCCTTTTTGTCATCACCCTTTTTGAACTTTTCCCAGTCAAGCAAGCCCGCTTGCGTCACGCTATCCTGCAAGGCACTGCCAATGTTGCGCAGCATATTGCGGTTTGCGTAATATCTGCTGTCAAACCCAAGATGTTCAGCACGGGCCAAGAACATATCTGTCCGGCGATAGGTGTCGCCCATCTTCTGCATCATCGCTGCCTTGAAACGCTCAAAAGCTTTTTCTCTTTCGCCTGTTCCATAGACCAGCTGGTCGAATAGCAAAGCGACAAAATTCTTGCCAGCTTGCTCACGTGCTGCAGTCATCGACAAGCCCTTCTGCGCCGCATCAACAAAGCAGTTGATTGCAAGGGCGGCAGTAAGGCGGGTGTCTACAGCCTTAATGGCTTTATACCATTTTGGCTTGTTGCCTTTGCCCTGCTCATCGTAAGGCTTCAGCATAGCCCGAAGCTGCTCGTTGACAGCGTCTAGGTATCTGTCACGAAATTCCACGCCAGCATTCGTGTTTGACACGTTCTTTTTCGCCCGTGCCAACCGTGAACGCTCTGCGCCTTTAGCAACCATCTCGCCTTGCCGTTGCTTGGCAAGTTGCTGTCGGGCTTGGTGTGGATGTTGTTTCAATTCTTTCATGTGCGATATTCTCCTTCAGTTGCCAACTCTTTTACAGGGCAGCGCAATGCGCCGCCTGTTGGCTACTGCTAAGCAGCTACTCCTTCCCTTTGATTTTCAACCTCTTCTAGCCCGTAGATTGACGACAGCCATTCACGAACCTGTTCCCTATCAAGACTATCGCCGTGGAATTCGGCTTCACGGTCTGGATTGTCCAGATGCGCCATTACGCATTTGGCAATCTGAATGTGACTAGCACCGTGGTCATAAACACCACCCTGCCCATACCATTCATAGCAATAGTCGAGAAACGCAGCCAGTTCTGGTGTTATCTTCATGCTGCATCTCCTTCTGCCATCACGCCACGCATCGCCACTACGGCTTCAGCCATCTCCATGAAGGCAAATGACAGCTGTTCGTTATCGTTAGCTGCCTGTGTTATCTCTAGACCCTGTGGGCTGTGACTAACCATCACATCACCCATAACCTCGTCTAAAGCCAATTCAACGTCTTGGTTGTAAGCGTCAACCAGCGCATTAATGTCTGCTGTTTTCATATGGTATGCTCCTTGTTTCTGATGGAAAAATCGAACAGCGCATCGCCAACCAATAGTCACGATTGGTGGTTGCTGGTCTATTGCCCCAGAAATATGGAAATCCGCAGAAAACGGTGCTTTTTGACGACCTATATAGGACGCTGAAATCGACACAAACAAGGCGTGACGATGGTGCTTTTGAGATGTTCGATAACTACATATCGAGCATGTTTTCAAAATAGAACAAAAGCAGAACATTCGTCAACCACGTTTCATCAAATTAGTTTGCCAACCCCCAGCAATCGTATGACCACTGGGGGAAATTATTTTTGCTCAGCTAGTATGTGCTGATTTGAAATCTGGTCTTATGCTGGTCGCCGGTCGATAATTTGATGCTTGTGGTGACAAGTTCTGGGTCACCATCCTCATCATATCCGACACCAACAGCACAAACTTTATGCCCAATCAATTTGGCAATGACAGTGGCTGTTTCGACAGTCGCAGCTTCCTGCCGGACAAATTGTCCCTGCCATTCGTCATCCCTGATGATTGGCCCATCCCAGTCTGGGTCGTGGTCTTCGTAAAAATAGTCATTGGAATTATCATTCAAACAAGGCATAGTAACTTCGCTTTCTGGCCTAACAGCCGGTTAAATATAGCCCCCTTTAGAGTTACCGCTCTGAGGGGGGCATCTTCCTGACAACCCGCCCATTGGGCATAGATATGGTAGGTGTCGACTTTTTGACATACTATATCTTGTGTGTCGTCAGTTCGTTAAAAATGGCATATAGCCGCCGATATGCGCAATATGTTAAATGTGGGAATGTTGGGGAAAAGCCCAAAAAAACTCGCAAACCCAAGCTCAGCTTCAAAACTTTTTTTCATAAAAGTGACAAAAAAGTCTGTTTTAAGTGCTAATTCGGCGTGAACTGCGAAATCTAGCACCTTTTCCCAAGCCTACCACCCCGCCAAAATGACGAAAAAAAAGGGCCATCCGAAGATGACCCTATGGTGAAGTGATAGCTTGTCCCGTTACATTTGCGCACCAATGTCGAGCAGATGGTCAGGCTTTGCCTTCACGTATTTCTGCGTGGTTTGCAAGCTGCTATGGCCCAACGCCTGAGCGATGACGATAGTGTTAACGCCCAAATCATTAGCCATCACAGACGCAGCAGTGTGCCGTGTGGCGTGGAAGGTGAAGTCACGGTCATTACGTCCGAACTCACGCTTGCATAGCTCCCAGCGGTAATAGAACGCCTTGCGGCTGTAATAGGTCGCCAGCTCATCAGCAACAAATACAGCTGCCGCTTTAGCGTCAGGATGCGAGATAGCGACATTACGTGGCTTACCGTTCTTGCTGGTTGCCAGCTCGACCCAGTTGCCACAGTCGCTGATAGATGCCCTGCCCTCAGCAAGCGCAAGTATCTCGCCCAAGCGTAAGCCGGTCTTGCAACCCAAGATGAACATATGCGCCATCCAGCCATCGCCACGCTGCCGGAAGAAATCGACAATCAATGTCTGTTCGTCCTTGCTGTAGACCTTGAACCGTTGTGCGCCTTTTGCTGACGGACGGAACTTGATTTTCATGACCTGTGTAATCACACGCTCATCAACAGCGTGGGCAAACACCTTCGAGATGCTAGCAAGATACCGATTGACCGTGCCATCAGATTTGCCCTGCGCCAGCATATGGTCTGCAAACGCATGAATGTCACGTGGCAGGAACTGCGCCAACGGGCGGCTTGCGTTATTGCCAAATGCGATAAACGCATTGACCTGAGTGACGCTTCGCTTGCGATGGTCAGCTGAAGGCCACATCCGCTTCGCTTCACGCTCGATGAAGCCGCTGATGCTGTTGTCTGTGGACGCTGGCTCAAACATATGGATTTGTGCGTTCATCTTACTGCCCCCACTTCTTAGCAATGGTGTTGAGGTCAGCGTGGCTGTAGCGCATGACTTGGCTCATTGTCTTATGACCGGTCATCTGCGCAACCTCGATGGGCGTAAAGCCCTGCTCGAAAAAGCGTGACGCAGCTTCATGGCGAAAGTCGTGGAAACGCATATCTGTACCAGCCCGTTTTTTGCAACGCTTCCAGCACATATAAAGCTGGTTGGTAGTGATGCCCCAAACTGTGTGATGGGTGGCTTCAGTGATTAGAACGCCACTGGCGGCTCTCTGAGCCTCTAGCAGCTCGATTGCACGTGGTGATAGTGAGATTGTGCGGTCATAGCCGTTCTTGCCGTCAGCGACTCGCAAAACGCCGTTATCCACATCAACGTCATACCACGCCAGCCTAGTAATCTCAGAACGGCGCATGGCGGTCTCAAGAGCGAACTCGATGACCGGACGCAACCATTTGACCTCAGCTTGGTCAGCTGCCCACAATACGTTGTTGAGGTCTTTCTTGCTTGGCCTACGGAACTTTTCGGTTTGTGGTTGTTTTTTAATGACCAGCCTTTGGAACAATTCAGCTGGTACAACCCACTCCCAGTCACGTGAAGCTAATCTGGCAGCTGATTTAACCACATCATATTGCCTAGATACTGATGACGCAGTCACCGTTAATAGGCGAGTCGCAAGCCAGTCTTTTAAAACTTGCAGTCTCACAGTGGCGAGAGGTGCATTGACCCACTCAGCTTCTTTTAGCAGTTGATTGATGAACTGCCTTTCATTCCGCCAGCTTTTTTTGGTTGGCGTTACCTCGTCACGATACTTTATCAAAACCTCAGCAAAAGTTGTTGGTGTGTAATCGCTCTTTGAAGGGGCTGCATAAGTATCTTCAGTTGGAACAGGTTTACCCTCTTCCAGACACGCCCAAGACAGTGCCTCAAAGTGTGTGTCAAAAGTCTTCGTGCGGGTAGGTCTGCCACCTCTACGCACCCGTGCAGTAAAACGTCCATTTCTTTCTTGTATGTTCGCCATAATGGCCTCTCCTTAACAGAGGTCAATCTTGGTGCAATTTGGTGCAATTGGCACAAAAATTAGCACAAAAGACTAAACCTCAGCAAATGCTCCACTGGGCGTCAGTGGAAACGAAGGCCTAAAACTGTTGATTTATATGGATTTATTGGGTGTCTGGGGAATGGTGGGTGGTGAGGGGTTCGAACCCCCGACCTACTCGGTGTAAACGAGTTGCTCTCCCAGCTGAGCTAACCACCCTATTCATTCCGGCGTTATTGTTCACATAAGCGACAACAGATA
>Ga0181560_10006104_pt1 | contig 10616 bp, 7 predicted proteins | sample 011ome_20_FD_133751 | JGI IMG/M metagenome (GOLD analysis project Ga0181560, IMG submission 133751) | Coastal salt marsh microbial communities from the Groves Creek Marsh, Skidaway Island, Georgia - 011509CT metaG (megahit assembly) | ecosystem: Environmental > Aquatic > Marine > Intertidal zone...
CGCCCCGTCGCCGCGCGCGTCCCCGCCCGCGCCGAGCGCGCGACATCGCGCCGCGTACTTCATATGAAAAAGGTCCATCAACCGCGTCACGTAGTTCATATGAAAAAGGTCCATCAACCGCGTCACGTAGTCCATACGAAAAAGGTCCATCAACCGCAACACGCAGTTAATAAATGAGGGTTTTCGCGCGGCGCCGGCCGACGGCGAAAATCGCGCCCCGCGTCCCCGTTTCGCCGGGCGCGTTCGAGCGATGGACGGCGACGCGCGGTGCCCCGCAGGCGCGGACGCGCGCGGCGCCGCGCGTCATGACGCTCGAGGACGCGATCGCGAGGTACGAAGCGACGAAAGCCGCGGCGATCGCGACGGCGCGGGACGCCGCCGTCAGGGTGCGCGAGGAGGCGACGCGCGCGCAGCGGGTCGTGATGAACGCGCCGGCGCCCGCGCTGGCGGCGCGCTTCGCGCGAGCGGATGGGTTCGTCGATCGCGGCGCGTATCCGGTGTTCGTCGAACGCATCGCCGTCGGGTCGGTGATCTTCTCCCAGAGCTACGCCAGAGACGCGTGGTTGCACGTGAAGAACAATCACCTGCTCGTGGCGCTGTTCATGGCGCACCCGAAGCACCCGTTTTCGCGAACGGAGCGCGCGGTTTGTTTGTTTTGCTCGCTCATCATGGGATTCGGGTTGACGTGCGCGTTTGGTTTGATCGCGGACGAACCGGATAAAACGGTGGTGAGCGTGATCGTGGGAGGGTTCATTCAGGGGGTGTACGACGCGTTGTTGAGAATGTTCGCCGAATGCATCTGCATTCAGTCGTGCCCGCGTTGCGTGGTCAACTGTTTCGAGACGTGCGGGCGGATCGGGATGGTGCTGCAGTTCCTGCTCGGAATCTTGGTGCTCTGTATCGGTTTCGTAGCGTTCGTCACGTCGGAGAGCCTGAGAGCGCTGGGAGGGGTGACTTGGCGTTTCGCGATGTCGAAAGCGTCGTCGTGGGTCGTGGCGTCGATGATCTTTGTGCTCCTGGGACATCACCTAGCGCGAAGAAATCAGATGCGGCCGGCGGCGTCGAGGCACACATTCAGCGAAAAAGAGGCGCACGAGCGCTGGAACACGCCTCAAGAGCCGTGGTGCTGCTCGTGCTGTCTTCCGTCTCGCGCTCCGTCTTACTTTTGGAATTATTACATCGGCGAAGACGTCTCGTTTGAAGACTTGCCCATGAAACCGCCAAAGTACGCCGTCAAAAATTTTGGTTGCGTGTGCGGCCAAGACGAAGACGACGAGGACGGCGTCCCCGCACAGCTTTAGCCTAGTTCACTTATCTCTTCTTGCTATCAACATATTCTTGTAGCGCCGGCGACGCGTCTCGAAATTTTTTTAAACGCTGTCAATCTTGTCTGACTCCGCACTCTTCGTCCGTTCATCGAGATCGCGTGCATGGCGTCCATCGACGTCGGCGTCGCCGCGTTCTCGTGTCGTCCGTCCGCGCGCGCGCGCGAGCGACGCGCGTGCGAACCGTCGTCGTCGACATCGCGTCCGCGCGCGCGCGCCCTCGTCAGCCAACACCGACGCGCGTCGCTCGTACGCACGCGCGCCGCCGATGGGGCGTCCGCGCTGACATACGTCGCCGACAGCGTCATTGGTGGTGCGCTAGTGTTCGCGCTCGCGAGGTCAGGGTCGAGGTACACGTCGAGGAGAGATTCGGGCTGGTTGGCGACGGAGGACGACGACGAGGCGGAGGTCGACGACGCGGGCATCCGATGGACGGTCGCGAGCGTGGTCGGGTGCGTACCGCTGTTAGCTTGGCTCGCGTGGGTGCTACCTGTGATCTCGGTCGGGGAATGGGACGACGATCAACGTCCGGGGACGATAGCAAAGCCGGAGGCGTTTGCGCTCGCGGCGGCGTACCTACTCGCGTACGCGGCGCACGGATTCAACTTATCCGACGGTTTCACGTGGGCCATAACGGTGTTGTGTGCGGGACATGTGCAGCTAGAAAGGACAAACGCACTTCTAGCCCCGAGCTCGGACGATGCTCTCGAGATCGCCTCGCCGCCGAAGCGCACTGAGAAGGAAAACGACATTGTTCGTGCGTTGCTGAATCCCCGACCGGCGACGACTATGGAGGAGTGGACCCGCGACGAAACCACTGGCTCGATCACTCAAGCTCCGCAAAATTCAGTCGAAGGCGCGGTCAAACTCGGACGAGCACTCGGCAAAGCCGGGGTCGTTGCGAGACAACTCAGCGAAAGCATAGCCGAAGGAAAGTTGCAAGCGGAAATCGAACAAGAGACGCTCCGTACGGAAGAAGCGGTGCGGCGCCAGAACGAGTTACTTTCAGGAGAGCTCGAAGAGTGGGACGGCCGATTCCGATTACGAACGATGACGCGAACAGAGCTATTAGAGCTCGCGCGTCAACGGGGAATGACCAGGTATTCAAAATTGAACAAACCGGAGCTCGTCGAGCGCTTAGAAGCCGAGATCTATGAATAGTAGTAGAACATGTACACGCTAGTATTACTGTATCACAACAAAGAAAAGATGTAGATTATCTATTTTCCCATCCATTCCACGACGAGATATCCCACTTAACGCACGCGTCGTCCGCGCCTTCGCGAAGCATCGACGCGTTGCACGAAGATTCGCTCGACATGCCCACAATTCTTCTCGGGCGTCTCAATCTCCCAGCCTTCACCTCTTCGTTCACCATTTTCAGCACCGCCAGCCCCGTGAACGGTGGCATGTAATAATCGAGCAACAACACATCGGGATCGAACTCCTTGATCACCTCCAAGCAATTCTCGCTCGTCCATCTCTGCGAGAAGACTGTGGTGCCCTCCACCTCGACGTCGCCGTCCCGCAACATGTCTCGAATATCGTACGAGTCCTCGAACGCTAAAATCTTCAAAGTCGGCGTCACCGCGGGCGTGGTACTTTTACCTCCCCCCACCGTCGCCTCGGACTCCCTCTCGAGCGACGACACGGACGAGGACGACGACGATTTCCCGACGCCGCGTTTCAACTGTAACCTCCGCACCAAGAGCGACGTCGCCGGTCTGTGCGCGCGCATCGCCCGCGTCCACTCGCGCGCGCGAACGCTCACCGACGCGCGCGCGAACGCTCCCGCGCGATCCTCTCACGAAAACCGCGTCGCGTCGAAGCGCGATCGTTTTTGACGCGCAAGATGACGACGGCGCGGAAAAGCGTATCGCGCTTTTCGCGCGCCTCCAGATTCGCGCGGGAAAAACCGTCGGTCGGCTTGTCCGATTGTCCGATCGATCCCACATCCCGATTCCGCGCGTAAAACACTCGTGGAATTCGCGATTCGCGCGTTTTCGCTCGAAAATTCGCGCCGCGCGTCGACGCGCGACGTCCGCGGCGCGACGCGGTCGATCGATCGATCGATCGATCGGTCGATCGGTCGATCGGTCGGTCGGTCGAACGCATTTTTCGCGCGACGCGGCCCGCAGTCGCGCGCGCATGTCCCGGTCGCGGCCGTCGACGCCGCGGGGTGCGTTGCACGCGTCGCCGGGCGCGATGGGGGCGTCGCCGAGCGAACGCCGGCATCGACACGCGCTGGCGGCGAAAGCGGCGCGACAGCGCAGGCGAAGGGCGCTTCGCCGATGCGCGCTCGTCGCGGTCGTCGCGGTCGTCGTCTTCTTGAAGACGTTTTATCCGGGCGACCAGACGGTGCGGAACGCGAGCGAGAGCTGGGCGCGGTTGATGTTTAGTAGGGATGGGTTCTCGTTCGGTCGAATGTACGAGCAGCGATTCGAGACGCAGGTGCGAATCGACGCGAAAGACGGCGCGATCGAGGAGACCAAGGAGGGGTACACGGTGCAAGGGAAGATTCCCGACAGGCCAAAGTTTACGACCGAGTTGAAGACCAGTGATATGCTCAAGGATGAATACAATCGCGCGGGCCGACAGAAGAAGTGCTATTTCTACGTCGAGCTCGAGGAACCGGTGTTGGTGTTGCACGACGATGGAGATGAGTTGCGGCATCACTTGGAGCTCGACGCGCACGACTTGGAATTTGAGCAGTTCAAGTGCACGTACTTTCACGGCGTGCAGAGGCCCGTCAACGGAGGTTCGATCGAGAGTGGAAAGTGGGAAATCAAAGACGAGCGCGAATCTGGGGGGAAGGTCGCCATCATGAGCTCGGCGACGACGTTAACGATGCTATCAGCGTACCATCGAACGCTCGTAAATCATCAAGCGTTCGCGAAACATCATGGATACGCTTCGATTCTCGCGCTGGTTTCTCGCGACACATTAGCGGGTAGATCTGGGAAATTCGCCAAACACATGGCGATGGGAGTGCAAACGTTGAAGAAAGATCACGACATGACGTGTCACGTCGACCTCGACGCCTGGTTCGCGAGTTGGGATCCGCTCAGCTATTACTCAAAGAACTGGCCTGGGGACAAAAACTTGTTCTTCGGCGACACCGGACAAGTGTGGTTGAACTCGGGATTGATGTGCGCTCGATCGGTCGACTGGACGGTAGACTTTTTCGAGCGAGTGCTGAACGCGGTGCACGAAAAGGGAATGGACGAGAATTCAAATCCCGTCAAGTTTGGTTTCAAGCGAGACCAACCGGCGATGTGGCATGTTCTCGCAACAGAGTGGGCCCAAAAGGACAACATCCCTTATCTCGGCACCAAGTGTCCTCGATGGGACTCGTGTAATCCAGACTCGAATCCTATAGAGTGCTGGCATTGGTGTTTCTGGGACGCATTCCAGAGAAGACCTAAGGGATGGGACGGCTTGCACGACTTGAACAAGCTCTCAAACGTGTATCTCGACCCGCAAGAGAACGAGCCGAAGATGCATCGCATGTGTTTAGCGAGCTGTCAAAGCGTCTTGAGTCGAGCGAATATGGCGCTGTGCTCTACTATTACCGGCAGTGCAGGATGTTTGCCCAAGGATGTGGACAAGATGTCGCTTTGTGACGGAAGGGGTTGCCTGCAGCAGCTCACGTCGAAAGGAGGCGCGTGGCTTAAGCACACTGGACATCAGCACTGGCGAGACGTTCTCCCGACGTGTATCCCACGCAACTCACAAGAGTCGGAGCGCGAAAAACGCTCGCATTTAAGCTTGTGCGATACTAAACGAACGGTGTAGTACTTAGAGTTTAGACATTTAGTTACTGGGGGGTGTTTACGAGACGGCGTCGAGAATTGCCAAATTTCTTTCACTCGGTCACTACAGCAAACTAAACTACAGAGCGAGTCGAACGCCTCGTGGGTCCTTCGTTCGCGCTCATAGCCAGACCGACTTCTTCATCCTCCCCTTCCTCTATCCTCGATCCAAACACATCCAGCTCCGTGTCGTCGTCGTCGTCTGAGCCCGTCGACGGATCCCAATGCGTTCCAACTTTTGATCGCATCGCCTCTTGCGCGATGACGGCAATCCTATAACTAACGAACAGAGTCACCAGCAGACCGAGGACATAGAAAACGATCTCCATCAACGTCGCACCATCCGATCCACTCGCTCTTCTTCCGGTATCTCCCATGTACACGTACACGAAGCTCGACGGAAGCAACCCGACGGCGGTCGCCGTGCAAAACGAAACGAACGGCACCGACGTCAATCCTAGCATGTAACTCGCCACGGTAAACGGTGAAAACGGCGAAAGTCTGACTAATATGACGATCTGTGATCCATCTTTCGATACCGCGTCGTCCAACGCCTTAAGCCTCCCCCCATCGCGCACGAACGCCTTCTCCACCCACGGTCGCGCGACGTATCTCGACAGCGTAAAGCTCACGACGGCGCCGACGCTCGCGCTCGTCACGCACAGCGCCATCCCCCCCAGCGTCCCGAATAATATCCCCGCCGTCACGCACGACGCGCTCGCCGCCCCCGGAATCACCCCAAACGACGCCACCGCGACGTTCAACAAGAAAAACTTGACTGGATTCTTCACGTGCGGCACGACGTCTTCGTACAGGTCGATTTCCAATCGCGTCGACGCGTACACCACCCCCCCGATCACCGCGACCACGCACAGCAGCACCGCGATCGCGCGGCACACCGTTCCGATCGTCGCCGTCGCCGTTCCTCCTCCCTCGCTTCCCGTCGCTCGCGCGCGTCGTCCCGCGCCCGGCGACGCGTCGTCGTCGTCCGCGCCCAGCAGCACGCCGTTCGCGCCCGGCGACGCGTCGACCGCCGCGCTCGCGCGCGCGCGCGCCGCGCTCGTCGCGCGCGTCGCGCTCGTCGCGCTCGTCCGCATCGATCGCGTCTTCGTGTGGCCGTCGTCGTCGTCGTCGCGTCGCGATCGCCCCAATCATCGCGCGCGCGCGGCCCGCCGCTCGAGACGCGCCGCGCGCGGACTCGTCACCTCCGTATCAGCTCGTACCAGCTCGTACCAGCTCGTACCAGCTCGTACCAGCTCGTACCAGCTGGTCAATACTGTTTACCCATACAATTGCCGCGTTCGGACATTCGGCTGGTACCGTATTGGTACGCTGGTACGTACCAGGAAAGTCCTGGTACGGGATTTCAAGCACCCCTACGGCGAAACGGGCGCGTCGCGGTCGGATTTCAGGGCGTCCCGGGTCGAGGCCTAAACCCGCCTACACGCGCGCGGCGACCGCCGCAGAGCGCGCGGGATGTCGACGCGTCGACGGCGCGCGAACGACGACGCGGAAGCGCGCGCGCGTTCGACGTCGCGCGCGGCGTCGTCGACGTCGAACGCGCGGCGCCGAGGCGACGTCGGGCGACCGCGCGAGGGCGACGAAGATGGGCGCGCGGAAAGGCGCGGCGGGCGGCCACTGCGCGTTTTGTACGCGTCGTTATTCGTGATTTGGGGCGCGGTGCTTCATCACGGCGAAGTCTACTCGCACGTCGTAGCGCAGCGTCGATGTTCGTGGCCGCACGGCGCGAACGGGACGAGGGTGATGGTGACCGCGGACCCACAGTTGGTGGACGAGTACACGTACAGGGAGCTCGGCAGACGGTCGCGCGCGCTCGCGTTTGCGGAAGCCGTGTGCGATGCCTACGTGCGACGGACGATGAAGGCAGGGTTGAGAAGATTTGCACCGAGAAACGTGGTGTTTCTGGGGGACTTGTTCGGGCAAGGTGCACGTAGAAACGACGACGAGTGGCGCGCGTTGCGGCGTCGCGTCGACGCCGCGCTCTGGTGGCCGAGAAACGGCGATGGTGGGCCGTTGTACCACACCGTCGCCGGTAACCATGACGTTGGTTATTCCGAAGTCATTCGCCATCATCCCAGAATCCTCGCACGGTTCGAAGAATGGTATGGAAAAAGTAACTTTGTCGAGCGCATCGGCGGCGTTGACTTCGTAGGCGTCAACGCCATGGTCCTCGACGGCAAAGGACCGGCCACAGACGAGACGTGGGCGTTCGTGGATGGCTTAAGCGCTCAAAAGAAAGAGCCGTACGTAAAGAGAGTGCTCGTGACGCACTTGCCGCTTCCCAATCCATCGCAGCGATGCGGGCCATTTCGAAACTCGCAAGCAATTCAAGGCCGCACGCTCGGTTCAGACAAGGAAATTATTTATCAAGACTACCTCTCGGACGAGTCTGCGCAGCGATTGCTCCGGGCGGTTGAGCCGGTGTTGGTGTTGTCGGGGCACGACCACGATCAGTGTGAGGTAACGCACGCGTACGAGTCGGCACTTGCGGGAGGAACAGTCGCAGTGACCGAAATAACCGTCGGCACCGTGAGTGCGTTGAATGGAAACGACCAACCGAGTTATTTAATGTTGACCGTTCCCGAAGCCGCAGGCGAGAGTTTCGACGCCAGCGGATCGGGATTAATTCAACATAAATTATGTTTCCTACCTGAGATACGTGAAATCCTGAGAACGTACGCTCACGTTGGCGTGGTGAGCGTTCTCACGATTCTAGGACCGCCACTCGGAGAATTAATTGCAGCAGCGAAAAAGTTCGAAGGCCGACCCGTGATTGCCCTGTGCTTCAGGTGAGTGTTCACTAAGATCGCTCACACTCGCAGAACGCTCTCCGTAGGATGACTAACAAAATTACGTGCGCTCACAGGCGATTTCTTCACGGACTGATTTATTTAATTGGCTTATTAATTTTCGTCGCGGGTGGATTTATTTCGCTACTCGCGCGAGACTCGATGATTTTGAGGAGTCTCGCAAGGATAGAGTACTAGAAAACTTAGCAAGATAGCACGTGCAATATCAAGCGCGAATGAATTGTTTCCGCCGCGCAATTAATTATTTTAAGCGCTCAGATTATATTTAATTATCGTCATCATGGAACGTGAATGCACAAGCACTGAATCGCGTCAAGGTTTTGTAAAAGTTGCGGCTATGAGTTTCGACACACCATTTACCTCCAACAAATGCACTTTTGGTGGTTCTACGCCTATCGACGCGACATGCATGTGTTTTGACAGATCATCTCGATGTGAGAAATTTTCGCCCAGCAGTCGTCGAAAGTGTGAATTTGATATCAGACGACCGAGATGCGCGTGGTTTCGCGTGAAATTAATTCCATTGGTGATTCGTGATCGCAATATTACGGGCGTCGAGCGCGACGCGCGATTGACGCTTCGCTGGCGAGCCTGTGGCGTTCGCATAGAAATTATTTAATTATTTCATTTATTTCTCGCGCGCCGAGGTAGCGACCGCGACGCCGGCCGAATCGACCGCGACGCGCGTTCATGGTGTGCAGCGTACGCCGTCGGGGATTTCCTTGAATTCTCCGCGATTTGTGAGCGGGCATCGAAATCCATATGGATACCTGGGTAAGACTTTCCATGTTGACGTTCACAACTCGGCCTCGACTGTTTGACAAGTCGTTTCTGGATGTTGGCTCGAGTGGAGCGCAGAGTGATTGATGTCGACATCGCGCGTGGGCGACAGACAGCACACGTCGGCGCACTTGCGAGATCAACCGCAGCGAACATGCGACGATCGTTATCAGTAATCGCACTTATCCTCGCGTTGTGCTTCGCGAGCGAGGTAAGCGCAGCGACGGCGCCTCGAACTCGTTCTCGTATGGCCTTGAATTGATCGACACGATGAGCGCGCGTGGTGAGACTGACCGGAGGATTCCTCGATCGTAGCGGTTCACCGGTGTGCGCGCAGTCGAGGAGTTCGACGCCGAAAGAGACTTGCTCAAATTTGTCGAAGATTCACGCACGGAGACGCTGGCGGTTCTGGCTTTGTTTCGGCCCGGGAGCGTTCATCAAGCGGCGATTGACGCGTTCACCGACGCGGAAAACACGTTTCGCTCGTACGGACACGATGATGTCACTTTCGGCCGAGCGTTGAAATTGAAGTCTGAGCACGCACTCGCCAAGGTGTTCATTCCGGCGCCACATTACATGGACAGCGACCACATGACTGAGATGACCGAGAGCTTGCAACGCAACGTGTCGAGCATAGTGCGCTTCGCATTCTTCACTCTCATTCCGCCGTACGCGAAATGGCCCGAGTTTCCCGATAATAGAGGTACCGTCGATGAAGTTCAACGAGCGAATCTGCACGCGAAAAATGACATGCCCAAAGTGTTTGTGTTCATGCTTAAAGAATTCGCGGACGAGTATGGGGTGCGCATTCACAAAACATTAGAAAAGGTCGGAGAGGCCATTTCTGGCTTTATGGTTCTCATTCACGTCGTGCCGCCGACGACAAAGGATCTCATATATTTGCAAACTGCCGTTTACGAGGGTGAGGAGCAGGAGTACATGGACGTGCTCGCTGGGGGAAGGCTTGCGATCGTCGGTTACGATCCCGTGAGCAAGAAGCGCGACGCCGAGGCGAGGCTGATCGATAGTTTCAACGAAAACACCCTGATTCAATTCTGCAACAAGTATTTGGCGATGTTACCCGAGGAAGCACAACGAGGACGCATGCCGTTTCCCATCAAACGTGCGGACAAGCGATCAAAAAATACCATCGGACTCGGTAAATACGCGACGAAGGAAGCCAAGGCGGAACTGTAAAAAATGATTAATATAGCTACTTCTAAGCCGCTAACAGACTAAAGGCTCGCCTCCGTCGGCATTTTGCGCGCGTCTATTCTTCCATAACCCACCGTATCGATAATGCGGGTGATTTGCGTCACCATCCACCACGCCGCCGCTCACTTTCACCCAACACGAACCGCAGACCATACGCCACCGTTTCGTCGCGTCCGTTTGACATCGAATCAGCTCGTTCACCATCTTCGAGCATTCATCGCACGCCTTTTGCCCGCTCGTTGGATTACCATTGAATTCTAATCGCGCCCTCCGTTCCGCCTTTTGCGCCTTGACCGACTTCTTATGCGCCGCTCGCGCGTCTTCGTCTTCGTCTTCGTCTTCGCCTCGCGTTTCCTTGTTCTCTCGCTGTCGTTCGCTCTTCCTCTTACCGTTGCACGACTTCGAGCACGTCGTCACTTCGTCCCAACAGTTTTCCCACTTTTTCCTCCACGTGAACGGTCTGTCGCACACCACGCACACCTTGCTCGGCAAGTTTTCCTTCTTCACCCCTCGCATCGCGGACGGCGTCGAGCGCGATGCCGCGCGCGTCGTCGTCGTCGTCGTCGTCGTCGTCGGTCGCGCGCGTTTCAGCGCGCGCAACGCGTGCGCTGTCGTCCTCGTCGTCGCTCTTCGCGCGCACGACGCGGTGAACA
>Ga0181560_10006107_pt1 | contig 10613 bp, 5 predicted proteins | sample 011ome_20_FD_133751 | JGI IMG/M metagenome (GOLD analysis project Ga0181560, IMG submission 133751) | Coastal salt marsh microbial communities from the Groves Creek Marsh, Skidaway Island, Georgia - 011509CT metaG (megahit assembly) | ecosystem: Environmental > Aquatic > Marine > Intertidal zone...
GACGCGGCGGCGCCGCGGAGGAGACCGCGCGCGCCGAGCGCCTTGGCGCGACCGCCGCGGAAGCCGCGGCGGCCAAGCTCAAGACACGCGCGGAGGCTGCGGAAGCCGCGCGCGCCGCCGCCATCTCGCGCGCGGAGCTCGCGGAGGCGTCCGCCGCCGACGCCGAGGCGCGCGCGGCGGCGTCGGACGCGCAGGCGGCGAGCTCGCAAAACGCCGCCGCCGCGGCGTTCGCGCGCGCGGTCGCCGCGGAAGCCGCCGCCGCGAGATCAGAGCTCATCGCGGACGCCGCGGACGACTCTCGCGAGCGCGCGGAGGACGCCGCCGCGGACGCCGCGGACGCGCTCGCAGACGCGGAGGCGGCTCGGAGGGAGGCGACGCGCGCGCGCCGCGACGCGGAACGCGCGAGGGACGAGGCGGAGTCGACGCTGAGCGACCACGCGCGCATCCTTCGCGAGGCCGAGTCGCGGCTTCGGGAGATGCAGAATGCGTTCGAGGAGGCGAACGAGCGCGCGTCCGCCGCGGAGTGCGAGCTCGAGCGCGTGCGAAGAGGCGTCGCGACGGCGGCGGCGAGCGTGCAGGGCTCGGGCGGCGCGGAGAGTCCGAGCGCGATCGAGGGCGAGAATCGCTGGAGACTCGCGCAGAGGAAGCAGCAGTCGATCGTGTCGCGGCTGCGGACGCGAATCGGCGCGAACGCCGCGAGCTTGAGCTTGAACGTGTTCGCGGACGAGCCGAGCCTGTCGACGTCGAAGCCCGCGGCGGGCGGAGGGGGCGAGGGACGCGACGCGGCGGACGATCCGTCGACGCCGACGTCGCGCGCCGCCGCGGCGAACGCGTTCGATAACGTGCACACGCCGTCGCCGCAACAGCCGCGGCGTCTTCCCGCGCCCGCGGCGCGGTCCGCGTCGCCGCTGGGGGAGTTCGTGTCGCCTCCCGCGGCGTCGATAACGCGCCACACGCAGCCGTTATACAGCGCCAACGCGCGCGCGGCGCCGGGGACGCCGGCGGGGGCGGGGACGCCCGCGAGCCCGGCTGTCGCTCGCGCGCAAGCGACAGCGGCGGCGGCGCTCGCTTCCGTCAGAGGCGCCGCCGCCGCGCTCGCGAGCGTCAGGGAGGCGTACGATAACACGCCGAAGGCGAACCGGAGGAGTAAGGTTGCCGCCGCGGCGGCGCGCGCGGTCAAGGGTTCGGGTTTCGTCGCGCCGGGGAAAGAAAACGTCGGCGGCGGCGGCGCGGAGAAGGGTCGGGGCGTCGCGGGCGACGCGGAGTTCCTGAACGCGCGCGAGCCGCTGGGGAGGGTGATCATGTAGCAGACACTAGCGACTCTGAGAGTTTCGCATGACAACTGCGGGTATTTATTCATCATCGTTCACTTAACGTCACTGCGGCGCCGTCGTCCGGAACTCTCGGCTCAACGAAAATTGGCGCCAGGCATGCAGTAGCGCGGGCGGCAGGATATTTTTATTTGACGAGCAGAATAACGAGCCCGCGGCCTACCATCTCGACGCGCGCGATGCTGCCGCGTCGACTTCCCAAACGCGTGCACGACCCGGCGGAGCTCAGATGGACGACGGGGGGCTTCTTCAAGTGGCGCGAGCGCATGCTCCGCAAGCCCCGCGCGAGCCCGCTGTTCCCGAAGATCGTCTGGGTCGTCATCCACGTCCTCGTGGTGTACTTCCTGTCGCTGTTCGAAAACGACATGACGGACGGAGGCGACGCGTACAAGACCGGCGTCGCGTTCTCGCTGATCGTAAACGCCGCGTTCTACCTCGCGCTCGCGAACAGTAACCCGGGCTACGTCGAGGAGGACGAGAAAGCGCAGGCCGCGGAGTTCCTGAGCGTGCAGAGAAACGTCGCGTCGCTGAACGCGCCGGGCGGGGACGTCGAGAGCGGCGCGGGAGGAGGAGGAGGCGGGACGACGAGACCCGCGGGCGGGCGCGCGTCCTCGAGCCGCGACCTCCTCGGCCCCTCGTACATCGACTCGAGCAACGCGGAGATCCTGACGCGCGAGATCCCCGCGTACGGCGAGGACGACGGGGGCGACGACGACGGCGACGACGACACCCCGATGCCGGTCGGGCAAAACTGCAAACACTGCGACGCGTGGCAGGGCCTTCGAACGAAGCACTGCCACGATTGCGGACGGTGCGTTCGGAAGTTCGACCACCACTGCTTCTGGGTCGGGTCGTGCGTCGGGGAGAAGAACCACGCGCGGTTCACGTCGTACCTCGCGACGGAGACCGCGTGCGTGATCTGGGCGCTGCACATATCCGGCACCGGGTTGAGGTATCACGACACCTTCGGCGAGCTCTTCGCGAAAAACGCGGGGCCGCTGTTTCTGTGCGTCTTCCTCTTCTTCTTCGCGCTGTTCGTCGGATCCTTGCTCGGGTTCCACGCGTACCTGATCGTCACGGGGCAGAGCACGTGGGAGGTATCGAGCGGTCGTGACAAGGTGAGCTACCTCCGCGGGGTGCCGAAGAACGTGTACCCGTTTTCGTTGGGGCCGGTGAAGAACGTGATGCGGACGTGCTGCGAGCCGCCGCCGCCGCGATACGAGATGCGGCCGATGAAGTGGTACCGCGCGGAGTCCAAGCGGGAGACTATATGGGAGAATCGCTACTGGGTGTGCTGCTGAGTCGCACCAGGGGAAGGAGGGAAGGAAGGGAGGAAGGGAGACTGGGCTGGGGGGTGGCGCGCGTTGCGTTTTATTACGAAGTACGGAAACACCTTTGCAACCGTCTGTCGCGGCGCGTCGCTCGTCACTCGACGAAGAGGTTTTGCATGCTCTCCGAGATCGGAGGGTCGATCTCGGAGACGATCACCTTCCCCTCCGGCAGCCGCTTGCTCGACTTCGCGGGCACCTTCTCGAAGAACACGAGCTCGTTCTCTCGCACGTACTTCCCCCTGAGCGCGACCGCGGCTTCGGACTCCTCCAGCGCGGCGTGTCGCCACCAATCCGTCTCGCTCGCGGCGTCGCGTCCTCTCTGCAACTGCTTATCCGCCTCGTTCATGAGCGCGATCGCCTCGCCGACCTCGGTCGCCTCCCACGCCTCCTCCGCGAGCGCTCTGTACGCCCGCGCGCGGTGCATCGCCTGCCCGAGGTAGATGTACGCCTGGAGCTTCCGCGAGAAGAAGTTAAAGTCGCTCACGTGTTCGTTCAAAGCGACGTCAGCGCGTTTGAACAAGTCCCCCGCGCCGACGTGAAGCTTGCACAGCAGCGCGTGCCCGGTACCCTTCTCCTCCGCGCGCCGCACCGTCGCCGCCTGCGCTTCCGCCAAGCACACGCATCGCATCGCGTCCGCCATGGACGCGAGGAGCTCGTTCGGTCGCAGCCCGCCCAAGCTATGTTTCAACGGCGGCAACACGTCGAGCGCCGCGTGTTTATACACCCCCGCGGCTTCGCGTAAGATCGTCGCGACGACGGGCGCGGCCTCGCCGAGGACCGGGCCGGGTGATTTCGGCGTCCCGCCGCCGGTCAAAGGCGTCGTCTTCGGCGCGTTGACCGAGACCGACGGCGTCGCCGTGGGCGTGGACAGGACGGACCCGCCGATCGGGACGACTCTCTCGTCGTCCTCCTCGTGTCGCGTCGGCGTCGGCGGCGCGCGCGGTCGTTCCGCGACCGCGCAGACGGCTTCCTGGCGCTTGCACGCCGCTCGCAGCATCCACGCCATCCCTCGCTCGTGCTCGATGTCCTCGAGCGAGAACGCGTTGCCGCGGCCCTCCAGCGGGCTATTCCACCCGTACCTCAAGTTCCTCGACTGATTCACCAGCGCGACGTTGTCCTTCTTTCGGACGAGCGACTCCAGGAGCGGCACGTACTTCTCCACCGCGGCGGTCCTCGCGGCCGCGTCCGCGGCGACCGTCGGGTTCGCGGTGTACTTTGACACGGCGAGGCGGGCGCTGGGGGGGAATGGAGGACGAGGGGAGGGATCGCGGAGGGGAGCGGGGCGGGTTGGGGTCAGATCTGAATGAATGGTGGGCACCCGCGACTCTGCGCGCGCGAATAAACGTCGGAGAGGCGGACGCGGACGTCTCGTCGCCGCGCCGGGGGAGACGCGCGCACCCGCTGATCTCGCGCACGTGTTCCAGGGATAACGACTCGTTCGTCCGGAGCTCGTTCGCGAAGACGAGCGTCTCCGTCGCGAGGTCGCCCGCGGCGTCGAACAGCGGGAGCATCGTCGCCGCGCGCCTCGAAGTGACGCGGCGTTCGCGTTCGATGAAGCGTCCGAACCTCAGTCAACAACCAGACAGAACGCGTTCTGGTGTCGTCGTCGCGTCAGAGCGAGCGGCGCCGGGCGGCGGGGAGATGGCCGCCTGGGAGGCCCGCGCTCCCGGGCGCGATCGCCACATCGTCCTCCACCACCTCGACGTGTCGCGTCCGTATCCGTACCTGCGCCTGTGGGAGCGTCACGGCCTCGGCGCGCCGCCGTCGTCGCGTCCGCCGCCGACGAGCGATCGTCGAACGAGTCGGCGCCGCGACGAACGGGACGCGCGGTCGGCGCGTCACGGCGGGTGGCACCGTCGCCGGGACCGCACGCCACCGGGACCGCCTCCCGCCGAGGACGACGGGTGGGACGCGCGTCGCGCGGAGGAAGCGCCGGAGCCGGACGGGGCGGATCGCGAACGCGAGCGCGAGCGCGATCGGGGTCGGGATCGGCGCGACGACGAGGACGACGACGCGGTCGACGAGACGCCGCCGCGCGATGAGACGGCGGCGGCGGCGGCGACGACGACGACGACGACACGAGACGCGAGACGCGAGCCGCTCGACCCGAGCGCGAGCGACGCGGCGACGGACGCGGAGACCGCGGCGACGCGGACGGCGCTCCCCGACGACCTTCGCGACGACCTTCGCGCGCCGCCGTCGTCGCCCGCGAGGGGCGAGACCGCGACGGCGCCGGCGCGCGACCCGCCGCCGGACGCGAGCGCGAGAGGGAAACCTGAGACGAAGACGCCCAAGTCGGAGACGCGCGCGATGCTCACCGTGGAGGAGATGCGAGCGTTGGGCGCGTCCGCGCCGCTCACGCCGAACGCGACGAAGCCGCCGCCCGCCGCCGCGCCGTCGACGGACGACGACGTGGACGACCTGAGAGCGATGCTCGCGCGCAAGAGAGCCGAGATGGAGACGAAGGAGGCTGCTGTCCTCGAAGCGTCGCCAGCGGCGGTCGCCCCGGTCGAGCGCGAGGGCGAAGGCGACGGCGTCGTTCGATATCGATACTCCGCGGCGGAGCTGCGCGCGTTGAACGTGAACTGCGACGCGCCGCCGCGGGGGTTTAAAGAAGACCCCGGGTGGGCGAGCTCGACGCGTCACCCGCCGCGGGCGAAGCGAGGCGAGAAGGAGAAGCGCGCGCAGAGGGAAGCGGACGACGCCGCGGAGGCGAGGGCGTCGAGAGCGACCGCCGCGGTCCTCGGCGTGGACGTTCGGGGATGGTCGCTCTGGGCAAACGACGCCGACGCCGACGCCGACGCCGCGCGCTTCAGCGAGCGCGCGTTCGCGGCCGAAGCCGCCGCGGTCGCGAACGCGCGAGCCCTCCGCGCGGACGCCGAGCGCGCGGCCGCGAGCGCGCGCGAGGCGTCGATCCGCGAGGCGCGGTCGCGGATCGAGCTGATGACGTTCCCGCCCGGCGCCGTCGTCGCGTTCGCGGAGGCTGCGTGCGCCGCCGCCGACGCGCTCGCCCCCGGCGCGCGTCACGACGCCGTGTGCGGGTTGGTTTTCGGGACGTGGAAGCGCGGGAGCGCGCCGCGGTCGTGGCGCGCGAGCGTCGGGTTCGTGCAGCCGTGGGACGGGGAGCCGAGCGCGCTCGTGGCGTGGCTGCGAGCGGAGGCTTCCGGCGGCGACGGCGGCGGCGGCGGCGGCGGCGGCGGAGGGATGATTCGGCCGCTGGCGTGGTTGAGGACGACGGCGGCGTGCGGCGCCGCGTTGACGCGCGACGTTCAGGCCGCGTACGGCGACGGCGGCGGTGATGACGACCTCGCCGACGCGCCCCCGCCCGCGTCGCGCGTGTTCGTGAGCGTGGACGTCGTCGCGACGGCGCTGCGAGGGAAGTCGGGGGGGGGCGCCGTCGTCGAGGTGTTCGATTTGAGAACGAACGAAGCGTGCGCGTTCGAGCTCGGCGGCGCGGACGCGTGCGACGACGATGGGTGACCGCGGACGATCGCATCGCGCGCGTCGTGTTAGTTAGATTGCGTGATGGTAAACCTTAGAAGGTCGACGCTAGGATGCCTATCGCGCTACGCTATCGTGAGCTCTAACAGCGTCACGTTTAAGAGACCGTGCCATCTCAATTTCGTCGTCTGTATTTCGTTCGCGACGAGTCCTCGTCCTCTCGCGGTTTCCACGAACATGTCCAGGTGCGGGTCTCGTCCCCATCCGTTCGCCGCGAATCCTCTTCCCGCTAGGAACGCCGCGAACGTCCGATGCTGGTGCCCGAGTATGACCCTGCAGCGCCCGCCGCCGCCGCCGTCGCCGTTTTCTGATTCCTCGCCGCCGCCGCCGCGCAACGCGAGCAACGCCTTGACGGCGTCGCACAGCGCCCCGTGCGCGCTGACGCTGTAAGTGCAGTCGGACCCGAGTATCAAATCGAACGGCGCCGCGGCGATGATCTCCGGCGGCGGCGCCGCGTCGTTCCATCGATACGCGGCGACGTCTATCGTCGTCTTCTCGCCGTCGATCGCGCCGCTCGCGACGTTTCGCGAGGCGTTGTCCTTCGCGAGCCGCACGAGCGAATCCGAGCCGCCGTCGCTTAGAATCACGCTGCGCGCGCCGAGCGCCGCGGCGGCGATCCCGACCGCGCCGGTGCCGCTCCCGAGCTCGACCACGGACGCGTCGCGGACGACGTCGTCGTTCTCTCGGAGGAATTCGATGAGCACGTCCGACGAGCTCCATACCCTTCCTCCGGTTCCGTATCCTCCCGACCATCCGGGGGCTTCGAGGGTAAGCCCGAGGTCGTCCGACGCGCGCGCGGCGATCGGAGGGGCGCCGCGGCGGCGGCGGTGTCTCGGGCGAGATACCGCCGGCGCGAGCGCCGCGGCGGCGGACGCCGCGCGCATAGGCGAATGGCTCGCGAGCGCGACTGGACTCGCGTCGAGAATTGATTTCCAAATCATCAACAGAAAACGCCGGCGGCGGCATACGATACCTCTACAACACGGCGACGTAGAACCTACGCAATACTAACGACGACGCGCGCGCGCGCGCTCGCGTCACGACCCCGACGAAACTCTCTTCGCCGCCGCCGCCGCGGCAGCCGCCGCGGCGACCGCCGCGGGCGACACCTGGAACCGCGCCCCCCGCGCCTCCGCGGCGGCGCGCAACAACCCGACGACGACGCCGTCGAGCCCGCACCCGGCTTCCATCGCGACGCGCACGATGGCCAGCGTCCGCGCGGACGACCCCTGCTCGGTCGCGTCGACCGAGACGTTGGCGTCGTCCTCGCCCGCGACCGCGGCGCCGTTGCTCAGGAGCAGCGCGATCACGGGCGCGGCGTCCTCGCCGCGTCTCGCCGCCGCGCGCAACGCCGCGCGCTTCGCGTCGGCGTCGGCGCCCGCCGCGAGGCGCGCGAGCACCTCCGCGCAGTCCAACGCCGCCGCCGCGGCTTCCATCGCGCCCGGGTCCGCCGTCGCGGCGTCCACGAACGCTCTCGCGACGTACTTGTTCGATATCGCCGCGAGAGCTTCCTCTCGCGTCGCGCAATTCGAAGCCACCGGGTCGGCGTTGGCGTCGGGTCGGCGTTTGCACCAAATCGCGTTCGCGCGTTCGTTCCCGACGCGTTCGAACAGCGCCATCACCGGCGGCGTCCAAGCGTCCGCGTCCAGCGCGAGCGATCTGACCTTCGACACGTGCGCGCCCAAGTGCCGGTGCACGCCCGCGCAGTCGTGGCACACGACGACGCACAAGTTCAGCGACGCCCAATCCGGGTCCGCCGCGCCGCAATCCGCGCACCTCGAGTTGCCGGGTATCGACGCGAGCGTCTCTCTCGGGTCTTCTCCGCGCGTCCGCGCGTCGTTCTCGGGGACGCGCGCGCCGCCGCCGCCGCCATCGCTGGCGCCGACGTCGCCGACCGCGGACCCCGATCGCGCGTGCCGCGGGAAGGGCCCCGGCCCCAGGCTGATCAGCTCCGCGATGACGCCTTGCAGGTCCGCGATCCAACCTCGCATCTCCTCCTCGCTCTCCGCCTGCAGCGACAAAGACACCGCGGGGGAGATGACGCGGAAACAAAACGGCCGGTTCGAAGACGCGCGGTCGTTGGGATCCGGCCCGGGTTTCACGCACGACGTCCGCAGGTCGACCGCGTCTTTGTAGTCCTCCTCCGCGTCGACGGCGCCGGGCTCGGGCGCGGCGTTGGTCGCGACGAATTTCCACGCCGCGCCGAGGCCGCTGCCGATCCCTCGCATCGCGGACGCGGCCATGGGGGCGATCATGTCGCGCTTGCGCGCGCGAGGGGGCTGGTTCATCGCCGTGGCCGCGGCCGCGGCGGCGGTCGCGGCGGCGACCTCGTCGTCCGAGAGGTCGACGACCGGGACCGTCGGGGGAGCCGCCGCCGGCGACGCCGCGTCGGGCTCCGCCGCGGGGCTCGCCGCCGCCGCCGCCGTCTGGTCGTCCGCCCCGGGCGCGCTCGCGGAGCCCCCGCGCTGCTTCTTCTGCTGCTGCTCTCTCTCTCGCTCGCGCTCGCGTCGTCCTCGCTCCTCTCGAACGACGAGCCGCCCCGCGCCGTCGAGGACGAAATATCTCCGGCTCCATCCCCCGCCCGCCCACCTCGGACCGTCCCGCTTGTGCGCGAGGTACCCGCGTCGTATGACGCCCACCCCGAGCGCGCGGCGTCCGCTCGCGCCGCCGCCGTCTCTGTGCGTCCCCTCCGCGAGCTGCTTGCGAATCGAGACGTCCGCGCTCCGCCCGGTGTTCATGGTCGAGCTCGCGGCGGCGGCGGCGGCGGCGGCGGCAAGGACTTTGTCCCCGTCGTCCTCCTCCTCCTCCTCCTCCTCGCTGACGCCGCCGCGAGAGGCGAGCGCGCTCGCCGCCGCGGACGCCGCGCCGACCATGTTCATCTCCGCCCTCGCTCTGGACGCCGTCTCGTACTCCTCCGACGCGGCCATCGCGTCGCGCAGTCTCTCGCCCACGACGCTCGCCGCGTCGTCGAAGAACCGTCGCAACGCCGTCATCGTCTCTCGCGTCGCCTCGAGGAGAACGTATCTCCGAACGCCCTCCGCGTGCGTGTGCGCCAGCGCGAGCCTCGCGCGGGACGCCTCGAGCGCCTCCCTCGCGCTGTCCAGCGCGTCGTTCGCGTCCTTGCCGCCGACGCGGAGGAAGTGCGCGCGCGCGGCGTCGCAGTCTCTGCGCGCGCGCTCGAATTTCTCCTTCGCCGTCGCGACCGCGGCGAGGTCGTCGTCGACGAACCTGCGGATCCTCCCGACGAGGCACTCGTCCACGCGGCGTCCGAGCGAGTTCCGCAGCGTGCCGATCTCCCTGAGCGCGTCCGCGACGGGCGAGAGCAGCTGCGCGCCGACCGCCGCGGCCATGGGCCCGGCCATCTCCTCGTCCGCGGTCGTGGACGCCGCGACCGTGCCGACGCGCTCGAGCGCGTTCGCGAACGCGGCGTCCGCGCTCGACGCCCCGCCAAACGCGCCCACCCTGCCGACGCCGTCGCCGCCGTTCGCGCCGTTCCGGTCGCCGACCGCGAGTCGTTCCACGCCCGCCTGGAGCGCGCCCGCGAGCATGCCGCCGAGGCCGACGCCCTCGCTCGCGTCGCCGACCCACCCTCCGCCGCTCGTCGGCGCGAGCGATTTCGCGTACGACCGCGACGCGCCCAAGAGCGCGCCGAACTCGCGGACGAGCCATCGGTTCTCCGCGTCGTGCCGCGCGCGCGCGCGCTCGAACGCGGGGGTGTCGCCCTCGAACGGCGCGGCTTCCATGGCGACCGGGCTCGGCGCGGCGCCGACGTCGGCGGCGGGGCGCGCCTCAGATTGAACCTCTCGCGCATTCGTCGTGTCGTGTCAGCATCAGCAGGTAGAACCGAGAAAAATAGACTAACACCGCCGCCGAGACATCGCATCGTGTGAGGTGCTAACGCTACGTTTGGACATAAAGACCATCGCGCGCGCGTCGTCGCCGCTGCGCTACTCTAAAGACGACGCGCGCAGGCCGTCGTAGATCATCGGCTCGAGGACGTACCTCCCCGCCAGGTACGCCGCGACGCCCGACGCGATGCTCGCGGGCAACGCCGGCAGCGCCCTCCGTCGTCGTCCGAGCTCGACGAGCGTGTACACTAGACCGCCCGCGACGGCGAGGTAGCACAGCAGCGCGACGAACAGGTCGTACATCGCCGCGCGGCCGACGAGGACGGCGTAGAAGATGAAGTCGCCCAGGCCGAGCTTCATGCCGTCTTTGATCCGGACGCCGCCGCCGCCGCCGCCGCCGCCGTCGTCGTCGTCGTCCTGGTCCGCGAACGTTCCCCCGGCGTCGTCCATCGCGCTCGCGCTCGGCGGCCGCAGCAGCGGCTGCCGCTCGTTCGCGCCGCCCGCGACGGCGCCCGCGCCCGCGGCCGCCACGTCGCCGCCGCCCTCGCCCCCCGCCCCGCCCCCGCCGCCGCCGCCGCCGCCCGCGCCCCTCCCGCCGGCTC
>Ga0181560_10006108_pt1 | contig 10611 bp, 8 predicted proteins | sample 011ome_20_FD_133751 | JGI IMG/M metagenome (GOLD analysis project Ga0181560, IMG submission 133751) | Coastal salt marsh microbial communities from the Groves Creek Marsh, Skidaway Island, Georgia - 011509CT metaG (megahit assembly) | ecosystem: Environmental > Aquatic > Marine > Intertidal zone...
AAACCGGGGATTATCGCGATCGATAATGAAGCTGTTGGGATTATGAATAGCCCTTTCATCGTGGTTGCCAGACAGGTACCACATCACCACCTTGTCACCCTGACGAATTTTTTTGCCACCCAATTCGACATCTTTATTGGCGAGACGGCGCATGTGCATCAAGGGGGTTTGCCAGCGAATAATCTCGGGTACCAGCGATGTGACCAACTCGGGATTGGCTTTTAGCTTGGCGTACTGATCAGGGTTTTCATTGAGCGCAAGAACACCGCCAGTGATTGAATTTCGGGTAGTGTCGTTGCCGCCCACGATCAGCAAGATGATATTGCCCAGGTACTCAAGCGGGTCATCAACCATTCCCGCGGTATTCGGATTGGTGGCCATCATACTGATCAAATCCATGGTGCCGGGGGGGTTATTTTTCCGCTCGTGCCAAAGCGCGGTGAAGGTTTCGAGGCAGTCCTGCAAAGCGTGCGTGCGTGCGTCGTTGTCACCCGCGCCTCCAGCGATTTCCGGTAGAGAGGTCGCCATATCCGACCAAAAAGGAAGCTTGGCACGGTCCTCAAAGGGGAAGTCAAAAATGGTAGCGAGCATTTGGGTCGTTAAATTGATGGATACATGCTCTACCCAGTCGAAGGCCTCACCCACAGGCAGCGCTTCCAGCATGGCAACAACGCGATGTCTGATCAGGGTTTCCAGATCAGCCAGATTCCTTGGCGCTACTACGCCTTGCACAGCCTTTCGCTGGATATCGTGAAGAGGGGGGTCCATGGCAATAAACTGCCTGACTGGCAGGTCGTCTCCATAATCCCCGATGGTAATGGCGGGTTCAGAGGAAAAGTCATGGTGATTCTTGTCGACAGCGACAATGTCATCGAAGCGGGTGACCGACCAAAAGCCACCGAAATCGGCATTCTGAGTCCAGTGAACCGGGTCCTCATCCCTCAGGCGCGCAAACCAGGGTCGCCAGCTATCGGTTTGATAGAGGGCGGGATTGGAGACGTCAATGTCTTCGATGGCTACCGTCGCGGGGTTGGTTAGCGCTATATTCATCGCCGGTTCTCATTATTTTTATCGATAGCAGGATTAAAGCACGCGAGACTTTTTTGACTGTGTCTGAAGTCGTCAGGGGGGTGTCATTTGGAGCCAAAAGCCGCTTTTTTCTGGCTCTGAACTTTAAGCAAGGCGTCTAAGCGGCTTTCGACTTTTTGCTCGAACTTCGACGAGAGGTCTTAGTCTTGGTCGCCGTCTTGCCCGGTGCGTCGCGGCCTGTCAGCAGCGTCCTCAGGAAGCGCCCGGTGTGGGAATCCGGGTTTTCAGCCACCGCTTCGGGTGTGCCCGTGGCGATAATCTCGCCGCCGCCAGACCCTCCTTCGGGACCCAAATCGATAAGCCAGTCAGCGGTTTTGATCACGTCTAGATTGTGTTCGATGATGATGACCGTGTTGCCACCGTCGCGCAGCCTATGCAGCACCTCCAGCAGCTGTCGAATATCCTCGAAGTGCAAGCCTGTTGTGGGTTCATCCAAGATATAAAGGGTGTTACCCGTGTCTCTTTTTGAAAGCTCTTTCGCGAGTTTGACGCGTTGTGCTTCGCCACCGGAGAGGGTGGTAGCTGCCTGACCTAGGCGGATATAGGACAGGCCGACATCGACCAGGGTTTGCAGCTTGCGATGGATCACCGGTACGGGCTCAAAGAACGCCAGGGCGTCTTCGACAGTCATGTCGAGAACTTCAAAAATATTTTGCCCTTTGTAGCGGATTTCGAGGGTCTCTCGGTTGTAGCGTTTCCCTTTACACACATCACAGGGCACATAAATGTCAGGTAGAAAATGCATTTCCACTTTGGTAACCCCATCACCCTGACAGGCCTCACAGCGACCGCCGCGCACATTGAAGCTGAAGCGCCCGGGTTTGTAGCCCCGAGACCGCGCTTCTTGGGTGCCGGCAAATAGTTCGCGGATGGGGGTGAAGATCCCGGTATAGGTCGCTGGGTTTGATCGCGGTGTGCGGCCAATCGGTGACTGGTCGATATCAATGCATTTGTCAAAGTGCTCAAGGCCCGTGAAGCGTTTGTGAGGGGCTGCTTTGAGCGTGGTGGCACCGTTGAGTGCGGTGGCCGCTAGTGGGTAAAGCGTGCCGTTGATCAGAGTCGACTTTCCTGATCCTGAGACGCCCGTTACGCAGGTCAGCAGGCCAATCGGTAATTCGAGTTTGACGCCCTTTAAGTTATTGCCCGTTGCGCCCTCAATCACTAGCTTCCGTTTTGGGTCAGCGGCCGTGCGTCGATTGGGTACTGCGATCTCCCGTTTGCCTGACATATAGGCACCGGTCAACGATGCCTCCACCGCCATGATGGCGTCAATCGGCCCCTGTGCAACGATTTCGCCCCCGTGCACGCCAGCGCCGGGGCCGATGTCAATGACGTGATCCGCGGTGCGAATAGCATCTTCGTCGTGTTCGACGACGAGTACGGTATTACCCAGGTCGCGCAGATGCGTCAGGGTGCGCAAAAGACGCTCGTTATCGCGCTGGTGCAAGCCAATAGAGGGCTCGTCGAGAATATACATGACCCCTACTAGCCCGGCACCAATTTGCGAGGCCAGGCGTATTCGTTGCGCCTCACCACCTGAGAGTGTCTCCGCGCTTCGGTCAAGGGTCAGGTAGTTGAGGCCTACATCGACCAGAAAGCGATAGCGTGCACGGAGCTCCTTCAAAATCTTGTCAGCAATTTCGCCGGCGCGACCTTCCAACTGCAGGGCTTCAAAATAGGCCTGAGCCTCGCCCACCGGGAGGTGCGTAATCTGCGGCAGCGTGCGCTCGTCCACATACACATGGCGAGCATCCGCACAAAGTCGGGTTCCCTCACAGGCCTGACAGGGTGCGGTAGATACGTATTTGGAGAGTTCCTCTCTGACGCCTTGGGATTCGGTTTCCCGGTAGCGACGTTCGAAATTGGGTAATACCCCTTCAAAAGCGTGACGGCGTTTGAACACGGTGCCGCGGTCATTGATGTAGGCGAATTCGATCTCCTCGCCGCCGTTTCCATGCAGAATGATGTCACGATACTTCTTTTTAAGCTTCTCGAACGGCTGATCGATATCAAAGCCGTAGTGGTCGGCTAGGGAGCTGAGGATATGAAAGTAGTAGACGTTGCGCCGATCCCAGCCTCTGATAGCGCCGGCGGCGAGACTGGCCTCGGGATGGGAGACCACCCGGGTCTCATCAAAGTACTGGGTGACCCCGAGCCCGTCGCAGCCGTCGCAGGCGCCCGCAGGGTTATTGAATGAGAACAGGCGGGGTTCGAGTTCATCGATAGCGTGACCACATTCTGGGCAGGCATAGCGGGCCGAGAACAACAACGTCTCACCGGTTTCTCCTTCCATGGGTGCTACCGACGCCAGACCTTCCGTAAGTTCAAGGGCGGTCTCGAAGGATTCGGCGAGCCGAAGTGCGAGATCGTCACGGACTTTGAAGCGGTCAACAACAACCTCGATGCTGTGCTTTCGCTTTTTGTCGAGAGCGGGCACGTCGTCAAGATCTACCAAAATGCCATCGACCCTGACTCGCACAAAACCAGCGGCCCGCATTTGTTCAAATACATGCAGGTGCTCACCTTTGCGGTCGCGCACCACAGGAGCGAGCAACATCAGCTTGCTCCCCTCGGGTCGAGCCAACACGGCATCTACCATTTGGCTCACGGTCTGCGCCTTCAGAGTGACGCCGTGCGTGGGACAGCGTGGGTCCCCCACCCGGGCGAAGAGCAGCCTCAGATAGTCGTAAATTTCGGTGATGGTACCGACCGTCGATCGCGGATTGTGGGACGTGGATTTTTGTTCGATGGAAATCGCGGGGGAAAGGCCCTCAATATGATCGATGTCGGGCTTTTCCATCATCGACAAAAATTGCCGTGCGTAGGTGGAGAGGGATTCGACGTAGCGTCGCTGCCCTTCTGCGTAGAGCGTGTCAAAGGCGAGGGACGATTTACCCGAGCCGGAAAGCCCAGTGATCACCACTAATTTGTCCCTGGGGATATCTAGGTCAATATTCTTGAGATTGTGGGTACGCGCGCCGCGGACCTGAATGGTATCCATGGGTTTCGCCTGTAGCTAATGAGCGTGACGGGTAGCGGAGTATACGCAACTCGGGCCCTGTCCGATGGACAGGTTCCCGATTGTGTCGTGCTAGACTACGCATTTAGTGATGCGACTTCGCTGTGACTCCCCCGGACCCCTTCACATCAGACGAACGCAGGGCCATCTTGACCCTCGGCAGTCTCTACAGTTTCCGGATGCTCGGCCTCTTTATGGTGCTGCCGGTGCTCGGCATTTATGCGGTCGACCTGCCGGGTGCCACGCCAGAAACCCTTGGCGTGGCCCTGGGTGCCTACGGCTTGACCCAAGCTGCGCTTCAGCTGCCTCTGGGGTGGCTATCCGATCGGATAGGACGCCGTCCGGTGGTTATTGGCGGCTTGCTTTTGTTCATTCTTGGCAGCGTCATTGCGGCGTCTGCGGAGACCATTTACGGCATTATTGCAGGACGATTTGTGCAGGGTGGCGGGGCTATTGCTGCGGCCCTTGCAGCGCTGGCCGCGGATTATACTCGCGACTCCCAACGCACCAAGGCGATGGCGATTGTTGGCGCCAGTGTCGGTCTGTCCTTTGTGCTCGCTATCGTGCTGGGCCCTGAAATTGCCGCACGCTTCGGCCTCGGGGCGGTATTTTCGTTGACGGCCTGCCTCGGCCTTGTGGGACTGTTCATTGTGCTGGTGGCGCTGCCGGCGGTGCCGGTCGCGCCAGCCGATGCCGTTCGGGGAGACTGGGAGGTTTCCCACGTGTTTGGCGGTGGCCTGCCGGTGCTGTATGCGAGTGTGTTTTTGTTGCACGGTTTGATGATGGCCACGTTTTTGATAGCACCCAAGGCCCTCACCGACGGCCTGCAGGTGCCTGCCGACCAGCACAGTGTGCTGTACTTGGGGACCGTCGTCCTCTCTCTTCCACCGGCGCTGTTGATCATGCGCTGGGGCCGCCGGGTTGCAGACCCGCGAGCCCCGATTATCGCTGCCATCCTGCCGTTCATTGCAGGGGTTTTGTTGACAATACACAGCCCGAGTTTTTGGTTCGTTGTGGCGGGGTTTGTCCTGCTCTTTACCGGCATCAATGCTCTGGAGGCATTGCTGCCAGCCACCGTGAGTCGTCTTGCCCCCGGTGCTCGGCGGGGTACCGCCATGGGGTTTTTTGCCACCAGCCAGTTTCTGGGCATTTTTGTTGGCGGCGCTGCGGGGGGTATTGTCCTTGGCGCGGGGGGTGCTACGGGCGTGGTTTTCCTCGTGATTGCTTGTTGCCTCCTGTGGCTGGCTCTTATTGGCATACGCCCGCTCGTGATACCGATGACAACACCGCTCGCGACGGTGGGGGTGGCATCAAAAATCGACAAATCCGGCGAATAGCGGTCTGGCGCTCGCCACCATCGTAGAGCGTTGCTATAGTCGACAGTCAGCGATCAATTTTCATTCCCCTCATGCGAGTGGGTATAAAGTCTGGAGAAAGCTATGGCGTCCCGAGGTATTAACAAGGTTATTTTGGTCGGTAATTTGGGTGCTGATCCCGAGCATCGGATGTCCCAGGCTGGCGCAGCGATTACCAATATCAGTGTGGCTACCTCGGAAACGTGGAAAGACAAAAACACCGGCCAACCCCAGGAGCGAACCGAGTGGCACCGGGTGGTGTTTTTTAACCGCTTGGCCGAGATCGCTGCTGAGTACCTCCGTAAGGGGTCCAAGGTATATGTGGAAGGGTCTCTCCGCACCCGCAAATGGCAGGACCAAAGCGGGCAAGATCGCTACAGCACCGAAGTGGTGGCGAATGAAATGCAAATGCTCGACAGCCGTGGCGGCGATAATTATGGCGGCCAGTCTGGGGGCAACGATTATGCCCAGAGTGCTCCGCCGGCACCGCAAGCCGCAGGTGGGGGTTCTTTCGATCCCATGGATGATGACATCCCCTTCTGAGGCTGGTGCGAACCTCGGGGTGCTTTGACGCTTGCGTATCCTATTGCTTGGGGCTGATACCCCGATCGGACATTCGTTGCGGGCATTTTTGGCCCCGTTACAGCGCCATGAACTCATTCAAGCGCCGCTCGAGTCGACGCGCCTTAATCGTTCCCGCCAAGCAAAAAAACTCCTCAAGTCCGCCGATCCCGGCATCATTCTAGACGCTCGCCTAATTAGTTTGATTGATCGCGAAGACGATTTGCAGCCGGACGACCTTGAGCGGACTCGGTGGTTGGGCGAAACCAGTGCCAAGTTGGGCTGTCGTTATTTCTTGTTGTCGAGTTCTCGGGTGTTTTCCGGCTCACTTCGGCGGGCCTACCGCGAGAGCGATTCACCCGATGCGACAGATGCGCTGGGTCAAATCATGATGGACACTGAGCGGCACTTGTCTGGGCTTATAGAGTCTCTTTTTATCCTGCGACTCGGCTGGGTCTTTTCAGGGCGAGGTCCGAGTGCCTTTAATCGGTTGCTGGACCAGCTGCGGGCTGGCATACCAATACAGGCCTCTGACAATCGTCGAGACTGCCCCGTGCACAGTGCTGAGGTTGCCCGCGTGATTGCGGGAATCATCGATCAAATCGAAGTCGGTGCGCCGTCCCGCGGTCTTTTTCATTACGGCAGTGAAGGCGACACCGGTTACTTTTCCTTTATCGAGGCCGTCGTGGCCGTCGCCTCACAGTTTGAGGCCTTTCCGGGCGCGGCTGAGTTGCTCGGGGAGGACTTTACGACCCCCGTTGTGAATCGGTCTCTCGATTGTGGCGCCATTCGCCATCGTTTTGGTATTCAACGTCGACCCTGGCGAGATTTTGTAGAGCGGGCTATTCGGCGGTACATTGAAATTTATTGCGAGGAGCAAACCGCATGAGTGACGATGACCCCATTGGCTTGGGTATTGCCGTGTTAACCGTTAGCGACACCCGCTCCGAAGACAACGATACCTCCGGAGACTTTCTGTGCGAAGCCGCCGTGGCAGCGGGTCACCAGTTGATTGAGCGGCAGATTGTTAAGGATGACATTTACCAGATTCGTGCCGTGATCTCCGCTTGGATTGCCGATGCCAACGTCGCTGCTGTGCTGGTGACCGGTGGTACTGGATTTTCCGGGCGGGATTCGACACCCGAAGCCGTGGCGCCCCTGTTCGATAAGCAGATCGAGGGATTTGGCGAGCTGTTTAGATTTCTCTCCTATGAGGAGATCGGGTCCTCGACCATCCAATCTCGTGCTCTCGGCGGGTTCGCCAACAGCACGGTTATCTTTTGCATGCCGGGGTCTACGGGTGCCTGCAAGACGGCGTGGAACCGCATTCTTAGCGAGCAACTCGACAGTCGCCATAAACCCTGTAACTACGTGGGCGTTCTGGGCGGACATGAATAGCCTTGGCACTGTTACCGCTCAATGACGCGTTGGCGCAAATCCTCTCGACAGCGCCCGCTCCGCCGAAGGTAGAGTCGCTTTCCATCTTTGACGGACTCGGCCGAGTCCTTGGGGCCTCGGTGGTTAATCCGCGCGATGTTCCTCCCTTCGACAACAGTGCAATGGACGGGTACGCCGTCCGTGCGGCGGAGCTGCCCGCAACGCTCAGGGTGAGTCAACGGATTCCCGCAGGGGCGCCGGCAGCGCCTCTAGAGCCCGGGACGGTTGCCCGGGTCTTTACCGGAGCGGTAATACCTCCGGGCGCCGATGCGGTGGTTATGCAAGAGGACGTTTCAGTCCCGCCAGGGGAGGCTATTGAGGTGACCTTTGGGCAGCCGGCCACCGTGGGTCAGCATATTCGTCGCCGGGGCAGTGACATTATGGCCGGCCTGACGGTACTGGAGCCCGGCCGAGTACTGCAACCGCAGGACCTTGCGCTGCTTGCGGCAACGGGAGCGCCGCGGGTTGAGGTTTATCGGCGACTGCGGGTGGCGATTTTTTCTACCGGCGATGAGTTGGTGCCCCCCGGTAAGGTCCCCGAGGACTGGCAGATTTTCAACAGCAACAGCGTGCAGCTTGCGACCCAAATACAAGCCTTGGGATGCGAGCCAATTCTGCTGGAAACCCAAGGCGATAATCCCACCGAGATCGGGGCGGCTCTAAGACACGCCGCTACCGTTGCAGACTGCATCGTGACCTCCGGTGGCGTGTCGGTGGGGGAGGAAGATCACGTTCGTGCGCAAATTGAACAACATGGAGAACTCACCTTGTGGAAGCTGGCTATCAAGCCGGGCAAGCCAGTGGCTTACGGCCATGTCCAGGGGTGTCCAATTTTTGGGTTGCCTGGCAACCCTGTTTCCACGTGGGTAACTTTTGGTCTCGTGGTCAAGCCATGGTTGTTGGCAGCGCAAGGTGCTGTGGTGCCAAAGCATCGGCGCCTCGCGTGTCGCGCTGATTTCGAGAGGCCCGTGCCCGGGTCCCGAGAGGAGTACCTTCGGGTTGTGATGTCTGGGGGTGGCAAGCTCGCAGCATTAGCGGGCGATCAAAGTAGCGGCGTGTTGAGCAGCGTGGGACGGGCTGACGGACTAGCGATAATTCCGCCGGGTCAGACGCTTCGCGTCGGTGATCCGGTGGATGTTGTGTTGATCACAGAGTTCCTGTCGCCTAACGCCGCAGGCTGATGCGCATGGGTCAGGCGCTGTAACGCTTAAAAACAAGGGTAGCGTTCGTTCCGCCAAAGCCAAAGCTGTTGGACATCACCCGCTGCAATCCTGCGTTGTCCATGCGTTGCTGCGCGATGCGAATGCCTTCTGCGCCCGGGTCTAGATTTTCGATATTGGCAGAGGCGGCGATGAAGTCATCGCGCATCATCAGGAGGCTGTAGATGGCTTCCTGCACGCCAGCGGCGCCGAGGGAATGACCACTTAGGGATTTGGTGGATCCAACCCAGGGAGTCTGCGCGTCGGCACCAAACACGTCTTTCACGGCTTTGAGCTCCTGAATATCCCCCGCGGGGGTGCTAGTGCCGTGAGCGTTGATGTAGTCGACTGGCCCATCGAGCGTCGCCATGGCTTGTTGCATACAACGCACTGCACCCTCACCGGAGGGCGCCACCATGTCATGGCCATCACTGGTCGCGCCATACCCCACAATTTCGGCATAAATGGTCGCGCCCCGGGCAAGGGCATGGTCAAGAGACTCTAGCACTAACATGCCGCCACCACCGGCAATCACAAAACCATCGCGGTCCGCGTCGTAAGCGCGTGATGCGCGCGCGGGGTCGTCGTTGTATTTTGTCGACAGAGCGCCCATGGCATCGAAGAGACTGCTCATGGTCCAGTGAAGCTCTTCCCCTCCACCGGCGAAGACCACATCCTGCTTGCCCAGTTGGATCAGCTCGGCGGCGTTACCAATACAGTGAGCACTGGTGGAGCAGGCGGAAGAAATTGAATAATTGACGCCTTTAATCTGGAACGGGGTTGCCAGGCAGGCGGAGACGGTGCTGCCCATGGTTTGGGTTACCCGATAGGGGCCGACCCGTCGCAAACCGCGCTCGCGCAGGATGTCCGCGGCCTCGACCTGGCTCGCTGAAGACGCGCCCCCGGATCCGGCGACAATGCCTGTCCGCGGATTCGACACCTGCTCTTCGCTGAGTCCGGCATCGGCGATGGCTTGCTGCAGACTTAAGTACGCGTAGCCCGCGGCATCCCCCATGAAGCGCCATTGTTTGCGGTCGATATGTTCAGCCAACTCGATATTGGGCTGGCCCGCGACGTGGGAGCGCATCCCCGCATCGACATGGGCCTGGCAATGGGAGATACCCGATTGACCGCTCTTGAGCGCAGCTACTACCGCCTCAATCTCGTTGCCGAGGCAGGAGACGATGCCCATTCCCGTGACAACAACCCGCGCTGCCATCAGAACGTTTCCGTCGAGCTGAAGAGGCCCACGCGTAGGTCGTTGGCGGTGTAGATGATATTCCCATCGACGGCCACAGAACCGTTGGCGATACCCATGATGAGCTTGCGCTCGATGACGCGTTTCATCGAAATACGGTATTCCACTTTTTTGGCGCTAGGCAGGATTTGTCCAGTGAACTTCACCTCGCCACAGCCGAGGGCTCGGCCGCGCCCCGGATTTCCTCTCCACCCGAGGAAAAATCCCACCAGCTGCCACATGGCGTCAAGCCCGAGACAGCCTGGCATCACCGGATCTCCTGGAAAGTGGCAGGCAAAAAACCACAGGTCGGGATGAATATCGAGCTCCGCAATGATTTCGCCCTTGCCGAATTCGCCTCCCTCCGAACTGATGTGCCTAACGCGGTCGACTATCAGCATGTTATCGACAGGCAATTGAGCATTGCCAGGGCCGAATAACTCTCCGCGTCCACAGGCGACGAGCTCTTCCTTGGTGTAGCTGGACTGTTGAACGTGAGTTGGCGCGGTCATAGGGGTCCGTCGGGCTGATTGTTAGTCGGGCTGTGTGTTAAAGGTGCAGGTAAAACGGTGATGCAGGCAGAAAGTGGCGCGCCAGCTCAACGAGCTTAGATTTGCAGCGGCCTCGCCTTTGCTACGGCGCGAAGTGTAATGCCAAAGGCGCTCTCGGCCAAGCCTTTAGAGGTCAGCTAGTGTCTACTGTTATGCTCGCTGA
>Ga0181560_10006109_pt1 | contig 10606 bp, 7 predicted proteins | sample 011ome_20_FD_133751 | JGI IMG/M metagenome (GOLD analysis project Ga0181560, IMG submission 133751) | Coastal salt marsh microbial communities from the Groves Creek Marsh, Skidaway Island, Georgia - 011509CT metaG (megahit assembly) | ecosystem: Environmental > Aquatic > Marine > Intertidal zone...
GTCATAGCACGCGCGTCGACGCTCTCGTCCGTCGTCCCGATCGCCGCGCTTCTCGCGCGCGGCGCGTTTGAAACCGCGGAGGAGGCGAGAAACGCCCTCGCGAAAAACGGGAACGACGCGCGCGCGACGCTGTTATCTATACGGGGTTTAAAGGTTCAGTCGGACGCGCGGTACTCGCGGTAGGGCGCGTGCGTCGTCACGTAAAGGAGCTAGTATGTATTACGCTTTAGTCTGCTATATACGTAGTCTTTGTCGTTCATAGCGTAGACTACCTACGCTCGTTGAGCGCGTACGCGACTTGTGTACGCCTACAGCACGTTGAGCTGCGGGTAATCGCGGAGGAGCTCATCCTCGGACAACGTGTCCCCCTCCTCCTGCGGCGTCCACAGCACCTCCACCGCCTGCAGGGCGTCGACTCGGATCGCCCCGACGCGCTTGAGCGCCGTGCGCAGCTCCGTGCCGTCCGTCACCGCCGGCAGCTTCAAGCCGCCGTCGCACGCCGCGATGATGGTCACCAAGATGTACTCGTTGATGTTCTCCTCGCCGTCCGCGTTTTTGGTTCGCGAAGCGCGCTTACGGGCGTTGACGTTCACGAGCGTCTCCTCCTCGAACTTGCCGCGCTCGTCCATGGAGTACTCGTTGAACAGGTCCTCCGCGTTTTCCGGGCCATCCGCCGTCGCCGACGTCGCGTACCCGTACACGCAGTACTCCGGGTTTCTCAGGAGCGCCAGCACGGTCTCCTCCAGCACGTAGTGCAGACCTTCCGTCGAGCTCGTGTCGGCGGCATCCGCGATGTCCTCCAGGTCGAGTTGTAACTGCCTCGCCAGCCCCAGCAGCCCGATCTGGATCTTCACGACCGCGATCCTGTCCGCGCCGAGCCGCATCCCCGAGTCCCCGCCGAGCGCGTTCTTGATGGCGTCCAGAAACGCCAAGACGACCATCACGCCGAAGACGAGCGAAAGCGCGCCGCCGCCGCCGCCGTACGCGGCGCCGCCCGCCATCGGCGCGCCCAGCGGGACCAGCACGGCGCTCGTCGCGAGGCCTCCCGCGGCGTACCCGCGCGACGACGCGTACGCGCCGCCCATCGACGGCGACGACATCGAGCGCGACGCGGAGGTGGCTCGGAACGAGCTCCCGCCCATGCGCCCGCCGCTGGCGGCGAGCGCTTCCGCCGGCGCGACCAGCGCGGCGACCGCCAAGGCGAGCGCCAGCGCGGGGGCCGCCGCGCGGTCCAGCGCGGCGCGCCACCAGGGTTTCTCGGTCGCGGAGGAGGCGGAGACGTCCGAGACGTCCTCCCCGAAAGCGGAATCTCTCGGCGTGAGCGCCTCGACGGGCGCCGCGCGGCGAAACGACGCGCGGCGCACCAGCGGGGACGCGCGCAGAGACACGCGCGCGGTTTCTGCCGATCGCGATGACGCGGATGACACCAAGCGGGTTCGCCGGACGGTGGGTTTGCCCTGACGCCCGGTGGCGAGTCTCCCGATCGACGCGACGGCGTTCGTCGCGGTGATACTCATCGCGTTTCGAGCCTCGGTGTGCCTCGTTCCCGGGTCGTCGGGGCGCGCGACGTGTTGTGCGCGCGCGATCGTTCCGAGCAACGACCGCATACGTAGTACAGTTTTACTCCAACTGCGACCGAAGACGTGATGGTCCGACGAGAGTCAATCTCCAGTCTCGGAATCTTGGAAGGCGCCACTTGGACGATACGAACGTCTGTCGCGACGAACCACACCGTGACCGCGCGCGCGACCCGCTGGAATATGCGGGAAGCGCACGACGCCGCGCTCGACGGCGCCCCGCGGTCGAAGCGTCGACGCGGTGACGATGATCCGTCGGCGTCTGAGGTCCCGGACTTCACGCACGTCCTGGTGCGTGCGGGAGAATCTCTCGGCCAAATCACGACGGTGCCGTTTTGTTCCCTCGCGCTCGGCTCGACTCTGACTGAGACTCTCTACCCCCACCCTTCCAGGTGTACAACTGTAGCTTGAGCGACATCCTCGTGACGACGGAACGCATATGGGCTCTTCGGGCCCAAGACCCCACGTCAGTCGTGATCGCTGCCCCGAAGACAGCGCCGACGCACGAAGACCCCAAACTCGCCGACGTGGTGGCTCGCCCCAAGTTCAGCGCCACGGCGCGCGTCGCGGAGGCGATCGAAGAGCGCCTCGAAGAAAAACACAGGACTCGCGTCGAAGAACACGAACGAAGGACTCACCAATTGGCGGACAGGAAATCGCCCAGGTGGCGTGTCTCACCGAGCGCGGGCGTCTCAGCGAGCGCGGACGCAGACGTCGTGGTGTGGGGAAACGAAGGAACGAGTGACCTGAGCATGTTCGCCGCGTATCGCAACCGTTATCTCCCGTTGGGGCTCGACATGCTCGGGCCGAGCGCCGAGCCGGGTCTTTCCGCGGATGCGTACGCGTGGCACCCCGCCGCGCGCGCGTCCTTCGCCGCGGCGCGCTCGGCGTCGCCTCCGAAAGTGGCGCACGTGTTTTTCCCCGTGCTGGCGGCGGTGCTCCCTAAGTGGATCAACGGGTTCGCAAAAAACGCAGAGGACGCGAACGACGCCCCCGCGCCGCGCCGCGTCGAAACGTTTCAAAAAACGCGGCGCGTGTTGTACTTGGTCAGCGGCTACGGCGCGCCCGTGAACGCGTCGCACGCGCCCGAAAGCAACAGCACCGAGGCGATGGCGCGGCTGATGAAAAAATTCGTGGAACTCGCGTACCCCGGTTTGATCGACGTGCGACTGGCGCACTCCGGCAACGGCGTCTTCAGATACGACAAAAACGTCTCCTTCGTGACCGAGACGCTGCGGCCGGCGGTGGCGCGCGATCGCGACGCCGTCGCCGCGGCGTTCGGGGAGGAGTGGGTTCGGCGATTCAAGCTGACGGTGGCGCTGTGCGACGGCACGCCCGCGCGGCTGCACGCGCTGATGTCCTCGTTCCGGGACATGCGGCCGTACCTCGCGCACGCGTTCCGCCTGAAGCGCTTCTGGCACGCCGGCGAGCTGGACACCGGCGACGTCGACATACAGCGCTGGGCGCGCGCCGAGGCGGCGCCGCCGACGCGCCTGGACCGCCTGGAGCTCGTGCTGCGCTCGACGGGCGCGGGCGCGTCCGAGGCGGACGCGGCGCGCGCGGCCACGGAAGCGCGAGTCACGATTGAACTGGTCAAAGAGATGAAGGCGCACCGGGACGCGTTTTTAAACGCCGCGAAGGAGGGCGCGCACGAGTTGACTTCGTTTTGGCTGCGCAAGACGCGCAAACCCGTCCTCGCGGTTTTGTGCGTCTTGAAGGCGGCGAGCGCCGCGAAGCCGCGGCGTGTCATCGCCGCGCGCGACTTCGAGTTCCACCGGGGCGTGAACCTGGAGGTGTCCATGCCCACCGGCAGCCTGTGCAGCGAGCGCAACGCCATCGGCAACGCGCTGGCCGCGAACCCTTGTCTCGTCCGGAAGGACATGTTCGGCATCGCCGTCTTGAGCCTGCGCGCGCGCGACGTCGACCGGTCCGGACCCGGACCCGGACCCGGAGGCGAGGACGCGACGCTTTTGCGCCGCGACGTCGCGTCTCCGACGGACCAAAAAGACCAAAAAGACCAAAAAGACACACAAAAAGACACACGGACACACGAGACCACGAACGAAGAACGCGTATCGATTTCCCGGAACGCCTCGTTCGCGCACGCGCGCGACGCGTCGACCGGAACGAACGCGTCGGACGCGTCGGATCTCGCCGGTCTCAACCCTCTGCGTCCGTGCGGCGCCTGCAAGGAGTGGCTGAACAAGATCGCGGAGGTGAACCCGGGATTCCGCGTGCTCATGTTCTCGGACATCACGTGTGACGAGGTGTACGTCAAGGAAGTGGGGCAGTGCTGAGAGAGAGGTTTCTTCGTACTAGGCTGGCGCGCGGACGCGGACGCGGCGGAGGCGGAGGCGGCGAATGTTATGATGAAGCGCGTCGCGTTTTTCGTAAATTCTGAAATTTTCTGAAAGGACGAACGCCCGCAGTTGTCGCGGCCCCCCGTCTGCCCGTCACTGACTAAAAAAAAAAAAGCCCTCGTCGTGTTTCCGCGGAAAACGCGCACTCTTCTTCGCGCGTTGTCGTCGAGCGGTCGCGGCGCGGCGTGCGTTCGCTTCTCGGGCCGCCATGGGTTTAACCGCGTCCAGCCTGGCCTTGACGCAGTACGACGTCGAGGAGGTGCAGGAGCACTGCGACGGGAGGTTCACGCACCGGGAGATCCAGAGCCTGTACAAGCGATTTCGGTCGCTGGACAAGCGGCACAAGGGCTACCTCAGCGAGGACGAGCTGATGAGCATCCCCGAGCTCGCCATCTCGCCCCTCGCATCGCGCGTCGTGCAGGTGTTCCAGAACCTCAACTTCAAGGACTTTTGCCGCATGCTTAGCGCCTTCTCTGACCGCGCGTCGAGGGAAGAGAAGCTGGACTTCATGTTCCGCGTCTACGACGTGGACCGGGACGGCCTCATCAGCCTGAGCGATTTGGAGACCATCGTGAAGCACCTGGTGGGGAGCTCGCTGAACGAGGAGCAGGTGGCGGAGCTCATCACGCGCGCCATGGAGGAGCTGAGCGAGGCGCGGCGGAAAAACAAGGGGAAGACCAGCGGGGAGAGCGGGGGAGGGATCACGTTCGCGGAGTATAGGCTCATGCTGGAGGGCGCGACAAAGTTGCCCACCGTGCGCGTCCCCGTCGGATTCGACTGAGTTGTAAAAAAAGAGTTTCGGCTCGTCCGCTCGCCAATCTCATTCCGACCCGCGCGCGTCACGCGCCCGGTGGCGTCCCCGCGCGTCGTCCGCGTCTCGGATCGCGTCTCGCGCCGCTCGTCGGGTCCGCGATCGAGCGCGATGAGCGGAGAGACCGAACCCGCGTCCGATCGCGGTGGGTTCACGCGTGAGCGGGCGCCCGCTCACGCGTCACCCGATGCATCGGTTCACGACAGTTTTTCACTAAAAAAAAGAACGACCAAGGTTTTGTTTTGCGGGCGCGAGTTTCTCGAGGGCTGGAATCAAACCCGACTGGCGGTTGAGAACGCCGGGTTGAGCGACGTGATCGACGTCGTGCGATGCGAACGCGCGGACGTTAAACGCGAGATTCAAGACGCGCACGTCGCTGTGCCGCTGATGACCAGGCTGGACGCGGCGACGCTGAGCGGCGCGCGCGCGCTTCGAATGGCGCTTCAGTTCGGCGTCGGGCTGGAGGGCGTCGACGAAGCCGCCTGCGTCAAGTCGGGGATCGTCTTGGCGCGCATTCCCAGCGAGCACACGGGCAACGCCGCGAGCACGGCGGAGATGGCGATTTACCTCACCCTGGCGGCGATGCGGCGCGTGTGGGCGATGCGCGAGTCCGTGTACGACACGAAGACGCTCGGGTCGCCGATGGGCGCGACGCTTCGCGGCAAACGCGTCCTCGTGATCGGGTGGGGGTCCGTCGGCAAGACGGTCGCCGCGATGCTCGCGCCGTTCGGGTGCTCGGTGAGCGCGGCGAGGCGAAGCGCGTGGGCGTTCCCGAAACTGGGCGAGGGCGTGGACGCGCTCGAGCGCGCGTTAGCGGGGAAATACGCGTCGGAAATACGCGTCGGAAGCGGCGCGGCGAAGTCGTCCTCCGCCACCGACGACGGAGACGAAAACGAAAACGAAAACGCCGCGGCGGAGACGGATTCGCTCTTTGCCGGTTTGCGGGACGCGCACGTCGTGATCTTGGCGTGCACGCAAACCGCCGAGAACGCGGGGATGGTGGACGACGCCTTCCTGGACGCCGCGCGCGACGGGTGCGTGCTGGTGAACGTCGCGCGTGGCGGCTTGTTCCAGCCGGACGCGGTCCTGCGCGCGCTCGACGGCGAAACGAAAACGAAAACGAAAAAGCTCGCCTTCGTCGCCTCGGACGTCGCGTGGGAAGAGCCGGCGGATCCGACGCACCCGCTCATCGCGCACGCCCGGGCGTACTTCACACCGCACGTGGGCGGCGTCACGGACGTCTCGTACCGGCGCATGGGCCAGGTCGTGTGTGACGTCGCGAGGGCGGTGCACGAGAAGAGGGGCCTCGCGTTTCTCGAGGAGCACGTCAGCGCGTGCGCGCCCGTGAACGTGCCTCAGCTGAAACGCGCGTTTCCGGGCTTCGCGTTCCTGGAAGGCGCGCCGCCGGGGGAAGCGGAGTGAGCGTCCGTACGGTACGCGCGTCGCACGACGCGTGCCCGTCTCTTCCATGGGGCGTTCTCGTAGTTTACATAAACTAGTCTATGAATGTGAGTACGGTGGTCTATCTTCGTATTACGCCTACTGCGACCTTCACTCGTCCGTGATGGCAGACCTGACCGTGGCCTGCACGTGCGCGGGCATCATCCCCCCCTTCTTACCCATCCTGAATCCATCGCCGCCCGCGCTGTGGTCCTCGCCGTACCCCTTGTTCTTGATCCGGCCCTTCACCTTGGACTTCTTCTGGAACTTGTGCTCGGCGCGCTTCGGCCTCTCCGCCTTCTGCTTCCCCATCCCCAGCTCGTCCATCATCTCCGCCAGGAGCTGCTTCGCGAGCGGGTCGTCCGGGGACAAACCCTCGGGCAACGCCGCGGAGCCCTCCGCGTGGCCCGAGGAGGAGCCCGCCGGCGCGTGCCAGTCCGCGCGGACGGAGACGCCCGACGCGGCGTCTGCGTACGCCGTCGCCTCCTCCTCCTCGTTTTCGCCGGAGGACGAAACGATGGCGTCGCCGGCGACGCCCATGGGCCCGTCGTACCCCTCCGGCCCGACGCAGAACAGCAGCTTGCCGTTGATGAAGTCCTTGAGCACGGCTCGGCCCGCTCGCTGCTCGTCGGGGCGGCCGTGCTGCACCGTCAACCCCCTCGCCGCCGAGTACGCGCGCAAAATCTCGCCGGCGGTGGCGTTGCGGTTCTGGTCCTCGTGCGTCGCCGGCAGCGGGAGCTTCATCTTGTACACGCGCTCGATGCGGTTCCGGGGGATCCGCGCCGCGACGACGGCGACGGGCTCCCGCACGTCCGTCAGCCGATCGATGGGCAGCACGCCGTTGCACACCAGCTCCGCGCGGCTCGCGGTGAACGAGGGGAACACCAGGCCGGGGCAATCCGCTAACAACAAGCCGTCGCCGAGCTCCAGAGTTTGGAAGTGTTTCGTCTTTCCGGGCGTCGCGCTGACGCCGGTTTTCTTCTTCTCCACCAGCGCGTTCACCGTCGAGCTCTTGCCGACGTTGGGGTAGCCCACCATGCCCACGACCACGCGCCCGTCTTTGCGGCGCGCGCGAGCGCCCTCGCCGGCCGCCTCCTCGGCGCGGCGCTCGAGGATCGAAAGCAGGTCCTCGCGCGCGAGCAAGCCGGAGGGAGAGACGCGACCGGTGTCGTTTTCGTCACCGGCGGCGTCGTTTTCGTCGCGCCCGCGCTCTGTCAACGCCGACGCCGTACGAACGTCATTCGAGGCTTCGCCGCGTTCGCCGTGTTCGTCGCGTGTGTGTTCGTCCTCACTCAACTCCGAGCCGCTCCCGTCGAGGCCGTCGCCGAGACGCGCGGCGCGTTCGGCGAGCGACGCGGCTTCCGTGAGCTTCTGTTCCCGTTCGCGGAGCTCCGTCGTTTCCGTGGCGGCTTTCGCGGACCACCACAGGTACTCGATTCCGTTCTCGTCGAAGTACCGCGACCAGGCGTCCCTCAGCTCCTCGCTGAGCAAGTCCGCCTTGTTCAGCAGCAGCATGGTCTTCTTGCGCCCGGCGTCCAGCTCCTTCACGAACGCCTCCAGGTCCGGGCAGCGGTAGAAGAGCGGGTCGCGCGCGTCGACGACTTGCACGACGATGTCGCTCCGCTCGCAGACGCGCCAGAGCTGGCGCCAAATCTCCAGGTTCTTCTCGAACGGCGTCAGCGTCAGCCGCTCGTCCTCCTCCACGGACGCCAGAGCTCGGCGCCACTCCAGGAACGCCCGCCGCTCGTTCTGGTCCAGAACCTCAGGCGGCGTCTCGCGCGTCCACGGCGGCCGCCGCGGGACCTTCAGTTTATCGCGGTGCGTCGCCTCCGCGGCGGCGACGCGCGAGAGTCGTTCGCGCTCGCGCTCCTCGGCACTCGCGCTGGGGTCCGCGTTGGGGTCCGAGCCGTCGCCCATACTCACGACGACCGCGCCCCGACGCTCGGCGGTGAAGTCGCGGTCGCCGAGCTCGGCCATCGCGAGGAACTCGTCCAGGTCGTTGCGTTCCATCACAGAGCGCAGATCTGGTCGCTTCGAGCCGTCGGGGTTGGTATCCGCGACGTGGCGGTCGTAGCCCTGCTGGATGAATCGCCCGTCGTTGCCGCCGACGTGGGCGCCGTGGCGGGAAGCCTTGCGCGCGAGACCCTGTCGTGAACGAGGCGGGGAAACGCGCGGAGTGGGGGAAGGGCGTCAGGCGAGGGTGTCGAAAGGCCACGCGCGCTCTCGAGAAATCCAGGCGGCGGCGGCGGCGGACGTGCGTGCCGACAGCGAGGCGCGCGAAACGAGCGGGGACGTACCGAGCCGAGGCCTCCGCCGCCGACACGTCTGCCGGAGTTCCGTGAACCTCCCATGGCGCCCGAGAGACGAAGCGCGGTGGGCGGGGCGTCTTCGTGTCGCGCGTGCGGGCGCGCGCGAGGCTGTGGAGAGAGGAAGGTTTCGCAGAATCTGGTTGAGCTCTCACGCTTTGGGCGTTTGGCATCCGCGAAATTTTTGCAGACACGAGCCCTGACTGAATGCCCATACGAGGTTACGAGCCGACCGCTTCTTTGCGCCTTTGTGCACGATCGATGACGGGCGAAGGACGCGCCCCGCGAGCCGCGAGCGCCACTCGACCGCGCGCGCCGACTCGGTGCGACTTTTGTCTCGCGTGACCGGCACCTGCGGCACGTCGAGCGACGGGCGGAGCTTTCCCGAAACCCGACTCGCGCGCCCGTATTAGGCCGCACCCCGCCGAGCGCCCGTTTCCGACGCCTCGCGGCAACAGGCACCATGGCCACCAAGGTGCAGCGCATCATGACGCAGCCGATCGTGCGTCAACTCATGGCCCGCTCCGTTCAATCGCACGTCGGCACCGCAGAATCGACCGCTGTTGATGTTTCGTCGCTCTCGCGTCTCGCGAAGCGCCCGCACGCACCGCACGCGCTGACCTTCCTTCCCACCATTTCATCTCCAAACGCCTCTCCCGCTCGTTCCCGCAGAACCTGATCTTCCGGTTCCTCCAGACCAAGGCGAGGATCCAGATCTGGCTGTTCGAAAACGTGGACGTCGTGATGGAGGGCAGGATCATCGTACGTCCCGGCTCGCGTTTCCGCAACCTGCCGCCGCCCCGCTCGTGTCTCTCCCGGCGCGCGCCCGTCCGAGCACGCTCCAGACGCCTCTTTGCCACTAGGGTAAAACGTCGCTCGCGCTTTTTTTTTTTTGGCGGCTTTTTTTTCGCCTAATCGTCGTCGCCGCCGCCGCTGACCGCCGCCGACCGTTCTTCCGGTCTTTTCCGCGCCGCGCAGGGTTTCGACGAGTACATGAACCTCGTGCTGGATGAGGCGGAGGAGGTGAACAAGAAGAAGGGCACGAGGAAAACCATCGGTCGGATTTTGCTCAAGGGAGATAACATCACGATGATGGTGAACGTGTCGGATGCGAAGTAACCGAGTTCCTTCGCGCGTCGTTCGCGACGGGTCCCGTCGCGAATCGACGCGTCGAAGCCTTCGGAGCGAGATACGTAACCGCGCACGACGTATGAATAGCCACACACACGCACACACACACACACGAAAGCGAAACGCTCGCGCGTTCCCAGCGTCGGAGCTCAGGGGGCGCGCATCCGAGGCACTTTTTCTGTTTTCGGCATTTTCGGCAGCCCGAGTCTGAGATTGTCTGTCACAACCCGGCGCGACATTTCGGCGGAGCCGTTTTCCCGGACGTCCCGACCGTCGCGGTCGCGTCGTCTCATCATCACTCTCGTCGCGCGTCACTCTCGTCGCGAGACGCGGCCGTCAAGAAACTCAGCGAGGGCTACGTGCTTTCTGGCCGCTTGCTCGTCGAGACGATGACCCCCGTCCCCGGCGACCCCCCCCGGATCCCGTTCACGTACTGGGCGCAGCGCAAAGATCGGCTGTTCCTCACGTTGGAGTGCCCGAACGCCGAGGATCCCAAGGTGCACCTGACGGACGACGGCGTGCTGACCTTCAGCGCGAACGCCAAGTCGGACAGCACGGAGGCGGACCACCACTACGAGCTCAAGCTCGAGCTGCTGCACCCCATAAACGCCAAGGACTCGCAGATCCACGTCGGCCCCCGGCGCACCACGATGGTCATCGCGAAAACCGAGGAGGTGAGCGGACGACGCGACGTTTCTTCGCCCTTCTTTTCGGTTTCGGTGTTTCGGTTTTTTTCGCGTGCGCGTTCCTCCGGCGAAGTCACGCCGAGTCACCTCGTCCGCGCATTTGGCGATTCCCGATTCCCGCGCTCACCGAACCCCACTCCCGCGTTTGGAAACGAACGCCTTCGCGGCGACCGCCTTCGCCCCCGATCGCGAAGAACGCCGGTCCGCACTGGCCGCGTCTGTTGCGCTCGAAGGAAAAAAACCCGCACGTCAAAACCGATTTCGACAAGTGGGTGGATGAGGATGAGGAGGATGA
>Ga0181560_10006118_pt1 | contig 10589 bp, 11 predicted proteins | sample 011ome_20_FD_133751 | JGI IMG/M metagenome (GOLD analysis project Ga0181560, IMG submission 133751) | Coastal salt marsh microbial communities from the Groves Creek Marsh, Skidaway Island, Georgia - 011509CT metaG (megahit assembly) | ecosystem: Environmental > Aquatic > Marine > Intertidal...
CTTGGAGTCCGCGGAGGGCGAGACCGACGCCGCGAGCGCGCGGACGTACGCCTTCTGCGCCGCCTCCGCGGCAGCCTTCGCGGCGTCGCGTCTCGCCGCGAGCGCTTCGAGCTCCGCGTCCGCATCGACGAAAACCCCGGACTGCCGGATAAAACACGCGAGGAGAGAATCGGCGCGTCGCCAGCGCGCACGCCGCCCCGCGCGACGGAACGACGCGCACGCACGACACGCACCGCGCCGCGCCGCGCGCGAATCGTCGTCGAGCCGCGCATCGCACCCGCGTCGTCGAGCGCGCACCGAGCGAGCGAGGACCGCGCGCAGCGCGTCCGATACCCCGCGCGTCGAGACGCCATCGCGCGACGGCGACACGTCGACGCGCTCGCGCTCTCGGGAAGAAGAAGAGTCCGGCGCCGACTCGCACATCATCATCTCATCACCCCGCCGCCGCCTAAGCGCCCACCATTGCGCTCACGCCCGCCCCCGCGCCGTCGTCGCTCCACTCCCGCGGCGGCCGCGCGAGGAACATGAGCGGCGCCGGCGATCGCGTCGTCGCGGTCGCGCGGCGCGTCGTCGCGGCGGCGACGCGGCGAACGTGGTCCATCTCGTCGTCGTCGTTCTATGTCACACTGGTCCCCATGCGACCCCGTTCGCGTGGTGAACGCCGATCCTTAAGGACTTTTAATCCCGGCGATTCTCTCCGCCCACCCCTCGTCCCGGCGGCGAGAGCGGTCGCGCGCGACGGCGTCGCCGCGATGCGCGCGCCGGACGCGATCGCGTGGCGCGGCGCCCTCTTCGGCGGCTTCTCGCGCTCCGGATGGCTCGCGCCGTCGCCGCTGTCGACGACGCGCCGCGCGTACGGCGCGCGCCGCGGGTTCGCGAGCGGCGCCGCGCGCCACCGCGTCGACGCCGCCGCGCAGGGGAACACCGCGAGCGCGCAAAAGAAGGGACCTCCTAAGACGGGCGGCGGCGGCGGCGGCGGAGGAGGAGGGAACCGCGCGCAGCGTCGGGCCAACTCGGGCGAGGCGGGCGGCGGCGGCCGCGGCGGCGGCCGCGGCGGCGGCCGCGGCGGCTCGCGAGGCGGCCGCGGCGGCCGCGGCGGCCGAGGCGGCCGAGGCGGATACCGCGGCCGTCGCGCGAACAACAACAACAACAACAGCGGCGGCGGCGGCGGCGCGAACGACAAGCTCAAGCGCGAGACCGCGGAGATTCCCAAGCTCGGTCCCACCGGTCGACCGTACACGATGAAGGTGCGTTCTATACACTGGTTCCCATACGACCGCGTTCGCGTGGTGAACGCCGATCCTTAAGGACTTTTCCCGGCGTGTCTCTCCGCCCAGGGTCCCTCGCTTTCAATACCCGCCCTCGGCGCCTTTCAACTTCAACTGACGCCTTTCAACTCCACCGGTACACGATGAAGAAACGAGCGGGAGACGACGCGAAGGCGGCGAGCGGCGGGCGCCGATGGGACACCGCGAAGATCAAGAATCAGTTTCAGACCATGCTGCAGGTGGCGAAAGTCTCGAGGCATCACGTCGCGTTCTCCGGGCACGGCCCGCCGCACAAGCGGATGTTCGCGTGCGAGATGACGCTCGCGATGCCGGCGGCGTGGAAGGCACGTTCTATCATCACACTGGTTCCCATACGACCTCGTCGCCGTGGTGAACGCCGATCCTTAAGGACTTTGCCCAGCGTATCTCTCCGCCCAGGGTCCCTCGCTTTCAATCCCCGCCCTCGACCCCTTTCAACTCCGTTTCTGACGCCTTTCAACTCCACCCCGATGTTCGCTCGTATAGGACCTCGGGCTCGTCGCGCGCGACGGCGACGCGATCGCCAACGCCGCCGCGGCGGGCGAGATCGGCGTCGGCGCGGTGACGATTAAGAACAACGTCGACGAGCGGGGCCCTCGAGGACGACGGGGGCACGACGCTACCTCCGCCGCGACGGTTGACGTTTCGTCTTCCGCCGCCGCCGCCGCCGCGCCGCCGACATACGAGGTCCACGGCGTCGGGATGGCCTTCGCGAAGGCGGAGTCGCAACGGCTCGCGATCGCGTCGCTGTTCGACGGCATCGTCGCCGCGACGGGCGGGCTGATCGACCCGAGCGCGCCGCCGAACGTGGCGAAGATATTGAACGAGCAGCGCAAGGCGCAGCAAAAGAAACGGTCGGAGATGGGGCGTTTAATGCTCGAGCTCGCGAACTCGTCGAGGCCGAACGCGGAGCACAAGTCCTCGAAGGGCGGGTGGACGGCGACGGTCACGGCGTACGTGGACGGCGGGAAGAAGGTGGAGAGCGTCGGCGTCGGGAATGGGAAATCCGACGCGGAGGACATCGCGTACGCCAACATCTCCGACAGTTTAGCCGACACCATGGGCGTTCTCCGACACACGACGCTCCAGAAGATCGTGGACAACAGCCCCGGCGGATCCGTCGCGTCGCTGCGGGTCCCGCCGCTGCCGGACGACGCGATGGACTGCCTCATCGCGGCGATGGGGACGCCCGAGGATCACGACAGACGGATGGCGGCGTGGAAGCGCGCGGAACAGATCGCGATCGATCGCATCCAGGCGCAAATTCTGAGCGACGCGGGCGCCGGGACGGACGGCGGGTACCGACGCGCCAAGGTTGAGAACACGAAGCACGCGGACGCCGCCGCGAACGCCGCCGCGCGCGCGGTGAGCGAGCTCGCGGACGGCGAGGACCTCTCGGAGGACCCGTTCCTGTTCAACGCGCGGAGAGAAGAGATATCCGCCAGGTTTAAGGCTGAGGAGGCGGCGCGCGCTGCAGCCGCGGCGGCGGACGCGGACTCCCCCGAGGGGAAGATGAAAGCGGTGAGGGACAAGCTGCCGATTTTGAAGATCAGAGAGTCGCTCGTCGAGGCGCTGAAGACGAACCCCGTCGTCGTCGTGTCCGGCGGCACGGGCAGCGGTAAGTCGACGCAGTGCCCGCAATACATCCTCGAGCACGCCATCGCGACCGGCGCCGGGCCCGACACGCGCATCATCGTCACGCAACCGAGACGCATCGCCGCGGTGTCCGTGGCGGAGCGCGTCGCCGCGGAGCGCGGCGAGAAGGCTGGGAACTCGATAGGATTCAGGCGCGTTCTATACACTGGTCCCCATACGACCGCGTTCGCGTGGTGAACGCCGATCCTTAAGGACTTTGCCCGGCGCATCTCTCCGCCCACCCCTCGCTTTCGATCCCCGCCATCGACGCCTTTCAACTTCAACTGACGCCTTTCAACTCCACCCCGACATCGCTTTGTATGGAACGACCCTCAGCGTCCGACTGCACGGGACGTCCCCGAGACCCGACGGCGCGTCGTGCGAGTTCGTCACCACCGGCGTCCTCCTCCGGCGATTGATGCGCGACCCGAGTCTGGAGGGGATCTCGCACGTGATGATCGACGAGGTGCACGAGCGAGACATCAACACGGACTTTTTGCTCGTGCTGTTGCGATCGCTGCTGAAGCGCAGGCCAGAGCTCCGGGTGGTGTTGATGTCGGGTGCGTTCTATACACTGGTTCCCATACGACCGCGTTCGCGTGGTGAACGCCGATCCTTAAGGACTTTCGCCGTCGTCTCTCTCCGCCCAGGGTCCCTCGCTTTCAACGCCCGACCTCGACGCCTTTCGACTCCACCTGACGCCTTTCAACTCCACCCCGACGTCGCTTTGAATGATGGAACGACCCTCAGCGACGCTCGACGCGGAGTCCTTCGCGGAGTATTTTTCAACCTCGGGCGACCTGGACTGGTGCGGCGCGGACGCCGCCGCCGAGTGCGACGTCAGCGGCGTCGGCGTCGGCGCTGGCGTCGACGCGCCGCCGCCGCCGCGCGCGCCGCTGCTCAGCGTCCCGACGAAGCCGCGGCACCCCGTGGAGATGTTTTACCTCGAAGATCTCGCGGGCGAAGCGTCCGAGGACGGGGAGGATAAAGAGGTGGCGCTCGACGGCATGGGCGCGAAGCTGTCGCTCGCGCTCCTGGAAGCCCAGGACGAGATGCTCGAGCGAGAGCTACAGGACGCGGAGGCGGAGGAGAGGGCGTCGGACGCGCTCGAGGCGGGGGACGAGGGCGACGACGACGACGACGACGACGAAGACGACGACGACGACGACTCCGAAGAGTGGGAAGACCTCGAGGTCGAGGTCGAGGAGGGCGCGAAGGGCAGGAAGAACAAGCGGATCGCGAACCGCGTGCGGACGCTGCGCCGAGCGGTCGAGATGCGACGCGCGGACGGCGTCGGCGACGGCGGCGTCGGGAGGAACGTCGTCGTCTCGAGGGCGGCGAGGCAGGCGGTGAGGTGCGTTCTACACACTGGTCCCCATATGACCGCGTTGGCGTGGTGAACGCCGATCCTTAAGGACTTTTTCCGGCGCATCTCTCCGCCCACCCCTCGCTTTCAATACCCGCCCTCGGCGCCTTTCAACTCCAACTGACGCCTTTCAACTCCACCCCGACGTCGCTTTGAATGGAACGACCCTGAGACGCGCGCGCGGGGAGAAAGCCGCCGGCGGCGGCGGCGGGAAGATGGGCGACAAGCGCGAGCGCGAGGAGCTCGTCGTCGCGCTCGCGGCCGAGGTGGCGCGCGACGTCGCCGCGGAAGAAGTGAGTAACGGTCGAAAGGGAAGCGTTTTGGTTTTCCTCCCGGGTTGGGACGAGATCAAGGAGACGATGAAAGTCCTCGAGGCGCTTCCCGCCGCCGAGCGCGAAACGCTCATCATCCTGCCGTTACACTCGCAAGTGCCGCAAGAGGAGCAGCAGCAGGTGTTCACGCCCGCGCCGGAAGGGAAGATGAAGATCATCCTGTCCACGACGATCGCGGAGTCGTCGGTCACGATCGACGACGTACTCGCCGTCGTCGACAGCGGCTTGGTGCGAGAGATGAACTTCAACGCGGAGAGCAACATGAGCACGATGGCGACGGTGCCGACGTCGCGCGCGTCCGCGACGCAGCGCACCGGCCGCGCCGGTCGCGTCGCCCCGGGCGTGTGCTACCGCCTGTACAGCAAGGCGATGCTGGAGGCGATGCCGGAGCGGCCGACGCCGGAAATTCAGAGGACCGCGCTCGAGGCGACGTGTCTGCAGACGTGTTCGATGACCAACGCGGGGGTGCAAAAGTTTTTATCGCAAGCGTTGGATCCGCCCGCGGAGGAGACGGTATCGCTCGCGATGGACCGCCTCAAGTCCCTCAACGCGATCGCGGACGTCGATGGGCCGTCAAAGCCGGCGGATCCGAGCTCGGTGCCGCGCCGCCGGGAGCTTCTGACGCCGCTCGGGAAGCTCCTGTCGCAGCTGCCGCTCGATCCCGCGACGGGGCGGATGCTCATCATGGGCGTCGTGACGCAGTGCTTAGACCCGGTGCTCACCGCGGCGGCGTGCATGAGCTCGAGGGATCCGTTCATCACCCCGACCGGCATGCGCGACGAAGCCCAGCGCGCGCGCCGACGGTTCTGCGAGACGTCGGACCACCACGCGGTCCTCCGCGCGTACGCGGAGTGGCGTGCGGTCAACGCCGAGGAGGGGTTCAACCGCGCGTGCGGGTGGGCGCGAGACAACTTTCTCAGGCGCGTTCTATTACCGCACTGGTCCCCGTACGACCGCGTTCGCGTTGTGAACGCCGATCCTTAAGGACTTTCTCTCCCGGCGTCTCTCTCCGCCCACCCCGCGCTGGTTTCAATCCAGAAGACACGCCTCGACGCCTTTCGACTCCACCCCTGACGCCTTTCAACTCCACCCCGACGTCTGTCTGTCGCTTCGTACGGACCCTCGCTCGACCCTCAGCATCCAAGGCTTGCAGACCATCACGTCGCTGCGCTCGCAGCTCCTGAACGAGCTCGTCCGCACCGGGCTCGTGCACGCGGGCGACTTGGGGTACGGCGCGAAGAAAGAGCTCAAGGCGGACGCGGTCGTGAATCGCCACGCCGGCAACGAGGCGCTGACGACGGCGGTGCTCACCACGGGCGTGCCCGGAAACCTCGCGTCGCGGCGGCGGCAGTCGCACTTCGGCGTGATGCGCACGCGCCTCGAGGCCACCGCGGGGCTTCACCCCGCGTCGGTGTCGTTCCACCGCTCGCCGCCGAGGGGTCGGTACGGTCAGGCGCAGCTCCCGGACTGGTTCATGTACAAGGAGATGGTGCTGTCGTCGCAGGTGTTCTTGAGGGACTGCAGCGCGGTGACGCCGGAGCAGCTCGCGCTGTTCGGCGGGTCGAAGATGACGGATCTGACGCGGTTCAAGCCAACCGACGCGGAAATTCGAAGCGGGGGGCGCGCTTCACGAGGGGGAACGACGACGGAGCTGGACGACGACGTCGCGACCGATCTGAGCGACCGATCGGAACCCCCGCCCCTGCTCGGCGCGGACGGACTCCCGGTGATCCCCATCGACGTCCTCCCGCCCGCCGTCGTCGACGACGACGCGTGGAAGCCCGGTCACGGGCTGATCGACGACTGGATCTTGACGTCGTCGTCGTGCCCGGACACGTCGGAGCTGCTGACGGACGTCCGCGGCGAGCTGGACGCCGCGCTCGCGCACAAGGTGATGGCGCCGCGCCGCGCGTTGTCGCAAGAGTACGCGGAGATCGTGGACGCCATCGCGGCGACGTTGCACATCGTCGACGCGAGGAACGACGCGGCGTTACAGAAGCTCGCGAGGTCGGAGGGCGCGTCGTCGTACGGGTCGTCGTCGTCGTCGTCGTACGGAGGCGGGCCCGCGGGGAGGGCCGGGTTCGGGGACGCGTCTCGGAGAGGTTTTGGCGTCGCGCCGAGAAAGGCGGGTCGGCTGAAGAAGGACGCCAACGGAAACTTCGTGCGCGTCGCGGAGTGAGCGATCGATTGCTTGATCGACTGATGATACTTTATACAACCGCGGCGTCTGCGCGGACGCGCGCCGCGGTCCAACCTGTCGGAAAATATCTCAGTCCAACCTGTCGGAAAATATAATATCTCTTTTCGTCGTCGTCAGGCCGAGGGGCGTTCCCCGAACTCATCGTCGGCGTCCTGTAGTCCTCGCAGACATCACGCGCGCGAGTCGGCGCGCGCGCGACCTTCCGCTCCCGTCCTCGCGCGTCGTGGCGCTCGAGACCGCGCGAGCGCTCGCGGCGGCGGCGCGGACGGGGGCGCCCGCGATCGCGATCGAGATCGCTCGCCGCGCGCGCCCGTTTCGTTCATTCATTCATCGGAGAATTTGAGACTAATCGCGCTCATCGTCCTCGTCGGATCCGACGCGGCTCGCCTCGCGACGACTTGAACGATGTTCGCCTCGTGCACCACCGGGTCGTGCCGCAAGACCGCCGACGCGAAGAAGAGCACGCTCGATCAGCTCCTCGGCGACGACGACTGGGGCGACAACGCGACGCTCGAGCGCATGTCTCTCGTCAACCGCGCGATCTTCCAAGCGCCTGAGCCGTCGTACTCGGCGTCGAATCACCCGTGGTCCCCCGCGGACGCGGTCATGCTCGACACGCGTTTAGGGTACCACTTCCCCGCGGTGATGATCAAGTGCAAGCGCGCGCCCGCGACGCGAGCGGTGATTCACTGCCACGCGAACGCGTGCGACGTCGGACACGTCTACGAGCTGTGTCAGCGAGACGCGGAGTGTTGGCAGGCGAACGGTGCGCGCGCGCGACGACTCCCGCCCGCGTCATCACGATCTTCCGCGTCATCCATCACGCGCTGACCGATCGCATCGATATCGATGTGAATGAATTCCTTCCACGTCATCACGTGCTGACCAATCGCATCGCGCCTCCTGCCTTCCACGTCACCCTCGACCAATCAGTGCTCCTCGTCGAGTACCCCGGATACGGCGCGTCCCCCGGCGCGTGCTACGAGCGAAACGTCGACCGACACGTCGTGTGCGCGTACCTGTACCTGATCGAGGACCTGGGGTACGACCCAGAGAGCGTCATCTTGTTCGGGCGATCGTTAGGCAGCGGCCCGGTGTGCAGGCTCGCGCACAGGCTGCAGACGCTGCGTTGGCGTCCCGTCGGCGGCGTCGTGTTGCATTCGCCCTTCGTCAGGTGCGCGGAAGGAAGCTTCGCGCGCGCGTTTGGTTTCACCCACCGCTCGGTTTCAACATTTGATCGCGTGGGTCCCTTTCAACTGTCTGACCGATGAATGAACGTTTTTTGTACGTACCGAACCCCCGCAGCGTTCGAGAGGCGGGGATATCGCTCCACGGCGGCGCCGCGAGGATGATGAGCGAGCGGTGGGACAACCGGATACCGCTCGCGGAGCTGCGGTGTCGGCTTCTGATCGTGCACGGCGCGAGCGACGAGGTGATTCCGTTTCACCACGCGGAGACGCTTCGGAACGTTCGAAAGGAGAACAACCTGCACTGCATGTTTTTCCCGACGCAAGGGACGCACAATTACTTCAGCTACTACCGCGACTACCTGAGGTGCGTTCTATACACTGGTTCCCATACGACCGCGTTGGCGTGGTGAACGCCGATCCTTAAGGACTTTGCCCGGCGCATCTCTCCGCCCAGGGTCCCTCGCTTTCAACGCCCGCCCTCGACGCCTTTCAACTCCACCTGACGCCTTTCAACTCCACCCCGACATCGCTTTGTATGGAACGACCCTGAGGCCGGTGGAGAAGTTCGTGGCGGGACACGAGGGGCGGAAGCTCCCGCCGTTGCCGGACCCGCTCCCGCGCGCGGAGCACTCGAAAGCGGACGCGGACGCGCTGATCGAGGCGCGGCGGAGGGAAGCGGCGGAGAGTCGGCGGCGCGCGAAGGCGGCGGCGGCGGCGGCGAAAGCGAAGGGCGCGAAGAAGGTGCGTTCTTCTTCACACTGGTTCCCATACGACCCCGTCGGCGTTGTGAACGCCGATCCTTAAGGACTTTCGCCGTCGTCTCTCTCCGCCCACCCCCCGCTTTCAATCCCCGCCCTCGCCGCCTTTCAACTTCAACTGACGCCTTTCAACTGACGCCTTCCAACGTGGACAAGGAGGCGGGGCCCGGAGAGGACGACGACGGCGCGACGACGACGACGAACGGCGCGGACGGCGACGACGCGTTCGCGTGGAACGAAGGGACGTCGGGGGGGTTCGGGAGCGACGGCGCCGGCGGAGATAGCGGCGACGGGGACGACGACGGCGACGACGGCGGCGGCGGCGACGCGCCGTGGAAGTCGCCCAACGGGAAGAAGGGCGGCCGGTCGAAGTTCGTCCCGGGGGGCGCGTCCCCGATCGGGTCGCGGTCGACGCGCCTGTGCATGTAGACCGACCGCGCGCGGACGACGTTCTATGTATTGTGAGTGAGCGTACTGTAGTGTATTCATCATTCACGTCGTCGGTACTGTAACACGCGACCCGGCGTCGTCGAATTTCGTCGAAGAGAAGACCTACGATCGTCATCGTCATCGAGAAGACTCGCGTCAACTTTCTCGCGTCACGCGATGAGCCTGAGGAGCTGCCCCGACATCTGGAACGACTTGCTCGTCTCCTCCAGGCATCGATCCTTCTCCTCTCGGCTCCACCCCTCCGCGGCGTCGTTCAGCTTCGACTTGACGTCCGCGAGGCTCTGCTCCAACCCGCCGCGGCTCTCCTCCCACTTGTAAAACTCCAGCTCCTTCCCGTTCAGGATCATCTCGCTCACCTTGCATCGGGGTGGAGTTGAAAGGCGTCAGAAGCGGAGTTGAAAGGCAACGCGGGCGGGGATTGAAACCGAGGGGTGGGCGGAGATAAACGCCGGGAAGTAAAGTCCTTAAGGATCGGCGTTCACCACGCCGACGCGGTCGTACGGGGACCAGTGTGGTAATAGAACGCACCTTGCGTCCGATCATTCGCCCCCCCGCGGAGTGCGCGAAGTAGACGTTGTAAAAGTGGCAGATGAACTCCGGCGGGCTCGTCTTCGCGAGCTCCTTTAAAAAGTTGCCGTACTCCACCCCCGGGCCGTCCGCGACCGGCGCGGTCAGTCCGTACGTCTTCTCGAACCACTCGATGTCCTTCGCGAGCGGGGAAGTGCGCTCGAGCCCTGTGTCTAAGGGCCATTCCATACGAGCGAACGTGGGGGTGGAGTTGAAAGGCGTCAGTTGGAGTTGAAAGGCGTCGAGGGCGGAGATTGAAAGCGTGGGGTGGGCGGAGAGAGACGACGGCAAAAGTCCTTAAGGATCGGCGTTCACCACGCGAACGGGGTCGTATGGGGACCAGTGTGAGATAGAACGCACCTAAGAACGCCTCGTAGATTGGCGACGCCTTCGACGCGACGATCTCTTCCATGGCCTCGTACATCGCCTTGCTCTCGACGAGGTAGGCGAGGTACTTCTCGCGCGTCGGCTCCCACTTCATCATGGGCTTCGACTCCGGCGGCGGCTTCGCCTCGCCCTCTTTCGGCGCTTGCTCGCGCGTGTGGAGCTTCATCGCCACGAATCGCATCTCTTCGACGAATCCCTTCTTCTCGCCCGGGCGCGGGCGCGACGACGCGCCGCCGTGGCCGTGGCCGTGGCCGCCGGCGGGCGCGTCCTTCGCGGGCGCGCCGCCGCCGGATGATTCGCCGTGCGCGTGCATCGCGCGCGCCGGCGCGACGACGGCGACGCGGCGCGAGGAGGAGGAGGAGGAGGAGGAGGAGGAGGAGGAGGAGGAGGATGAGGA
>Ga0181560_10006126_pt1 | contig 10583 bp, 9 predicted proteins | sample 011ome_20_FD_133751 | JGI IMG/M metagenome (GOLD analysis project Ga0181560, IMG submission 133751) | Coastal salt marsh microbial communities from the Groves Creek Marsh, Skidaway Island, Georgia - 011509CT metaG (megahit assembly) | ecosystem: Environmental > Aquatic > Marine > Intertidal zone...
AAAAAGGAGTGGTTATGGATGGTCGCGATATTGGGACAGTGGTTTTTCCCGATGCCGAGTTAAAGGTTTTTGTTCAAGCTGATGCGCAAATACGCGCCAAGAGGCGATTTGATGAGTTGAAAGCTAAGGGGCAAATAGTTGATTTTCAAGAGATATTGGCCAATGTCAACAATCGAGATCATCAAGATACTCACCGCGCTGTTTCTCCATTGGTACAAGCAGAAGATGCCCGAGTTTTGGACAACACCCAGATGGGGCGAGCAGAACAATTAGCGCTGTTAATCGATTGGGCTGATCAGGCGATCCATCAATAGGCTTAATTCCCCTCATTTTATTTGTAAATCAATCAATTAATCGTATTTTTGCGCTCCTTTTTGGTGATGATCGAGGGCCATCAAGGACATAAAAAACGACAAAAACCCTTTCAATGCGGTCTTACCCTCGTAACGTATTGGAATACAAAATCATCTTCAAATGACTGAAGAAAACCAAAATCAGGCTGCTCAAGTAGCTGAGACAAAACAAGATCCACAAGCGTTTTTGGATCAATTTAACTGGGATAAATACGAGCAAGGAATTGAGCGTGTTGATGAGGCTAAACTCAAAGAATTTGAGCAATTAGTGTCAAAAAACTTTGTTGACACGGCCGATGAAGAAGTAGTTGTTGGTACGGTTGTTTACCTGACAGAGCGCGAAGCAATTATCGATATCAATGCTAAATCTGAAGGAGTTATTTCCCTAAATGAGTTCCGCTACAATCCAGACCTAAAGGTAGGTGATCAAGTAGAGGTGCTTATTGACATCAGAGAAGATAAGACAGGACAATTAGTATTGTCACACAGAAAAGCAAGAACGATTAAAGCATGGGATCGTGTGAACAAGGCCCATGACGAAGAATTGGTGGTGAATGGTTTTGTGAAGTGCAGAACTAAAGGAGGTATGATCGTTGACGTATTTGGTATTGAGGCGTTCTTGCCAGGATCTCAAATCGACGTGAAACCTATCAGAGATTACGATCAATACGTAGGTAAAACTATGGAGTTCAAGGTGGTTAAAATCAACCACGAATTCAAAAACGTAGTGGTATCTCACAAAGCGTTGATCGAGGCAGATATCGAAGAACAGAAAAAAGAAATCATCGGACAGCTTGAAAAAGGTCAAGTTCTTGAAGGGGTGGTTAAAAACATCACTTCATACGGTGTGTTTATCGATTTGGGCGGCGTAGATGGATTAATCCACATTACCGACTTGTCGTGGAACAGAATCAACCATCCAAACGAGGTGGTAGAATTAGACCAAAAACTAAACGTGGTTATTTTGGATTTTGACGATAACAAGTCAAGAATTCAATTAGGTCTGAAGCAATTGGAAAAACACCCATGGGAGGCTTTAAGCGAAACCATTCAAGTGGGTGATACGGTAAAAGGTAAAGTGGTTGTCATCGCTGATTACGGTGCGTTCGTTGAGGTAAGTGATGGTGTTGAAGGATTGGTACACGTTTCAGAAATGTCTTGGTCTACCCACTTGAGATCTGCTCAAGATTTCGTTAAGGTAGGTGATGAGGTTACAGCTGTTATCTTAACTTTAGATAGAGAAGATCGCAAAATGTCTTTAGGTATTAAGCAGTTAACTCAAGATCCTTGGACAGATATCACCGCTAAATATCCTGTAGGTTCTACCCACAAAGGAATCGTGCGCAACTTCACCAACTTTGGTGTATTCGTTGAACTAGAAGAGGGGATTGATGGATTAGTGTATATCTCTGATTTATCTTGGACTAAAAAGATCAAACACCCATCTGAATTTGTCGCTGTTGGCGATACACTTGAGGTAGTTGTTCTTGAGTTGGATGTAGAAGGTCGCAAGTTGAGCTTAGGCCACAAACAAACCACTACTAATCCATGGGATAAGTACGAGGATGACTTTGCCTTAGATACAGTTCACAAAGCAATCATTGCTGAAATCGTTGACAAAGGAGCTACTATCCAGTTCAATGAGGACATCCTGGCCTTTGTACCCCAAAGACATTTGGAGAAAGAAGATGGTTCTAAATTGAACAAAGGAGATGAGGCAGAGTTCAAGATTATTGAATTCAACAAAGACTTCAAACGAGTAGTGGCTAGCCATACTGCCTTGTTTAAAGAGGAAGAAAAACGCGCTGTAAAAGCAGCAGTTAAAAAACAAGCAGCAAAAGCTGATGAGGCTAAGCCTACCATCGGTGATGCTAACGAAGCACTCCAAGCTTTGAAAGATAAAATGGATGGAAAAGCGTAAGCTTTGCCTGATTCAATGCAAAAGCCTGTCTGTGTGACAGGCTTTTTTTATGGAGTGAAATAAAATGTGTAGTTTTGTCTACCGAGGAATGACAAGTATTATGGGACAAAAAATCCTTTTATCCGCACAAGAGATTCACATCATCCTGCATCGCTTGGCTTGTCAATTGTTAGAAAACCACCTGCATTTTAAAGATACTGTCCTGATTGGCTTACAGCCACGGGGTACTGCGTTAGCTCAAAGATTAGTCAAAATACTCAAAGAAGATTATCAACAAGAAGTCTCCTTAGGATTTCTAGATATTACCTTTTTTCGCGACGATTTTAGAAGAAGTGATAAAACTCTGACAGCAAACAAGACAGATATTCCCTTTTTAATCGATGACAAGAAGGTGGTCTTGATCGATGATGTGTTGTTTACCGGAAGGAGCATCAGGGCGGCGCTGACCGCGTTACAGTCCTTTGGCAGACCGGATAAAATTGAATTGTTAACCTTGATCGATAGACGATTCAGCAGGCATTTGCCGATTCAACCTGAGTATAGGGGAAGACAAGTAGATGTAATTAATCACGAAAAAGTAAAAGTAATGTGGGCGGAAACCGACGGTCAAGACGCCATTTACATTGTCAACGAACCATAAGCACATGAGTGAGTTAAGTGTACCGCACTTATTGGGAATTAAGTACCTCAAGCCAGCCGATATTCAGCTTATTTTTGAGACGGCGGATCATTTTAAAGAAGTGATTAATCGCTCGATTAAAAAGGTTCCTTCTTTACGGGATATCACGATAGCCAATATCTTTTTTGAGAACAGTACCCGTACGCGATTGTCTTTTGAGTTAGCACAAAAAAGACTCTCCGCAGATGTGATCAATTTTTCCGCCGCTCAATCTTCAGTAAAGAAGGGGGAAACTCTGATCGATACCGTAAATAACATCCTTTCCATGAAGGTGGATATGGTGGTGATGAGACACCCTAATCCAGGTGCCGGTATCTTTTTGTCGAAACACATCAAAGCATCCATTGTCAATGCGGGCGACGGCGCACATGAGCATCCTACCCAAGCGTTACTGGACTCTTTTTCAATCAGAGAGCGACTTGGTGAAGTAGGAGGCAAGAAGGTAGTTATTGTCGGGGATATTCTCCATTCAAGGGTAGCTTTGTCCAATATTTACGCCCTGCAAATGCAAGGTGCAGAAGTAGCAGTATGTGGACCCAAAACACTAATTCCTAAGCACATAGAGTCTTTAGGAGTGCGGGTGGAGCTCGATTTAGACAAAGCGTTGGCCTGGTGTGATGTAGCCAATATGCTTCGGGTGCAAAACGAACGTATGGACATGAGCTATTTTCCAAATACTCGAGAATACACCATGTTATACGGCTTGAACAAACAGCGACTTGATCGAATTAATAAGGAACTAGTGATTATGCACCCTGGCCCGATTAATCGAGGTGTGGAAATCACTTCTGATGTGGCTGATTCTGAGCACTCGATTATTTTAAATCAAGTAGAAAATGGTGTAGCCATCCGAATGGCGGTCATTTATTTGTTGGCTTCAAAAATCAAATAAACGTGGAAGTAAGTTCCTATAAAGATTGTTTGCTTTGGATTCAAAATGAATCACCTGACTCCATGTGGGTCTTTTTGAGGGATCATTGGGATGAAGCGGCTACTTCTGATTTGATTATTCTATTAAGCGATCCTGGAACTCCGATAAACGAGTTTGTTTCCTGGTCTACGAAACACCGTGCCCGCGGTTTTTCATTGGTGCTTGCTGGCTCTTTTCTTCACTTTGATGATTTAGAAGCATTGGAGATAAGCGCTGCCCCAACACTTCAAGAAGCTTATGACCTTATTGAAATGGAGCGTATTGAAAGGGATTTAGGATTTTGAAAGTCACCATTTTAGGTTGTCATGCCGCGACTCCAAGAACCCTAACCAGTCCTACTGCTCAAGTTGTGTCGTCGGGAAAGCACGTGATGCTTGTCGATTGCGGCGAAGGCACACAGTCACAACTAAGGAGGTATAAAATTCGTTTTCAAGACATCCAACACATCTTTATTTCTCACCTTCACGGGGATCATTTTTTCGGTTTACCGGGTTTAATAGCCACCTTTAGATTGCTTGGCCGCCATCACGCGTTGCATGTATATGGTCCCATAGGCATGAAAGAGGCGGTCATGGGTATGCTCCTGGCAGGTCAAACACATATTGATTATCCTTTGTTTTTTCACGAGGTGGATACCCAGTCCCCTCAGGTCTTGTTTGAGGATCAAGGGTTGGTTGTTCGCTCGTTTCCACTTAATCACCGAGTTCCAACCCAAGGATTTTTGTTCGAGCAAAAGCCGGGCCTTAGACACATACGCCGATCGATGATTCCGGATAAGTGGCCTAAGTATGCATACGATTTACTGAAAAGTGGAAGAGATTACATCGATGAACAAGGACATTGCTTTAGCTCATCTGAATATACGAAACCCGGATTACCCACCAAGAGGTATGCCTTTTGTAGTGACACTCAATTTGACGCTAAAATTGCACCCTATATCCAAGGGGCTAATCTGCTCTACCACGAAAGCACTTTTTTAAATACAGAAAAATCACTGGCCAAAAAAACAGGACACTCCACAGCGGAACAAGCAGGGATGATGGCTGCATTGGCGGGAGTGGAAACATTGATATTGGGGCATTTCTCCACGAGGTACCCCTCCACCGAACCATTTATCACTGAGGCAAATCTCCATTTTAATCGGGTTGTTTGTGCCCATGAGGGTATGGAGCTTTCCCTGTGAAGCCCCTTTTTTTAACACAGTCTTAAAGCGTACATTTGTACAACAAATTATTTTTGTTTCATGGAAAAAGATCTCGGCCATTACCGTAAATCTTATGAGCAAGGCTCACTTGATGAATCTCAATTGGACGATAACCCCATGGGGCTTTTTCATCGCTGGTTTCACCAAGCAGATGAGCATCCTGGAGCACAAGAAACCAATGCGATGAGCTTGAGCACTATAGGGCAGGATGGATTTCCTAAGACCAGGGTAGTGTTGCTCAAAAAGTTTGATGAATACGGTTTTGTTTTTTACACTAACTATTTGAGTGAAAAAGGCCTAGCACTGGCTCATAATCCCAAAGTTTGTCTATCCTTCCATTGGCATGCTTTGGAACGGCAAGTGATCATTAAGGGTGTGGCACAAAAAATTGATCCGAATACTTCAGATGTATACTTTGACAGTAGACCCTTGGGCAGTAGATTGGGCGCTATGGTATCACCGCAGAGTCAAGTGATCAGCAGCCGGGATGTACTCGAGAAGGAGCTTGCTGAACTGGAAAAACAATACACCCACCAAGAACCAAAAAGACCCGATCATTGGGGCGGATTTTTGGTGACACCACATGAATTAGAATTTTGGCAAGGAAGACCCAATCGACTTCACGACCGGATACGTTACCGGTTGGTCGAGGAAATTGATTGGGTTTACGAACGGCTTGCTCCATAAAAAGACTCTATGAGTACAGAAAACAGATATGTCAACAGGGAGCTAAGCTGGCTCAGGTTTAACGAACGTGTACTTCAAGAATGTGCCGATGTCACCGTACCCTTAATTGAACGTTTGCGTTTTTTGGGTATTTTCTCCAACAACTTGGATGAGTTTTTCAGGGTGCGTTATGCCACGGTGAAACGCATTGTTGACGCCGGTGCAAAGCTGATCAATCCGCTAGGACTTAGCGATCCAAAAGCCTTACTCGATGAAATCACTTCGATTGTTATCGATCAACAACAGCGGTCCTTGGATATTTTAAAGGCTATTGAGAAAGAGTTAGAAATCAACGGAATTCATTTAGTTGACGACAAGAATCTGGAGCCTGATCAAGCCCAATTTGTTTCTGAGTATTTTGTGCAGCAGGTGAGTAATGTCTTGATGACGGTCATTCTGCAAGAAAAAACACCGTTTCCCACACTGAAGGACACTGCAGCTTATTTGGTTGTGGAGATTGTATTAAATTCAGTGACCAACAGTATGTTGCCCTTGAGGAGAAAGCCAGAGGTGCGCTATGCGCTGATCGAAATACCTAAAGAGATCGATCGATTTGTGGTTTTGCCCAACAAACACAACAAGCAATGCATCATGATGTTGGATGATGTAATCCGGTGTAATTTGGACAAGATTTTCACCATGTTCTCTCACAAGAAACTCAATGCCTACATGATCAAAATCACCCGTGATGCAGAACTTGATCTGGACAATGATGTCAGTAAAAGCTTTATTGAAAAGTTGTACTCCGGCGTTGAGCACCGAAAAGTGAGTGATCCTGTTCGATTTGTTTATGACAGAAACATTCCCCAGTCCACATTAAAGTTTATCAAAGCAAAAATGCAAATCGAAAACACGGATAGCGTAATTCCTGGTGGCCGATACCACAACAGAAGGGATTATATGGGCTTTCCGAGTTTAGGCCGACATGATTTGCTTTATGAACGCATAGTGCCTTTACCGATTAAAGGCCTGGATATCGAGGGAAGTTTATTTAAACAAATGGCCAAGCGAGATTTTCTGCAATATACTCCTTACCATACCTTCTCCTACATCACTCGTTTACTTAAGGAAGCTGCATTAGATCCACAAGTTCAGAGTATTCACATCACCGTATATCGTTTATCTCGAAACTCCCAAGTAGCTGCTGCCCTGGTCAATGCCGCTCGAAATGGAAAAAAAGTTACTGTTGTACTTGAACTTCAAGCTCGTTTTGACGAACAAGCCAATATTGAGTATGCAGAACAACTTCAAACTGAAGGAATCAAATTAGTATTCGGAGTGCGCGGTTTGAAAGTTCACAGTAAAATCTGTGTCATCGAGCGATTGGAGCAACAAAAAATTGTTCGTTACGGATTCATCAGTACGGGTAATTTTAATGAGTCTACCGCTAAAATATATACGGATTACACATTATTTACGGCCCACAGACCTATTCTTAAGGAATTGACCAAAGTTTTTGACTTTATTCAAACCCCCTATATGGTGCAAAAGTACAAGCACTTAATTGTTTCGCCTCATTACACCAGGGTTCGTTTTGAAAAGTTAATCGATCAGGAAATAGCTGCAGCAAAGGCAGGTAAACCCGCCTATATCAAAATAAAAATGAACAGTTTTACTTCCTATTACATGGTCGATAAACTGTATGAAGCTAGCCGAGCTGGCGTTCAAATCCAATTGATTGTTCGGGGTATTTGTTGTTTGATTCCAGGAGTACCCGGAATGAGTGAACACATTGAGGCTATAAGTATCGTCGATAAGTTTTTAGAACACCCCCGAATATTTATTTTTGGCAATGAAGGTAATCCTCTAGTGTACATTTCTTCTGCAGATTGGATGACCAGAAACATCGAAAATAGGGTTGAGGTTGGTTGTCCTATCTATGACCCACAAGTGAAGCAAGAGTTGATCGATACTTTTGAAATTTCGTGGAGTGACAATGTAAAAGGCCGTTTACTTATCGACACCCAACAAAGCCCGTATAGGAACAATGGGTCTGCCCCAGTGAGATCCCAGTACGCGCTCTATGAATACTATCAAAAAAAATTAGCTGAATCTTAATTGAGCTCTAAGTCAAGCGTAGATTTAAAGAAATCTAAGTGAGGGTTTTTAGCCCTTAATTTTTCATATTTTTCCTCAGGCGTGTAAGCATATTTTTCCATCAATGCCTCTTTTACGTCTACGCGTAATTGAATTCCGTAGTGATTCAGTTTTTCTTTGAGAAAATCAAGCAAGGGTCCAGAGGCGCGCTCGACTTCTTTTTTCATCGTATCGTTAGGCAGTTCAATCTGTATCAGCTGTCCATCGATTAATTTAGGGTCATCTGAGTAAAGCGAAGAGGACAATATCTTTTGGCCAGTTTGGGCTAAATGTTCCGCATATTCGCGCCAATACTTAATTAATAACTCTTGGCTAAATGCTTCTTGAGGCCCCTCTTTTTTGGTAGCTAGTTCAGCTTTTTGAGCCGCTTTTCGTTCCTTTTGAGATCGGATACTGGACAGTGAGAAGGCAGAAACTTCACCGCTCGGCCAATCCTTTTTGATCGACAATGGAGTAGCTACCTCAGAAGAAATCAGCGCTTGTGTCTCCATAACTTCTTGGGTCATGGCATCGTTGGACTCCGCAACTAATTCTATTTGTGGCTCACTGCTTTCCAGAATAAAATCCACCTTTAAGCTGGTTTTTTCCGAAGTAGGGATACGATTTTTAAACAGTGCTGCGGGTAATATACCTATCCGTTCGTCTAGGTCATTTTTTTTTTCTCCCTGGTGTAGGGAGGCAATTTTCATCAAACAAAGTTCTACAGAGAGTCGTTTGTTGTTGGCTGCTTTGTATTGAAAATCACATTGTTGGGCTAGATCGATGGCTGTTCGTAGCACATCTGCGTCACTGAGTGCCGCTTGCTCCATCATTTTGGCTTTAGCGTGATCACTCATTTCTAATAAAACACCAGTTTGGCTGTATAGAGCCATCATGAGGTCTCTGAAATGACCGGCAAGGCCAGCAATAAAGTATTGTGCATCAAAACCTTTGGCAAGCACTTGATCAAGTTCTAAAAGTACTTGAGGAATATCTCCTTTCCACAAAGATTCAGTGATCTTTAAGTAGGTGGCATAGTCCAATACGTTCAGGTGTTCAGCAACCATCTCTTTGGTCATGTTGACCCCGGCAAAACTGACCATTCTGTCAAAAATAGACAAGGCATCACGCATCGCTCCATCCGCTTTGAGTGCCATCAGGTGTAAAGCGTCTTCATCAGCATTTATTTCCTGTTGTTTGGCGATGTACTTGAGATAATTAACCGTATCGGAAACTGTAATACGCTTAAAATCAAATATTTGACATCTTGATAGAATGGTAGGTATGATCTTGTGTTTCTCGGTAGTGGCTAAAATAAATACCGCGTGTTTTGGGGGTTCTTCAAGTGTTTTTAAAAAGGCATTGAATGCACTTGAAGACAACATATGAACCTCATCGATAATATATACCTTAAACTTTCCTTGTTGTGGTGGTATACGTACCTGATCGATTAGATTTCTGATATCGTCAACAGAGTTATTCGAGGCGGCATCTAATTCAAAAATATTAAAAGCAAAGTCTTCACTAGGGTGATCTGTATCAGCTTCATTAATCCTTTTAGCGAGAATACGAGCACAGGTAGTTTTTCCTACGCCCCTAGGTCCACAAAACAATAAGGCTTGTGCTAGATGGTTTTGTGCAATAGCGTTTTCTAGTGTTTGGGTAATAGACTGTTGGCCCACTACATCTTCAAACGTTTGGGGTCTATATTTACGCGCTGATACCAGAAATGGCTCCATAAAGCAAATATAGAAAATACCTTAGCTGTGCTTTAAATGTAGGCAGCAGATAAATAGCTTACTTATCAACAATGACGTGTCAAATATGCCTATTTTTGCACCGCAGGCCACCTTATCGCTCCTTAGGGAGAGGAAAGTCCGGGCACCACAGTGTAGTATAGCGGGTAACGCCCGTCCGTCGAAAGGCGAGGACAAGTGCAACAGAAAGGATGTACAGGTAATGCTGTAGTGAAATCAGGTAAACTCTATACGGTGCAACGCCATGTATACCAACGTTTGAGGGCTACACGTTCGAGTTGGAGGGTAGGCGGATAGAACCTTAAAGCAATTTAAGGTCTAGATCAATGATAAGGCATCTTTGGATGTACAGAACCCGGCTTACGGCCTGCTTTTTTTATTCTATTTCTCGTTCAAGAGCAAAAAATCCAAACACACTACTTCCATAAGTCCTAGCATCCACAAAGTGGGGTAAGTGACTTAGATTTTTATGTTTTTCATACTCTAGTACAAATAGTCCTCCAGGTACGAGTAACTCACGTTCGAAGATTACTGCGTGCAATGCTGTCAGCGAATCTGTTGAATCGGCATAGGGTGGATCAGCAAAAATAAACCCAAATTTTTGTGGAGTCTTTGATAGGTATTCAACAACATCGGTTCTAACAGCACTGATATTCATGTCCAGTTGACTAGCGGTTTTTTGAATAAATTGGACACAACCAGGAAATGAATCAACCGCTGTAATATTAGGGCAGCCTCTTGAGGCCAGTTCATAGCTGATGTTTCCCGTCCCCGCATATAAATCAAGTGCGATGGTATCCTGGAGGTAAAGTTGATTGGCCAGACGATTAAACAACGCTTCCTTGGCCATATCAGTCGTTGGTCGAACGGGTAGATTTTTTGGGGCTACTATTCTTCTTCCTTTGTGTTTTCCAGATACAATTCTCAAAATAGGGC
>Ga0181560_10006132_pt1 | contig 10570 bp, 11 predicted proteins | sample 011ome_20_FD_133751 | JGI IMG/M metagenome (GOLD analysis project Ga0181560, IMG submission 133751) | Coastal salt marsh microbial communities from the Groves Creek Marsh, Skidaway Island, Georgia - 011509CT metaG (megahit assembly) | ecosystem: Environmental > Aquatic > Marine > Intertidal...
GGACACGATGGCCTCACGACCATGCACCTCGGCGCCGGGCATCACCATCACGCCATCATCGGCGAACGCTGATCCGAGCAGGGACCAGTCGCGCGAGTCAGCGCCCTCGGCGTAGCGGTAGAGGCAGGTACGCGCGGCCTCGAGGGTCTCGAGCCGCTCGAGTCGCTCGATGAGGCCGGCGATATCAACGGGGTCGGTCACCTAGGCCTCCTCTACGGGGCGAACCCCGCGCTTGGTGAGCGTGACCGGTCCGGTCACGGTGAGTCGGCAGGCCAGTCGCCGCGATGGGTCCACGGCCCCCATGGTGCGCTGAAGGGTCTCGACCTCGTCATCGGGCATCGGGCCGCAGTTCTCGACACCGTCCCGGATGATCGAGACACACAGCCCGCAGGAGGCGTTGGCCTCGCACTCGGTGGGCCAGATGTAGCCGGCGTCATGGGCCGCAGCCATCACGGTCTGGCCGTCGTCGACCTCGAGAGCGAGGTCGAGGGGCAGGACGGTGACACGAGTCATGTGCGGCTCCGGAAAGTCTGGGGAACGACTACTTACCGTAGTCCGGATCTAGTAACATGCCAACACCTGAACACCCCTGGGCATTCTCACTCCGCCCGCTCCAGTTCTCCCGACAGAAGAGGAACAGCATGGATCTCGGCATCAAGGGCAAGCGCGCCCTCGTCACCGGCGGCACTCGCGGTATCGGCCGCGCGACCGTCGAACTGCTCGCGGCGGAGGGTGCGTCCGTCGCCTTCTGTGCGCGCAACCAGGAGGCCGTCGATGCCCTCGCTGGGGAGCTGCGCGGCAAGGGTGCGACCGTCTACGCCGAGGCGATCGACGTGTCCAAGGAGGACGAGCTCAAGGGCTTCATCCGCAACGCTGCCGAGGCACTGGGTGGCCTCGACATCCTCGTCTCCAACGTGACCGGCGGCTCCCTGAAGGGCCCGGAGCAGTGGCAGAGCAGCCTCGAGCTGGACCTGCTGCCGCTCGTGCACCTCATCGACGAGGGCACGCCGATCCTCGAGGCCGCTGGTGGCGGCTCCATCGTCGCCCTGTCCTCGACCTTCGGCTTCGACAACGTGTGGCCGTCGTCCCCGAACTCCTACGGTGCCTTCAAGGCCGCGATCATCCGTCACGCCTCCTCGGCGGCTCAGGCACTGGCTCCAAAGGGCATCCGCGTGAACACGGTCTCGCCCGGTCCGGTCTACTTCGAGGACGGCGACTGGGGCAAGATCAAGGAGGGCCGTCCCGAGGTGTACGAGAAGGTCCTCGGCTCGATCAAGCTCGGCCGCATGGGCAAGCCCGAGGAGGTCGCCGCGGTGATCGTCAGCCTCGCGAGCCCCGCGTTCGCCTACTGCGTCGGCACCAACGTGGTGTGCGACGGCGGCATGACCGTCCGCACGCAGTACTAGAAGCGTCCCCGACCATGGCCACCCCCGCGCGCTGCACTTCTGGGCGCACGGAGGTGGCCATGGTTGTCGGCGGCCGTTGGCACGACGTCGACTTCGCCAGGCGGGAGCTGCTCGCCCTGGTGGGGGAGCACGACGCGGCCCGCACGACCGTCCACTCCGACTTCTCGGATGGTGAGCGGATGCGGGAGGTGGACGCCGTCATCGCGTACACCTGCGATGTGCGACCCAACGCGGAAGAAGCAGGGGCCCTGCGGAGCATGGTGGCCTCAGGTGGCCGCCTGCTCGGTCTCCACGCCACGAACTCCGCCATCGACGCCCCTGATCCTGATGGTCCGCGAGTCTTTCGCACCCCCGACGCCATGCCCGAGTTCGTGTCGCTGCTCGGCAACCGTTTCCTCGCCCACCCGAAGATCGGCCCCTTCCTCATCGAGCCCACGGCCCGCGAGCATCCGCTTACGAAGGGCATCGCGCCGTTCACCACGACGGACGAGATCTACGTGGCCGATCTCGGCGAGGGGCTCGACGTCCTGATGGACGTCGAGTACACCGGCCCCTGCCCCGGTTTCGAGACTGATCACGGAGAAGGGCGCCACCCGGTGCTCTACACGCGCCGCGAGGGCGACGGTGCGGTCACCTACTTCACTCTGGGTCACTGTCGTGGGCGGTTCGATGTCCAGGACCTGGGCGTGGACGATCTCGGGGTCATCGATCGGGTGGCGTGGGACTCCCCGGAGTACCGGGAGATCCTGCGAAGGTCAGTGGCGTGGGCTGTGCACGGTGATGATGGGCAGAACTGCCCGGCCATGAAAGGCAGTAAGCAGATGGAGGAGTCATGAGCAAGGGAACAGCGGTTGTCACGGGTGCGGCCCAGGGCATCGGTTGTGCGGTCAGCGAGCGCCTCACGTCGGACGGCTTCGACGTGCTGGCGCTCGACGTGAATGCCGAGGCCCTCGAGCCCCTGGCCCAGGCGATCGGCTGCCGAACCGCCGTCGTGGACGTCTCGAATGCCGACGACGTTGCGAAGGTGGCCGACCTTGCGCCCGACGCGAGCGTCCTCGTCAACAACGCGGCCATCCAGGTCTACAAGGACTTGCTCTCCTCGACGGTCGAGGACATGCGTGCGCTGTGCGACATCAACGTCATCGGCCCGGTGCTGATGGCGCAGGCGCTGGTGCCGGTGATGGCCGGCCGTGGTGGCGGCACGATCGTGAATCTCTCGTCGATCACGTCCGTCGCTCACGCAGCCTCGACCTCGCTCTACCCGACGACCAAGGCGGCGATCAACCTGCTCACGCAGGCGATGGCGGTCGAGTTCGCCGACCGGGGCATCCGATGCAATGCGGTCGCCCCCGGCACCGTGCTGACCGAGGGCACTGCCGGCCACTACGGCGCGGAGGCCGCTCAGCAGGCGATCGCCAACACGCTGCTTGCCGGGCGCATGGGCCGGCCGACCGACATCGCTGACGCAATCGCCTTCCTGTGCTCGCCGGAGTCCTCCTGGATCACCGGTCAGGTGCTCTTCGTCGACGGCGGCTTCACGGCCTCGCAGGGCCAGTACTTCCGGGCAGCACGCAAGATGGCGATGGGAGCCAATCAATGACGCGACCCTTCCGGTTCGCCATCCAGGCCTTCAGCTCACCGACGAAGAAGGAGTGGGTCGACCTCGCCCGCAAGGTCGAGGACTCCGGCTTCTCGACCCTGCACGTGGCCGACCACTACCTGGGTCCCGGCAGCCGCATCGAGGGCACGGGCCATCGCGTTCAGGCCATGGCCCTCATCCCGGCACTCACAGCAGCTGCGATGGCGACCACGACCCTGCGCGTCGGATCCCGCATGGCGTGCACGAGCTACCACCTGCCGACGATCCTCACCAAGGAGATGGCGACGATCGACGTCCTCTCCGAGGGGCGGCTGGAGATCGGCCTCGGCGCCGGGTGGCTGGTCAACGAGTACGAGGGCATGGGCATTCCGTTCGAGTCCGCGGGTCGTCGCATCCAGTTGATGCGTGAAACCGCCGAGTTCATGCTCATGGCCTACGACCACGACGCCGAGGTCGACTATCACGGGGAGTTCATCGACTCCTCGGGCTACGTCGCGGTGCCGCGCCCCCTGCAGGCCCCGCACCCGCCACTGATGATCGGTGGCGGAGCCCCCAAGGTGCTCGGCATCGCCGGTGAACTGGCCGACATCGTCAGCGTGAACTTCAACAACTCCAGCGGCGCCGTGGGCGCGGGGAGCATCTCGTCATCGACGGAGGACGAGACGGCCAAGAAGATCCAGTGGATCAAGGACGGAGCAGGGGAGCGGTTCGACCGCATCGAGCTCGAGTACGCGACCTACTTCATCTCGGTCGAGGGCCGGTCGGAGATCACGGCCGAGGCGGTGTCCAAGCGCACGGGGCTGGAGATCGACGCGCTCAAGCGCTTCCCGCACGCGGCGGTCGGAAGCGTCGACGAGATCTGCGAGGAGCTGATCCGTCGCCGCGAGGAGTACGGCTTCAGCTACATCACCTTCGGTGACGCTCATCTGGACGCCGTCCTGCCGATCGTCGAGAGACTGGCAGGCACCTGACATGGGACGTGAGTACTCACTGGCTCACCTTTCGATGATCGCCGTGCCACCGGCGCGACTGGCCGATGTCGCGGCTGGGGCGGGCTTCGACTGGTTCAGCCTGCGTCTGACCCCGAGTCCGTCGACCGGCATCGACCACGGCCATCTCGGTGATGAGAAGGCGCTCGCTCAGTTGAAGAGCCACGTCGACGCCAGTGGGGCGAAGCTCCTCGATCTCGAGGTCATCCGGATGACCGGCCCCGAGTCCGTGGCCGCCGCGAGGCCGCTGCTGGAGGCCGCGCAGGCTCTGAAGGCCCGCTACGTCATTGCCACGGTCGAGGATGACGATCCCGTGCGCAGGGTGGACACCCTCGCGGCCTTGGCGCAGACCGCTGCTGACCATGACACCTCGATCGCGCTGGAGTTCATGATGTTCACGGCATCGCCGACCCTGAACGATGCCGTCGAGGTGGTGCGGACCGCAGGCGAGCCCAACGTTGTGGTGCTGGCCGACGTGCTGCACCTGACTCGCTCGGGTGGCACCACTGCTCAGCTCGCCGACGTCGATCCCGACCTCCTTCCGTACGTCCAGATCTGCGGTGCTCGGGGTCCGGGGGCAGCGGCCGATGCCGCTGCTGCGCGTGCGGAGGGAGTCAAGGCGCGCCTCATGCCCGACGAGGGGGACCTTCCCGTCCGCGGATTCGTCCGCGCGCTGCCGCAGTCGACCATCCTCGCCGTGGAGGCTCCTTTGGCGGGCCAGCCCGATCCCGAGGACCCGCAGGCCCTCGCCCACGCGATGATGGCCGCCGCGAGAGCGGTCAGCGCGTGACCGAGCGTGACCCGCGGGAGCTGTCGATCGACGGCCTCGTCAACATCCGCGACATCGGCGGCCTCGTTGCGAAAGACGGCCGCACGATCCGCTCCGGCAGGGTCTTCCGCAGCGACAACCCCAAGGCGCTGACCGAAGTCGGGCGCGTCCAGTTCCGCGAGATCGTGAACCCCGCGACGGTCATCGACCTGCGGATGTCACTGGAGTTCACCCGCGAGGGGTACGAACTTGATGAGCACGTGACGATAGTCAACTGCCCGATGACGCCGCAGTCGGGTGTCAACCAGGAGCAGATCGATGCCGGCATGTGTGACAACCTCATCGACGACTACATGGCGCAGATCGACGTCAATGGCCAGTACGTCGCACAGGCCTTGAGCCTGATCGCGGAGGGGGTGAACCAGCCCGTGGTCATCCACTGCACCGCCGGCAAGGACAGGACGGGCATCGTGGCTGCGATGCTGCTCGACATCCTCGGGGTGCCCCATGAGGCGATCGTGGCGGACTACCACCTGACCACGAAGAACATGGCGCCCGTCCTTGAGCGCATCCGCAACGCCCCGGTCTTCAAGGAGAACGGGCTCGCCTATGCGCCGGACTGGATCTTCGCCTCCGACCCCGGGACGATGCAGGGGTTCCTCGCGCGGATGACGCGGACCTACGGCGGCGCGGAGGAGTGGGCGCTCGAGCATGGTTTGGGGACCGGCCAGATCTCGAGCCTGCGCCTGCAGCTGCTCGGCTGAGCGAGCCCGGCAGCGGTCTCAGCGAGTCGGGTGATGCAGGAGGTCCTTGGCATACGCGATCGCCTCCGGTGTCGTCGCGAAGACATGCCCCGAATCGGCCAGCTCGTTATATACCCCGAGCACGGTGAAGATGCTGTCGTGCTCGTCCCTGATGCCGGAGAGCAGGACGGTGATGCCTCGCCCCTCCAGTGCCCTGATCGTGTCGCCGAGCACGCTGGCGCCGGTGGCATCGATGGTGCTCACCCGCGACAGTCGAAGGATGACCACCTTGACATTGCTGACCTCGGCCACCTCGAGGAGGAATCGATGGGCCGCGCCGAAGAACAGGGGACCGTCCAAGCGGTAGGCGATGACGTGCTCGTCGAGGAGGGCCTGCTCAGCTTCGGTGTGATCTGTGGCGTCGAGTCGTTCTTCCTCGACACGGGCGGACTTCGACAACTGGTTCAGCGCGTACAGGCCCGCGATGACAAGCCCGATCAGCACTGCCGCGATCAGGTCGAACGCGATGGTGGCCGCGGCGGTCGCGATCAGAACGACGGCGTCTCCACGAGTCGAGTGCAGCAGCGCGCGCAGGCTCGAGACCTCGATCATCTGGATCACGGTGGCGATGAGCACACCGGCGAGGGCTGCGAGAGGGATGTAGGAGACCCACTGTGATGCCACGAGGATCACGACAAGGAGCGCCAGCGACTGCGTGATCGCCGCGAGACGGGATCGTGCACCGGTGCGCACATTGACAGCCGTGCGCGCAATGGCGGCGGTGGCGGGGACACCGCCGAACATCGGTACAGCGACATTGGCGAGGCCCTGCCCGAAGAGCTCACGGTTCGAGTCATGGCGTTCACCGACGCTCATGGCATCGGCGACCGTGGCTGACAGCAGGCTCTCGAGCGCGGCCAGCGCAGCGACCGCGAAGGCGGGCAGCAGAAGCGCCGACAGGTGGTCCCAGGGGATGGCCGGAACCGCGGGGGCCGGAAGTCCGTGAGGCAGCGCGCCGATGGTGGTGACGGAGATTCCGGTCACGGCGACAGCGATCGTCACGATGATGATGGCAGGAAGGGAGACGGGGAGTCCTGGGCGCAGGCGAAGGGCCAGCAGGATGCTTCCCGCCACGAAAGCCGTCACGGCCAGAGCGGCCCAGTCGGGATGCGCCACGAAGGCCGTGATGGCGTTCCATGCTGACACGACGATTCGCTCGCCCTCGGGCTGCTGACCGAGAGCATTCGGGATCTGTTGCAGCCCGATGATGACGGCGACGCCCACCGTGAAGCCTTCGACGACGGGAAGGGGGACGTAGCGCATGTAGCGCCCTGCCCCAGCGAGGGCGAGCCCGATGAGGATGATGCCGGCGAGGAGCCCGACCACGAGGACACCGGAGGCCCCGAACTGGGCGACGATCGGGAGCAGCACGACGGTCATGGCCCCGGTCGGGCCGGATACCTGGAGGTTGCTGCCGCCGAACACGGCTGCGACGATGCCTGCGACGATCGCGGTGACGATCCCGGCGCCCGCTCCGAGGCCCGAGGCGGCACCGAAGGCCAATGCCAGCGGCAGGGCGACGAAGGCGACCGTTACTCCAGCAATGACATCGCGTCGTGGGTTCCGGCGCATGGCTCGATAGTCAGCTGACTGGGGGAGCAGTGCGCGGAAGCGCGCCCAGCCTTCACGAGTGAGTTGGGCAGGGGGCGACGTGCGGCCATTCACCATGCCCCTCGATTCACGATGCCCGTCGGCGCGACGGGCCGAGTTCCCGTCGCAGGGAGGCCTGATCGTCGATCACTCCGCGCAGGATCGTTCTGGCCGCCGTGAGCAGGTCCGCGACCTCGGGTACGGAGATGGAGTAGAAGACCTGACCATCCCGCCGACTCTGCATGATCAGTCCTGCGCGCCGCAGGGCAGCGAGTTGGTGCGAGAGATTGCTCGGCTCGATGTCGATCTCAGTGAGCAGTTGGTGGACGGCATGGTCGCGCTCGGAGAGGAGCTCGAGGACGCGGATGCGCGCGGGGTGCCCCAGCATTCGAAAGAAGTCGGCCTTGGCCTCATAGAGGGGGCGTGGCATGGCCGCTCCGCTTCTCGAAGATACGTAGACATGAACAAGTTTACAAGTCCGAAAAGCCAACGCGCTCATCGAGGGGTGGGTTCGGCTACGCCAAGGCCCGCTGCAGTGCTGCGATGCGCGTCGCCCAGATGCGCTGGCTCAGTGCTGCGGTCGGCGCGAAGATCTCGGATGCGTGGTACGCACCGGGGTAGACGTGGAACTCGGTGGGCACGCCCGCCTGCATGAGCCGATTCGCGAAGTCGATGTCCTCGTCACGGAACATGTCCATCTCGCCGACGTCGATGAACGTCGGAGGCAAGCCGGTGAGGTCCGTCGCGCGGGTGGGGGCGGCGTACTGGTCGGCGGCGTTGCCGCCGAGGTACCAGGCCCACGACTCGATGTTGCCGGCGCGATCCCAGATGCCGACCTCGGTGATCTCCTGGCTCGACGGTGTCTCGTTGCGGTCGTCGATCATCGGGTAGATCGGCATGAGGAAGCTGATCGCGGAGCCACCGTGATCGCGCACCATGAGCGCGGTGGCGATCGCCAGCCCACCGCCGGCGCTGCCCCCGTAGACCGCGAGGCGCTCGGGGTCGTAGCCGAGTTCGGCGGCCGCGTCGCCCATCCACTTCAGGGCGGCGTAGCAGTCGTCGATCGCGGCGGGCGCCGGATGCTCCGGGGCGAGTCGGTAGTCGACCGAGACGACGATGGCGCCGAGCGCCTCGCAGAGCATGGTCGGTACGCCATCGTCGGAGTCGAGGTTGCCAAGGACCATGCCGCCGCCGTGGATGAAGAACAATCCGGGCAGCTGACCGGTCGCGTTCACGGGGCGGTAGATCCGGATCGGGAGATCCCCGCCAGGGCCGGCGATGGTGCGGTCCTCCTTCGCGACGTTCTCGTTCGGGGGGACGTCCTTGCCCATCGCCTCGAGCATCCCGTAGAGGGTGGCGCGCCTGGCCTCGATGTCGGGAATGGCGTTGAAGCCGCCCGGAAGGGCCTGCAGCAGGGCGAGCAGTGGCTCGCGGGACTCAGGATCGATGCGGTCATGCTGTGACATGGCACTCCTCGCGGGGGCAAGTTTCCGCTAGTCTGACAGCGAGTGAGTGGTCCTGCCACCGGAATGCTGTGATGGCGTACCGCCTTCACATGCCGCACCACGTTCCAGATCCCTCCAGCGAACGTCACGACGACACCAAGCTCGTAGGAGACGAGCACCAATGCCAGCCACCAGGGCAGTTCACGACCCGGACCGGTGATCCCCTCGTTCCACAGCACCACTGCCGCTCCGAGCGTCACGGCCCCGACGACGACGGTGACGACCCATCCGATCCACTCCAGGCGGGGGACCGGCACGCGGCCCACGAGCCACGTCATGAGAATCAGCACTCCTGCGGCGAGCATCGCCATCCCGCCCTCCATCGGATCGAAGATCCCCAGAGCGAGGATGGGCACGGTCAGCGCTGCCAGCGCCAGCGCGATGACTTGACGAGCATGCATGGGCCACCTCCGCGCTTCACCATCAGTGTGCGGCGGTGCAGTGGGGAGAGTCGTGGCCGTGACTCCTCCTGACCGTCAGGAGATGGTCTCGCCCTCGTCATACCTCAAACGTGCGCTCGAAGAGGATGATTCCCGACTTCGAGGTCTGCGCGCATCTCCAACGGGCATCAGGGGCCGCCAACGGGATCCCCTGAGTGGATGTCGACTGAGGTTCACTCCCGGTCAAACACGCGCATTGCCGCTTATCCGAACAGGTACCAGAGGTCAGGCGGCGTCGCGGATAGCATCCAATGTCCCACCAATCTTGGCGAGCACTGTCGTGCGACATCCTTTCTGGCAGGCCGGTTAGTGGAGGATCGGTCTGTGTCGGAGGGACTTGACTTCGATGTCCAGACCGCCGGTGATTCCGGCTGAGAAGAAGATCCGGATCGTGCTGTCGATCCTGGCTGGTGAGATCACGATCGCGGAGGCGGCACGTAAGGAGAAGGTGTCCGAGCAGTCGATCGGCCGGTGGAAAGCGGAGTTCCTCGAGGCCGAGGTCACCGAGTTGACGCGGGCCCTTGGTGAGGCCGCGGTGGAGGTCCGGGTGTGGAAGACGAGCGAGGAGGGCAGGTTGGGCCCTTTGAGGACCTCGAGGCAATTCATGTCGATGCGGGCTTGCCGACTGCGAGGGTCTGCAAGCCGATCGGCATGCCCGAGCGGACCTGGCGGCGCTGGCAGGCCAAGGCCCGTGTCGATCAGCCGCCGAAAGGCCCATGGCCGCAGCCGGTGCGCCAGGCCGCCAAGCCCGTCATCGTGGGACATGCCACCGATCACGTGGCGTTGAGGCATCGCAAGATCTGGGCGATGGCGAGACGGGACGGCGTGCCGGTGTCACCCTCGACTGCAATGCGAGCCCTGCGCGATGACAACCTGTTGCAGTCCACGGACTATCAACGGGAACGCCGGCAACTCGCGGCTGCGCGGAAAGCGGCGTTCCTTGTTCCGCCGACCGGTCCGATACCCGCGTCTGGCAACTGGATACCTGGCGATTTCGAGACGATCGCGGAGGGACGTGGCCGATCGCCAGATCCAGGACTGCGTGGGCAAACTCCAGCACCCCCGGCACGTCTCGCCGACCGCGAATCACCTCGATGCGATCGAGGTCGTCGAGCTCACGCTCACCGAATACGAGAATCTGTTCGGGCACCTGTTGGTCGATGACTGCGTCGTCGATCGCGAGACCGGCGAACTGCTGCCCGTGGTCACGCTCGTCACGGACAATGGAGGGCCCTTCCGGGCGTTCCAATTCGAGACGTTCATCGCCCAGCCCCCCCCCGAGTTGCGGCACGTGCGAACCCGGGTGAGATCGCCCGGGCCGAACGGTTCACGCAAGCGCGGATTCGAATCCTCGAATTATGAGCGGCTTACCTGCACGACATCGACGACGGCCTCGACCTCGCACGACAAGCCGAGGACAACCGGATCGAATACAACACCGTCAGGCCGCACGAGGCCCTGGCCTGGA
>Ga0181560_10006138_pt1 | contig 10565 bp, 9 predicted proteins | sample 011ome_20_FD_133751 | JGI IMG/M metagenome (GOLD analysis project Ga0181560, IMG submission 133751) | Coastal salt marsh microbial communities from the Groves Creek Marsh, Skidaway Island, Georgia - 011509CT metaG (megahit assembly) | ecosystem: Environmental > Aquatic > Marine > Intertidal zone...
GCGACTTCCTCCTCCTCCTCCTCCTCCTCCTCCTCCTCCTCCTCCTCCTCTTCGTTCTCTTCCTCGGGCACGAGCAGCGCTTCGCACCGCGCGCCGACGCGCGCGTTCACGCCGCACCGCGACGGCGCGCTCGCGAGCGCGGGCACCAGCGCGCTCTGCTCCTCCGCGGACGCGCTCAGGAACGGCTCCGCGCAGAAGCACCCGGCGGCGTTCAGCGCGAAGAGCTCGTCGCAGCACGCCTCCGGGGGCGTCGCGGCCGAGGCGGTGTCGCGAGGCGCGCAGAGGTTTGGCAGCGCGCGAAGCCGCGCGAGCGCGCACGCGTCGTTCCCCTGCGCGGCGGCGACGTCGACGCGGAGGAGGAGGAGGAGGAGGAGGAGGAGGAGGAGGAGGAAGAAGACGTCGCGCGCGGGCGCGGGAGGACGGCGGCGCATCACGACGCCGCGCGCGCGCGCGGTTCACTCCTCCGAGACGACGCGTTCGCGTTCAGTTCGTCCTCCTCCGATGAAACGGGAACGGTGAACGGTCGCGACGCGCGATGAGTCGGCGAAAGTGAACCCTCGATTCTCGAGTCGAGCGACCGCGCGCGAATCCAGCGGGAATCCGGCCACCTCGGAAAAGCGTCGCCGGCGAGCGGATAAAGCGAGGGCAATCCGACGCAGGGTTTCGCGGCCGCATTCGACGACCGCGCGCGCCCCCCCCGGTCGCGTCTGCTCTTCGAGAGAACGAGAGTTTTCGCGCTCGCGCGTCGACCCGCGCGCACGTTCGCGTCATGCACGCGATGCTTCGCCCGCTCGCGTCCGCGCGCGCCGTCCGCGGCGGCGCGCCGTGCAATTCTCGCGCGTCATCGTCAGCTCGCGCGAGAGTCGTCGTTCCCGCGCCGCGCCGACGCCTCGCGCCGCCCGCGCGCGCGACCGGCCCGTGCGGCGACGCGATCGACCTCTCCGACCTCTCCAAGCTCCCGGGCGACCCGTCGCTCGTGCTCCACACGAACGTAAACATGGGCGACCGGAAGACGGAGTTCATGAAGGCGGCGTCGAGAGCCATCGCGGAGTCGCTCTCCAAGCCGGAGTCCTTCGTCGCGGTGTGCGTGCTCGATAACCAGTCCCTCATCTGGGGCGGGGAAGAGACCAACTGCGCGCTCGCGAACGTCGCGAGCCTCGGGAGCATCAACAAGGCGAACAACACCGCGCTGAGTGGCGCGCTCGCGGCGCTGTTGAGCGACTTCGACGTCCCATCCGACAGGGTGTACGTAAACTTTTGGGACATCGGCGCGAGAGAAAATTGCGGGTACAACGGCGTGACGTTCGCGGAGGGGCCGGCGAAGCCGAAGCCGCCGCCGCCGCCGGAGGTGCCGGAGCCGCCGACGCCGCCGCCGCCGCCGGAGGCGGTGAAGGAGGAAGAAGCGGAAGACGTCGACGAGGAAGAGGACGCCGAGGACGCCGAGGACGCCGAGGACGACGAGGAAGAGGAGGAGGAGGAAGAAGAGGAGGAGGAGGAAGAGGAGGAGGAGGAAGAAGAAGAGGAAGAAGAAGAAGAAGAGGAGGAGGAGGAGGAAGAAGAAGAAGAGGAAGTAGAAGAGGAGGAGGAGGAGGAGGAGGAGGAAGTGAAGCCGAAGAAGGGCAAGAAGGGCAAGAAGGACAAAGAGAAGCCCGTCGTCGTCGCGAAGCTCAAGAAGCTCTCCGACGAGAAAGTTTTGAAACTGTGGCGCAAGAAGTGCCCCGAGCTCGAAGACCTCTGGGACCTGGACGACGACCCGACGAGCTGGGACGGCCTCACGTGGGACGAAGACGGCGCGAAAGGCAACGTCACGGACATCGACCTCGACGACTGCGGCCTCAGCGGCGTCTTACCCGTCGAGATCGGCGGCCTGAGCGAACTTCGAAGCCTCGCGCTCGACGGCAACGAGCTCACCGGCGTCCCGTCCTCCATCGGCAATCTCACGAAGCTCGAGGAGTTGTACCTGTCCAACAACAACCTGCGGTCGGTCCCGCCCGAGATCGGTAACTGCGTGAACCTCGTCACGCTGTGGCTGAACAACAACGAGCTCACGTCCGTGCCCGCGGAGCTCGGGAACTTGCTCGCGTTGGAGATGCTCGACGTCAGCGAGAACGACCTCACGACGCTGCCCGCGGAGATTGGCGACCTGGAGCTTCTCGAACAGCTGGACATCTACGGCAACTCGGAGAAGATGCGGCTGCCCGCGTCGCTGCAGGAGGATGGGAAGCTCGAGGAGTCGGGGTGTAACATCGTGCGCGAGGACCCGGAGGAGTGATGACGACGAGCGAGGGAGGCGAGAGAGAGAGAGAGAGAGAGAGAGAGAGGAGGATTATTTGGACGCGGCTTCAGATATCAGACGCCGCGCCGCGGTCGGTGTAAATTTTTCAGAATCTACTTCACATTTTCATCCCGTTCTACGGCCTACGGCTGCTACGTCTGTCTACGCGTCGTTCTGTCCTCCTCGCGCTTCTCCACGGGCTTCTCGTACTCCGGGAAGACCTCGCCGCTGAGCTTGCTCGCGCGCGCTTTCGCTCTCGCGAGCCGTCGTTCGATCTCGCGCATCCCCGCCGCCGCGTCGACGGCTTTTTTTCTGTACCTCGGAATCAGCGTGAGCTGAGGGTCGAGGGTCCATACGAAGCGACGTCGGGGTGGAGTTCAAAGGCGTCAGAAGCGGAGTTGAAAGGCGTCGAGGTGTGTCGGGATTGAACGCGAGGGACCCTGGGCGGAGAGACACTCCGGGAAAAGTCCTCAAGGATCGGCGTTCACCGCGCGAACGCGGTCGTGTGGGGACCAGTGTAAGGAAATCGCGCCTGAAGCTCGAGCCACTCCAGCTTCTGCAGCCACAACACCGCGTCTTCGGTGTCCAAGAGCGACTTCGCGACCGTGTCTTGCGTCGCCCTGAGTTCCGCGAGCGTGCGCGCGACGTCCTCGGGGGCGGCCCCGCGCGCGTCCGCGAGCGCGTTCGCCGCGCGCGGCGCCCACGCGGGATCGTGCTTAGCGTTCCTCGGCGGAGCCGTCGACGCGCGCGGGGCGCCGCGTTCGGGCACGCCGACGGGGAGGAGCTCGGGGTAGGAGGAAGACGAGGAGGGAGCGAACGCCGCGCTGGCGGGCGGCGGCGGCGGCGGCGGAGACGGCATCGCCGACGCGGCGGGGCGCGACGCGATGTCGTCAGCGCGAGACGACCGGGGCGTTCGTCGCGGAGTTTCGAGTACAGCTGTACTCGGAGAAAACTACTCGTACTCGTACGCGTGACTAAAAGCGCATACCACAAACTCTCGGCGATCGTGGGACGCTTGTTTATTCCAACCGCGATCGACGCGCCGATCGCCGGCGCCGGCGCCGTCCGCGCCGCGTCTGTAACGCCCGCGATCCGCGCGTTCGCGACGTCGCGCTCGAAGAGTAACGATCAATAGCATATGCAAATTACAACCACGGGTCAACTAGTCGGAAAATCGAACGATCGGTTGACCGCGAAGCCGCGTCCCGTCGTCGCGGCGTCCGCTCTGAGAGAAATCAAATCGTCCACAGTGCAGGAAAGGTGCACCTAAAACGAGTACCGAGACGCGCGATCGCGCGTCCGTCCTCCTCGCTCCGCGCAGCGCTCGCCGGCGCTCCAAAAGCCGCTTCTCTAACAAATCACCGTCATCTTGTTCGGAATCCACGTCCTCCTCGTGTCGACCGGGCAGCAGCAGATGCACGGGAAGATGAAGAACCCGATGCACAGCGAGATGGGACCGCAGTACTTCTGCTCGTCGTAGTACCCCGCGGGCGACGCGATCATGGGAGACATCACCGCGGGGCGCGCCGCCTGCATGACCATCGGCTGCTGCATCACCGGCTGCTGCATCATCTGCGGCGAATAGGGAAGAGACGACGGGGGATGGGAGGGGAGGCGGTTGAGAGCTCGATCGGCGGAGTGGCGCGGAGAGGAGGGACCCAGATCGCGAAGCTTGGGCGCGAAGCGCGTCGTCCGAACGCGATTCGGTGAAGAAAGAAAGGTCGAGAACGCGGCGCGGAGATCGGAGCGCGATCGCACCGTCGGCTGCGCCATCACAGGCTGCGGCGCCGCGTAGACGGCCGCCGGCGGCGCTTGCACGGGGGGAGGGGGGTAGTAGGCCATTCTTGCTGAGCGACGCGCGAGAGTGACGAGGAGGCTCGGCGCCGTCGAGAGCTTGAAGCTGCTTGAAACGGGGCCGCGGCGCGGCGCGGCCTCGGCCGCGTTGCTGTAACAGAAGAATCTCGCGTCGCGCGATAGTGTCAACCCCTTTCAATCGGTCGTTTTTCACCGCGGCGCGATCGCGTCGAAAGGCGCTCGCGATCGCGAGCATCGGTCAACAACATAAATATCCTACTATCGCCTCCCACCCCCCCACCCTCCTCACACACGCTCGCTACTGCACGACGAACCGCGCGAAGTGCTCGTACGCCTCGTCCCCCCCGCGCTCGACCTCCCCTTCCCGCACCACGTCGTACTCCACCGTTATCTCCACCGTGCGCTGAGGGTCGACGGGCGACGCGAGCCGACGTCGGGGCGGGCGCGTTGAAAGGAAGCGTCAGAAGCGAAGCGGAGTCGAAAGGCGGGCGGAGAGAGACGCGCGTCGGGATCGAAAGCGAGGGGTAGCGGGCGGAGAGAGGGGTAGCGCGCGGCGGGAGAGAGAGCCCTCGAGGAACGGCGCGCGCCGCCGCGCGGACGCGGTCGCGCGGGGACCAGTCGGCGCGAGGAAGGAAGGAGGACGCGCCTTCGTCCCCGGTTTCGCGCCGGGCGCGGTGGACAGCGCGCCGACTATTCGATCGCCGCGCGTCAACGCGTGCGGCCGCTCGAACATCAAGATCGTCTGGTACCAGTGCGTCTTGGGCTTCATCGGGGACGTCGACAGCGACGCGTGGCCGTAGAAGTCGACGTCGAACCAGAGCACGAGCCCGTTTACCATCACCTCTTCGTCTTCGTCGTCGGCGTCGGCGTCGGCGGCGGCGGCGTCTTCGTCTTCGGCGGCGTCTTCTCCTCCTCTCTGTCCTACTCCCTCTTCTTCTCCCGTTCCTCCTCTCCCCCCGCTCGTCTTCTTCGGCTTCTCGATCACGAGCTCGAACGCGCCGTCCGTCGGCTCGAAAAGGTCTTCAAACCGCACCGTCGCGCAGTCGATCCGCGCGACTTCCGCGGCGTCGGAGACGACGCGCTCCCGCGGCACCGTCGACACCGGCGGATCGTCGCTCCAATCCCGCCGCGTCCGCGCCGCGAGCGACGAGAAGTCGAAACCGTACACGTCGTCCCAGAACCCGACGGCGTCGTCGTACCGCTTCATATCCGACAACGCGGCGACGTGAATCGTCGCGACGTTCGGCAACACCAACCCCCCGGGCTTCATGAACCGATCCCGCGCGTCGATCACCGACGGCAGCATGCTCTCGAAGAGCAACGCGTATCCCATCCACTCGGATAACACGCAGTCCACCTTCTCCACGATCTCGTCCTCGCCGATGTCCTCCATCCGGCCTCGTATGACCTCCACGACGCCGTCGAGCCCGTTGTCCTTGACGATCCTACGCGCGTGCTTCGCGACGCCGCTGGCCTCAACGGCGTAAACTTTTCTCGCGCCCGCCCTCGCGGCGAACATGGCTAAGATCCCGGTGCCGCATCCGACGTCGAGGACCACCTTGCCTCGCAGCTCGTCCGCGTGCGCCTCGATCGCGGCGAGATACGCGCCCGTGCGCGCCTCGTCCGCGATCATCTCGCGGTGGATCCCGACGCCGCCGTACGAGTCGAAGTACGAGCCGTCCGCGCGGGCGTCTTCGCGCGACGCGTTCAGCATCGCGAGCTCCTCCTCGGAGAGCGCGCCGTCGATGGACCACCCTTCGCCGTCGTCGTAGAAGTCCGGCTCGTCGTCGTGCTCGATGTCGTAGAAGGTGAGCTCGGAGTAGATGTCCGCGGGGTCCTCGGGTTCGCACAGCTCCGGCAAAGGGGGAGACGGCGGGCGCTCCGGCGCGGCGCTTGACGACGCCGACGCCGATTCGTCGGCGGCGGCGGCGAGCGTCGTCGTCCTCCGTCGCGGCGGCGGCGGCGACGACGACGCGCGAGGACGACGACGCGATGAAACGCGCGGCGCGACGACGCGGTTCGACGACGGCGCGCGATCGCGCGCGAGGTGCGCGCATCGCGACGCGGCGAAGCTCACGGAGGCGGACGCCATGCCGTCCGTCGCCGACAGCGCGGCGAGGAGTGATGGATGGATGGTGCGCATTATCGTTCAGTACGAGGTTTTTTAAACCATCAGACCGATCGATGCGTCGCAGTGTGTCCGGCACCCTCGCGGCTCCCGAGCGCGCGAGATGGGGAAGAAAGGTTTCAACCGCCGGAGGGGCGGCGGCGGCGGCGGCGGCGCCCGCGCGGCGGCGCAGACGGAGGCGGAGCAGTACGCGGAGCTCCTCGAGCTCCTGAGGCGGCACAACGAATCGTCCGAGGCGGAGCGGCGACGCGCGAAGAATCGATCGCGATCGGTCCTCGCGCTCGCGCTCGCGCTCGCGCAGGTGATCCTCGGGATGTTCCTCCTCGCCGCGGAGCAGCTCTTCCCGAAGAAGGAGACGTACGAGCGCAGGCGAGGGCGGACGATGCCGGAGACGACGACCGAGGAGGCGCGCGGACGCGGCGCGGACGGCGGCGACGCGTCGTCCTCGGGGGCGGGGGCGGGAGGGCCAGATCCGAACGCCGAGACGGACGAGCCGTCGATCAAGGTCGCGAGCGACCCGTTCGAGGTCCTGGAGTTGGACGCCACCACCGCGACCAAGGCGGACGTCACGAGGGCGTACAGGAAGCTCGTCGCGAGGTGGCACCCGGACAAGAACGGGCAGAGCGCGGAGAGCGTCGCGATGACGCAAGCCATCAACGCGGCGCGCGCGCAGTGCGTGAAGAAGCTAGAGGGGGGCGTGGAGCGCGACGACGGCGACGAAAACGCGGCCGGCACCGCGGAACGCGGTGACGACGACGACGCGACGGACAGCGACGACGACGTCGGCGGCGCGGACCACGAGGAGAAAGCGAGGCGACGCGCGGAGCGGGCGTACAGGAAAGAGTTGGAGAGGGCGGAGCGCGAATACGCACGACGGAGGAAAGAGGAACGGAGGCGCGTGAGGGAAGAGGCGCGCAAACCCGGGGGGCGGTACCGGCGACAGAAGGCGGCGCACGAGCACGCGCGGAGAGAGAGCGCGAAACGCGAGGCGGAGGAAGGGGGCGGCGCGGGCGCGGAGGGCGAGGGGGACGCCGCGAACGCGAACGCGAACGCGAACGCGACGCGCGTCAACAGGAAGAAGAATAAGAAGAACAAAAAAGACAAGAGCGGTCGATACAGGGCCGACTCGGACGACGACGGCGACGAGGCCGGCGGCGACGGCGAGGGCGGCGCGCTCCCGCCCGGCGCGCCGAAACCCCACCATCTTCGCATGGAGCGGTGCGCGCACGACGTCGCGTGCGCGATCCGCGCGGGCGCGAACCTGACGCTCTACGAACTCCTTCAGTTCGCGTTCCCGCCGCTCCTCGAGGTGGACGAAGACGGCAACACGCCGATGCACTACGCCGCGCGTTTCGACCCCGCGCTCGTGGACGTGATCCTCACCGTCGTCGGCGACGAGTGGACGCGCGCGGTCTTGATCGAGAACAACCACGGAGAGAAGCCGGTCGACGCGCTGTCGCCGGAGACGGAGGACGTCACCGCGGAGACGGCGGCGGCGGCGGACCGAGGAAAAGACAAAGACGACGGCACCTCGCCCGCCGCGCGCGAGGCGCGAGAGCGCTTTAGAGAGGAGGCCGCGGCCAACGCGGAGCTCAGTCGCCGTGGCGCCGCGCGGCTGCGGCAGCTCACGGCGCACGCGATGGACAAGGAGGAGGCGAGGAAGCGCGCGGAGCGTCGGACGTTTGACGCGTTCGGTTTCGGCCGCCTCAGGTGCGTTCTATACAAACGTTTTTCACCCATCGCCCGGTTTCAAAATTTGATCGCGTTCACTTTCAACTGACCGGTGCACTGTTTTTGTATGGAATGGCCCTCAGCGTCGTGATCGGCGGCGCGTGCGTCGTCGCGCGCGTCGTCTTGTGGACGAACGTGTGGTTCAGATGGTGGTTCGCCATCGGCGGGGGTCTCGGCGTGCTCGTCTGGGGGCTCGCGCACTTTGGCGTGAAGGACATGAAGGACGCGGCGGAGGAGGGCGGCGAGGACGCGGGGGCGGCGGCGGCGCGCACCCGCACGAGGAATGAGGTAGGGTACTAGAAGCAGAAGACGATGTATAACGTAACGTACGCATAACATCCGTTATGTTATCCCGTTGTTATTATTTTTGTTTCGTTCGTCGCCGGCGCCCTTAACCCACGACCTCGTTCTGGTCGTTCACCCACTCGTCTCTCGCGTCGCCGCCGCCGCCGCCGCCGAGCCCCCCCAACGCGAACCCGTGCTCCACCCCGCGCGCGAGCATCTTATCCCTGCTCGCGATGTTTGACGTTCCATCTTCCTTCTTCGCGCCGCTTTTCAACGCGGACGAGCTCATGTGCGTCCGGTCCCAATCCTCGCTCCCGCACTTCGCGCACCGGTGATTCGGGTACGGCTTGTTCAGAGTCTCCGCGCGGCCGAAGCACCGAGCGTTGGCGCACTTGAACCACCGCTTCTCCGCGTCGACGCGCGTCGCCCTGTGCCCGGCGTCCACGCACGACTGCTTCGGTCGGCGGTCGAAGAGGTGCCCGCACGCGCACTTCGACGCGCTCACTCTCATCGAGATCGTCGACGTGATGCGCGCGTGGAGCGCGTCTTGTTTCTCGAGCGCGCTCAACGCGTCGTCTAAACGCGACGCGTCCTCCGCTTTCGCGGCGTCTTCGTATTTCGACTTCACGTCCATCCCCGGCGCGGCGACCGCGCCGAAGACGTCCCCGAACGACCCGGGCGCGGGTTGGGGTTTTTTTCGCTGCTGTTGATGGTGTTTTTTCGCGTCCGGCGCGGCCGCGGCGTTCTCTTCTACCGCGGCGACGGCGCGTTTCCCGAGCGGAATCCTCGCCTCCCCCGGTCGGAGCAGCCCCGGAAGATTCGGCGTCGGCTTCGCCGCGGCGACGCCGCCGACGTTGACGCACATCTTCTCCAGCGGCTTACGCGTGTCGTTCGGGTCGCGGATGCTTCCCATCACCGCGCGAATCTGCGCGAGCGCGTCGTCGTCGGTCACGCCGCAGTCGTCCTCCTCCTCCAACATCACGAATCTCTCGCCCGCCGCCCCCGCAGCCCCCGCCGCCGCCGCGCCACCCGCCGCCGCGGCTTCCTTGTTCCTCAGAACCTCCGCGCGGGACGTAGTCGCGCCGACTCCCCCGCCGTGCCGCCCCCCCAACGACAACGCCCCCCCCCTCCCGGCGGCGGCGAACGCGTCGTTCGCGCGCGCCCGCCTCTGCGCCGACATCGCCTCGCTCGCCGCCGTCGCGGACCAGTCCCCGCCGTTCGCGCCCCTGACCGGCATCCCGCCCATCAACGCCGCGCCTCGCACGCTCTTCGCGGACTGCTTCAAGTACATCTTCTGTCGATCGAGGTCCGTGTACGTGCGCTCGGGGGGCTCTCGCTTCGCCGCGCCGCCGCCGCCGCCGCCGCCGCCGCCGCCGCCTTCTCTCCACGCGCGCGCGCTCGGCGGCGCGTTCGGCGCGCCGCCGACGCCCTTCTTCCCCATGACCATCTTCCCCCCTCTCGTGAACTTCGGCGCCCGCCCCGGTCCGAGCGCCATGCGCTGCGTGCTCAGACTCTTCAGCGCCGCCGTCGCGTGAAAGACGCAGTACTCGCACGTCGACGCGTTGACGTGCATCGTGCACGGCTTCCCGTCTCTCCGAACGCCCTTGCATCGCGCGTAGTCCGGGGACGTCCCGAGCTTCATCAGCGACCGCGGCTCGTCCACCGCGACCGTGAACGCGGGCTTGGGCTTGCCGAGCCCTCCCCTGAGGACGACTGACTGCGAGGACTTCTCGTCCGCGCGCAGCTTCCCGTCCACGATCGCCCAGATCGTGCCCTCCATCTCGCGGTGGTTATCCAGGTGCGCTTGTCCGAAGAGAAACGCCGTCACGGTGACGTCGTTCGGGCCGAGATCGCCGAGCTTCCACACGGAGTACGTGTTGCCGTTCGACCCCGCGCGCGTCTGCTTCTCGAGGAGGACGCCCATCGTCGCCCAGCGCGTGTCGACGTCGTGCCGCAGGTCGCCTAGGCGGAAGAACCGCAGGTCCGAGAATATGTCCTCGAGCACCATGGACGCGACGAGTCGGTTGCGGATGCGCAGGCCGCTGAACTTCTCGACGGTCTCCACCCTCGCTTGCTTCGCGCGGATCGCATCCTTTGCCTTCTCCGCGCGCTCCCGCTCGCTGTGCACGGTCGTGAACGCGTGCATGGCGCCACCGCGGCGTCGGATCGTCTGATGAGAGGAGATCGGAGAGCTGACGACGACGTTTGAACTGGCGACGACGACGACGACGGCCCATAACCGTTTTCTCGGAAATGATAGACCCTATCAGATCGCGTATTTTCACCCACGCCTCGGGTTCAACGCTTGACCGACGTGCCTTTCAACCGACC
>Ga0181560_10006140_pt1 | contig 10562 bp, 5 predicted proteins | sample 011ome_20_FD_133751 | JGI IMG/M metagenome (GOLD analysis project Ga0181560, IMG submission 133751) | Coastal salt marsh microbial communities from the Groves Creek Marsh, Skidaway Island, Georgia - 011509CT metaG (megahit assembly) | ecosystem: Environmental > Aquatic > Marine > Intertidal zone...
AACGTGGGTGGTGACGATGTCGTTGAGGAGGCCCGGGATAGCGACGCGGATAGCGACGCTCGCTTGCTGGGTTGAAGTCATGGTCGACGATGGAGCAGTAGTGCGCGTGGTGGTGTGTGCGTCTCGAGAAAGACCGCGCGCGTGCTGTGTTTCTTGCGCGGCGAACCCGGAACCCTGACTGATAGATCTGGCGTTTTTCTCGGACGTTACGACGAGCGGCAGTTTCTGGGATTTTTAAACCGCGGTCGAGGATTTACAATAAATTTGACATCGAGGGTCGAATGAGGGTCTGTGACCCATACGAAAAGCAGATATCGTCACATGGCGATTGACCGGAGAGTCACCGGTGAGATTGATCGATAAGAAGTCATTGACCGTGGTTGCTGACCGTGGGGCTGACCCATGGCATGAAATTACCTACCACCCATAAAAGTTCAATCGAAAACGCACTCGCGAAACGCCGCGCCGCGCAAGAGCTACGATCGCTGAAGCTCTCGGGGGATAGACCGAGGGGGATAATGTATCGACGCTCGAGCGCACGCGCGTAAGACGGCAAGAGATTTTGCAAGAGATTTTCTAGTCGTGTTCCGCGTCGGATGCCGCTGCAGGCGGAACGTTCTAGAACGTCTTCGATTTGGCCCTTTCCTTCTTCTCGTGCATCTCGAGCAGCTGGTCCAGGCTGACGGGCGCCCATCGCCCGTCCACGTGCGCGCGCACGATCTGCTTCGCCGCGTCGATGGTCACGGAGACGGCGCCGAACGACCACACCCGCAGCCCGGAGGGGGCTTCGCGCCCCGGCTTGGGCGCGAACCGCACGTCGCGCGAAATCGCAAACGCCTCGACCACTTCCCTGAGGGACATGCTCGCGCGAAGCTCGTCGTCGTCCATCTCGCGAACCGCCGGCGATTCGCGAGAAGGGGCTCTCTGATCCCCCGCCCCCTGCCTCGCCTCCGCGCGCGCCGCGCCGCGCGCCGCCTTCGCAGCGCGCCGCGCCGCGTCGGCGGCGTCCGGCGGCGCCGCGACGCCGCCGCCCGCGGCGGCCTGGTTCATCATGTCCAGCGCGACGTTGATCTGCGCGCGCACGCGCTCGTGCGCCAGCAGGTCCTCGGAGAAGAGGCTCTTCCAGCCCAGGTACCAGCGCGTGACCCGCTCGAGGTCCGGCGGTGCGGGGCTCACAGGGTCTACAGGGTCTCGCGCTTCCGTCTCGGGGGTCTCGGGCCGCGCCGCCAGCCACGTGTGCAGCGCGCGGTGCCATTTGGGGAAGAAGCACGCCTCGAGCAGCCCGACCATCTTCTTCGCGGGCATACTTCGTTCCCAGCGCAGCACCCACCTGAGCGGCGCCGCCTTTCGCGACGCCGCGAGCGCCGCCGCGTCCGCGCCCGCGTCGCGGTCGACGACCAGCTCGGCGAGGAGCGCGTGCTCGAGCTTCGGCGCCACCGCGCGCGCGAGCAGCGCGTCCCAGTCCCGCGGCGCGAACGCGCGCCGCCAGGGCTCGAGCAGACGCAGCGCCGCGTCGTCCGAGGGGTGCCACTCTGCCAGCGCGGCGCCGAGCTTGTGGCGGATGGGCGCCCACAGCGAGTGCAGGGACTCGCCCAGCCGCGGGAGCCAGGGGTGCAGCCAGACGTGCGCCGGCGTCGCCGGAACGAGCGCGGGCTCCCACGCGTCGACGGCGCGGCGCAGCTTCGGGAGCACCGCCGACGCGTGTAAATCATCGACGACGGCGCGCGGGAGCGTTTTGTCCCACGCCTCCAGGACGCGCAGAGCGGGCTCGGGGTCGACCGGGTCCCATCTCGTGACCAGCGCCGCCCGGATCGGGTGCGCGACGGGCTCGGAGACGAGCGTCGCGATCGGGTCGCTCGGTCCGCCGGCGGACCCGGCGAACGCGTCGACGCGCCGGGCGTTCCGATCCGGTCCGGGAACGGTCAGGCACGCGCGCCACGCGCGCGTGGCTTTCGCGACTTCCGGCTTCGGGTCCGCCAGCGGGTCCCAGTCCTCGCCGATCAGCCGCGACAAACCCGGTCGCGCGTGGCTCAGCGCCAGGTCGCGCAGGCCATGTGCGGCGTACGCCTCGCGGTGCGACTCCGCCATGCGCGCGTGCGACTCGGCGAGGTCCGCAAAGGACGCCGTCCCGTTCCTGGCCGCCGCTTCGCACGCCTCCGCGTCGCGCAGCAGCGCGGCGACGGACGCGGCGGCGGACGTCGCGTCCTCCAGGTTCTCGCGCAGCCGCGCCCTCTCGCGCTCGAGCAGCTCGCGCGTGTCCTTCTCGTGCCGGATCTTGGCGTCCGCGGTCTGGATCTCCGCCTCCGCGAGGTCCACCACCAGCCGCAGGTTGTGCTGCAGCTCGGGGAACGGCAGCTCCTCGGCGTCGAGGCCGGAGGCGTTTTTCTCGAGCTTGCTCAGGTCGGTCACCACCCGCGCGCTCCCGCCGCGCATGTCCACGACGGTCATGGGCGGCGGCGCGACTACGCCGCCGCCGTTCTCGGCGGCGGCGCGGTCGGCGCGCTCTCGCTCCGCCAAAACTTCCTCCGCGGTTCGGTACTCGCGCCGTGCGCGCCGGAGCTCGTCGCGGCGCTTCCACATCGCGCGCTCGTTCGCCTCCCGCTTCCTCTTCTCCTCCCGCGCCTCGGCGTCGAGGCGGTCCGTCAACGCGGACGCGCGGGGGGTCTCGTCGCGCGTGTCGACGCTTTCGGCTTCGCCCTTCGGCGGGTTGTTGAGCTGGCCAGCCTCCTTGAAGTCCCCGTACCCCATGCCCATCTTCACCGGGCGCATCTGGGTCTGCATCGGCGCGGACATGCCCTTGCCGTCCTTTCCCAGGCCCCCGCCTTTCTTGTATCCCATCTTCTCCAGGAGCTTCATCCCGATGCCCTTGGTGTGCTTCTCGAAGTCGCCGACGGACTCGGCGCGCCCGCCGCCGCCGGACCCGAGTCCCCGCCGCGAGCTCGACGCCGCGCGCTCGGCCTCGCGCTCCGCGAGGCGCGCGCGCTCGGCTTCTTTCGCCGCCGCCTTCGCCTTCTCCGCCTCCTCGCGGCGCATCGCCGCGTTCCGCATAACGCGCTGGCCGAACGTGCTCGGCAACAGATCTTCGTCGTCGCTCTCCGATTCCTCAGGCGCCGGCGCGGGGTCGGAGGCGGGCGCGAAGCCTCCCCCGACGAAACCGAGCCCCCCGCCGCTTCCCAGTCCCGCGGTCGCGCCCAAACCCAGGCCCGCGGTCGCGCCGAGCCCCGCGGTCGCGCCGAGCCCCGCGGTCGCGCCGAGGCCGAGACCGCCAGTGGAGCGCGCGCCTCCGTCGTCGTCGCCGGCGGCATCATCCTCACCCGTGACTTGCCCGCCCGAGCGGAAGTTCACCGGCTTGAAGTAGTCCTCTCGGTCCCCCCCGCGCCCCCCGCGACCGCCGCGACCGCCGCGACCGCCGCGACCGCCGGCGCGCCCGCCGCCCCGGCCCCCGCGGCCTCCGCCTTCGTCCGAGTCCGAGTCGGCGAACACGCCGTAGATCTGCTCTTCCCTGGTCTGCCCCCGCCGACGTTTTCGTCCCACGCCGAGGCCCCCGGGCGCGCCGAAGTCCCCCTCGTCCTCGTCGTCGCTCCCGTCGACCCCGAACCGCTGCGGCGCGAACTCGTTGTCGTCGTCCGACGACATCGCGCGTCCCCGACGCCGCGACCGCGCGCCTCGCGCGCCGAAATCAGAGCGACGCGCGCCAGTTTCCTTCCCCTTTCACAGGCACGAAAAGCGAAGAGCCTGACTTCGCGAGCGCCCCCGTTTCTTTCCGGAATCTGTCTCATTACCATGCAATGAACAACTTTGCCACTACTAGATTTGTTTACAAGGCGTCCCTCGCGACCCCTCCGATCGTGTGGACGGAGAAGGCATCCTTGCCCCCCACGTGGAAAGAGTCACTGACTCACTCACCTGGACCCCTGCTTGGCGCCCTCCTCGTTCCCCCAGAGTTTGATCCCGTGCTCCTGGTACCGCTTGCAGGCGGCGAAGTACATGGCGTACACCCCCGCGAGCGTCGCGGCTCCGAAGAGCGCCAGCGAGTTGGGCGAGACCAGGATGGCGAGCGGGTTGACGGTCTCGGGCGGGAGGATCCCGCATCCCTGCAGCATCTCCTTCTCGCGCGTGGTGTACTTGCCGGGCGGCAGCTTGAGCTTCTCGCCGTTGTTGAACGTCCCCAGGTTGACGCCCGGGTTGAGTTTCTTGACATCCTCAAACGCGATGCCGCGCGGTTCGATGATGTCCATGATGGACTCGCCCTTGCGCGTGGGGTAGACGCGCGGCTGGTTGATCTTGGCGATGCCGTCGATGATCGCGTTGTCCCTCGCGGAGAGCTTCCCCGCGGGGAGCAGGATGGTGTCCCCCACCTTGATCGCGTCGCCGTCCTTCCGCGAGTTGCACTTCATGATCTCATCCACGCTCATCGACCGCTTCCGCGCGATCGACTCGAGCGTGTCGCCCTTGCGCAGCGTGTACGGACGCATGGCCGCCTGCCCGGCGGCGCGGGGCGAGAAATGCGCGCGGACGGCGCGCGCGCGCGACGCGACGCGGGCGGAAACCTTGCCGGGGACGACCGCGCGGCGCGCGCCGAGCGCCGCGGGGGCGACGCGCGCCGTGAACACCATGGTTGTTCGTTCCGAGTCGCGGGGATGCGACTCGAGGACGCTCGGGGAGGCCTCCGGGAATCGAGCGGAACGCGCACCGAGTGGACGCGCGCGTGGACGAGAACGTCCGCGAGGGGTGTCGACCGGGTCGTGCGCGCTCGCGTACGACCGAGGAAGTGAGGGCGCGTGAAGAGGACGCGGGGAGAAAAAGATCCCCGCGGCTCGGCAGGTCGGTCGGACAAGATGTGTGCGTTTTCTGATGTCGCACGAATACCCGAGGCCGCCGCCGACGCTGCGATTTTGTTCGGCGCCCCGCCGCCTTCGCCTCCGCGCGGCCCGCGATGTCCGCGGGGGAGTACTCCGGGTTGCGGGTCTCCGCGCCTAATGGCGTGAAGGTGTACCAGGTGACCAGCGGCAAGGACGCGCCTAAGTGGCTGTCCGAGAAGAACAAGAGGAAGCTTCGCAAGGATGCCGAGTACGGCCGACGCGTGGAACTGGTGCAAGATCTGGAGTTCACGTGCGCGTCGTCGCGCGTGAAGCTCTCCCCCGACGGAAACTTCCTGTGCGTCACCGGCATACACCCGCCGCAGGTCAAGGTGTACGATCTGTCGCAGCTCTCGATGAAGTTCGAAAGGCACCTCGACAGCGAGGTGGTGGACTTCGAGGTGCTCGGGGAGGATTACAGCAAGCTCGCGTTCATGTGCGCGGACCGCTCCATCAACTTCCACGCCAAGTTCGGCAAGTACTACAGCACGCGCACGCCGAGGCAGGGCCGCGACATGACGTACGTGCGCCACACCGGCGACCTGCTCGTCGTCGGGTCTTCCAGCGACGTGTACCGCCTGAACCTCGAGCAAGGCCGGTTCCTGAACCCGATGCGCGCCGCCACGAGCGAGGGGCTCAACTGCGTGGACGTCTCGCGCGAGCACGGGTTGATCGCCGTCGGCACCGAGGACGGCACGGTGGAGTGCTTCGACTCGCGCACGCGCGAGGCGGTCGGGACGCTGCGCGTGACGAAGGCGGGGCAGGAGGGCCTCGGTCAGGGCGTGACCGCGCTGAAGCACGACCCCACGGGCATGCACCTCGCCGCCGGCGACCACGACGGGATCGTGCGTCTGTACGACTTGCGAAGCTCGCGGCCGCTCCTCGAGAAGGACCACATGTACGGCTCTCCCATCGTGGACGTCAAGTACCACACCGCGGTGGACGGCACGAGGCGCGTGATGAGCACGGATAAGCGCGTGGTCAAGTTCTGGGACCCGAGCTCGGGGGCGAACTACACCGCCATCGAGCCGGGGCAGGAGATCAACGACGCGTGCGCGTGGGACGGCACCGGTCTGATGGTGCTGGCGCTCGAGAACCGCACCCCGGGGTGCTACTTCGCGCCGTCGCTGGGCGCGGCGCCGCGGTGGTGCTCGTTCCTGGAGAACCTCACCGAGGAGATGGAGGAGGAGAAGGCGGGCAACGCGTACGACGACTACCGGTTCGTGACGCGCGAGGAGCTGGAGAGGCTCGGCATGACCAACCTGATCGGCACGAAGATGCTCCGCGCCTACATGCACGGCTTCTTCGTGGACAACCGGCTGTACGGCAAAGCCAAAGCCATCGCCGAGCCGTTTTCGTACGAGGACTACCGCGCGCGGAAGGTGGAGGAGAGGCTGGCGGAGGAGCGCGCGACGCGCATCACGGTCAAGAAGAAGCTCCCGAAGGTGAACGCCGCGCTCGCCGCGCGCCTCGAGCGCGGGGCCGCGGAGGACCCCGAGCGGGGTCCCGACGGGAAGAAGAAGCGGCGCGCGGATTCCGGCGCGGGCGCGGCGACGCGGCGCGACGAGGAGAGCGACGGCGAGGACGCCGCCGACGCCGGCGAACGGGAGGGCGGGCTTCTTAAAGATGACCGGTTCGCGGCCATGTTCAAGGACAGCGCGTTCGAGGTGGACGAGACGAGCGAGACGTACCGCATGCTACACCCGAACGCGCCCAAGCTCACCAAGCGCGAGCGCGAAGAGATGCTCGAGGAGCACTTCGACCTCGAGAGCGACCTCGAGAGCGACGACGACGCGGAGGCGGAGGCGGAGGCGGCGGACGCCGCGGACGCCGAGGCGCGGCGCGCGGCGCGGCGCCGGTCGGCGGCGGTGGCGAAGGTGAAGATGTACGCGGCGAAGGACGAGCGCCACGCCGCGGCGTTCCGCGAGGGGAGGCGGGACGTGTCCTCGACCCTGACCCTGGCGGAGCGCGCCGCGCAGCAGGCGGCGAGCGCGGGCAAGAAGACGCGCGTCTCCGGGAACAAGGAGCTGCGTTTCGAAGCCGGCGAGCGGGGCGGGCGCGAGTCGGTGCGCGCGCGAAGCCGCGGCGGAGACCTCGGCGGGGACGGACCGGACGGGCCCGCCGAGCAGACGTGGACGGAGAGCGGGCGGGGCGAGAAGAAGCCGAAACGGCGCGGGATGGGGGGAGTGTTACCTGGGGGAGGTCGCGGGGGGAAAGGCGGACGCGGAGGAGGCCGCGGGAAGAGACGGTAAAAATGGCAGAATTTTTGAATTTCGTCTCGAGATGTCGTCCGAGAGTCCGGAGAGCGCCGCGGATTTTCGCGCGCCCCGCCGTTCGGAAGGCGACAGCCGGAACCCGTCGCACACGCGCGAGGGGTGGGGGCGGACCTCACGCCGCGATCCCTCCCGCTTCCCGCACGAATCTCTCGAGCTCCGCGATCCTATTCCTGATCGAGCGCATCTCTTCCAACTCCGCCGCGGTGAGCCGGGCCGCCGCGGCGGCGCCCTCGGCCGAGCCGGGGGCTGGCGCAGGAGCCGGCGCGGGCGGCGGCGGCGGCGGCGGCGGCGGCGTGGCCCCCTCCGTCGTCTCACGCTCCGCGGCGACTTCGGGAGCGGCTTCCTCGCAGATACCGTCGCCGAGAGGAGACACGACGGGCACGATGCCACGCGCCTCTTCCGGTTCCTCGGGCGCCGCCTCCCGCGCGGGCGCCCCCCCGCCGCCATCCGCCGCCGCCTCCGCGCCGCCGCCCGCCTGCGCGCCTGAGTGTCCGCGCACGCCGACCGCCGCCTCCGCCGCGAACGCGTAGGAGAAGCCGACGGCGCCCGCGCTCCCCATGGACTCCATGGAGCCCGCGTTGTGTTCCTCCCTCGCGCGGTACAGGTCGGTGGGCTCCGGCGCGATCGGCGCGGGCGCCCAGCTCGCCGCCGCCGCGTACAGCGACGGCGGCGGGGGCGGCGCCGGGATCACCACCGACCTTTTCCTTTCCGTCGGACTCGAGACGCGCGCGTTTTCGTCGCTCGCGTTCGGACCGGCGTGGTTCGCGTCCGGCGCGTCGCCCCGTTCCGGAAGCGCGGCGGCGACGCCGGAAACGTCGAGCGCGCCATCCACCGGTCCGCCGCGCGAGGAACCGTTCGGGGAGTCTCCGTTCGGCGTTCCCGGCGCGAACGACGTCGGGACGCCGGCGTCGCCGGTTTCGGGCGTCGCCGGTTTCGCCGGCTCCGGAGCGGAGAACCACCCCGAGAACCACCCACCGCGGATCTCGGCCGCGGGCTCGGTCGGGGTACTATTCGCGGTGCTCGGCTTCGCCGGCTCGACCGCCGGCGCGCTCGACCCCCAGCTCCACCAGGACGCGGGCGCCGCCGCGGCGGCCGCCGCTCCGGAGGCGCTCCCCCGCGCCTCGTCCGCGTCCTCGAGGTCGCTGGAGGTGTCCATGCCGTCCTCCTCGCTGTGCGTGTCGTCGCTCTCCTCGCTGTCCGCGACGACGAAGTCGTGGATCTCCCCGACCACGCGCACGGCCTTCGGCCCGACGCGCATGGTCTCGCCGGGCTCGGGCGCGTCCATCCCCGCGGGGAGCACCGCCGACGCGACCAGCGCGTGCTTCCCCCGGTCGCCGTCGCAGTACAGGAACACCGCGCGTCTCCCCGCGGGCTTCACGAGCGTGCCGCGCACCTCGTCCCCCTCCGCTTCGTCCGCGCACGACTCGCCGCCCATGTGGAAACACCACACCGACCACGCGCGGACGGACGACGCGCCGCGATCTCGACGGCTTCGCCGTCCCGTCTTTTCCTCGACGCGCGTCTGTCGCATCTGTTTCTCGCTCGCGCGCGACCGCCCGGCGTCGCGCGTCGCGACTGCGTCGCTCACGGAGGCGACCAGCGTGTCCGTGGTACGCTTCGCCGCCGCCGTGGCGTCCGCCACGCCCGCGCGCACGCGCGTGTCGAGCGCGTCCACCTGCCTGTACGTCTCGAACGCGCGAGAGGCGTCCGCCAGGCTTCCCGCGGCGCCGAACATGATGCCGCCGCGCCGCGCGCCTCGCCTCCGCGCGACGCGGGCCTCGCCTGACTCGATGCCCCGCGCCTCGAGCCTCACGCGTGACCGCCCCCGCGCGGAACGCCCTCGTCCGGATCCGAGGAGGGCGCTCGCGGACCCGCGAGTGCGGACGACCCCGCGCGACGTTGTTCACTACTCCCTCGAATACACGCGTAGCACTTTTCGTGTGTTTTCGTTTTCGATCCGAGCTGAGAGAGCTGCCACTCGTCGTCCGAGTCGTCTCCTCGACCGCGTGTCGATCGGCGTGCCGATGAACGGATGCGTGCACGCGCCTTTCAAGATCGACCCTTTCCGGTCGAACCGCTACGCGGATCCGATGAAAAAGGATGGAGATGGCGGGAATTCCCGGCGATAACGCGCAGACTCGGCTGACCGAATCAAAAGCGGGCGTGCCAGGTGTGTCCAATGCGAATCGTACGCGCGGGAAAGAAACCCGAAAAAATATCCTTGAGCGAAAAGAATTTCCGAAACGGGGGTCTGCTGACGGTCTGTTGCCGAAAATTCTTGCGCCAAACCACACCAAAACCAAAACGAAAACCATCGAGAGCTCATCTTTCTTCGCGCGGGGTGCCGGACACGCGCCCGCACGTGCCACACGACCGCGCTCGCGAAGTCGCGGCGATTGGACACGGCTCTCGGCACCGCGGCCCGTGCGTCGAAGCGCGCCGAGCGCGAGTGAGGTGGAACACGCGTTTCGCGACGTCACGAAGGCGCACGACCGGGAAACGCTAAAACATCGTCTCGCGATGGTGCACCAATACCCCAACCAGGAGGTCGTTGACGGCACCGCCGCGTTGGCGGGCGTGCCGGGCATATCGGTCACGGACGCTAAGCGAAGCGTCGAGCCGCGAACGCACCTCGCGAAAGTGGCGTTCGATATCCAGGATTCTGCGGTCGACGCGCATCAAGGTACGCGCGTTACGACCGTGAACGCGCGCGGGTTCGCTGTTTTGTTGTTTTCGTCCGCGGCAGAAAAACCCGCCGGTCGGGGTTGTGAGGTGGACGCCCAGCGCCGCTGGCGCGGTCGTTCGACCTCGCGGCCGCTGAACGACCGAACGCTTTTGGAACCGCCGCGCGCGTGTGATATCGTTCGCGACCGCTGTGCATCGCTGCGCTCGCGATGCTCGCGTGGTCGTTCCCCGGGCGCGCGCGCGGGTTCGACTTTTTTCCACGAGCGGATGGTTCATCCCCGAAATCTCACGCCCGCGTCCGTTCGTTTGCTCACCTCCCCGCCTCTCTCCTCGCGCAGGCCGCGCCGCCGGCGATCCGGTGAAACGCGAGGGCTCCGCGGAGGTCTCACACGCGGTACGTCCCCGTCGCGCGCGCGAACTTCCCCTCCCCTGCCTCCCCAGGCGGTCGCCTCGGCTCCTTGCCTGGTGTGTCGGACCGAAACAACCCTACGCCCTCGGCGCGATTCTGTGTGCCAGGGTGGCATGTGCCTGTCTTTCGCGCGCCAAAACGTTCGAACGTTCGACACCGAAAACCGGTCGCTAAAAGCCGGTCGGCGGCTCCTTTCGAACGGGGCTCTCGGTCGATCAAATCAAATTTTTTCGCTTTCGAACACACGAGACTGACGTTCACTTCGCTCTTTTCGCTCTTTTCTTTGTCTCGACGACTCGACGACGAAACAGGCGCACCACCACCCGCAGGGCC
>Ga0181560_10006151_pt1 | contig 10555 bp, 9 predicted proteins | sample 011ome_20_FD_133751 | JGI IMG/M metagenome (GOLD analysis project Ga0181560, IMG submission 133751) | Coastal salt marsh microbial communities from the Groves Creek Marsh, Skidaway Island, Georgia - 011509CT metaG (megahit assembly) | ecosystem: Environmental > Aquatic > Marine > Intertidal zone...
CACGGGCAGCCCCTCCTTCCTTTTCAACGGAAACAGGTACACGAACTTGCTGAAAATGTCGATGATGACCAACACGTACTTGTAGTTCGAGTTGTGAAACCCCCAGTTTTGCAAATCGATCAGATCCATCTGCCAATGTTCGAAGGGAAAGTTGGGCTTGAACGATTTGACCACCGGTTTCTTCGGCGTCGCGTTCAACACGTTCATCACGTGCGACTTTTCCAGCACGCTTTGGACGAACCGTCGCGAAATGCCGAGATACCCGCCTTGCAAGATGCGTTTCGACAAGGTTTTGCAGTTCAACGCGTTGGTGGTCGTCGCGTCCGTGAACCGTCGCACCACCTGCTCGCACTCGCTCTCCTTGACCACGGTGAACACGAACGTTCGGTCCGGGCCGACGGCGAACGCGTTCCACGGAAGCAAACTTTCGCGCGTGACGAGCACGATATTGGCTTGGTCGTCCAAGACGTACCCTCCCTCTCGAATGCGTCTTTTGAGCGTGTCCGCCACCCACGTGGGAAGACCGTCCAACGCGCCCGGATCTTTGCGCATGTATCGCACGGCGACGTCGTACACCTTGTCCGGCCACAAATGCCCTTGCACGACCTTCCATCGCGGAACTACATCGTCGTCAGGCGAGGAATTGGAAACCATTGCTGTTTGGTATCCCACGTCACACATTATGCGCAACGCATAAAAATAATAAAATTTAAAATTCAATATCGCGTTTTCAGCGTTGTTTGTAAATCGCCAGCGCTCGTCGGAGGAATCCTTCGAAGCGCTCGTCATTCAAGATGGCGAGCCAACACTCGGAGAACGTCTCGCTCATCTCGTGATCGCTTCGGACAATGCGTTGCTTGAGCCACGCTTGGACGACCGTCGCAAATTGTTCGATCGTCGTCGCGGTGTGCATGGTGATGTCCGGATTCGTGAGCGACTTTTCGATATACAAGATGGCGTTGGTGTCGAGCACAACGCACGAGGTTTCGTCGTTGTTCGTGCCGCGCAACAGTTTGGTGAGCATCCACACCAACATGTCGTTCGACTTCATGTCCGATTTGCGATTCACGGCGGCGTACACGGCGTCGAAATACTTGTCGAGACACTCGTGCAGCTCGATCGACAACGTTGTAGACCGTTTGCACTTCACCTTGAGCAACACCCGGATCGTGTTCGACAATGTCATGTTGTCCCCGATCAACGCCATATTCTTCGCCTTCAAATCGTTCATCTCCCCTTGTTGCAACATAAAATCCTCCCAGTCCATGATGACGAACTCTGTATACTACTCGTTTTTACAAGTAACCCTTTTAAAAATGTTTACTTTTTCATGCGCGATCGTTTCAATGTGTTGCGCTCCACCGATTCGCGATTGTTCATGATGAGCTCGGATCCGTTCTCCACGATCGACTCCATATCCTGCGCCATGAGCGAACGATCGCTCAACATCTTGGCCAACGACTCTTTGACCGAATCCTTGTTGACACCCGACTTGCTCACGGTGGTTTTCATGGTGATGATGCCGTACTCCCCGGCGTTGCACACGTCGAGCGAGTTTTTGCTCATGTAGTCCATGATGAGCTCGGACAACATCTTCTGCTTCTCTTTGGCCTCCTTGATCGAGGCGTTAAACTCTTTGATCTTGTCGTCGATGTCGCAGTATTCCACCACGCTCCTCTTGAACTGATCGGTCATGTTCAGCTTTTCGGTATTATCTTCCAGGTATTGCGCGTATTGCTTAAATATATTTCTTTTATGTCGAAATGGTACGACGTGTGGTTTGTTTGAAAAAGTCGTCGATGACGATCGACAAACAGTGCTCGTCCATCTCGTGGTATTTCCACATGTGAATCTGCAGACGCATGTTGGTTCGACAGTTCGTGTTGCATATCGAACACACGCACGCGTCGCACCGCGTTCTCTTTTTCGTCAGATGATACACCAACGACTGTTCGGTGGTCAACACAATTCCACATCGGGGACAGATTGGCATGGTGTACGGTTTGTTGTGATTACATTATCCATTCATAACCTTTAACTACGTTTAGCAACGGTGTAGGTAATTTTGTGTTTTTTCATTTTTTCACAAATACAATCATTTCAACACACATACGTTTTTGCAAATCATTTGGACGGACGAGGGGTCGAACACTTCGAACAACGGTTTTCCGAGTATCGTGACGTCCTTGTGAGGAATCACGTGCTCGGTGTGCGGAGACACGGACACGATGTGTTGCGTATCGACGTCGAACTCGACGATCGCCATCGGCAAGTGCTTGTACACGTTCAACAACGTGTCGGTGGACGGGTGCGCGTGCTTTCGGAACACGTCGCCACACTGCATCTCGTGCAGGGTCAACTGATGTTTGGTGTTGAAGTTTTGGTGACAACGCACGCAATTCCAGATGCCGCATCGGAACTTGCGATTCATGTGATAGTTGAGCGCTTGATCGCTCGTCAACGATTTTCCGCAACGAGGACAGATGGGCATTCGAAATTATAAATTTAATTATATTAATCTTATTCTAGACTTTCTGGGGTGTAAGAAAAAAAATAAAATTCAATTTTTTGTTTTCGATTCACTTTAAGAGCCAGTGCATTGGTTATGTATAACGATCCTCATAGGCTCTTCAACAACGACCATGAAGGGATTTGCCATGCACCGCCCGCAGTTCCGAACGACCGAGTGCGTGTCGCGCCCGCACGCCAACGAAGACGTCGAGATGGACGCCGAGTCGGAAACCGAGTACCCCATCGAGGTGGTGCACAACCACGTGTACTTTTACAACCCGGTGACGGTCAAGACGATGCTGGATCTTTGCAAACGTTTGCGGTCCATGGAAAGCGGACTGTTGGCGATGCAACACGACTTTACGCTTCCGAAACCACCGGCCATCTACTTGCATCTGCAGAGCAACGGTGGAGACGCGTACGCGGGTCTGTCGGCGATGAACACCATCGAGAACCTGCGCGTCCCGGTGATTACCGTGGTGGACGGGTTTGTGGCGAGCGCCGCGACGTTTCTTCTGTTCGCCGGCACCGAACGATGGATGCAAAAGAACAGCTGTTTGTTGATTCACCAGATTCGCACCGAGTTTTGGGGACGCTACGAAGAGCTCAAGGACGACATGAAAAACTCGAGCCTGTTGATGGACGACATCTCGCGCATTTACAGCGAAAAGTCGAACATTCCCGAAAAGAAACTCAAACGCATTCTCAAACGAGAGCTTCATTTGAATACCGAAACGTGCTCCAAGTACGGGATCGTTCACAAAGTGATTTGAAATGCTTTTTATTCGTCGTTTAGTCGAATAAATGTGAATATAAATATAGTATAAAACCATGCAAATTCGGTTCGTGTTGTTGGGTTTGTTTGTTGCGTTAGCCTTGTTACTTTGGGTTCCCTTACCGCGTGCGGAGCTCATGCGGGTTTCTCCACTTTCGCGCGCGTTCGATCGCTACGTGGACGCCTTGCGTCGCACTCCTCGATTTGCCGGTTTCGCCGACGAGTGTCGTCGCATTCAACTGATGGAGACGAACGACGGCGGTGCGTTGACGACGTCGAACTTTGGTGTGATTCAAATGTGCACGAAGGACACCAAACGCAACGAACTCGTGTACGTATTGATTCACGAGTTGACGCACGTGTTTTTGAAATCCGAATTGCACGACGATACGTTCGACCGCGCTTTCGCGGACCTGTTGGATGTGGCGATCCAAGACGGTTTGTACGTGCGCAAAACGTACACCAAAACGTCACCAGGAGTGTTTTGTGGCAAAGAGTTTTATTGAACAAATTTTATTATACGTGATCACACTATATATACACACAAAGTGAATTCGTGGTGATGGGAAACATCCTCGCCATTCATGCACCACCCGAAAACAAAGAGTATTGGGGCGATCCGAACAAGGATAAACATTTCCACAAGTTTCTCAACAAGACGTTAATCAAAGCCCAAGATCATCACATGAAGCGCGCTTGTTGCATGGGTCTTGTGGGCGACCAGCCGGGATCCACGACCGACACGTTCGGTTTGCAGGTCCCCGTCAAGAACGTGGGGATCCAAGGATCCAACTCGTTGACGAAAGACAAGAACAACACCGCCTTGTTTGCGAACGAAGCGGACATCAAAAAGAAGATCGAAGACTTTGTGGCGCACGAGCAAAACGCCAAAGTGGCGGCGAAGACGGCGTCCACCTTGAAACGTGTCACGTTCGGTCATTTGGACGATAAAGCGTGCGAAATCGGGACCAAGAAGTTCCGGGCGCCGATCCATACCATCAGCGACGGCGAGGCTACCGCGGTGTGCGACGAGTTTTACGGCAAGTTCTGCAAGGATCATGTCACCGACAAAGATAACCAATTTGGTACTTGTATCGTCAACGGAAAGTACGACGCCAAAGATCCTCGGTGTTCCAACAAGGACGCCGTGGGTGCGTACATCTTTCCGAACACGGAGTTTCCCGACAAGGAGTTTGGCGCGCACGTGTACCCGGAGGACTGTAGCTGCATCAACGGCAAGTTTGGCGACTCGTACAACATCGGGTATAACTTGTTTACCAAAGGGGACGAATACATTCACCCGTTGCACTACGACAGTGCGTGCAAAATGAACGCGATCAAGAACAACGCGTACGCCACCACCTTGCATCGTTCCATCAACAACAAGGGTCTCACGTTTTGCGAAAACAATCTGAATTTGGAGAATGTGACCAACATCGAAATCGGAGAAATGGAGATGTCAAACGACTGCGATGTCGGTGAGTTCCAAGACGAAACCGAAGGTGTTTCCCAACAAGTCAAAGAGGATCTGGAGAAAGAGGCGGAGGCAGCGGCAGACCGGGCGGCACGGGCAAACGAAGAAGACGGTGGTGACGAAGACGGAGAAAACGACGAAGACGGAGACCCGTCGGGCATGGACGAATATCTCACCACCACCAACTTGTCTATAGGTGGGGGTGTTCTCCTTTTCATTTGCATGTGTTGTTGCTTGTTGTTGATCATGATGATGATGATGAAGTAAATACCCAAATACCCGAATCTTTATTTTTATGACAACGTATACAATATACAAAAAGTTCCGATGAAGTCGCATCCGATTGATAACAACGAGTACGACCGGATCTCCCATTTTTTTGGCTTGGGAGGCAAAACCAACAAGGAGAGCGAATACACGGAGAATCGCAACAAGACCGTGAACGCCATGACCAAGCTGATGCAGCACAGCGCCATGAGCGTCGCCTCCAAAAATTTGCAGCAGTTCAGCACCACCTTCTCCAATTCGAACACATTCTCCATGTCAAATATCGATTGCAGCTTGAGCATCCACCCGATCAAGATTGAAAAGCTTACGTTTAGTAATGAAGTCGATTTGGTCACCTCAACCAAGTCGGAAAACAAGTTGGCGGTCTCCATGGTGTCCGAGATGTCAAATGATATCAGTAACTCTATGTTGGGAAACACCAAAGACTCGGGATCGTCTTTGGACGAAATCACGGGCCAAGCGGCGGGTGTGGCCAACAACCTGATTGACACGTACGGCGACGTGCTTCAGAGCGTATTGGGAGGGGACAGTTCCGAATCGAACAAACAGACCATCAACGCGAACGTCACCAAAAATATCGAAAACATCATCGAGAACGAACTGTCCAAATCGGTGAACGAAGAAAGCATTCAAACCGCGATGAACGACGTCAAGAACGCGAACGAGGCCGAAATCGCGAACCTGAAATGCGGTGCTGGTGGTTTTGATTGGGAAGGTCTCGAAATGAAGAACGTGACGACCGCGGTCATCGAGAACATTTTCAGCAACGAAAAAACCATCGATATGGCAGACAAGATCATTCAAACGATTGAGGACAAGTTCGAAGCGTCCGACGTCAAGCAAGGGGACCTCGCCGCCGCAGGGTCCGCGCTCGCCGAAAACATCATCGCCGTGGGTGATGCGTCCGAAGGTCTGGGTCGCGGTATCGGTTCCGCCGCCAGAGGGGTTGGGGATGGGACCTCAACCGCCCTCAAAGGGGCTGGGGATGCAGTGGATAACGCCGCCCAAGGGATTGGTAAGGGTTTAAGCGCCTTCTTGAAGCCGCTCATGATCGGTCTCGCCGTGATTTGCGTGTGTTTCATCTGCATGGCCGTCCTTTGGCTCATCATGAGCGGCGCGACCGTGAAGAACGTCGGCGACGCGGCCCGCGGACGTTAAATTGTTTTTCTTAGATACGCGTGCATGGAGGACACGCCGCCCGGGTGGACCGTGTACGCAAAAAAAGTAGATTTCGTCGAAACGTGTATCACGGCGTTTGCCTGTTCCGCCTTTCGAAGGAAATGGTAGTCCTCGTGTTTGTTCACGTGACGATACCCGCCCAACTCGGTCCACAACCGTTTTCGAAACGTCATGGACGGACACAGGTACCCTTTGTACCACCACGCGTCGTGCACGTGTTTCGGAATACGTCTGCATACGTTTGGAAGGTGTTTGGAAGGTGTCGAAGGCAAATGGTATAGCGCGCGATGCCCCACCAGGGTGATGTCGCACGGACGGTGTTGTTGAACCAACGTTCGCACTTGAACGTCAAGTCGGGAAGGAAAGTGGATATCGTCGTCGTCCCATATGGATACGACATCGCCGGTGGACGACGATATCGCCTTGTTTCGCTTGTACCCGATGGTCCGTCGTTTCGCGAGACGGACGTACTTGATCGATCGCTTGTTCGCCGCCAACAATTGGTTCACCTCGATCGGCATGGCGTCCGTGGAGTCGTCCACAATCACCAACTCTTTAGGCGCGTACGTTTGTTTCAAGAAAGCGTCGATCGCCGTGCGCAATCGATCGTATCGATTATAAGTGACACAAATACATGAAACGTTGGGGTTGGGTTTCATTCTCAATCAATTAATATCAATTGATTATATTAATTGAAACTCCATGAAGGACCAGATCCTGTTTTACACCAGTGTGGTGGTGTTCGTCGCGTTGATCGTATCGAAGCAACAACGCGGAGTCACGGAAACGTACAACAACAATGCCTCCGCAAAACGGGATCCGAAACGAACCGGTGGTGTCGTCGCATCGGGCACAGGCTCGTCTCCTCAACGCTTGTTGTTCAACCAACCCTTGACGCCCGACATGCTTCAAAAGATTGAAAACCCGGACACGATCGACCTTCCCACAATCAACAATCAAGGGTACGCTTTGATCGAGACGTTTGTGGTTCACAACAAGGATCGACTCGACGAGGACGCGGAGTTGCTTTTGATGGAAGCGGACAAATTGACCAAAGTGATGTTGTACTTGATTACACAAAAGAAACTGATCCCGCGCGTGAGCGACCACATCTTGTCGCTGATTGCCGATTTCATGACGTTCGTCAACAAGCACGTCGATCTGAAAACGATGATTGCGTACGAAAAGGCGCGCATACGTCAGTGCGCGAAGCGCGAACCGGGCACGCCGTGTCCGATGCACCGCCAACTCCTCGACGACGTGATGTCGACGTTCCAAAAGTTCTTGGAAAACGTGAAAAGCAGCGAAGACACACGCGCGGAGATTCGAGAGCTCGTCCAACGCGCGCACGATCAACGCATGGTCAACGAACGCGCCGCCAAACACGCCGACTTTTTGTTGCAACCAAAGATTTTGGATCGAAATTTAAAATCTTTCAAAAAAGAACAATCTCGTATCGAAAAGTCTGGTTTGTATCAAAACGCCAAACCGTACGACCGATACGCACCCGTCTCGTCGGTATCCACCAAAGTGTCCGCCATCAGTGTGGTGATCCTGCACCTCTTCGGGTTCTGGCACGAAAACATCGCGTTATTGGACGACCTTTTGCAATTCTTCGTGGTCGATATGGTGGACCACATCGAACTGTCCGCAATCGTATGTGCTCTGATAAACGACTGGGTCAAGGACGTCGGATTCACGGCCGCCGATTTGAACGTGCTTCGTCGGTCCGTGTTCGAAACCATATTCACTCATTGCGTGAAAGGACCGAGAAACCAACCGATCGGTGGGTGCATGTACGCCAATCTGCCGAAAGAACACAAGGACCTGTTCAACAAGTACGGCGCCAAAATGTCTCAAAACATACGATCGATGTTGAAGAATCCCGACAAGTACGACTACAAGAAACAACAAGGGTACGTGAGGAACGTGTTGACCATGAATTCGAACCGTGGCGTGGACCGTGAAACGGTCGTGTACGCCAACGAACGTACAGAGTCGAACAAAAAAGCCTACGCGGGTAAACCGGCACACGTGACGAAGGGTGTGGGTTCGCACGGTTACGATGATGAACTGGTGACGATAAGTAGGTAAATGTCGTGGATTTAAAAAAAGTATTAAAGTTTTATGCAACTAGAATAAGTACACATGACGGAAACATTCGCCTTTCAAGCCGAGATCAACCAGCTGCTTTCGTTGATCATCAACACCTTTTATTCGAACAAGGACATCTTTCTGAGAGAGCTCATCAGCAACGGTTCGGACGCCATCGACAAGGCCAAATATGGGGATCCGGAACTGCGAGACTACTCCATTCGCATCTCGTGCGACGACGAGACCAAGGAGTTGACGATTGAGGACAACGGCGTCGGCATGACCAAAGACGACCTCGTGCGTTGTCTCGGTACGATCGCCAATTCGGGTACGAAACAGTTTATGCAAAAGATACAGGAGGACACCGAGCAGAGCGGAAACCACAAAACCAGTTTGATCGGTCAGTTTGGTGTGGGGTTTTACGCGGCGTACCTCGTGGCCGATCATGTGAAGGTGTATTCCAAGCACAAGGACTCGGAGCGCGTCCAATGTTGGGAGTCGAACGCGTCCGGGTCGTTCACGATTACCGAGTGCGAACCCGACCACCCCGATCTTGAGCACGGCACCCGGATCGTCTTGCGCATGAAAGAGGATTGTTTGAATTATCTCGAGGAGCGCACCATCAAGTCGATCGTCAAGACCCATTCCGACTACATCAGTTATCCGATCGAACTGCTGGTCAAGCGAACGCGCACCAAGGAGGTGGAGGTGGAAGCGCAGGAACCCGAAGGGAACGTGCAAGAAGTGACGGAACCCGAAGGGAACGTGCAAGAAGTGACGGAACCCGAAGGGAACGTGCAAGAAGTGACGGAACCCGAAGGGAACGTGCAAGAAGTGACGGAACCCGAAGGGAACGTGCAAGACGACGAGGGAACCGTGGAAACCGTGACGGAAGACGAAACCGAAAAGAAACCCAAAACCGAAACGGTCACGGAAGAGTACCACGAGTGGACGCGCATCAACACCCAAACCCCGTTGTGGACGCGAAGCGCCGACGAAGTGACTCCCGAAGAGTACGCGGTGTTCTACAAATCCATCACGAACGACTGGAACGACCATCTGGCGGTGAAGCATTTCCACGTCGAAGGACAGGTGGATTTCAAATCCGTGCTCTTTGTGCCGAAACGCGCGCAAAACCCGAACATTCAAAAGAACGCCACCAATCGCATCAAGTTGTACGTGAAGCGCGTGTTCGTGTCGGACAAGTTCAGCGACAACGAGATGGTGCCCGAATGGTTGCGGTTCGTGTGCGGCGTGGTGGATAGCGAGGATCTTCCGCTGAACGTGTCTCGCGAGATGCTTCAACAGAACAAGATCATGAAGGTCATCTCCAAGAACGTGGTCAAGAAGTGCATCGAAATGTTTCAGGACATGGCGACCGACGACGAACACCCGGAAACGTACAAGACGTTTTACGAAGCGTTTCACAAGAACATCAAGCTCGGCATTCACGAGGACGGCACGAACCGGGACAAACTCATCAAACTCCTTCGGTTTCCGACGCACCAATCGTCCGACCCGATATCGCTGGAAGCGTACGTGGACCGCATGCCGGAAGAGCAAAAGGACATCTACTTCATCACCGGCGAGTCGCGCGGCGCGGTGGAACATTCGCCGTTCGTCAAGAGCTTCAAAGACAAGGGGTTCGACGTGCTTCTCATGACCGACCCCATGGACGAGTACATGATGCAACAGATCCGAACCTTCCGAGAGAAGAAGGTGGTGAACATCACCAAGCACAACGCGACGTTCCACGAGTCGAACGAGGATTTCGACAACCATCTTTGCAAGACGATCAAGAAGGTGCTTGGCGGGATCGACAAGGTGGTGGTGTCGACGCGCCTCACGGAGGATCCGTGCTGCTTGGTGTCGAGCGAATACGGTTGGACCGCCAACATGGAACGCATCATGAAGGCGCAAGCCATGCATTCGACGCAGGCGATGGTGGCGAGCGGCAAAAAGATTATGGAGATCAACCCGAACCACACCATGATCAAGCAACTCCAAGACGGGGTGAAGAACCACACCATGGGCGAAACGGCCGTCGCGGACGTCGTGCGGCTGATGTACGACACCGCCCTGTTGTCGAGCGGGTACTCGCACGAGGACCCCAACGCCTTCTCCAAACGCATTTACAAGATGATCGCGCTGGGAATGAACGGCGGCGAAGAAGAACACATCGAAGACCCGGAACCGTCCGTCGACCACATCGAAGACCCGATTGTCGTAACGGA
>Ga0181560_10006152_pt1 | contig 10554 bp, 14 predicted proteins | sample 011ome_20_FD_133751 | JGI IMG/M metagenome (GOLD analysis project Ga0181560, IMG submission 133751) | Coastal salt marsh microbial communities from the Groves Creek Marsh, Skidaway Island, Georgia - 011509CT metaG (megahit assembly) | ecosystem: Environmental > Aquatic > Marine > Intertidal...
GTGTGCATCGGGCACCGCATGTGGCTGATGGTGCGCTCGGCGCTCGACAGCACGCGCGCGTGCATACAACACACGTTCAAGCTCGGGACCTGTGTGCATCGGGCACCGCATGTGGCTGATGGTGCGCTCGGCGCTCGACAGCACGCGCGCGTGCATACAACACACGTTCAAGCTCGGGACCTGTGTGCATCGGGCACCGTATGTGGCTGTTGGTGCACTCGAGCGCGTGCTCCTGCGCCTCGGCGCACGACAGCAGGCGCGCGCACGCGCACGCCCCGCACGGGAGCGCGAGCTTGGCGAGCACGTTGATGAAGCCGCGGTTCGGCTTGGCGTCGGTCCAGAGCGCGGTGCGGCACTGCGGGCAGCCGCCGACGTCGCGCGCGTAGAGCTCGTCTGCGCATTGTCGCGTTGCATGTTAGGGGGATTGCATGCGTATTACAGGCGCGGCTATAGCAAGCCGATCGCGTGCAGGGCGTGTTGAACAAAAGTGAGGACCGCAGCACTTGGCGCAAAAGTTGTGCACGTTCTCGCACACGAGCAGCGGCGTCCGCGCGTGCGCGACGTCGGACGCAAACAGCTGCATGCACAGTTGGCAGCGGTACTCTTCGCTTTCCCAGGTCTCCCCGACGCGCATTGCGCCGTCTGCCCTCGCGTGCGTGCGTGTTTATACTTTACCTCTGCACGACGCATGCTCCCACGCATGCGGTGTGCGTCGGATCTAAAACGCAAAGGCCTCGACAAGCACACACGGCACGAGCGCCACACGAGCACCGCACCGCACGCATGCGTGCCTCCGTTGTCTTTGGCCTGGCGTTGGTGTTCTGCGGCGCCACTGCCGCCGCGCTCGCGCGCCCGCACGCCGGTGCCCCCGCGCCGCTGCCGCCCGCCGCGAGCGACTCGCGCCTCCTCGACAAGCAAGTCGCGCTCATGATGGCCGCGCGCGGGGTGTTTTAGCCAGTGTTTTAAGCTCAAAATTCAACGTGCGGGGTGATATAATAAACATGAGTTTGGTCTGTGTGATGAACTTGGTGCCATGCAACGCAACGAGTGCCCCAGTGCCTCACGCGTGCTACCGCGTCGTACTCGTGCCAGTCTATTGCCGCCCGTCGGTCGTGCCAGTGACACGTGTTGCGCCGCCGTGCCACTGCAGCGGGTCGGGCGCAGACGGCGACCAGGACGGTGCACACGTGAGCGCAGATGAGTATGACGTAGAGACCCGAGCTTACAATCTAAAAGTCAACGTCTTGCTCTTCAAACTTTTGCAGCAGCGTGTCCCCGTCGACGCTGGCTTCGCGCACCGAGTCGCCTGCAAAGCCCATCTGATCAAAAAAGTCCGCCACCTGCTGCACGCCCCACGCTCGCAGCGTGTTCATGTGCGTCGGCGCCTGCGAGCCAGCGCACAGAGACAACGAGGATGAGGACGTGAATCTGGGAGAAAGTCTTGCTCGCACTAGGCATACACCCTGAACTTTGGTACAAGCAGAATCAATTGTGAGGCTACCACAAAGTCCCCCCACGCACGTAAAGTGTCGGTGGGCGTGTTGTTCCGAAAGGTGTACGCGTCGCGCATGCCGCGCGTAAAGTGCCCCCACCCGCACATCGGGGCGGGCTCCTGTTTCGCTCGCCGTCTGCACGTCGGAAACGTCCGTACAGTGTCCCGGGATCGTTTTTGCGGAGAGCATACGCGCCGCGCATGCCGCTCGCTCGTCCACACTCAGCTTTCGTGTTTACCAATGTCCATTAAAACAAACACACGAGCACATGCGCACGCGCTCCCTCGACCACGCCAGCGCGCGATGCAGCGCGTGCGAGCCGGCGTTGCGGCGCTGAGCCTGTCCACGCTGGTCTTTGTGTGCAGCTTGCACGCGCAGCTGCCGGGGCTGCGGCGCCGGCCGGCGCCGCCGCTTGGCGCCCAGGCTTCCGTGCCAGAGCAAGCACCTCCGCGTGCGGTGCCGACTGCGGACGCTGCGGAGACGCAAGCACGGCCACAAACGCCGACGCGAGCGCTGCCGCCCGGGGTCGTCGCGTTAGACGCGGAGTCGAGTCCCGGGACTGAGCTCCCAGCGCTCTCGTTCGGCAACGCCACGGCCGCCGGCGCCGACGGGCAGCGGCGCGGGCTCCCCGCCAAACCGTTTGCGTGCTTCCGCAGCGACGCGCTCAAGTTTGCCTTTGTGCACATCCCCAAGAACGCGGGCAGGGCGGTCTCGCGGTACCTCGAGGAGCTGCTCTGCGCGCACGCCGGACTCGAGTCGACGTGTGGGCTCAAGCTCGCGCGCGGGGCGTGCCCGCAGGACCCCGCGTACTACGTGTTCACGTTCTCGCGCAACCCGTGGGCGCGCGCGGTGTCCGTGTGGAGCTACGGCATGAAGCGCCTGCAGCTCGAGACGCAGGACGTGCAGGAGCGCAAGGCGATCGCGCGGCGGTACTGCACGTTCGAGGCGTTTGTGCACAACCTGCACGTCGGCCGCCCGCAGCCCGGGTGTGGGTTCCACGTCGCCGACCGCCAGTACCCGAGCATCTACGCGCGCGACGGCTCGCCGGGCGTCAACTTCCTCGGGCGCACGGAGCACTTTGACCGCGACTTTCGCGTCGTCCTCAAGGTCCCGAGCTCTGTTTCGCCTCGATGCGCCGTGCATGCCAGCGCGCAATGACGCGTGTTTGATTGCGCGGAGCGATTTGACCGCGGCTTTCGCGTTGGTATCAAGGTCCCCAGCTCTGTTTCGCCTCGATGCGCCGTGCATGCCAGCGCGCAATGACGCGTGTTTGATTGCGCGCAGAAAATTGACCCCTCCGGACGCATGCTCGAGTACTACGAGCGCCGCGGGTTCACCATGCACAACGACTCGGGGCACGAACGCTTTGCCGAGTACTACACAACACAGGCGATGAAAGACGCCGTGGCCGCGTTCTACGCACAGGACATGCAGCTCGGGTATCGGTTCGAGACCGACGGCGCAAGCATCATGCCCGCACGCTACCACGACGGGCGGCCTGTGGGCGAGCTCAGCTACGGCGACGTCGTCTGATCTTCTCACGGAGCTCAACTTGCGCGAATGCAACACATAAGACGAACTCAAGTTTGCAGCGCATACGCGGGCGACGGCAACCCTCTGCACATCGGGCCTGTGTGCTAAAAGCGGCGAAAAAATTGGATATTTCGGGTAGCGTCTCATTTAAACAGATCGAGGCGATCGCCCCTGCCACCCACACATGTCGCTCGGGCGTGGCACGCCCCCGGCGCAGATCGCGAGTCCTGAGGGTCTCAATCCCGTCAAGGCTCGGACGTTGCTCCACAAGCGTGTGCCCTCGCTGAACCCAGAGGCTGCGCAGTGCATAGTAAGGGTTTTCTGTAACACTGTGCAAGGCACGGACAGCAAGACCCGCTTCTCCTGCCTGGTAGCTGCGTTCGCGCGCAATGAGAAGCTTGTGCAGGATGCCGTCCTCGCGTATCAGCAGACACTCAGAGGACACGAGGGTGACATGCGCAAGGTTGTGTGCCAACGCGCAGACGACCTTGCGACGCCGGAACGCAAGCGTCAGCTCAGTGCGAACAAGCAGCTCGCGATACAAGGGTCCAAGTTCAGCGCGTGCTTCCGACCGGTGATGAACGAGCGAGAAGAGCTTGAGATGCAAATGCGCTCGGTGCAGAAAAACCGCATAGGCAGTGTTTCCAATTTGTAAGAATAAACACTGTACACCTTTGTTTGTGTGCTAGCTCAAGTCCACCCTCAAGCCGTGGCTCGGGTCTGAACTTGAGCTTGCGCTCGAGCCTGAACTTGAGCCTATGCGTAAGCACGTGATCGAGTCTGAACTTGAACTTGAGCTTGCAATTAAGGTCGCGCTTGAGTTTGTGCTTGAGTGCGAGCTTGAGTGCGAGCTTGAGTCCGTGCTCGAGTGCAGACTTGAGCGGATGCTCGAGGCCAAGCCCAAGTCTGCACACCAGAACATGCCAGAAACGGTGGCACACAAGCAAGACGTGTCTATGACGGAACGAAAACAAACCGAGTAAGGGTGCACGCTGCGACCGTCGCAGTGAGCGTGCTGACCCTCGCCCTGGACGCACAAAAGGCGATGTGGAACCGGTATTCACTGCTCGTGCTGATCCACCACAAGTTTGCCTTGCCGCAAATCGGCGCGGTCAAATTTTGGAGCATTTTGGTCAAGCTGGTGTTCCAAGTGGCCGTGCCTGTGTTGGACGATAGCGCAGTGTTTCAGCGCTGCCTCCCGGCGCAGACCTCGGCGCATGTGCTGTCTGTCGCCGCGGCGCTCGCTGGCGTCCCGACGGTGTTTGCGTTTGAGCGCGCGTGCGCCTCCGGCAACCTGGGCGCCGTTGTCGCCGTCAAAAGCGCGGCGTCGGTGCTCAGCTGCATGCTGGGCCTGGCCGACGGCATCGTCACGCGCACCGTGCAAGTCCAGCGCCGGCCGTACGCGCACACGCAGGTCGCGCACGCGTTCGCGTGGGCGTTTGCCGTGTCTGGAGGCGGCGTGGTCGTCGACGTGTTTGGGATGTCGGGCATCTTCTACGCGCTGTCGGGGCTCAAGTGCCTCGCTGCATTGTGCCTCGTGGTGATGGCCATGCGGTGGCCCTTGCACCGCACGGTCGATCCGAGCAGCGCGCCCAGCCTGTGCTCGGTGGCCGCATACGTGTCCAGTGCCTCGCAGGTCAAGCGCCTGACGTGCCTCTGCGCGCTGTGGGGCCTGTGCTTTGTGCTCGTGGAGACGTTTACGACCGCACAGATGGACACCGAGCTCGGGTTTTCCAAGTCCGCGAGCGGCTTTTGTGAGCATGCTCGCGGTGCTGTCGGGCGTGCCTGTGTATGTGCGTGCGCCCGCACTGATCGCGTCGCACGGGCACCGCTGGCTCCTTGCGTCCGGCCTGTGCACGGCAACCGTGTTTGCTGCCGCGCACAGTTTCGTGCACGTCGATACCGCCGCGCTGGCCGTCGTCCTGTGCCCGCTCCGCGGCGTCGCGTACGCGGCCATCTGGGCCGCGCTCATGGACGTGCTCGTGCGCGACGTCAAAAACGAATTTCTGGCGAGTGTGCAGGCGCTCGTCGTGTTTGCGTGGTTCACGCTCGGCAATGGCCTCGGGTACCTCTTCTGGGCGCACGTGTACGAGCAGCTGCGCGCCCCGCGGTGCTACGCGCTGTGCGCCGGCGTGCTTGCGCTGAGTTCCGTGCTGCTGCCAGGCCCGCCACAAAGCACGGCGCGCTTCCGGTCTCGCTTGCTGCCAATGATGTTCATGGTCGTCGTGGCGGCGGTCTCGTGGCGCGTCGCACACACGATTTGGCTGCAGGCCCCGGGCAGTGACAAGCCCGACCTGGGACAACACGCACGGGGTTTGCCGAGAGCAATACACACCAAGCGCGACGGCAAGGCACACACACCAGTCGCATCCGGAAACAGCAGCCGCCTTGTGCCGCGCCTGCCAGTCTTCAACGCGGCCCAGGACTAGACTCTGTCTTTAGCACACACGCGCGCGCAAAGCAACACCATTGGGGTCCCACTGCACGAATACGTGCAGCGCCGCATCGCGCACACGGACCCGCGGCAGTACGCACGGTTTGCAGACCGCCTGTGGCTCAACCGGTGGCGCAAAGTCGCGCGCTGCGGTGCCCGCGTGCCCGCCATCCTTGCGTTCTTCGATGCCCGAAACGTTTCTCTGCTTGCCTACTACAAAGCCCCCGCCAGCGGCGCCGTCGTCAAGCTAAACCACATGGCGGGGCAGGTGCACGTACTCGCAGCCGGTGCCTCGTTGTCGATATCCGATGTCACGCGGTACACCACGCTTCTGCAACAATCCTACCGCAAACAGGAGCCACACTACGGCTTCGTGCAGCACGGGGTGATCATCGAGGAGTTTATTTCGGCTTTCAAAACGTCCAAGTCCCCGGACTACAAGACGTATTCCTTTGACGGCACGATCGCACTGGTGCGGATCCACTTTGACAGACGCTGCTCTGTCGTGCGTGGCACCTACGCGTGCTCCAGTTCCTATCTCTACGTGGACCCCACGCACGCGTACACGTTGCCGTTCTCGCGTGGCAGAGTTCCACGGTACACAGGCCAAATTATCCGCCCATGTGGCTGCAATGCTACAATACAGACGGTAAGTTGTATGTCTTCCGGCATCAACTTTGCCCGCGTGGATATGTACATTGTCAACTGCACCCCGTTTCTAGGCGAATTTACAATGACACCACATGGCGGAAATGAAGAAGTCACAAACGGCGGCTCGGCCTACCTTGGGTCGTTTGTGCATTCCGAGCACCTTTTCCCGCACGGTGAGGCGTTTGCGCTGTCATAGGCCATGCCCTGCGCGATACAATGACACCACTTGGGAGAAATGAAGACGTCACAAACGGCGGCTCGGCCTGGCGAGACGTTTGCACTGTCATAGCCTGCAGCCTGTACAACACACGCCAGGCCTCACACCGGCACCCGCTGGTTGTTGATGACCTCCTCGAGCGAGTGCTGTTGTCCGTTGCGCTTGATCTTGAAAAAGCGTGACAGTTCGTGGATGTCGGTGTTTTCGAATCCCGTCTTCGGGATATCGGCAACCTCGAACGGCAAGATCGCGGCCACGCGCGCGTCAAGCCTCGGCACTCGTTTGAGATTCTGCTCGAGGGCTTTTGTGACGGGGCTGGCAAGGTGCCACGGTATTTTGTCCAGAACTTTTTGAAAGTCATCGATTTGGTGCTGTTGTTTCAGCAACGTTGTGTAAAACAGCTGCGTGCTGCTTTGACTCCATCCCAAGAGCCCACTTTCCGTCTCGGCGTACCCGAGGAACACGTCATAGCTCTCGGCCTCGTCTTCGCTTTGCGTGCACGTGTGCTTCCGGAGCACGTTCAAAATGCTTGCTTGTTGCTCTTTATGCTCCCTCTCGAACGCGTGTGCGGGGTCGCATACCGCGAGCGCGGTGCGCACAAAGGACCCCACTGGGCCGCAATCGTCGGGCTGCGAAAAAAAGACGGCGCGCTGCCGATCCTCGTCGTTTTCCCACGTGTGTGCCTGCATCTGATGCAGGGGCTCGGGGTTCGATACCCGCAGCCACAGCTCGTTTTCCCTCGGCCTCTCGCTGTCCCGGACCAGTCGCATCGACACACGCATCCGGTGCTTGCTCGCGAATCCGTCGCCAATGGACACGCCAGGCACAGTGGCGTCAATGAGGTCCAGGATGCTCTGGATCTTGAAGATGTGGATGCGCCACAGCAAGCGCATGTCCACCCCGCGCAGGTGCGGGCTCGGGCCGTGCATGTGCACCGCGCGCAGCACGTCCGCGGCGTGCACGTGCTTCTCGTAGCCCTTAAAGTCCAGCCAGCGCATCACGGGGATCGCGCTGCGCACCTCCGTGCACAGCTGCGTGCAGGTCGCCATCGTGCGCAGCGCGTCCGCGAGCGCGAGGTCCCCGTTCTCGAGCACCGTGATCAGAAAACAGCTAGAAATGGCTGTGATTTTTATGCGTGACATTTTTTATAAAATTGAGACGGGGATTGCAGAATTTATATGGGTGTTCTATTTCGGGCGAATTTGATTTGAAATGACGTGTGGCACCCTGGCGTGAGGCTTGGACCAACGCTATGCGAGATTGCGATGCTACACCGGATCAGAAGTGGATTTGGCCAACGATAAAGTTGGAGAAACGCAAATTCCACAAGTACAAAGTTTGGTATTTGAATCCGATAGTCCACCGGCAAATTTGCTCGGGTTTGAACTTTCATGGGGCAATTATTCCCATAGTTGTACAAATTAGTACCAACACACGTTTGTACGGAGAGGTGTGTGATTCAGGCAAACCGAAGCAAATCTCAAAACACTTCTCATTCGGTGTAGGTAAAAGCGCCAAAAAAATATTAACACCGAGAACATGGCTTGGGAGAAACCGACGCACAACGCAGATGCAATCGCGTCCGCGCGCTGTGGCGGCGCGGCGCCGCGTCATGATGGCTGTTTTCTTTGGTTTTATATTTGCATACGCGGCGTATCTGATGTGGCGCATGGTAGATTTGCGCCGACGGCACGCGCATGCGGGGGACAGGACTCAGGCAGTCAATTTGATGCCAGATACCAGGCAAGGTGCCACTTTACGGGTCGCTGTCGAGAGCATTAGTAATTCAAGTACACAAACTCCGCAGCCTCTCACAACTGGTAAAACCTCCGAAGCTGAATTCACGGTGGTCGTGACCGTGTCGCACGGATTCGACGACATGTTCCGCAACTGGTTGTATTGGTTTTGGCAGACGGGTGTGCGCACACGGCTAGTTGTGTTTGCAGAGGATCAGACTACATATCTCAAATACAAAGACTGCAACAACTTTATTGTAAAACAAGTCACAAACGACAGCGCTGGCGACGCATTTTCATACAACACAAAGGCATACAACAAACTTGTGAGCCGTCGTCCGCGAATTCTTCTGAACGCCATGCACGAGTATGGCAATGTGCTGTATTCGGACATTGACCTTGTCTGGAAGCAGTCGCCGTTTCCGTGGCTGGTCGGGGACCACGATCTGTGGGCACTTGACGACCGGAGACGCGAAGACGTGTGCACCGGTTTTATCGGAATGCGCAAGTCAAGCGTTGTCGTGTCATTGCTTGCCGCGTGGGCAGAGTTTCAGGAAATGTCACAAGGCTTGAATCAACAACACTTTAATAAGCTACTGCGCTCGTTCCGTGGAAGTGTGCACCATCTGTCAATGCTGCAGTTTGCAAACGGGTATGACTATTTTGAGAACAAGACAAAGTACGATGAATCTGCGATTGTGGTCATCCACAACAACTGGATCGTGGGCAAGGACAACAAGAGACAGCGATTTGTCGACCGTAATCTCTGGCAGCCTCTCACGCTGAGGCCGTGTGAGGCCGGCGCCGCAAAGGCTTCAAGTTTGACACACGCGGACGTGCGGGGTGTACTCGTTGTCATGACAATGGATCGTTATGCGTCGCTTGCGCGGCTGCTGCAAAGTCTCGCAGCTGCTTTTTACGATGCGCATGTGGTGGACCTGCACATTTGGATCGACGTCATTGAGGACGGTGCACGTGCCGACGCACGCGTTCTGCGCTTGTGCCAGGATTTTGTTTGGGTGCACGGGGAAAAACGTGTTCACATACACGCCAAAAAAGCAGGGCTGCGCGGGCAGTGGCTTGAAACGTGGCGCCCGTCGCTGTCTGACGCCGTGTGGCGCGCGCGCACGCCCGTGCTTGTGTTGCTTGAGGACGACGTTGAGGTCTCGCCGTTTTACTGGCGGTGGCTGTACCTCGGGCACCAGGCGTACGCGCACCGCTTGGATATCACTGGGTTTAGCCTCGGGCGTCTCAACCAGTGCCCCAAATTTTGTTCGAGCTTGAACGGGGGTGCTGTGCCCGACGACACCAACTTTCTGCATCCATGGACCGGGTCAACGGGATTTTCACCGACGCTGCGGCACTGGACCAATTTCACGGCCTGGGCGCTTGAGTTCCAGACACGCGAGCACGTCGAGAAGCCGTATGTGCCGGGCACCCGTCCGACGCAATGGTACCAGCAGTTTGAAAAGCAGGGGCGCTGTCCGGGCAGAAACTGCATGTGGTCGCAGCTGCACCACTACTACACGATGCGCGCACCCGACCGCAACACGGTCCGCGCAAAGTGTGCGGGTGGCCTGGCCCTGGCCATAAACCACCAAGAGCGCGGATTGCACTACTCGGCAAAGCTAAAGCCGGATGCTGCCCTGTTGGTTGGTACATTTCCAGAGAGGCTTGCGCACTTTCCGGTTGACCCGGTTGTCATCGGGCTTGACGGGCGTGTGAGCGGCAACGCTTCACTTGAAATGTGAACCCACTCGTTGTTATATTCCCACGTTCAATATATTCGTATACACACGGAGATATGAAACGTTTATTCATTGAATTGGGGGTTTTAACGAATTCAAGAGCATTTTCCTGCGCTGTGATAACACGAAGGCAGCTGCACGTATGTCTCCAAGTGTTGCATACCATCAAGCCTTACATTGTCAATTACTTTTTTTCTGGGTTCATAATACACAATCGAAAGTGCTTTTGGGTGCACTACATTGCCGATGAATACTTCATCCGAACCATAATAATGCCAAAATGGCCAACTGTGCATGAGATTTGTCATGTTCAATGAGTTGTCCATATTTTTCATCATGTATGTGCCCCCGAGCACAGGTCTGTGTTCTTTCCATGTTCGAGCATGAGCCAACTGAACAAATGCTAATTTTTGTGTGTTCGACATGAAATGTGCGTACGCCCATGCATCATTATTTTCAAATGGTAGCTCGGCATCACGCATAATAGTAAAATTACATTTGTCATATGTGTAATATCTCCAGAACGTGCCGCTCAACTGTTTTGAAAGGGACATTTTATACCAATGCATGCGTAAACCGTTCACATTTGCTTGTTTCTGGACAGCATCTAGCAGGTTTTGTTTGACTGAACTGTCATAGTACAAAAAAACTTCCCATTCACTGCCTAATATTTTTTTGATTGTAGCAATTGTTTCAGGGACTTTTTTTTGGTACCGTGCTATCCTCTCTGTATCGTGAGTAA
>Ga0181560_10006155_pt1 | contig 10553 bp, 7 predicted proteins | sample 011ome_20_FD_133751 | JGI IMG/M metagenome (GOLD analysis project Ga0181560, IMG submission 133751) | Coastal salt marsh microbial communities from the Groves Creek Marsh, Skidaway Island, Georgia - 011509CT metaG (megahit assembly) | ecosystem: Environmental > Aquatic > Marine > Intertidal zone...
AAAAAACTTTACGCAGGCCGCATGCTCGCGACGGCTTCTTTCGACGCGTCCACCGCGGTGTGGGCCGAGCGCGGCGGGGACTGGGAGTGCGTCGCCGTGGTGGAGGGGCACGAAAACGAGGTCAAGTCGTGCGCCTGGTCGCCCAGCGGCGCGCTCCTGGCGACGTGCGGCCGCGACAAGACGGTGTGGATCTGGGAGGTCCAGCCCGGGTTCGACTTCGAGTGCGTCGCGGTGCTGCACGGGCACGCGCAGGACGTGAAGCAGGTGCGCTGGCACCCAACCGAGGACGTGCTGGTGTCGGTGTCCTACGACGACGAGATCCGCGTGTGGGAGGAAGAACCCGGCGGCGACGACTGGTCGTGCGCGCGCGCGTTGTCGGCGAAGGACGGGGGGCACACCAGCACGGTCTGGAGCGCGGCGTTCGAGGCGTCGCCCGGAGTGACGGGCGACCGAAGCGACGGGCCGAGGATGGCGACGTGCTCGGACGACAGGAACATCGTCGTGTGGGCCGCGAAAGGTGCGCCGCGCGACCGCGCGACCTTAAAACGCATCGTTTTTGGTTTTTTTGGTTTTTTTGGTTTTTTTGTTCGCGCGACGGAAAGCGAACGCGGCGCGCGAAACCCCGGCGCTGGTCAGACGGTCGAGTCGGGCGCGCTCCAGATGCGCCCGGGTCAACATAACTGCCAGCGAGATCGAATTGTGGGCTTGGCAGCTCCAGCAGGCAAAATTGCAACCGATGCGTCACTTACTTGTGGACGTCTCGGATCTTCGCCGGCGACATCGGCGACATCGTCTCGTTCGCGCGTGCGTTTTTCTTTTTTCTTTTCTTTTTTTGGTGACATCCTTCTCGCGTCGCTCTCTCACCTTTTCTCTTCTTCCTCGCGAATCGCCCCGAAACAGCCGGCGCGCCGGGCTTGGCGCTCGCGGCGACGGCCACGTTCGCGTGCGGCCACGACCGCCCGGTGCTGGCCCTCTCCTGGGGTCCCGCGGGGCTCCTCGCGGCGGGAGGCGGCGACAACAGCGTGCGGTGCTACGGCGCCGGCGGCGGGAGCGCGTGGCGGGAAGTCGGCGCCGCGGCGAGGGCACACGCCGACGACGTGAACTGCGTCGCGTGGCACCCGACGAAGCCGAGCCTGCTCGCGTCGTGCGCGGACGACGGCTCGGTGAAGATCTGGAACGTCGCGGCCGTAGGGGACGAGGCTGAGTGACTCTCTGTGATGGATGCTTCGTGAGGAATAGCTGATACTACTTGTAGACGAACGATTTTCAAAAGCGATTTTCAAAAGTGAGTTTTATAGACTACGATGTTCTACCGCTTCGAGTACGTCGCCGTCGCTTTCGCGTCGGGCTGCGTGACGCGCGTGAACTTGAGCAGCTGCGCCTCCACGGTCATCTCCGCGTTCGCCTGCACGTACGGCGCGAGCTCAGCCAGGGTCCACCGCGGCTTCACCGCGAACAGCGCCGCGAATCGGGCTTTGGGTTCGCGCGGGAACGACGACGCTTTCAGCCGCCGCACCGCCGACGCGCCGATGGGCGCGTTGTCGCCCGCCGCCTTCTCCACCAGCGCCAAGCCGGCGAGCAGGGACACGTCGCAGTCGTCGCGGAAGGGCTCGGGCACGCACGCGCGCCACTTCTCCACGAACGCGTCCAGGCGCCACTTGGAGCCACTCGAGGCGTTCGCGGGCGCGTCCAGGAGACGTCCGGCTTTGAACGCGCAAATCGACGCGGCGCGCGCGGCGAACGTCGACGCTTCGGTCTGTTTCTCGTCGTCGCTCGCGTCGACTCGCTCGAAGAACCGCGCGATGGCGTACGCGGTGAGCGGTTTCGGGAACCCGTCGAGAACCAGCGCGTCGCACATCTCAATCGAAGGCACCGCGGACAACGGCCATCCGTTGGCGTCCGCGGCGACGCACAGGACGTCCAGGAGGTGGTCGAGGTACCCCTCGTCGACGCCGCGCCATCGGTTCGTCGCCGGGTCGAGAAACGCGGGTCCGATTTCGAGCGCCGCCAGCGTCTCTCCCTTAGACGCGCGAGCCAACGACAGGATGGTCTCTTCCGTCAAGCCCAATTCGGTCGTCTCGGGTTCGTCGTTCCCGGCGAACGCGTGCGGCGGCGCCGCGAGCGCGCGCCACGCGCGTTCCAGCCTCGGCTCGGTCCTGTGCAGCTCCAGGTGCGACTCCGCCTGCGCGTGCGCGATGAGGTCGGGCTGCCCGTCCTCGTTCGCGGCGAACGCGGCGACGGTGCGCGCCGGCCGCGGCTCGGTCACGGGCGTGACCGGGGCCCCGGCGTTTGACGTCTCGGAGACGCGTCGGCGTTTGACCGTCGCGGCGGAGGGCGTCTGCGTCGCGTCCGTCTCGTCCATCTCGTCCGCCTCCGCCTCATCCTCGCGGCGGTCGTCGATCGCGCCCGAGGCGCCGCGCATCAGCAGCAGCGTGTTGGAGGTCTCCACGCGCTTGAGCAGATACGTGGCGTCGGACGTGCAGAGCACAGCCTCTTCGTCGGGGCCGCCCTTGAAGACGAGCTCCTCGCCCTCGCGCGCGCGCTGCAGCAGATCGTCGGGGAGCTCCAACAACTCGATCTCGTTCGCGTCGAAATCGGCGGCGTACACGAGGTTGGCGGCCTCGGCCTCGCCCAAGCCGCGCTCGCGGCCGAACCAGTCGTCCGCGCCCATCGCCCGAGAACTCGAACGGTCGTCGCGACGTCGCGGGAGCGCGGAGAACAGTGCGGGCCGAGGACCGACCGCGAGAGGCATTTTCAAAATCGTACAACACGAAGGTAAAAGTATGCCCACTTCGGTCGATCGACGAGTCAGCAAAATCGAGTGTGCGATCAACGGTGTGCCAACTCGTTTCGGCTTTCGCGTCGGATCGGCGTCTCCGAGACCAGTCCCCTGCGCGCCGCGAGGATGGCGTCCGGCGTCTCCTTCCCCGCGGACGCGCGAGGCGTCCGGCGCACGACCGGCCCCGCGAAATCCGTGTGGGCCGCGGCCGCGCTCGGCCTGGGCAACGAAGAGGGCGCGGCGTTGGCCGCCGAGCTCCTCGCCGAGAAGGATTGGAGACACGGGTACGCGAAGTACGCCGTGCGGTTGGCGGAGTTGCAGAGCGTCGCGCCCCCCGCGCGGTGCGTCGCGTCGTGCGAGGCTGGCCTGACCGCCGCCGCCGAGACCTTCCAGTGGCTCCGCGAGGACGGCTCCTGCGTCTCCTTGAGAGACGCCATGGACGCTCCGGGCCGCGCGTTAAGCACCGAGATCGTCCGAGGCGGCGGGGGCGAGGATGGCGCGGAGACCGCGTCTGGCGCGAAAGGCGCGACGACGATCGAGCGCGAACGCGAACGTCTTTTCGGCGACGCCGCGGTCGCGCGCGCGCGGGGCTGGGCCGAAGACGGCTGCGTCGAGCCGGACGTCGTCGACGCGCTCGAATCGCTCCGAGCGCGAAGCGACGACTGGGCCGGTGCCGATTTGGGAGACACCCTCTTCGCGCTTCTCGGCGGCACGTCCGAGCTGTGCCCGCTCGTCCCGCTGCTCCGCCTCGGCGCGCACGTCGCCGTCGTCGCGCGCGAGGGCGCGAAGCTCGAGGAGGCCGTCTCCGAAGCGGCGCGCTCGGAAGCAGGCACGCTCTACGTGCCTCTCACGGAGTCTTCGGAGTCTTCAGAGTCTTCACGAGAGTCTTCTCGGCGCGGCGCCGATCTCGCGGCGCGCGCGCCGGAGATTCGCGCGTGGCTGGAGTCGGTGTTCGCCGCCGGGACGTTTTCGCGCGTCGTCGTCGGCGCGTACGCGTACGCGGACGGCGAGGCGCACGTCCGCGCGACTGTGGCGTCGGACCTCGTGCTCGCCGGTTTGCGCGAGACCCTCGGCGCGTCGCGCGTCGCGGCGGCGTTCCTGTCGTCGCCGGGGACGGCGTTCCCGATTCCGCGCGCGGCGTGGCGCCACGCCAAGGGCCGAGAACGCGACGCCGAGGCGAACGAGGGCGCGTTCCACTGGCGGCGGCTGGTGGGCCTGGTCTGCGGCGGCGGGTTCGCGCCAAACTGCCGCGCGCCTTTGGCGAGACGATACCGCGTCGATACCACAGAACCTTCCTCGGTCGATACTACAGATACGTCCGAGACGTCTGATGAGACGTCTGATGAGCTCGTGTACGTGCACGACGGACACGTCATTCTGCAGGGTCCGAATTACGCGCTCGCCAAGACGCTGCAGAATTGGCGCGCGGTGATTTGCGGCGCGGACGGCGCGGCGACGAGCGCGAACATGGCCCCCGGCTCGCGCACGAAATCCATGCGCCACGTGAAGGCGGTCGCGATCGCGCTGGAAGGGCAGAAGCACTTCCCGCCGCTCCGGCCGTTCGACGCCGACGAGACGCGGGAGACGATGGCGTCGCTCGCGCTCCGCGACTTGGGCGCGGACCGCGACGCGAGGCTCGGGCGCGCGGCGCCGGGTCCTACAAAAAAAAACGCACACCCGATGGACGTTTTCGGGCGGCACGCCGTGCACGGGGGCACGTGGCGGTGTCCGTGGTCGGTGGACTCCATCGGCCGAGCGTCCGTGGTCGCGGGGACGCTGTGGGGTTGAGCGAGTCTCCGACGAGCGCGCGTAAAGAAGAAAGCGAAAAGCTTTTTTGTTTTTAGTGAAACCGCGACCACACGATTCGTGCATTTTTTCTTGGCTCGTTCGTGGACGAGGAGGGACCCGCGCCTTCCAGAGACGCACTCTCGACCGCGCGGGTCGCTTCTCGTCGCCTCGAACGCATGGCGAGGCTCCTGCCCGACCGCGCGGCCGCGGCGCTGGCGCTCGCGCACCGCGCCCTCCCCGCGCCCGTGCACGCCGCCGCGTTCGACGACGGGAGCGACCTCCTGACCCTCGCCGGGACGCGCGACGCGGCGACGCCCGGCGCGCTCGAGGCGAGCCACGAGCTGTACCGCGAGACGCTCGGGGTGACGCGGGGCGTGCGGGTGTGCGCGGCGCTCGTGCTGTGGCGCGCGGCGAGCACGCACGCGTGGCTCACCGCGTTCTGCGCGGTGTTGGTGCTGGACTGCGTGGACGTGTACCGCGCCGTCTTCGAGGTGGCGTCGCAGCGCGCGCTCACGAAACGAGAGGCGTTCGAGACGTGGGAGACGTGGGAGCGACTCGCGCGCGACGTCGTCGGCTTGGCTCGGCTCGCCGCGTTCGCCGGGGCGGTGCGCGCGGAAGCGTCGGCGATGATCGACTCGTTCGACCCCATCGCGATGGCGCTGGAAGAGGGCAGCGCGGGCGCGTACACGGTCAAAGAGCACCTGTGCGGGTGCGCGTCGACCGCGGCGTGGTTCGCGCTCGCCGCCGCTTCGGCGGCGCCGAAAATAAAACGCGTCGCGTCCGACGGGACGGCGCTTTTTTTTCTCTTCGCGCGACGCCGCGGTTGTTTCGCCGTTTCGAAACAACGAAACGTTTCGAAACAAACGCACAGCAGGAAGGACGGTAAGAAAGAAGGCAAAGGAGCGGACGTCCGCTCGGACGGGTGGTGCGGTCCCGATCGCGAGTACTGGTCGCTCTTCGCGCTCGGCGGCGGCGCCGGAGCCGCGCGCGAACGCGTTCGGTTCCTCGAGACGCTCGGCGTCGCCTTCGCGTTTCTGTCGCGCCACTTCGGGCCGTTCCTGACGTCCCCGTCCCCGGGGACGTCCCCGGCGGGGACGCTCGCGCGCGCGCTCGCGCGCGCCGTCGCCGTCGTCGGGCTCGTGGGCGCCGTCGACGCGAACGCTCGGATCGGGTAGGGAGAGACGGCCGACAGAGACCGCCGCGGGGGACGACCACAGACGCGACGTGTTACGCGCGGACCAGCCGCGAGAGCGCGCGCGCGCGACTTTTTTACGAAGACTCAGTCTCGATTAATCACGGCGACGCCTACATGGGCGGCCCGGGCGGGCCCGGGCGGAACCCCGGCGGGGGCATCCCAGCCGGCGGCATGCCCGGGCGGAACCCGGGGGGGGGCATGCCGGGGCGGAACCCCGGCGGCGGCGCGCCCGGGGGGCGCATGGCGGGTCCGGAGGAGAACTGCGGGCGCATGTGCGCCGCCGCCGGCCCTCCGACGCCCGTGACCGGTCCCTGGAGCCCCGGCGCCGCGGCGCCCAGCGCCCCGCCCGGCAGGCCTCGCCCCGCGGCGCGTCCCGAGCCGGGCCCTGCGGGCGCCTGCTGCGCGGCGGCGCGCCTGTCCTCGCTCGGGGGCGGCCCCTCGACGGTGAGGCTGACCACCTCCTCCCCCCGGAGCAGCACGAACCCGAGCACCCGCCTCGTTTGCCGCTCCTCCTCGCTGAGCCCCTTCTTGGGCGGGAGCTTCCGGAACTCCTCCGCGTCGGAGAGCACCAAGTTCATGTGCCTGTCGAACGCCATGAACCGCCCGACGATCTGCCGCCCGTCCGCGATCGTCACCCGCATGCGGTAGTTGACGTACGCCAGCATCTTCGACGTGCGCGTGACGGGCATGATGCGCGGTTTCGCGTGGGTATCGACCCAGGAACTGCGCGCGCGCCCGTACTTTGACGATGCGGTATCGCCCCGACCGCGATCCGAACGTGTTCGCTCGCACTCTGTGCGACGAAGCGATGGGACAGCCGCGCGCTTCCCGATCTGGGCGCGGGGCGGCGCCCGAATTACCCTAGCGAAAGATCGCCCCTCCCGCGTCGTCTTTCAGCCTTTCTCGTATGGACAAACAGTCTGGCGACTCGTTTGAATTTGGCTGCACGCCTGCAGTCACGAGTCGGGCCCGCTGCCTTTCCTCGTCGAAATCTCGGCAGCGACGAGTGCGCGCGCACAAGTTTCCTCTCGTCACTCGCGTCCGCGCGCGGTCACGATGGCGCCTCCCGCGGCGGCGCAGCAGCAGCGCTCGGCGAAGATCGCTGAGTATGAGCGGTTCATCGGCGAGCGTCTGCGTCCCGACCTCGAGGCTGCGGAGCGCGCGAGGGACGAGACGCAGCGGGAGGTGCTGCGGTGGGAGGCGCTCGCGGTGAATGCCAAATCGCTTCGCGAGGAGGGGAGAGAGGAGATGCGCACGCTCGTGGACCTCGGGTCGCAGGTGTACTGCCAGGCGGAGGTGCCGGATACGAGCCGCGTCTTCGTGAACGTCGGCCTGGGTTTCCACGCGGAGATGGACCTTTCGCAGGCGGAGGCGTTCGCGGAGAAGAAGGTCGCGGCGTTGCGGGTGAAAGTCAAGGCTCGCGTCGACGAGGTGGCCAACGTGCAGTCGCACGTCAAGCTGGTCACCGAGGGCATACGCGAGCTCATGCAGCTCGACCCCGGGGGGTCGTCCAAGCAGAGATCTAGGGGCGGATTCGACCAGCTCTCGTAGGTTCTAGCAGGTATCAATACGTGGTGACACAACGGCGCCGTATAACAACTATCTATATGTGTAGATACCGACGACGGCCCGTCGACACGATCCCGAGAACATATGTAGGTACCTCTACAGCTCGAGGAGCGGGGTCGCGCGAGGACCCGCCGCGCGGCGCGCCGCCGCGGACGCGTCGCCGCTCGGTTTCGGGTCCCGGCTTTCCCCGGCTTTTTTTTTCGGTCGCGCTCTTTCGTTCGTGGTTTTGCCACCGACGAACGCTTTCGTCCGCTCTTTCGTGTTCGTCGTCTCGAGACGGCTCATCGCCTCGAGCTCGGCGCTTACCTCGGCGAGCCGCGCTTTCGCCTCGCGCGCGTCGCGCTTTTTGTCCGCGTAATCATCCAGGAGCGTCGCGTCCGTGATGGTCGCCGCCTCGCTCTGCATCGCCTCGTTCTCCCGTTTGAACGCCGCTATCTCGTCTTTCAGACGCTGCATGACGTCACCCTTCACCTTGCTCTGCCGATCGACGCGCTCCATCTCCTCGGTCAACTCGCGGTTCTCCTCGCGCGTGAACCGCAGCTTCTCCTTGGCGTGCGTAAGCGCTTGCGCGACGTCGCTCGTCTTGCGCTTGATCTTCTCGTAATCCCCCGCGCGCTCCAGGAACTTCTCCTTCAGCGCGGTCGTCTCCATCTTCAGCTGCTCGTGGTCGATCAACTTCAGACCGCCCCCGAGGTGCTCCTTCTCGCGCACGGCGCGCTCCAGCGCCAGCCGCGCGCGCGTCGACTCGATCAGCGCCAGCCGCGCGCGCGAAAGCGAAGCCTCCGCGTCGCGCTCCTCCGCCAGCCGCCGTCGCGCCGCCGCCGCCGCCAGCGCCTTCCCCGTCTTCTCGTGCTGCGCCGTCTTCGCGGTGGCCTCCAGGCGGTCGACGAACGCGGCGCGCGCGGCGTCCGCCTCGGCGGAGGCGTCGCGCAGGCGCGCGGTCAGATCCGAGCGCTCGCGGTCGAACGCCGCGGCGCGCGCGTCGCGAAGGGACGTCATCTCGCGCCATCGCGCCAACGACGCGGCGTACTCAGCCTCGTCCTCCTTCGCCTCCTCCGACGATTCCGACAACCCCGCGCCCCCCGGTCGGCGCGCCAACTTCTCGCCGCGCTTCTTCGCCAGCGCCGTCGCCACGCGCACCTCCAGCGCGGCGGTCTCCGCGCGCAGCGCGTCGCGCTCGAGCGCCGTGCGCCGCACCAGCGCGTCGAGCTGCTCGACCGGGTCCACGAATCCCTCGCGGTCCTCCTCGCGAAGAACGAGCCCGCGCAGACCCTCCACGGCGGCGTCGTCGTCCGAACTCGCGATCGAGCCGCCCTCGAGGCGAACGCGAAAGTCGTCGTCGAAGCCCTCGATGCGCCGGGACGCGAGGGGGGGGGAGGAAGAAGAGCCCCCGTCGCCGTCCGAGAAGACGTCGGAGAGATCGTCGGAGAGACGGTCGCTCTCTTCGCCCGAGTCGGAGACGCCGGAGAGCGCCGCGTCGGGCGCCTCGGCGTCGCCGAGTGGATCCGCCTCCTCCGCGTCGCCAGTCTCGGTTGGGTCCGCCTCGACATCACGGCCCGCGTCGGTCTCCGCGTCGGTGGTCTCGGTCTCCGGAGAGGCGAGCGTTCGCGCTTCCGGCGGAGGCGCATCCGCCGGGTCGCCGTCATCCTCCCCGGGATCGCCATCGGCGGTCGTCGCGGGATCATCGCCCACCCCGGCGGTCGCGTCGGCGTCATCCGTTTCTTTCTCCACAGCGGCGTCCGCCACGGGTGCCTCCGTGTCCTCCTCGGGAGACTCAGCGGCCGCGTCTGCGTCCGCCGCGGGAGACGGAGACGCCGCCGAGTCGTCCTCGTCCCCGTTCGCCTCGGTCCCCGGCGCGGAATCGGTCGGATTCGGGACATCCTCCGTCGTTTCGTCCCCGGGTTCCGTCGCGGGCGCAGACCCCGCGTGGTCCCCGGCGTCTTCCGAAGGAGGCGCCGGCGCGCCGTCCTCCGCGGGCTCGGCGGGCGCGGCCGGATCCGACATGCTGCGCGCCGTTCGGACTGACGACACGGAAGGCGCCTCGAGGACAGATTTGGCATTAGTTCCAAACGAAGCCGCGTTCAGGTGTTGTTGACGGCGAACCACTCTCCGAGACTGCCAGACTGCGCCGATGGGAATTTCAAAGCGATACGTAATGTAGCTAGCTACGCCCCGCTCGCGCGCTTGAGCGCGACCGGCCGTATCGCGCCGCGCTTGAGCTCGAACACTCCGTCTCGCTTCGCCGCGGCGCCGATCGCCAGCCGCTCCACGAACCCGCCCGCCTCGGGTCCGTCCGCGCCTCCCGCGGCGACGGAGAGCACCTCCGCGAAGAACGTCACGTCCGGGTCGCGCAGGTCAACCGTCGCGGCGCCGGGCAGCGCCGTCGCCGCCGCCGCCGCCACCGCGGGAACCACCGTTTCGCGCGCGTACCGCTTGTGCGCCGCGCTCGTGTCGCTCGTGTCGCGGCCTTTGTGGCCTTTGAACCGGTTCGCGAACGCGACGGCGTACCGGACGTTTTTCGTTTTTTGCAGACTACCGACGTCGTCCGAACCGGCGACGTCCAAACCGGCGACGACTCGGCCCATCGTCTCGGCGAGCCTTTCGCGTCCGTCCGGACCCGACCCCGAATCGAGTCCGCCGTCCGCGTCGGGCATCGCGCACGTCGCCTGGATGGCCACCACCTTCTCCACCCACCTCGGCGCCGGAACTGTGCCGGCGCGCACGGACGCCGTCAACGCGGCGGCGGCGCGCGCGACGGCGCGGCCCAGCGATCTCGCGACGCGTTCGTCATCCGCCGTCGGGAGAGATTTCACACACGGTTCGTTCGCGGGTTCGTTCGACGGCGATCCCGTTGGCGCGCCGGGCGCCACCTGTTCGGGCGCGTCACCCCGGTCGCTCGGTGGTTGCTTTTCGCGCGGCGCATTCTCACCCTGCGTCTGACCCTTCGCGACGGACAGCCGCACGAACAAGAACCCGCGCCCCGGCATCTTCACCGGGTTCAGACGCAGCCGCGGCGGGCTCTTCGCGGTTTTGTCGGCGGTTTTTTTAATTCGCGCGGATGACGCGTCGACGCGCGCCGCCGCGTCTCCGTCGTCCTTCTCCGCGTCGTCCTTCTCCGCGTCGTCGCACCAACGCACGTGCGGCCGCAGGAGTTCCAGCAGTTCTTTCGTCGCGCTCTTCTCGCGGTTAAACGCGCACGTCGCCGCGAACCCGACGCCGCCC
>Ga0181560_10006156_pt1 | contig 10552 bp, 9 predicted proteins | sample 011ome_20_FD_133751 | JGI IMG/M metagenome (GOLD analysis project Ga0181560, IMG submission 133751) | Coastal salt marsh microbial communities from the Groves Creek Marsh, Skidaway Island, Georgia - 011509CT metaG (megahit assembly) | ecosystem: Environmental > Aquatic > Marine > Intertidal zone...
ACGTAGACAGGAATGCAGCCAGCAAACCAAGCGTCGAATAGTTTTTCTGTGATCAGCTCCGAGCTATTTTCGATAACTATTGCAACTTTGTATTTGCTCATGGTTGCGATTTTGTCTGCCGCCAAGCCAAGGTAATTTCTTGGCCTCTGTAGAATCACGCTAAGACCCTTGAACGTCGGAAGTGTTCGAGACGCCAGGGTTCTCGCTAGCTCATAAACCCTATGCGCCAGTCTGACCCTTCCGGGCCTAGACCATCCCGGACCGAAGACATCCACTCTTGAATCCGAGCTTGAAATTGCTGACCTAAGCCAGTAGTGCTGCCCTCTTATATACGACCACTTATCGGCATTGACGACGACGGCACGATCCATCCGCTCCGAGGAGTCCCGGAGGTGAGTCCAGGTTTGAGGCCATTTCAACTTTGGGTCTTGGGTTGGGCGACCAATATAAATCGTCCGGTCGAATTGCTTGAGCACTCTGTCTTGTGCATGTTGGGGAATCACAACGGCGGGCTCATTGACAATGAGGCATGTTGGTACGCCAATTCGCTTGGCTCGTTTTGCTTGCCTCTGTGCTGCCACATCGAAGTCTGCGCAAACGAGCAAATCATCGCTAGGCGAAAGGTTTTCTGAGACAGTGATCCCGAGTGCTGAGGCGACTGATACAAGGGAAGTTGGGTCTGTATCCTTGAGCCCTTGACGAGCATTCTTTCCAGTGAAGAATATTCTCATCGAGTCTTCCACTCAAAATTCCATGACTTAAGGATTTTCTTTCCGAGCCTTGAAGACATGAGGGATTTTGCCAAAAACACCTTCAGCCGTCGGGGAAACAGACCTAGGAGCGTTAGCAAGAATCCTCTGCTAGCCCTGCGCGTATGTCCAATTCCAGCCCTAAGGTTTTCGAGGTCAAAACCTTGACCTCCGCCACCAACATTTGTTAGCACCTCCACAGCTCGGTAGTCTTTCGCATCCGCGTAGACTTCAACCAAGCGGTGTGCTATTTGGGGGCTCATTCCAAAGTGCTCAGATGACATTTCCAAGCTAGTTTGAATCAGGATTTTTCTAAGTTGAGGGTCATGGATTCGAACTCGAATACCCTCTTCCAGGGCGGTCAGAAACATTCCCTGTAACTCAGGATCAACCGCTTTACAAATCTTCGCGTAATTGGGGTGAGCAAAAGTTCTTATGAGTGCCTGGAAAGCGCCTAAATCTCGATGGCTGTCACTTAGGGAGTGGGACTCACTTTGAGGGTTCTCAAGATATTCGACAGTAATTCCCGGTGCAAAAGTGAGCCTATAGTCGGTGACCATCTTCATAACGAGCTCGGTGTCTGGGAAGGCTGTACTGTGCCATGGAATCGGGAAATCTAGGAGAGCCTGCTTAGCGAATGTTGCTCCAGAGAATGGAAAAACATGCTGTTTGAGGTGAGCTAGGAAGATCGTGACAGGGTCGGCGCTTGGCTCCAAGAGCCAACTCGCTGGAGGATAAGGGACAGACCTGCCTCGAATATCAATTGACTTAGCTTCGCTTGCTATCATCCCCAAATTCTTAGGTGAATTATTGAGAATCTCTATGTGCCCAGTTAGGTGATTGGCTGCATAGGCGTCATCCTGATGGAGTGTTGTGACCCACTTTGCATTCTTAAAATGCTCCAGGTTGACAGCAAGGTTTCCATAACCTCCATAGTTTTGTTCGTTGCGTACGACTGCGTATGGAATTCGCATATTCTGAGCCAATTCGGTGACCATCTCCAAAGAGTTATCGGTGGAAGCGTTATCAGCGATAACAAGCACTGAGTCTCCAAATCGAAGATTTGGCAGCCATTTCCCGATTTTGGGTATAAATCGCTCCGCGTTGTAGATGCCAAGGAATACCACATGCTCGAACTGACCTAAATCCTTGGTGTTCGTCGACACGATAGATCCGGGATTAGGCGACATTCATTACCTTCCAGCCAGGGACCCTCTCGTCATCATTAGAAAAGTTATTGGTTCTCGCCGATGAAATTCTTGGTGCAACCAGCAGGTTTCCATCCTGGGAAACAAGCCCTGCCCACCAGCTAAAAGAGCTGTTAGCAGCAACTATCGCCGAGCCCATACTCATCAAGACTAATGTCTCTAAAGGGCTTGGAATTTCTTTCGGGCCTATAACGCGCTCGGTTCCCAAAGACTTTAAGAGGTACTTTGGCAACTTTTCTGGCGAATCAGAAAATATCCAAGTTCTGTCAGTACTGCCTTGCTCCCTCAATATCCCGATTGCATCCGAGTAGTATCGCTCAGTCAGGGTTCCATAGATGCTCTCTAGTCCGATGTAATCTCCACGCCTTACGTGAACAATTACCGGGTTGCGCTCTTTGAGTTCCGCGAGGTTCGAGAGAAACATGGCGCTTGGGTCCACCAAGGAGGAGAGCTGTTCTCGCAACTTTGACCTGTTCTCGAGAGCGAAGTCCTTGAAGGATGAGTAACCATTAATCAAAGTTATTCGCTCGAATCTGTCAGGCAGCCTGTTTTTTGTTTCGGAGGTAAGCCAGTTGAATCGGTTAGTAAGACTGGGACTTAAATCTCCCAACATTCTCATGGCTTGCATAGACTTGGCGAAGAGGTTGGTGGAGTTTTCTGGCTGGTTTGCTTTATTGCGCAAGGTGCCTGAGTGACGGAATCCAGACATTTGCTCGGGCCAGCGACTGATGCCTCCGACTTCATCCTTTGAGATTGGCAACAAATCAGTTCTCAGCACCAATTCTTTCTCGAAGTTTTCTGCCAGGTAGAGACCGGTTGAATATTGAAAAAGTTGATTGCCTAGGCCTCCTCGGAGGAACACCTGCAACTTCAAGCGGTAAGCCATTCACGTGCCCCTAAATCTAGAAAGCTCCCCAACTGCCTCTCGGCCACTACCTTTGCCGATCCCAGGTTAGGCATTTCCAGACTCAGTCCGACTCCCTGCTCGAAATCAATTAGGTTGCGCCAGCCCAGAACAGCCTCCGCTCTGGATGAATCAAGTGCTAGAAAACTGGTCTCTTTTTGTGCATTCGGCACTTCAGCCTCCAAAGTCTCTAGATTTGCGACAAAGGACTTCGCTACTGCAACTAAATCTCTCACACTTCTCGCACTGTCAGACTCTGGTCCAAAGTTGAATACCTTCGGCAAGTCCTTCCGCTTATCGGCAGTCAGAAGAAGACAAAGATAACCGGTGAGGCAGTCGAAAACGTGTTGCCATGGGCGAACAGACCCAGGATTCCTAATCTCTAGAACATCTCCAGACTGGGCTGCTTTTGAGATATCAGGAATAATCCTGTTTTCGTTGACGTCAAACATACCGATTACATTCCCGGCGCGCGCGACAAAGAGTTTAAGCTGCGGATTAGTTGCTATCCAACTTTGGGTGAGGATGTCAGCCATTGCTTTCGAAGCTGAGTAAGGGTCGTGCCCACCAAGAGCATCAGACTCTTTGTAAGCGGCTTTGTTGTCATCGCGGTAAACCTTGTCGGTCGTTATGACAAGGCTTATCGGCGGCTTCTCCATCTCGGTTATGGCTCTGAGAAAGTTCAGGGTCCCGTCTACATTTGTGGTGTAAGTCTCCACTGGGTCCTCGTAGGACCTTAACACAAGTGGTTGAGCCGCCATGTGGATGGCGAAGTCTGGTTTTGCCTCTTGCAGAGCCCTCGTGACAGCTTCGACGTCTCGAATGTCGGCAATGACTTGGGACTCCATCTCAGTTTCAAGATTTGCGAGCGAAAAAAGCCCCCCATCTAAGGGTTTGAGTGCCAGACCCGAAACTTTATGCCCTAGCCGCCGCAGCATCAGCGTCAGCCATGCTCCTTTGAACCCAGTGTGTCCGGTTATAAAGAAATGCAAGGGTCAACCTTCAACAAACTCGTGAATCACATCGCTTACATATTCGAGCATCTCGCTTGTTAGACCTGGGTACACTCCAAGCCAGAATGTGTTTGTCATGACCAAATCTGAATTCTGCAGATCTCCAATTACACGATGTTCGATGTTCATGTAGGCGGGTTGCTTGAGAAGATTTCCCGCAAATAGTAATCTCGTGCCGATTTTATGCTTATCGAGATTCCTTAGGAGTTCCGTCCTGTCAATCGAGCTTTCAGGCCTAATTGTAAGTGGGAACCCAAACCAAGATGGGTCCGAATTAGCTGTAGCTTCAGGCAATATGAAATCTGTGATGTCGCTCAAAAGGTGCCTTAGGGTCCCGAAGTTTTGCTTCCTAGCACTGATAAAACGGTCAAGCTTCTTCAGTTGGGAGAGACCCAGCGCCGCCTGCATGTCAGTCGCCTTTAAATTGTAACCGATGTGGCTATAGATGTACTTGTGGTCGTAGCCCTTAGGAAGATTTCCTAACTGCCACTCAAACCTCTTATGACAAGTGTTGTCGTGACCGGTCGCGCAGTAGCAGTCTCTGCCCCAGTCCCGAAAAGATTCAACCTGCTTCTTAATTAGAGGCTTGTTTACAAAAACGGCCCCACCCTCGCCAGTTGTGATGTGGTGGGCCGGATAGAAGCTCACTGTTGCCGTATCTCCGAAGCTTCCAGTTCTCTTGCCATCGTAAGTAGAACCCAGGGCATCACACGAGTCCTCCACAAGCCACAAATCGTGTTCTTGGCAGATTGACTTGATCTGTGCAACGTCAAAAGGGTTTCCGAGAGTGTGAGCCATCATGATGGCCCGTGTCTTGGGAGATATCGCTTCTCGGACTTGGTCAATCACGGCGTCGTAGGTTCCGAGTTCGACATCAACAAAGACTGGGACCAAACCATTTTGAATTATTGGATTAACAGTGGTTGGAAACCCTGCGGCCACCGTGATGACTTCGTCACCAGGTTTCAGGGCTTTCTTCCCGAGCTTTGGACTCGTGAGTGCTGAGAGGGCGACGAGGTTTGCACTCGACCCACTGTTTACGAACACGGCGTTTCTAACACCGACATACCGTGCGAGACCCCGTTCAAAATCTTCGTGAAACCGGCCAGAGGTCAACCAGCCCTCAAGTGATGAGTCGACAAGGTTGACAAAGTCGTCCGCATCAAGAACTTTCCCAGACACTGGAACCGGCGACTCCCCGCGTACGAAGGAAACCGTGGGCAAAGTTTCACCATACTCTCGCACGGCATTCAGAATTGATTCGTAGTTCAAGGATTCCTTTAGGCTGATGAAGCTTCCATACTACGATAAGCGAAGGAAATTACGGACGGCGAGGGGCGGGGTTTTTTTGCAGGCAGTTATCTTGGCGGGCGGTCTTGGCACCAGAATGCGGGAGGAAACCGAGTACCGCCCAAAACCCCTTGTCGAGATCGGCGGTAAGCCTGTCCTCTGGCACATCATGAAGAACCTCTCCGCCCAGGGAATAACTGAATTCATAATTCTGACCGGTTATAAAGGTGAGATGATTCGTCGTTATTTCCTGGACTTACCAGCCATAAATAATGACTTCACAATCTCCTACGCGCAAAACCGCCTCACTTACCACAACGATCGGAAGGAGGAAGAATGGACCGTTACGGTTCTGGAAACAGGGCCTGAAACCCTAACGGCTGGAAGACTCGCGTACGCTAAAGCTCACATTAGGTCTTCGCCATTTTTACTAACCTACGGCGATGGCTTAGCTGATGTCGATCTCTCCAAGCTTTCAGAAACGCACTCCAAGCGGGGCCTGCCTTTCACTATCACTGTCGCTGTCCCTTCGAGCCGATTTGGTGTTGTGCAGTTGGCTTCTAGCGGCGCGGTGGAGACTTTCATTGAGAAACCTAAAGGCGCTGAAAACGTAAACATTGGGTTCATGCTGCTGGAATCGAATATTTTCGATTATTTGAGTGCAGACGAGCCGTTGGAAACGGGCCCACTTCCTCGACTTGCGTCTCAAGGGCTTTTAGGAGCGTATGTTCACTCGGGCTTCTTCCACCCAATGGATACCGTTAGGGATCAACATGAGATTGAAGCCCTTTGGAAAAGCGGAAATGCCCCTTGGGTCAACTGGACATCGTAAAGTTAGCTCGACTAATCTGCCTCCTCGAGCCAACTCAACCCATCGCAGATGGCATCAATGCTCAGACCGGAAATATCTCTTAAGTAGTCCTGGCTTCCCGCAACAATTAGTCGGAGGGGGTCTATAGCAATTGACCTGAGTTGCGTTGTCCCATTAAAGCTCTGGATCAGCTCGCTGAGTATCGAAAATAGGCCTGACTGCTTTACGTGTTCCTCAACCACAAGTATTCGCTTCTGGGATAAAACTAACTCCGTGAGCTCATCTGAAACCGGCCAGGGCTCTTCAATCGAGTAAAAACTAGCAGAGGAAGCCATGTTTTCCATGGCTTCTACAACCCGGAGCCCTATCGAACCTGTTGACATTACAGCTCCAACTTTGGAACCTTCAGAAACCAGATGAAATCCTGCGTGCTTGGATGGTTTCTCGGTAACAAGGTCCACCTCCCCATTCTTACCAAGTCTCAAGTAAGTTGGACACGGATTAGCGAGCGCATCTTCAAGAGCCAACCTCGTCGCTGTAGGCCCTGATGGTGAAAGAATTCGCATGTTTGGCAGGGTTCGAAGTGCACCAATGTCCTCAATCGCGAAGTGCGATGTCCCAAGTGCACCATAGGCTAGGCCAGCCCCGACTGAACAGACGATGACGTGCCTTTTTGGGTAGGAGATGTCATTTCTAATCTGCTCAAAGTTCCTAAGAGTCGGGAAGTTTGCAATTGAGTAGATTATGGGTATCCAACCAACATCTGACAGCCCCGCAGCCATCGATGTCAGAGACTGTTCAGTGATTCCAGCGTTGAGGAACCGAGGACCGAACTCTTCCCTAAATTCGTCAAATACCCCATACCCCAAATCTCCTGTGACCAAGATTGATTTGTACTTGGGAGCCAATTCTCTCAGACTCTTTGCGAAAGCATCTCGCATTCTAAGAAACCTCGAGCTCCGCCAGTGCGAGACGCATCTCACCCTCACTTGGAGGTTTGTAGTGCCAGGTGTTGTCATCCTCCATGAAAGAAACTCCCTTACCTTTCGTTGTCTGAGCAAGGATTACCGTGGGTCTGCCGCCGTCCCCGTGGTTGAGGGCTTCGTTCAACTGCACGAATGAGTGTCCATCTACCTCGATGACCTTCCATCCAAATGCCAACCACTTGTCTTTGAGGGGTTCCAGCGCAACTGTGTCTTCAGTCTTACCGATTGATTGAATGCCATTTCGGTCAACAATCACCGTCAGGTTGGAAAGGCCGTGATGAGAGGCTAGGAGAGCAGACTCCCATGTAGTTCCTTCATTTAGTTCTCCATCGGACATCACCACGACAACTTTTCTTGTTCTATCCATAAGCCTTGATCCAAGCGCGAGACCTAAACCAAAGGGCAGTCCATGGCCAAGGGATCCCGTTGAGAACTGAATCCCAAATCCCGATTCTTTTGACACATGGCCAAAGAGAACGCTCCCGTTTTGACCGTATGTTCGCAAAACTTCTTCTGGCAAAACCCCATTTGCGTGCAAGCTTGCGTACAATCCAGCCGCAGCGTGGCCTTTGGAAATAATGAGAGAGTCTGGTTCATGAGCAAAATCTAGACTGGATATAAAAATCTCGATGCATGAAAGAGACGAACCAAGATGGGCCGCCTTGGCACGGTAAACAGTCTCGATTAGAGCCCTTCGGGCAATTTGAGCCCTCTTTTCTTGATCCTCTGTGACCGACACTTTAACTCTTCTCAATAAGTTCACGAACACCGAGATCGAGGCTGATCTCAGAACGCCATCCCGCGGCCAGTAGAGGAGCTAGATTCGGAACGCTATCTTGAGGGGCCTCTCCCGGTTCAAAGCTTACTTTTAGTCTGGGCAGCAACTCGCTCAAACCCTCAATCTGACTTCTCAGGGTCTCGCGAGCTTCACCTCCCAAATCGATGACATAGCTATCCACACGTCCTCTCACAATAAGCTCAGTTGCTTTTGCGGCATCATTCACATGAAGAAATCCCCACTTCTGTGAGCACGGCCCCAATCGGAGAGGCAAGCCATTAGCGGATGCATCAACTAGGCTCGGTAAAAGCCAGCGTTTGTCCATACCGCTACCGTAAATGGAGAATATCCGAATCCAATGTGCGGGTACGCCATAAGTAGTTGCTCTTTCCCGCAAGTACTCGGAAGCTGCAAGCTTGGCAGACTCATAGTTGAGAGGGCTTGCTTGACCGGCACCTTTCCTGTATTCAGCTTGAGTCCCGATCCCAATAATCATGTCGGCTCCAGCCGCCAATCCTTCTGTCGCTTGGGCCTTAAAGAGCTCAAGACTATCGGACTGCAGTTGCGAGCTTCCGTGCTCAGAGGTAAAGACTCCACCCCAGCCATTCAGGATGATCACCTTTTTGGCAGCAGTTGAAGCTTTCAAGAGAGATGAAATTGATTCCGTCTTTGCTGAGCGTCCTATAGCTTTGCTCCCAAAACCCTCAACCCTGGAAAAATGAGCGAGTAAGTTCCTCCCGAAGAATCCGCTGGCTCCGGAGATGAATACCTCAACTTCCAAAATTTCCTGCCTATCCGTCTTGGCACCCTAAAGTGGCGCCCTCTCCAGATTACTCGGCAATCTCATGACACTGGGCTATCCTGCTCAGAGGGCGTGAGGCACTAATCTTGTGCACGCGCATCTGGAGTAACCAAGGAGCAGTTCGAGCAGTGACCCAAAATCCACGTCCCAGTGTTATAGCAGTGGGGATGTTTGACAGCATTCACTTTGTCCGATGGCTTGAGCAATTCAGCCGCGAAAAAATAGACTTTGAATTGATTCCTTCTTCACCTCACCGGCGAACACACGAAAGGCTTAGAAAGCTTCTAAATCAAAGTGGCCAGGAGGCAGCAAACTTCAAGATTCCAAGAGGAGTTCGGACCCTGTCTCTTCCAATCTGGATTGCTGACCGAGTCCTCAAGGATCGCTTGCGCTCCTTGCTAATTCTCTCGCGAATAAAGAAATTAGAACCAGGCTACCTGCATGCAATTGAGATTCAACATGCCGGTTACCCTTCTAGGAAAGCGCTCGAGCGTTTGCCAGCTAGCAGAAGACCAGTTTTTGTGGTCACAAACTATGGAAGCGATATTTTTTGGTTCGTGAGATATCCAAGGCATGCAAAGGAAATCGCTGCAGTGCTGGCTTTATGCGATAGATACAGCGCTGAATGCTCTCGAGACATTAAGCTCGCCGAGTCTCTTGGCTTTAGGGGAAAGAGCTTTCCAGTGAGACCAAATGCAGGTGGATTCGCGACTGAGGTCCTTGATAAGCCCCTTCTGAGCGTCGAGAACCGAAAAATCATCTTGGTGAAGGGGTACCACGGCTGGGTAGGTAGGGCCAAAGTCGCGCTCGCAGCTTTGGGTAGAATAAGTGAGCAGATTGGCGGTTATTCCGTTGTCCTCATCTCCTGCAATAAAGGGACCTTGAGAGCGGCAAGGAAACTGTCTCGGGAAACTGGTTTGAAAATCCAGGCTTTTGGCAAAAAGGAGTTGAGTCACCAGGAGGTTTTGGATCTGCATGCGCAAGCGATTATTTTTGTGGGACTGTCGCTGAGCGACGGCATAAGCACCTCAATGCTGGAAGCCATGGCCATGGGCTCGATTCCTGTCCAGACCTCGACCGCATGCTGCGATGAGTGGTTCACTAAGACAGGGGTGAAGGTAGAAGATATCAGTGTAGAAGCGGTAGCAGATGCAATCCTCCAAGGCTTAGAGCTTGCCAATGACCCCTCAAATCGAAACATCAACAGAGAAACCATTCGCGCTAAAGCTTCGGAAGAGTATGTAAAAGTTGCCGCTCTTGAATTTTATCGCTAGATAGCCATGAACCTTCAAACCATTAGCCTCTCTGGATTCAAATCATTCGCAAGCCGCCAGTCGTTTGATCTAAGCTATGGAATCACTGCGATAGTGGGGCCTAACGGTTCAGGCAAGTCCAACGTAGTCGACGCTTTAGCTTGGGTATTGGGTGAGCAGGGACCCTCAAGCCTCCGCGGCTCAAAAATGGAAGATGTAATCTTCGCCGGCACCGCTAGCGCACCACCTCTCGGTCGAGCTGAGGTAACTGTTAGCCTCAATAACTCATCGGGAAAACTTTCCAGTCAATACTCCGAAATCTCTCTATCTAGAGTCCTCTATCGCAACGGAGTGAGCGAGTACTCAATAAATGGCGAAAAGTGTCGACTGCTTGATGTGCAGGAGCTCTTGAGCGATGCCGGTCTTGGTCGAGAGATGCACTCAATCGTCGGGCAAGGTCAGCTCGATAGCGTCCTGAAAGCAACCCCGCTTGACCGCAGAGCCTTTATCGAAGAGGCCGCAGGAGTGCTCAAATACCGCAGAAGGCGCGAAAAGACCGAGCGCAAGCTGGAGGCAATGCAGGCCAACCTCATCAGGCTCCAGGATCTGATTGCAGAGGTAAAGCGGAATCTCAGGCCTCTTGGCAGGCAAGCAGAGACGGCAAAGCAGGCTAAGGAGATTGCAGCAGGCATTCGCGAGGCTAAAACCCAGCTATTGTTTCTACAGCTAACCTCCCTAAGAGAGAAGCTAGAGCAAGC
>Ga0181560_10006157_pt1 | contig 10551 bp, 9 predicted proteins | sample 011ome_20_FD_133751 | JGI IMG/M metagenome (GOLD analysis project Ga0181560, IMG submission 133751) | Coastal salt marsh microbial communities from the Groves Creek Marsh, Skidaway Island, Georgia - 011509CT metaG (megahit assembly) | ecosystem: Environmental > Aquatic > Marine > Intertidal zone...
AAACGCGACATCCTGGGTTGCGCTGACGCAGTGGTGCTGTGTTTGCATGACGATGCGGCCAGGGAAACCGTGGCGATGGTAGATGCAGCCCAGGCCGCGGGGCAGCATGCGCCGCGGATCGTCGACGCGTCGACGGCACACCGCGTCGCAGCCGGTTGGGTGTATGGGTTTGCAGAATTGTGTCAAGGCCAACGTGCCGCGATCGCACAGGCAAGCAAGGTCTCCAACCCCGGCTGCTACGCCACCGGCGCCATAGCCTTGTTGAGGCCCTTGGTGGATGCAGGCCTGCTTGAACCCAACACCCCTGTGTGCCTGCCCAGTGTGAGCGGCTACAGCGGCGGTGGTCGCTCGATGATCGAGGCCTACCAGGCCGGAGACGGCGCAGCGTATGAGCTGTACGCGCTGGGTCTTTCTCATAAGCACCTGCCTGAGATCATGCAATGGAGCGGCCTGAAAAGGGCGCCATTGTTTGTGCCTAGTGTCGGCCATTTTGCGCAGGGCATGCTGGTGCAGCTGCCGCTACCTTGGGAATGTCTGGCTGCCGGCGCCACAACGGCGCGGCTGCTCGATGCTTTGCAGGCGCACTATGCCGGCAGCGAATGGGTCAAAGTGGTGGACGCCAGAGACTCGAGCAAACTTGAGGCGACTGCGTTGGCCAATCACGACGGCATGGAGTTGCACGTTTTCGGTAACGATGCAAACCAGCACGCGCTCTTGGTGGCACGGCTAGACAATCTGGGTAAAGGTGCCAGCGGCGCAGCGGTGCAGAATTTGCAAATCATGTTTGGCGCTTGACCGGCGTTGGCGCGCTGTGCGCATGAGTGGCTATGACGGCTTTGATGGCTCTGAGGTTCGCCGGCCCAAGTTTCAGCGTTCTTGGGCGTCTCTCATGACGCGGTAAATCGTCGCTTGCGAGAAGCCTCGGCCCATCAAAAACCGCATTTGGCGCGCCTTTTCTTTGGCATCCGTGGCGAACTCTCCGAACTTGCGCTGCCAAACCGCGGTGGCCCGGGCGAGTTCATCTTCTTCCAATTCAGCCAAGGCTTCGTGAATCAGATCAGGGGCGACGCCTTTTTCTCGCAGCTTGGCGGTGATGCGGGCGTTCCCATAACGCGCGGCGCCCGAGCGCGCCACAGCCTGCGATGTCCGCGCATCACTCTGCAGGCCCTTGGCTGCCAGCTCGTCCAGGGCTTGTGCCAGTTCTTGGCGGCTCTGGGCATGTGGCGCCAGTTTGGTCTCGAGCTCAGCCCTCGAGTGTTCGCGCATGGCCAAGTAGCGCAAGGCTCTGGACTTGAGGCTGGGACCAGCCGCCTTGGTCGATACCACTTCTACCGACGACTCTGGCACACCAGCCTCAATCCGCACGTCAGGCTTCTGCTTCATCCTTGATCACCGGCGGGGGAAGTTCGTCGTTGCACAAGGCGACGCCACAGATTTCGCGCACTTTGTTCTCGATTTCGCGCGCAAGGCTGGGGTTTTCTTTCAAAAACTCGCGCGCGTTATCGCGGCCTTGCCCGATTTTTTCGCCGTTGTAGGCATACCAAGCGCCTGACTTATCAACCACGTTGTGCAACACGCCGAGGTCGACGATCTCGCCCTCGCGGCTGATGCCCTTGCCGTACATGATGTCAAATTCCGCTGTCTTGAATGGCGGCGCGACTTTGTTCTTCACCACTTTGACGCGTGTTTCGTTGCCTAATACCTCGTCGCCTTTTTTGATTGAACCGATGCGGCGAATATCCAACCGAACCGATGAATAAAACTTCAGTGCGTTACCGCCTGTGGTGGTCTCTGGGCTACCGAACATGACGCCAATTTTCATGCGGATTTGGTTGATGAAAATCACCGTGCAATTGGCTTTTTTGATGGTGGCTGTCAATTTGCGCAAAGCTTGACTCATCAAGCGCGCCTGCAAGCCAGGCAATGAGTCGCCCATGTCGCCTTCTAACTCGGCCTTGGGTGTCAACGCCGCCACCGAGTCGATCACGATCAGGTCAATCGCGCCCGAGCGCACCAAACTGTCCACCACCTCTAGGGCTTGCTCGCCGGTATCGGGCTGTGAAATCAGCATGTCTTCCAAGTTGACGCCCAGGTTTTGGGCGTATTGCACGTCCAAGGCGTGCTCAGCGTCCACAAAGGCACACACACCGCCGAGTTTTTGCATCTCGGCGACGACTTGCAAGGTCAGGGTTGTCTTGCCGGATGACTCTGGGCCATAAATCTCGATCACACGCCCTCGGGGCAGGCCTCCCACGCCCAAGGCCATGTCCAATGTCAATGAGCCTGTCGACACGGTTTGGATGTCGGCAATCACCTCGCCGGCGCCCAGGCGCATGATGGTGCCTTTGCCAAATTGCTTTTCAATTTGGGACAGTGCGGCTTGCAATGCTTTGGCTTTCTCGGCGTTGATGCCTTTGACGGGTGCGTCCATGGTGTTCACTCCTGGTGGGTAGCTGTGTTTACATACAGTCTGTATGCTTGATCAGGAGTTTAACGCTCTATAAAATTAATTTGTATGTTTATTTAGTCAATTTACTTTACTATTATTTTATGGATAAGTTACCGTTCAAACCCATGGATCCGATTGACGCAAACACAAACCAGCAACCCGCATGGCGCGTGAGCCATTTGGGCAGGGTCATGGGCGACGCGCTGCGCCGCTTTGATGGCCGCGTTTTGCAACTCATGGCACACGACCCACAAGTGCCGCTGGCGCTGTCAAACTTGGCTGCCCGCGATCAAATCGGCGCCGCCCACGTTCACATCACCAGACACTTGCCACTGAATGGCGCTCGCCTCTCTGACCTGGCGTTGGCCGCTGGCATCAGTAAGCAGGCGATGGGTGCATTGGTGAATCAATGTGAGGCGTGGGGCTTGGTTCAGCGCGAGACCGATGACCACGATCTGCGAGCCAAGCGCATCGCGTTTACACCCCAAGGCCTCGAGTGGCTGGAGGCCTTTGGGCGGGCCGTTGCCATTGCGCAAGCTGAGTTTCAAGCGGCCGTAGGTAAAGACGTGGCCACTGTCGTGGCCATCGGTCTTGAGGCCTACGCCCATGGGTAAACGCGCATTTTTTATGCCTCGCCTCTCTGACTAAAATGCATTGAAACGAGCATCAAAAGATGCCAATAAATACAAGGGGACAAACATGCGCATTCTGATTGCAGAGGACGACAAGGTCCTGGCTGACGGGTTGCTTCGCACTTTGCGCGCAGGCGGCGCCGCGGTTGACCACGTCGAGTCCGGGACTGAAGCCGATGCCGCGCTGATGACGGGCACAGAGTTTGACCTGTTGATTCTCGACTTGGGTTTACCTCGCATGAATGGCCTAGAAGTGCTCAAGCGATTGCGCTCGCGCGGCTCGGCTCTGCCGGTGCTGATACTGACAGCAGCCGATAGTGTGGATGACCGCGTCAAGGGCTTGGATTTGGGCGCAGACGATTACATGCCCAAGCCTTTTTCACTGCAAGAGCTCGAGGCCAGAGTCAGGGCCTTGAGTCGACGCGGCATGGGCGCGGCAAGCAGCCAAATCAAACATGGACCGTTGGTTTATGACCAGGCCGGCAGGGTGGCCACCATTGACGGAAAAATGGTTGAACTATCGGCTCGCGAACTCGGCCTGCTAGAGGTGTTGTTGCAACGCGCCGGGCGCTTGGTCAGCAAGGATCAATTGGTAGATCGGTTGTGTGAGTGGGGTGAAGAGGTGAGCAACAACGCCATCGAGGTGTACATACATCGCCTGCGCAAGAAGATAGAGAAGGGCCCCATTCGGATCGCAACCGTGCGCGGCTTGGGTTATTGCCTTGAAAAAATCGCCGGCTGAAACCGAAGAAGACTTTCCAGCCCTCGGCTTGTTCCAACGTGAGCAGCGCAGCCTGTTTGGAGAAATTCTTGACTGGATGCTCACGCCATTGCTGCTGCTCTGGCCCTTGTCCTTGGTGTTGACTTGGTGGGTCGCACAGAGCATCGCCACCAAACCGTTTGATCGGGCTTTGGTGTACAACCTAGAAACACTGGCGCAAGGGGTTCAGTTTCAAGCAACCGCCAGTGACATCTTGATCAACGACGCCATGCGCGACCGCTTGCGCACCGACGACAGCGACCTCTTGTATTACCAAATCATGTCGCCTGGCGGGTTCGTCGTCGAAGGCGACCCAGACTTCCCCTACCCCAGTGGCGACGTACCGCCATTGCCAGGTACCGTGCAAATGCGCGACGATGAAATGCGCCAAGCCGAGGTGCGCGTGGCGTATATGTGGGTGCAATCGCCCACGCAAGACGACCGATACGTTTTGATTCAAGTGGCAGAGACACTCACCAAACGCTCGACATTGGCCACCGAAATCATCAAAGGCGTGATGGTGCCGCAGTTTGTGATCTTGCCATTGGCGGTGCTGTTGGTGTGGCTGGCTCTGGTGCGCGGTATTCGACCTCTCAGCCATTTAGAGCAACGCATTCGGGCGCGCCAACCCGATGATTTGTCTGCGATTGACGAGTCTTACGTTCCACAAGAGGTGGTCCCATTGGTCTCATCGATCAACGATTTATTGCGCCGCCTCAGGGCTTCGCTGAGCTCGCAACGGCGCTTTCTTGCCGACGCGGCGCACCAGCTGAAGACCCCGCTCGCGGGCCTGCGCATGCAAGCCGATTTGGCCCAAAGGCAAGTCAGCCCGACTGACTTGCAAGGCGCCTTGCAAAACATATCGGCGTCGAGCGTGCGAGCCACGCACACCGTGAACCAATTGCTGGCGCTGGCCAGAGCTGAGTCAACGGGGCGCAGCCTCCCTGTAGCCAAGTTGGACTTGGCTGAAATCGTGATCGGCGTGGTGCAAGACGCCATCTCGCGGGCGCTGGACAAACAAATTGATTTGGGGTTTGAAGGTGTGGAGCGCGTGCCAACTGAACACTGGTTACAAGGCAACGCCACTTTGCTGCAAGAAATGGTGCGCAACCTCGTGGACAACGCCATCAACTACACGCCACACGGTGGCGTGGTGACTGCGCGTGTCTTGTGCGACCCATTCTCTGGAGTGCAGGTGCTGCAAGTCGAAGACAACGGGCCTGGCATCGCACCCAGTGAACGCGCGTTGGTCTTGCAGCCGTTTTACCGCACGCTCGGCTCAGATGCGCAGGGCTCGGGCCTTGGTTTAACCATCGTTCATGAGGTCGTTCATCAATTTCAAGCGACGCTAGAAATGAACGACGCCCAACCCAATAAAACGCCGCCGGGCTTGTTGGTCAGCGTGCGCTTCTCACCGCAATCTCAACACCACTTGGCCTCGCCTCCTTGAGGCCCGCGCGGCGCGCACCACAGCCAATCCACGCACCCGACGCAGCCCGCCTTCAGGTGGCGCTGGAGTTGGCCGCCTTTTTTGTTGCAGGCTTTTTCGCAGTCGCCTTTTTAGCTGGGGCCTTCTTGGCCGCCGCCTTTTTCGTGGCTGGTTTTTTGACCGCTGTTTTTCTGGCGGCCGGCGCTTTTCCAGCCCTTGGCGCAAACTCAAAGCTCACTTTGCCAGCCTCAGCATCCCAAGCCAAAAAGGCCTTAAATGGCCGGCGTGTGCGGCTTGAGACAAATTGATCGAGCAAATCGGTCTTGCCTGTGGTCAACAGCTTTTGCATCTGCTCAACGCTGACAGCCTGCTGCAAAATCACTTTGCCAGATTTGAATTGACAACTGGGCTCTGGCTGCGCCACTGTGGGGACCGCCTTTTCGCAAACGTACTGGCTACCCCATTCGAACACCGAGGCACCACAGCTGGGGCACTGCCCAATCGCCGTTCGATCAGACAGGTCAACGGGTTCGCCGGACTCTTTGGCTTTGGCATCCTCACCGAAGTCAAATTCGAGTTTCCAGTTTTGCTCTTCTTCAGAGAACACCAAGGCCAACTCGGCAACAAAAGGCCAGCCAGCCTTGGAGCGAAACCCCTGCAACGGGCCAACGCGTTTGTTCATCACAAACGACTCGACCTCATCGATTTCAAACACGCGCCCGGCAGGCAACTTGGTGAACGAAAAGCCACAACCTGAGCCTTGCCCGCCTTGACCAGTACAAGCGTAGCGCCGGTAGTTTTCCTTCACGACACCACCACAGTTGGGGCACGGTGAGCGCAAGGTGACGTAGTCCCCAGGAATGGTGTCGCGGTCATAACCTTTGGCCTTAGACACGATGTGTTCTGTCATGGCCTGAATCTCAGCCATGAAGGCTTCGCGGCTGATTTCACCGCGCTCCATACTGGCGAGCTTTTGCTCCCACTCGCCGGTCAATTCGGGTCGCGACAACTCTTCAACGCCAAGCCCGCGCAACAACGTCATCAGTTGAAACGCTTTGGCGGTGGGTGTGAGCTCGCGACCTTCGCGCAACAGGTATTTCTCGTTGAGCAAGCCCTCGATGATGGCCGAGCGCGTGGCTGGCGTGCCAAGTCCTTTGTCGGCCAAAGCCCCTTTGAGTTCATCGTCATCCACGAACTTGCCCGCGCCCTCCATGGCGCCCAGCAACGTGGCCTCTGAATAGCGCGCAGGCGGGCGAGTTTTCAAGGCCTTGACGTCCACCTCGTTGACCGCCGCACCTTCGCCCGCCGCCACAGCGACCAAGGTTTTGCCGTCGTCTTCATCGGGGTCAACCTCTTTGCCGTAAATGGCCAGCCAACCCTCTTTCACCAGCACCTTGCCATCCGAGCGAAAGCGGTGTTCGCCCACCACCGACCAGCGGGTGGTGACTTGGTATTCAGCGGCGGGATAAAACACCGCCATGAAACGGCGCACCACCAAGTCATAGAGTTTTTGTTCGGCTTCTGAAAGACCGCTGGGTGGCTGCTGTGTCGGAATGATCGCAAAGTGATCGCTGACTTTTTTGTTGTCAAACACACGCGGTGTCTTTTTCACCATGTCATCTGCCAGCGCCTTGGTCGCGAAAGGCGCAAGGTGGCGCAGGTTGCTGCCTGCCAGCGCAGCGAAGGTCTTCTTCACTTCATCAACATAGTCCTCAGGCAGATGGCGCGAATCGGTGCGTGGGTAAGTCAACGCCTTGTGGCGCTCATAAAGGCTTTGCGCCAATTGCAATGTGGTTTTGGCAGAGAAGCCAAAACGACCGTTGGCTTCGCGCTGCAACGACGTCAAGTCAAACAAACCTGGCGCCGCCTTCTTTGAAGGTTTGCTCTCTTCAGAGACCGTCGCGCGCTGGTTGTTCACAGCTTGCGCGATGGCCTGCGCCTCATCAACAGTCCAGACCCGGTCGGCTCGCTTTTCGCCGTCATCCGAGTCTTTCACGTGTTCTGGATTGACCCATTTGCCCCAATACATGCCTGAGGAGACTTCAAACTGAGCATGTACTTCCCAGTAGTCACGCGAGACAAAGCGCCGAATGGCCTCCTCGCGCTCGACCACCACCGCCAGTGTCGGTGTCTGAACACGGCCCACGGTCGTCAAAAAGAACCCGCCCTCTCGCGAGTTGAACGCCGTCAATGCGCGGGTGCCGTTGATGCCCACCAGCCAGTCCGCCTCAGAGCGACAACGCGCTGCATCTGCCAACGGCTGCATTTGCGCATCGCTTCGCAACTGTGCAAAGCCGTCGCGAATTGCATCTGAGGTCATCGACTGCAACCAGAGCCGTTGCACTGGCTTATTGATGGGCGTCTTGCCGCCCGCGTACTGCAAAATCAGGCGAAAAATCAATTCGCCTTCGCGCCCAGCATCGCAGGCATTGATGAGCGCGCTCACGTCTTTGCGCTTGGCCAACTTCACCACAGCCGAGAGGCGAGATTTGGTTTTTTCAATTGGCTTGAGGTCAAAGTAGGGCGGCAACACGGGCAAGTTCGCAAAGCTCCATTTGCCCCGCTTGACGTCGTAAGCCTCGGGCGCCGCAATCTCGACCAAGTGGCCAACCGCTGACGTCACGATGTACGCGTCGTTCTCAAAATGGTTTTCAGCTTTCTCAAACTTGCCCATCGTCGGCGTGAGCGCCCGAACAATATCTTGGGCTACAGAAGGCTTCTCAGCGATGATCAGAGTTTTCATGTTGCGCTTGTTTTCCAGCGTTGGGAAAGTGTTGGGAATAGAATCAGCTTCGTGCGCGCGCACGCGCACATGCATGAATTCACCTTACCAAATTTTTTGCTTCTAATTTTCATGGCACGCGAAACACCCAAGACATCTGAACCCGCCGAAAAGGCAAAAAACACCTCGCGCAAAACCGTGGTTCACGAGTCAACGGTGCATGGCCGGGGGGTCTTTGCGGCTCAAAACATTCGCAAGGGTACCAAAGTCTTAGAGTACAAGGGTGAGATCATCGACTGGAAAGAGGCCCAGCGTCGCCACCCCCACGACCCCTCACAGCCCAACCACACCTTTTACTTTCACCTAGATGACAGCACCGTGATCGATGGCGGCGTGAACGGCAACCGGGCACGCTGGATCAACCACTCGTGCGACCCCAACTGTGAAGCTGAGCAAAGAGAGCAACGCGTGTTCATCATGGCGTTGCGCGACATTGCTGCGGGTGAAGAGCTAACCTACGACTATGGCTTGATGTTAGATGAGCCATACACGGCCGCACTTAAAAAAGAGTTTGCCTGCCATTGTGGTGCTCCCGACTGCCGCCTCACCATGCTGGCGCCCAAACCTGAAAAGCCCCGCAAAGCGAAATCCAAAGCGAAGAAGAAGGCAACGACACAATGACCCATCAGGTGCAGTGGTGAACATTTCGTCGCATTTAAAAGAGTTGCACGCTGGCGCCGAATCGGTCTGGCTGGCGTGTCAAGAGCGCGCTGCAGACCTCAAGATTGAAGTCGTCGCAGAGATCGGTTCGACCAACACCGAGCTCATGGAACGCGCCAGACAAGGGCGCTTAGATCGCGTCTTGATGCTGACTGCGCACCAAACCGCGGGGCGTGGCCGCATGGGCCGCCAATGGCACGATGAGCCCGGTCGGGTGCTGATGTTCTCTTTGGGCATGCCCTTCGCCAGCCCACCAGCCAGCGGCTTGGCCTTGGCCGTGGGGGTGAGCTTGGCTGAGCAAGTACACCCTCAATTGCGGCTGAAGTGGCCCAATGACTTGTGGTGGAACGATGCCGGTCAGTGGCGCAAGGTGGGTGGCATATTGGTCGAAGCCACGCAAGTCAAAGGCGAGTCATATGTCGTGGTGGGCGTAGGCATCAACCTCCTCGCCCATGAAGTTGTGGGCGGGCACGCCAACGCCATCCCCGCTGGCTCCCTTGCTGAGATGGGCGCCTGCGAAAACACCGCCGATTTGTTGACCCGCATGATCCCCGCCTTAATGAGCGACATGGAGCGCTTCATGGCAGAGGGCTTTGGCGCTTTTGTGAGACGATTTGAAGCCGTCGATGCCTTGCTGGGTCGTGAAGTCAGTGTGCCCAACGGTGTCAGCGGTGTTGCCACGGGCGTGCGCGATGATGGCGCGCTTTGTGTGCGCTCGGGGGATCAAGTTGAAGCCATTTACAGCCAAGAAGTGAGCGTGCGGCCATGTTGAAGGTACTGATTGGGTTGCTGTTGGTTGCCAATGCCTTGCTCTGGGCCTGGCGCTCGGACCACCTGGCCTCGTGGGGCTTGCCTGCCAAGCCGCCTGTTCCTGCGGCAGCGATACCCGAAGTCCCCATTGACCCTGAGCGCATCGTGCCCAGCAACGGTGTGCCTGATCCGCCCAGCGCATTGGCGCAGGGGTCTGAGCAAGCGCTGACCTCAACAACCGCGGCGGCGGATTGGTTGTGCTGGCGGCTTGGCCCCTTTGCGGCTTCACAACAGTTGAATTTGCAGGCTCTGATGCCGCTCAACAACGACCGCCTGACTTGGGACTTGATTGAAACCGCGTTGGAGCAGCGGTGGGCCGTTGTAACCGCCAGATCGCCAAGCGGAGACTTGACGCTTTGGGTCAATCGCGCCAGAGAGGGGCGCATCGCCTATCGCACCAGCGAAGCTGACACACTGAAAGGGCGGCTGATTTTGGCTGCCTTCAACCGCCGCGACTTGGCCGAGCGGGCTGTCAGCCAACTCGCCACCCAAGGCTGGTCTGATTTGGATATTGTGCGCGAGCGACCGCCCTTAACGGCTTTGTCTGTCGAGTTGAAGGCCGCCGACGAAGGCTCGCTCGATCAAATCAAAATGCAGCTACAAAGCTTGCCAGTGCTGGGTGAAGACGCCCTTCAAATCAGCACCTGCCCGAAAGACTTTCCAACATTGGCTTCAGAGCAGCCCATGCCGGCACCGGTTGCTGCGCCCAGCGCAGGCCCGCTGCCTAACCCAGAGCGCACGCCCGCGCCGACCGCACCCCAATAAATAGGGGCACAAAAAAACCGCGTCAGGCAGCGCAGGCCTTTCGCGGTTTACATGGGCTCCAACCAAAGGCTGGCGTGGGCGCAGCCTTTCGACCACAACCCACGGTTTTGATCAATAGCTCAGCGCGCAATGACGCGAACCATCTCCAAGACCTTGTTGGAGTAGCCCCATTCGTTGTCATACCAGCTGATGACTTTGACAAAAGTCTTGTCAAGCATGATGCCCGCCTCGGCGTCAAACACGCTCGTGCATGGCTCGCCACGG
>Ga0181560_10006161_pt1 | contig 10543 bp, 8 predicted proteins | sample 011ome_20_FD_133751 | JGI IMG/M metagenome (GOLD analysis project Ga0181560, IMG submission 133751) | Coastal salt marsh microbial communities from the Groves Creek Marsh, Skidaway Island, Georgia - 011509CT metaG (megahit assembly) | ecosystem: Environmental > Aquatic > Marine > Intertidal zone...
ATGCGCATGGAGCGGGTACTGGGCGCTTTAGAAGCGCCCCAACCAGAAAGGACACCTCATGCTGCTTGATTTAGCCATCTGGTTGCAATCTTTGTCGCCCGAGTTGGGTTTTTTCCGCGTGTTTCAGTATTTGACATTCCGCGCGGTCATGGCTTCGGTGACGGCATTGTTGATTGGTCTGTTTGCTGGCCCCATGGTGATTCGCCAGTTGCGGGCGCTCAAAATTGGCCAGCCCGTGCGCGAGTACGCCATGGACACCCATTTGATCAAAAGCGGAACCCCCACCATGGGCGGCGTGTTGATCTTGATCGCCATCACGCTCTCTTGCTTGTTGTGGGCGGACTTGTCCAACCGCTTCATCTGGATTGTCTTGATCGTCACCTTGAGCTTGGGTGCGATTGGTTGGGTTGATGACTGGAAAAAAGTTGTCAACAAAGACCCCGAGGGGATGCGCTCGCGCGACAAGTACCTGTGGCAATCGGTGATTGCTGGTTTGGCCGCGCTGGCTTTGGTGTTTGCCATTTCTGAAGGCTCTAACGAAAAAGTTTGGGGCTTATTTGTGCAGTGGATTCAGTCGGGCTTTCAAGTCACCCTGCCCACGACGGTGGGCCTTTGGATGCCGTTTTTCAAAGAGGTCAGCTATCCCTTGGGTGTGCTGGGCTTTGTGACCATGACTTATTTGGTCATTGTGGGTTCGAGCAACGCAGTGAACCTCACCGATGGCTTGGATGGCTTGGCCATCATGCCTGTGGTGATGGTGGGCGCTGTGTTGGGTGTGTTTGCCTACGTCACAGGCAACGCGGTTTTCTCGCGCTATTTGTTGCTGCCCTTTATCGCCGGAACGGGCGAGTTGATGGTGTTTTGCGCAGCCATTGGTGGCGCGGGCCTGGCTTTCTTGTGGTTCAACAGCCACCCAGCACAGGTATTCATGGGTGACGTGGGCGCACTGGCCTTGGGCGGCGCGTTGGGCGTGGTGGCCGTCATTGTGCGCCAAGAGATTGTGCTGGCCATCATGGGAGGCATCTTTGTGGCAGAGGCAGTCTCTGTCATGTTGCAAGTGAGTTACTTCAAATACACCAAAGCCCGCTTTGGCGAAGGCAGGCGCCTGTTTCGCATGGCACCTTTGCACCACCACTTTGAAAAGAAGGGGTGGAAAGAGACGCAGGTTGTGGTCCGTTTTTGGATCATCACCATGTTGTTGTGTTTGGTCGGCCTATCCACGTTAAAACTGAGATGACCACTACCGCACACCCCCTCATCGTTGGCGCTGGCCTCTCGGGTCTCGCCATGGCACGCTGGTGCCTGCGTGAGGGCGCCGCATCAGTGACGTTGGTAGATACGCGCAGCGCTGCAGCCGAGCAAGCGCGCAACCAGTTACCACACATCGACGTGTTGCACCACGACTTAGACCAAGCGTTGATGCAGCAGGTGTCCCCGTCCGCGGTCTACATGAGTCCTGGGCTATCGCCAGAGGCGACCCAAGCAGTGACCCAATGGTGCGAAACCCAAGGCGTGCCGATGGGCAACGAGCTGACCTTGTTCACAGCCGCGCTGGCCAACCACCAACCCGCCGAGCAGTCCGCGCCTACTGTGTTGGGCATCACCGGGACCAATGGCAAAACCACAGTCACCGCCCTCACAGCGCACTTGCTCGAGGCGACAGGCATTGTTGCCAAAGCGGCGGGCAACATTGGCCCGACTTTGCTCGATACGCTCACTGAGTGTTTGGATCAACAAAGTTGGCCTCAAGCCTGGGTGCTCGAGTTATCAAGCTTTCAACTGCATGGCGCTCATGATTTTGAGCCCAGCATGGGCACCATACTCAACATCAGCGAGGATCACCTCGATTGGCACCCTTCGATGGCCGCGTACACGCAGGCCAAAGCCAAAGTTTGGGGACAACGTGCCAAGCGCTTGCTGAACCGCGATGACCCGTTGGTGATGGCGTTTCAGCCCGCCGATCCGCCACCTAAATCCAAACGGCGCAAAGATCCAGAGGCCCTGCCGCCGGTGTGGCACAGCATCGGGCTGTCTGTTCCTGAACGCCCAGGTGACTGGGGCGTCGAGTGGGTGAATGGTATGGCTTGGCTGGTGCGCGCGCGCGGCCTGGACACAGGCGCGGTCGACCCCTATTGCGGCGAAGAGCCGTATATCCAGCGCCTGATGCCTGCAGAGGCCTTGCGCATTCGGGGCCAGCACAACTGGGTCAATGCGTTGGCCGCCCTGGCCTTGGCAAGTGAAGTGACCCCAGATGTCGCAGCCCTGCTGTACGGCCTGCGCGAATACGCCGGGGAGCCTCATCGAGTGCAACCCGTGCATGTGGTGGATGGGGTGGCATTCTTTGATGATTCAAAAGGCACCAACGTGGGCGCCACTGTGGCGGCCTTGAAGGGATTGGGCGCAGACCACAGTTTGGTGGTCATTTTGGGTGGCCAAGGCAAGGGGCAAGATTTCAGTCCTTTGCGCGCACCACTAACCAGGTTCGCCAAGGCGGTGGTGCTGCTGGGTGAAGCGCGCGAGGCGTTGCAGTCCATGCTCGAGGGCGCAGACTTGGTCGTGGAACAGGTCGATGACATGGCCGAGGCAGTTGCTTGCGCCCATCGATTGGCTGTGTCTGGCGATGCTGTGCTGCTGTCGCCAGCGTGCGCCAGCTTTGACATGTTTCGCGACTATGCGGACCGAGGCAATCAGTTTGCCAACCAAGTGCACGCTTTGGCGCAAGAGCGGGGGGTGCCGCAATGACGTGGTGGCGCAAGCGCAAACTCAGCAGCGATTCCGTGGGTGAACTGCCCGTGCGCATCAGTGGTGTGAGCGGCCTGTCCAACCGTGGACAGTCTGTGCGCGAGCTGGGCTATGACCAAGCCCTTTTGTGGGTGGTGGTGGCCTTGTTGCTTTGGGGCTTGGTGATGGTGTACTCGGCCTCTATTGCACTACCAGACAGCCGCAGGTTCACCGACATACAGCAAACGTATTTTGTGATGCGCCATGCTGTCGCGTTGGGTATTGGTTTGGCCGCTGGTTGGGTGGTTTTTCAAATCCCAGTGGATGTTTGGGAGCGCTGGGCGCCGCATCTATTTGTGTTTTCGCTGCTGCTGCTGTTGCTCGTGCTGGTGATTGGGCGCGAAGTGAACGGCGCACGCCGCTGGATCAGTTTGGGATTTCTGAACTTTCAGCCGTCGGAGTTGGCAAAGTTCGCCATGATTTTGTACGCATCCAACTACATGGTTCGCAAAATGGAGATCAAGGCCCACTTCTGGCGTGCCGTCACACCCATCGCCATGGCATTGTTGTTGACGGGCAGCTTGCTGTTGGCCGAACCAGACATGGGGGCTTTCTTGGTCATCGTTGTCTTGGCCATGGGCATCTTGTTCTTGGGTGGCGTCAATGCCCGCGCGTTCTTTTTGCTGGCCATCCTCATGGTGGCAGCCTTTGCCGTGATGATCTGGCTATCGCCTTGGCGCCGAGAGCGCATCTTTGCGTACCTCAACCCTTGGGATGCGGCCTATGCGCTCAACAAGGGCTACCAACTCACGCACTCGCTGATTGCGCTGGGCCGCGGCCAGATATGGGGCGTGGGCTTGGGTGGTAGCGTTGAGAAATTGCATTGGTTGCCCGAAGCACACACCGACTTTTTACTCGCCGTGATTGGCGAAGAGTTTGGCTTGATTGGCGTGGTGGCGATCACACTGGCTTTTCTTTGGATCACCAGGCGCGTCATGCACATCGGTCGCCAAGCCCTGTTGCTAGAGCGCGAGTTTGCTGGCCTCTGCGCGCAGGGCATTGCCCTGTGGATTGGCTTTCAGGCCTTCATCAACATTGGCGTCAACTTGGGTGCTTTGCCCACCAAGGGGCTTACCTTGCCATTGATGAGCTACGGCGGATCCGCCGTGCTACTCAACTTGATTGCGTTGGCCTTGGTGCTGCGCATCGACCACGAAAACAGACGCATGACCCACGGGAGGCGCACTTGAGCACGGATTCACAAAGACGCCAACCTTGCGCCGTGATCATGGCGGGTGGAACAGGCGGTCACATTTTCCCCGGGATTGCAGTGGGCCAAGCGCTGCGAGAGCAAGGCTGGGCGGTGCATTGGCTGGGCGCACCAAACAGCATGGAGCACGACTTGGTGCCCCAATATGACTTTCCATTTGAAGCCGTTGAGTTCAGCGGCGTGCGTGGCAAAGGTTTGCTGCCTTGGGTTCGCCTGCCATGGACCCTCACACGCGGCATGTGGCAAGCGATTCGGGTCATTGCAAGGCTCAAGCCTGATGTGGTGGTCGGGATGGGTGGCTTCATCACCGTACCAGGCGGTCTGGCCACTCTGATCATCGGCCGCACGATGATCTTGCATGAGCAAAACAGCCGCGCAGGCCTCGCCAATCGCGTCTTGTCTTGGTTTGCCGACCGGGTGTACACGGCGTTTCCACACGTCCTGGATAAGGGGCTATGGGTGGGCAACCCATTGCGCGACGGCTTTATCCAACAAGCCTCACCCAGTGAACGCTTTCAAGGCCGCAGCGGCCCACTGTCTTTGGTGGTGGTGGGTGGCAGCTTGGGAGCAAAGGCACTGAACGAGGTGTTGCCAGCGGCGCTCGAAATTCTTGAGCCCAATGAGCGGCCACGCGTCTTGCACCAAAGCGGCAAGCGCCACATTGAAGCCTTAGACGAGGCCTACGCCAATGCTGGCGTGGTGGCACAAACCACACCTTTCATCGAAGACACCGCACAAGCCTTCGCCGCAGCTGACTTGGTCATCACGCGTTCGGGTGCGAGCACAGTCACTGAGATCGCAGCGGTGGGCTGCGCAGCCTTGTTCATTCCGTTCCCGCACGCTGTGGACGATCACCAAACCAGCAACGCTGAATTTTTGGTCGACAAGTCAGCGGGCTGGCTGATGCAAGAGACCGAACTGAGCCCCGAGGCCTTGGCCAACTGGTTGCGCTCGATGGACCGAGACCAGCTCTTACAGGCCTCTCTCAAAGCCAAAGCCTTGGCACGAACTGGCGCCGTTCGGGCCATCACCCAAGCCTGCTCTGAGGTGATTATCAAATGAAGCACGCAATCCAAAACATCCACTTTGTCGGCATTGGCGGCGCTGGCATGAGCGGCATCGCTGAGGTGTTGCTGAACCTTGGCTTTCGAGTCAGTGGCAGCGACTTGCAAACCAACGCTGCCGTCAAACGCCTGCAGGCGCAGGGTGCCAAGGTTTACATTGGGCACGCCGAATCCAACCTTGAGACCGCAGAGGTGGTGGTGACATCGACGGCTGTGAGTGCCGAAAACCCTGAGGTCAAGGCCGCACACCAGCGGCTTATCCCGGTGGTGCCGCGCGCGGTGATGTTGGCCGAATTGATGCGCATGAAACATGGCATCGCCATCGCCGGCACCCACGGCAAAACAACGACCACCAGTTTGGTGGCCAGCGTGTTACATGAGGGCGGCATGGACCCCACGTTTGTGATCGGCGGGCGTCTCAACAGCGCTGGCGCCAACGCCAAACTCGGCACTGGCGACATGATTGTCGTAGAAGCCGACGAGTCTGATGCATCGTTCTTGAACCTGCTGCCCATGACGGCTGTGGTCACCAACATAGACGCGGATCACATGGAAACGTACGGCCATGACTTTGGCCGCTTGCGACAGGCATTCATCGACTTTTTGCACCGCATGCCTTTTTACGGCACGGCCATCGTGTGTGTTGATGACCCCAATGTGCGCGACTTGCTGCCTGAAATCGCCCGCCCCATTGTCGGCTATGGCGTGAGCGAAGACGCCAAAATCAGAGCGGTTGACATCAAGGCTGAACAAGACCGCATGGTGTTCACGGTGCAGCGCAAGCTGCGCCCGGGACAAGCGGATTTGAAAATCAGTTTGGCGCTGCCCGGACACCACAACGTCCTCAACGCGTTGGCAGCTGTGGCTGTTGCCGACGAAATGGATGTGCCCGATGACGCCGTCGTTCGCGCCTTGGCGCAATTCGAAGGTGTTGGCCGTCGGTTTCAAAGTTATGGCGATGTGGCCCTACCCCAAGGCGGCAGCATGCGGGTGATCGATGACTACGGACACCACCCCGTTGAGATGGCAGCCACCATTGCAGCGGCGCGCGGCGCGTTTCCGACCAGACGATTGGTCTTGGCGTTTCAGCCCCATCGGTTTACCCGAACCCGCGATTGCTTTGACGATTTTGTCGCGGTGCTTGGTCATGCCGATGCCTTGATCTTGGCCGACGTATACGCCGCTGGCGAACCGCCCATCGTGGCCGCAGATGGACGCGCATTGGCCAGAGCCTTGCGAGTGGCTGGGCAAATTGAGCCTGTGTTTGTCGCTGACATCGCGGACTTGGCCACACAAATTTTTCAACACGCGCGCGCAAACGATGTGGTCGTTTGTATGGGCGCGGGCTCGATCAGCCAGGTGCCTGCGCAATTGGTGGCGATGGCTGCACCCACCACGGAGGCGAATCTATGAACACGCCTTTTGAATACCAAGTCCCTCAACCAGAGGCTCTGGGTAAGGTCGCCGTGCTGTTTGGCGGAAGGTCAGCTGAACGCGAGGTGTCGCTGATGTCGGGCCAAGGTGTGTTGGCAGCGCTGCAAGGCCGTGGTGTTGACGCGCACGCGTTTGACCCGAGCACCGAGTCACTTCACCTGCTCAAAGAGCAAGGCTACACGCGCTGTTTTATCGCCTTGCACGGCCGCTATGGTGAGGACGGCACGCTTCAAGGCGCACTTGAGATTTTGGGCATTCCGTACACAGGCTCGGGCGTGCTGGCTTCGAGTGTGGGCATGGACAAACTGCTGACCAAAAAGATTTGGCGCAGCGAAGGCATCCCGACACCCGAGTGGCACCAAGTGGCCAGCGTGGAAGAGACGCAGGCAGCCTTCAAAGCCTTGGGTAGCCCGATGATTGTGAAGCCCTCACGCGAAGGCTCGACTTTGGGGCTCACGAAGGTGACCCGCTATGAGGACTGTGCACAAGCCTATAAAAAAGCTGCCGCCATGGACCCGTTGGTCTTGTGCGAGCAATTTATCGAGGGGCAAGAGGTCACACAGCCTGTTTTGGGACAAGGTGCCAACGCCACTGCTTTGCCAATGATTCGGGTGGTGGCGCCAGACGGTAATTACGATTACCACAACAAGTATTTTGGCGAAGAGACGCAATACCTGATTCCTTCGGGGTTGGCGGCCGACTTGGAGGCGAGCATTTCGCAATGGGTGCTTCGCGCCTATCAAACGCTGGGTTGTCGCGGCTGGGGCCGGGTGGATGTGATGATCGATCAGCGCACCCAGCAGCCCTACTTGCTTGAGATCAACACGTCGCCGGGCATGACCAGCCACTCTTTGGTTCCCATGTCGGCTGCACACGCTGGCATGAGCTATCCCGACTTGTGTATGTGGTTGCTGGCTCATGCGCGGCTGGACTACAAGGGGGATGAGGCATGAGCATGTCGCCCAGCGCTGCTCAGTTGCGACGCCAGTTGCTGGTGTCTAGCGCGCCGTACCTGATCAGTGTGGCGCTGGGCATCGCGATCTCTGCTTTGGCGACATGGGCCTATCGCCACCCAGAGTGGCGTGTTGAGCAGTTGCAATTCGTCGGAAATGACGCCCACCGCACGCACGACGGGGCCCGTCGCGCACTGCGCCACGTGTTGGATGAGAGCTTTCTGGCCGTAGATTTGAAGCAGGTGAAGGCGCTGGTCGAGGATGTTCCTTGGGTGCGTCAGGCCAAAGTGCAGCGTCACTTTCCCAATGGGCTAACCATCTCAATCGAAGAGCACCAAGCCATGGCTTGGTGGAAAGAGGCCCAGGGCGCCCAATTGGTGAACGCACATGGCGAAATCTTTGAAGCGCAGGCAGAGGGCGAAAAGGCAAGCGATTGGCCGGTATTGAGTGGTCCGGACCTGCAAGTTCAAGCGGTCGTGCAGGCTTACCACGAGTTGGCGGCCAGACTCGGCCCTGTGCAGCTTGGGGTACACAAGCTGAGCCTGTCGCCCGAGGGGATTTGGCACGCGACTTTGAACGACTCGATTGAGCTGGCGCTGGGTCGCTCGCAAACCCAAGACTGGTTGATGCAAGTCGAAGCCATGATTTCGACCTTGCCCCAGCTCCGTCAAAGATTTGATCAACCGTTGCGCAGCATCGATTTGCGCTATCCCAATGGCTATGCCGTTGCCTTAGCTGGCATTTCAGTTGGCAGGCGTCAGTAACTTCAATCCACCAGAGAAAAAAATGGCAAAGGAATACAAAGATTTGGTCGTTGGTTTAGACATCGGCACTTCCAAAGTGATGGTGGTGGTGGCTGAGGTACAGACCAGCGGTGACTTGAAACTCGCTGGCATTGGCGTGGCCGACAGCCAAGGCTTGAAGCGCGGCGTGGTGGTCAACATTGACGCCACAGTGCAGAGCATCCAACAAGCCCTGAAAGAGGCCGAGTTCATGGCGGACTGCCGCATTGGGCGGGTCTTCACGGGCATCACTGGCAGCCACATACGCGGAATGAACAGCAGTGGCATGGTGGCGATCAAAGACCGTGAGGTGTCGGCCTCAGATGTGGCACGCGTCATAGAAACCGCGCGCGCCATCAACATCCCGGCCGACCAGCGCCTGCTGTTGGTCGAACCCCAAGAGTTTGTGATCGACGGCCAAGACGTCAAAGAGCCCATTGGCATGAGCGGCTTGCGCCTAGAAGCCAAAGTGCACATCGCCACAGGCGCTCAAAGTGCCGCTGAAAACATCATCAAATGCGTGAGGCGTTGCGGGCTAGAAGTTGATCAGCTGATGCTTAACCCGCTGGCATCAAGCCACTCGGTGTTGACCGACGATGAGCGCGAGTTGGGTGTGGTGCTGGTTGATATTGGCGGCGGCACCACAGACATTGCCATTTTCTCGGGTGGCGCCATACGCCACACTGCAGTGATTCCGATTGCCGGTGACTTGATCACCTCGGACATCGCCATGGCCCTTCGCACACCCACCAAGGACGCCGAAGAAATCAAGGTCATGGCGGGTCGGGCCAAGCAGCTGCTGGCCGATCCGGAATCGCGCATTGAAGTCCCTGGGCTAGGCGATCGAGAGCCCAGAATGATTTCACGCCAAGCATTGGCCGGTGTGATTGAGCCACGCGTAGAAGAAATCTTCACTCTGGTGCAACAAGTCATTCGCGACTCTGGCTTTGAAGAAGTGCTGTCATCAGGCATCGTCTTAACGGGCGGCACCTCTGTGATGCCCGGCATGATTGAGCTGGGTGAGGACATCTTTCTCAAGCCCGTGCGGCGCGGCGTCCCCACCATGGCCAACGCTTTGTCAGACATGGTGGCTCACCCCCGTGCAGCCACCGTGATGGGTCTGCTCGAAGAGGCCCGCCTGGCACGCCTGCGCGGACACAAAGTTTCTAAAAGCGCCAACCCAATGCAGTCTGCATGGGGCCGCGTGCGCGACTGGTTCACAGGAGCGTTTTGATGCAACTCACACACTGCCAACCCATTTGGTCTATTGCGTTCAATGCCGATACCGGCCCCCCGTTGGCCGCATAGACGCTTGATCGACCACAAAAAAGTTTTAACCCTGAAGGAAAACACCATGACCATCGAAATGATCGAAATCGAAGAATTCAACCAAGGCACGCGAATCAAAGTTGTCGGGGTAGGCGGCGGCGGCGGCAACGCTGTGCAGCACATGATTGACTCTGCCGTGAACGGCGTCGAGTTCATTTGCGCCAACACCGATGCACAGGCTCTGACCCAAAGTGGCGCCCACAAAGTGATTCAGCTTGGCCAAACAGGTTTAGGCGCGGGCAGCAAACCCGACAAAGGCCGCAACGCTGCTGAGGATGCGATCGAAGACATCCGCGAAGCGATTGGTGACGCGCACATGCTGTTCATTACAGCCGGCATGGGCGGCGGCACCGGAACGGGCGCAGCGCCTGTGATTGCGCGAGTGGCCAAAGAAATGGGCGTCTTGACCGTTGGCGTGGTCACACGCCCCTTTGAGTTTGAAGGTGCCAAACGCGCCACCAATGCCGAAGGTGGTCTGGCCGAGTTGGAAGCCAATGTGGACTCACTGATTGTGGTGCTCAACGACAAGTTGCTCGAGGTCTATGGCGACGACGTCACCCAAGAAGAGGCTTTTGCCCACGCCAACGATGTGTTGAAAAATGCAGTTGGCGGTATCGCCGAAATCATCAACGTACCCGGTCATGTGAACGTCGACTTTGAAGACGTGCGCACGGTGATGGGTGAGCCCGGCAAGGCCATGATGGGCACTGCGATCGCCTCGGGTGAAGAGCGCGCACGCATCGCAGCCGAGTCTGCAGTGGCTTGCCCCCTGCTTGAGGGCATCGATTTGTCTGGCGCGCGTGGCGTCTTGGTGTTGATCACCGCCGCCAAGGGCTCGCTCAAACTCAGAGAGTCGAGCATGGCCATGCAAACCATCCGTGCGTACGCGTCACCTGACGCGCATGTCATTTATGGCACGGCTTACGATGACAGCCTGGGCGACAACATCCGCGTGACCGTGGTGGCCACGGGGCTGGATCGCGCGCAAGC
>Ga0181560_10006169_pt1 | contig 10538 bp, 8 predicted proteins | sample 011ome_20_FD_133751 | JGI IMG/M metagenome (GOLD analysis project Ga0181560, IMG submission 133751) | Coastal salt marsh microbial communities from the Groves Creek Marsh, Skidaway Island, Georgia - 011509CT metaG (megahit assembly) | ecosystem: Environmental > Aquatic > Marine > Intertidal zone...
CAGGAGATCGAGCGCGCGGAGGCGTAGCAGCGGTGAGGCGGTATCATTTCAATCGAACCTAATATAATATAATCGAACCTAATATGATACGTCGTCACGCGTCGTGCGCGGAGATGAACGCGTTGACGCCGTCGAGAAAAAACGCGCTCCTGTCCAAGTGCACGCACGACCCCGCGCCCTCCACCTCCTCGAACGCCACCCCCGACTTGTCCATGACCCCTCGCGCGAGTCCGTCCACGACCTCCATCGCCGCGTCGCGCGACAGCGCGTCGTTCTCGCCGCGGTACACCTTCACCGCGCGCACCCCCGACTCCGCCGCCGACGCCAACCTCCCGTTGGCGTCCGCGTCCCAGTCGCTCAGCGCGCCGTCGACGGCGAACATCTTCCCCCCGACCATGTCCTTCCACACCGCGGAAGACGACCGCACGCCAACGTCCGACGCCGGGGTGTTACGCAACGCCCCGAACCCCTCGCCGGCGCCGCCGACGCGCAGCCCCTCGTAACACGCCCCCGCCGCTCGCGCGCTGACCCTCGCGTCGATCCACGCCGCCATCGCCTTGTCGTACAACGCCCTCCCCGCGTCGCTCAGCGCGGACCCGCCCCCCGCGCCCGCGTCGCCTTCCATCAGAACCTCCGCGTAGTCCTGTCGAAACCCGGGCGCGGACAGCGACGCGACGCGGTCCTCGATCAGCCGTTTATACGACGGCGGGGCCGATATCAACGTCACGCTCGCGACGCCTTTGCCGCCGCCGCCCGGTCCGAGCGCGTGGTCCAGCGCCAGCATCGCGCCCCACCCGTGCGCGACGATGTGCACCCTATCCAACCCCGCGGCCTCTCTGATCGCGGTCAGCTCCGCGTCGAAGAGTTCCGGGGTGAACGTCCCAGGCGGCGGCGGCGCGCGAACGGCGCCGTCCGAGAGCCGAGGCTTGAGCGCCGACCTCGCGCAGCCGATCTGATCGTACGACGCCACCTCCCTCCGCTCGCTGGCTAACACCTCGCACGCTTCCATGTACTTAAACCCCAGCCCCGGGCCGCCGTGGAGGCAGAGCACGGGGAGGTGATTCGCCTCGGACGCGACGGCTTGCGAGCCGAGCACGCGAAGGAACGTCTTCGCGTCCGGGATCTTCGTCGCGTTGGAGACGTCGACGAAGCCCTCGCTCCACGGCGTCTTGAACGCCCACTGCGGCGTCACGGACTGGTTCTCCGCGTAGTACCCGCAGAAGAGGTCGTCCGCGCGCGCGGGGCGCGCGGGGAGCAGCAGCGACGCCGCGGCGGGCGCGGACGCGAGGAGGAAGTCGCGACGAGAGGGCGAGGAGGACGCCGCGATCGATCGGCGACGGCGATCGCTATCGGCGGGCATCTCGAGGACGACGCGCTCCTCCGAGGACGACGACGACGCGCGAAGACGCGACGTTCGACGGCGTCGCGACGACGACGGCGTCCGCGTCGCGGCGACGGCGGAAGGCGGCGCGAGCGCGGCCATGACGGCGCGCGGGAAGGGAGGCGCGCGGGCTCGAGTGCGGGCTCAGCGCGCGACGCGACTCAGCTCATCCAGCATCTCGTCAGGTTCAGAGAAGTCGTCCAGGGCAACGGCGGCCGCCTCCACTTCACCGCGCGCGGATGCGTCTCGCGCACGCCGGGGCGAGAGGCGCGGCGCGGTGTCTCGCGCGTCCTCGCTGCCCCGCGCTCATCTTCCTCGCGAGCTCCGCGCCCCGCGTCGCGCCGCATCGCGCGCCGCCGACGCCGCCGCCGACGCGCGCGCGGCCGTCGCATCCTCCTCCTCCTCCTCCACCTCACCATCGTCGCCGCGTCGTCGTCGCCTCATCGATGTCGTCGTCCTCGCGCGTCGATCCGGCCGCGGCCGAGGACGCGCCCGCGCCCGCCGCCGCCGCCGCGGAGTCGTACGACGCGCAGCTCGCGGCGATGAAATCCATGCGCGCGCGCGGCGCGAGCGCGGACGAGATGCGCGCCGCGGCGGCGAAGTTGAACCACCTCAAGCGCGCGCTCTTCGTGCCGCGGTACACGTCGTCGAGAAAGACTGCCAAGCTGGAGAAGTCATCGTCGACGCCGCGCCGCCGCGCGATGCAAGGCCCGCGCGTCCGATGCCCCGCGTGCGGGCACGACGTGAAGGCGTCGCACCCGGACCAGTTCCGGCACCACGTCGCGAAGTGCTGCCCGGACGCGGTACGCGTCGTCCCGAAGGACGCGTGGACGGATCCCGCCGTCGCCGCGGACGCGATGGCGACGCGCGAGTCGACGCTCGCGGAGGAGGCGAAACTGCTCGCGTACGGGCCGGAGAAGCTGGCGTCCCTGGACGATGTCGCAGCGGCGCTCGAGCTGACGCCGCGGCGGCTCAGGCTGTTGCTTCGGCGCGCGTCGCTCGCGGTGCCGCTCGTCGCGGACGAGGAGAGATTGGAGGTGATACACGAGGACGACGCGATTCTCGTCGTGAACAAACCTCCGGGGTTGAGGTTCCACCCGGTGCATCGGTTCGAAGGGAACTCGCTCCTGTCGCGGTGCATCGGGCACATACGGAGGCGGCGGCGGCGGCGACGACGCGCGATCGACGACGGGGGTGAAGACGGGGGCGAAGACGCGGACGCGGACGGGGAAGAGAAAGTCGACGACGACGAAGACGCCCACGCCGACGACATGCCGCACATCGTCCATCGGCTGGACATGGACACCTCCGGCGTGTGCGTGTTCGTGAAGGATAAGTCCTTGGTCGACGGTTTCGCGCGGCAGTTCCGAGGTGACGACGCCGGGGTGAAGAAGGAGTACGTCGCCCTCGCGGTCGGGACCGTGCCCAGAGGCGATGTCGTCGCGTTCTCATCAGAAGCGGAGGAGGTCCGCGACGACGACGACGACGCCGCCGCCGCCGCCGCCGCCGCCGCCGTCGGCCGCGCGTTCGTCGTAGACGCGCACATCGGCGACCACGCGACGATGCCGGAGGCGCGCGCGGTGCATCCCCCACCTCTCGTCGCGTCCACGACGCGCGCGACCGACCCGAGCGCGGACGCGAGCGCGCCGAAACCGGCGACGACGGCGTGCGTCGTGTCGTCGTCGGCGGCGGCGCGCGACGGTCTCGTCGCGGCGCTCGTGCGATGCGCGCCTCGCACCGGACGCACGCATCAGATTCGACTGCACCTCGCGCTGGCGAACTTGCCGATCTTGTCCGACCCGCTGTACGGCCCGCACGTCAGGTTCGGCGGCGCGGCGATGGCGGAGAACGCGCGAGGGAAGGCGGGCGGAGAGGAGGAGGACAGCGGCGGCGGCGGCGATCGCGGGTACTTCGCGGCGGAGCCGGAGGGGTATTGGGGCGGCGACCTGTGGCTCGGGAGACAGGCCCTGCACGCGGCGTCGCTGACGGTTCGGCATCCGAAAACGGACGTGTCGATGACGTTTCGCGCGCCGCTGCCGGAGGACATGCGACGCGCGTGCGTCGCGTTAGGCGTAGACCCGGACGCGTAGTGATGAGGAATGTACTTTTACAAACATTCATTCGTCGCCGGACGCGAACGCCGCCGCGCTACCCTGCCAGCCCTGCGCGCGCCGCGTCACGGGGGCCTCTCGCCCTCGCCGCCGTCCTCCCCCCCGCGCGGCGCGAACGCGCCCGCGCCGAACGCCATCGCCTCTCGCCTCAGCTCCGCCAGCTTCGCTCGCTGCTCGTCCGTCATCGCTTCGATCGCGTCCTCGCTGAGCTCGCCGCCGGCGTCCACCCCGCGCGGGTAGACGCCGTCCATCTCGACGTGCGCCCCTCCCGCGTCGCTCGACGACGACGCCGCCGGCGGCGCGATCGCGCGGACGTACTTCCGCCACTGCGACGCGAACTCCGTCCACTGCGCGGCCGTCGTGGTGTCCGCGTCGATGTGCCGCCTGAACTCGTCCCTCGCGTACGAGCTCCCGAGCGCGCGCATCGGCTCCGGGAGTCGCGCGTGCGCGCGGACGATCGAGCGGTACAGCCGCAGGATCGCGCGCGCGCCGTCGGCGGTGGACATGTCGTCCCGTTCGAGCGAGTGGACGTCCGCGCCGGCGCGGCGCGTTGTGGCGCCGCGCCGATCGCCGGTCCACTCGTGACGTGTCCAGTCGTCGAAAACAGAAGGCACCTCAGCGCTCCACGCCACGTCACTCTTCTCGTCGCGACATGGCGACGCGCGCGGCGTCCTCCGCGGCGGCGTTCGCGCTTCCCTCCCGCGCGCGCTCGTCCTCCTCCGCGTACGCGCACCGCCGCGCGGCGCTCCGATGCCGCGCGGCGTCGGAGACCGAGACCGGGTCGGTCGCGAAGGTTCGCGTCTTCACTGGCGCGCGCGCGGAGATCGTCTACGGCGCGAAGGATAACATGCTCGCGTGCGTCGAGCGCGAAGACGACGACGGCGTGCGCGCCGCGGTGGAGGAACTGAGAGGGCTGAACCCCACGCCCGCGCCCGCGAAGTCGCCGTCGCTGCTCGGGACGTGGCGCCTCGTGTGGTCCGAGCAATCGAGCGCGTCGAACCCGTTCCAGCGTCTGTTCGGCGCGATCGCGAGGGATAACTTTCAGGCGCGTTCTATACACTGGTTCCCATACGACCGCGTTGGCGTGGTGAACGCCGATCCTTAAGGACTTTGCTCGGCGCGTCTCTCCGCCCATCCCTCGCTTTCATTCCCCGGCCTCGATGCCTTTCAACTCCACCTGACGCCTTTGAACTCCACCCCGCCATCGCCTCGTATGGCACGGCCCTCAGATCGTAAACGCGGACGACACGCTCGAGAACTTGGTGCGGCTCGGCCCGCTGACCGTGTCCGCGATCGCGCCGATCGCGGCGGTGAGCGACGTTCGAACGGAAGTCCGCGTGTCCACGATCGACATCTCTCTCTTCGGCGCGGTCGTGAAGCGCATGGAGATGACGCCGACGCCGGGGCGCGGCGCGGGGTTCGTCGAGCAGATCTTTTTGGACGACGACATGAGGCGCGTTCTATACACTGGTCCCCATACGACCGCGTTCGCGTGGTGAACGCCGATCCTTAAGGACTTTGCCCGGCGCGTCTCTCCGCCCATCCCTCGCTTTCAATCCCCGACCGCGACGCCTTTCAACTCCATCTAACGCCTTTCAACTCCACCCCGACATTCGCTTGTATGGAACGACCCTGAGAGTCTCTGTGGGGAACAAAGGGTCCGTGTTCGTGCACGTGAAGGATGACGCGGCGGGCGGCGGCGGCGGCGGCGGGGGGGGGGATAGCGCTAGCGCCGCGGGGGAGGGGGCGGGAGCGACGAGCGTGGCGATAGCGAGGCGGGAGGACGCGCCGTAGAGTCGATTTGGCGTTTCGGTAATATATGTTTCATCTTTTTGGTTTTCGCGCGCGCGCGCCGACGCGACGCGACGCCGACGCGCGCTCGGGTTCAATCTCATGTTCCTTCCTCGCCGCGCCGTCGCTTCATCCGTGGAACCGCGGGTCCGCGGAGGACACCGCCCCCCCCCGCGGGTCGTCCACGGCGCTCCCCGGCGTCTCCGCTATCCCCGCCGGGGCGCTCACCGGCGACGCGACGCCCTCTCTCACTTTCGCGTACGGCAACGACGTCTTCCCCTCGCTCAGCGCCGCGACGTTCGCCTCCAACACCTGCTTCGGGAACTTCCCGACGACCATCCCTTCGCTCTTGCCCTCGTCGTCCAGGAACACGATGTGCGGGATGCCGTCCACGCCGTACTGGTCGATCTCCCCGCCCCACTTCGTGTTGTCGATGTTAAGCATCACGAAGTTGATCTTCTCACCAAACTTCTTCTCCACGTCGTACACCACCGGCGCGGACTCTTTGCACACCTCGCACCAGTCCGCGTAGAACTCGAGGACGGTCGGGCGGCCGTTGCGCAGCGCGACGTCGAGCGGGATCGCGTCCTTCTCCAGCGACGCGAGCGTGGGCGCGCCGCCGAGGGAGGAGAACGCGAAGAGCGCGACGCCGACGGCGAATCCCGCGCCCGCGATCGCTTTCCCGGGCGGGCCCTCGTCGGGTGGGGGGGGCGGCGGCGCGGTGGGGGAGTCCTCGCCCGCGCGGACGACGAGCGCGTCGCCGCGGCGCGGCGCGACGACGCGCGAGGGCGTCGCGGAGGCGGAGGCGGAGGCGACGGCGACGGCGCGTCGGCGAACCGTCGTCGGAACCCGTGACGACGCTCTTCCCCCGCGAGAGCTCGACGTCGAGGACGCCGAGACGACGCGGCGCGCGGGGAGGACGGCGCGCGACGACGACGACGACGATGCGGCGGCGGCGGCGGCGGCGGCGAAGGTCATGATCGGCCGATGCGACGTGCGAAGGCGAGGGCGGGACGCGTCGGCCGGGCGTTCGGGTGTGACGACGCGAGCGATGGTTGACGAGGTTCTCGCATTCTCTCATCAGCAAGCACTGATAAATTTTTATCTTCCTCTTTCAGACGCTGTGAAGCGTACCCCATAAGACTTCCTCTCCGCGTCGGAGAGCTTCTTCCACTTCTCGCCGACCTTCTCGCGGACCTCGCCGATGGTGAACTTCGGGTGCGCGGCGACGATCTTGGGGCGCACCTCCTCGTAGAAGATCTTGTAAGCGCCCAGCGAGCGCTTGGACTTCTTCACCTCGGCGGCGTTATTCGCGGCGTTCTGCTTGGACGCCGCCCACATCTGCATCACCTTCGCCATGATTTCCGCGTCTTTCATGCCCGGATTCTCGGCCGCTAGTTTCGTGCAATCGTTCGTGAACGCGGTCGATATCGAGCTATTATCAGGTCTCCACAACTTCTCGAAATACGCCGCCGTGGTCCTCACTTGCGACAACACCAGTTTCTTCTCAGACTGTGAATTGAGCAATTGGTTCAGTGCAAACGGATCGTCAAGGAGCTGCGCGGGTACAGGAATAGCTCTAGCGGTTTTCGTTCTGCAGGTATGCTTGTGCGGGAATGCTCCACACGACCAGTCCATTTTCTGACACTCCTTGCTGCAGTAACACACCAATTTACAGCACTCGCACATTTTTAAGTCGGCGCTTTCCCCGCCACAGTTCCGACACCTGCGCATGTGCTTGAATTCCTCGCACGCGATCGCTGCTATGTCCAAGGCTCGGAAAACTTCAGATATTTGCTTCAGCGGCATAGCAGCCTCCCATATACTGAATTCACGACGATTGTTCTTTACCCACTCTGCGACCTCATTCACATGTTTTCCGCTGCTCCCCTCCGCAATCGCGCGAGCGCTCTCCAAGCCACACAAAACCGCGCCCGGATCGTTCACGATGTCGTCGCTGATTTCGAGCGCTCGGAGCATGAGAAATAGCCCGCGCACGGAGTTTCGCTCGCAACCGAATCCGTACGCGTGCGATGTGCCGAGGTCCCACAGTAACAGAGCTAATCCACAGAATCCGTAAGGTAACGCCCACTTTAGATTCGTTTGCGACATGTCTTCCGGTTCAAGTGGTTGACCACTCACGGGATCGCGCTCGAAACATCCACGGAAGCACGCGCCATTGCTGTAAGCCTTCTCCATCCATTTGAACGCCTCCGTGTCGCTCTGCTTAACTCCATGGCCTTGCCTGTAGTATGTAGATAAGATGTACATCTCACAAATATATCCATTGTTCGCACGGGCTTGCGTCTGTTGCAAGTCCTGTGCAGAGATAGGAGGCATACTCCATTCACCCGAAAAGATGTCAAATCCCCAAAACACACGAAACGCCACTTTTCCCGGTCCGGGGGAGAGGTGATCCGCGCGCGATGCGTCAGCGGTGGACATCGAGCGGAAACCGAAACGACAGCGAACGCGTCCGCGGCGGATGTGATACTCACGCGAGGTTCGCGCGAGCGCGGGCGACGCGCGCGCGAGTGCGCCCGCGTGTGTGCGCGAGATCTGACGACCGACGATTCGTTTTTCCTTTTCCGAGTTATCGCCCGCTGGGGAGATGAAAAGGCAGACGAAACCTCCTAACAACGCGCGGTCGGGTCGTCGCGTCCGCGTCGCTCCACGACGCGCGATCGACGACGCGACGCGGCGCTTCCTTTGAGCCGTATGTAGTAGTATTAAAACCTCACCTCACACGAACGCGCGACCCGACCCGATCGCCTCGCCCCATCAACCGATCAACCGATCAACCGCGTCCCGAGCCTCTCGAACTCCCCTGCCAGCGCCTCCGCGGCGCCCTGCTCCGAGCTCGGCACCTGCAACAGCCGCCGCGCCTCCCCGGCGTACCCCGCGCACACGTCCCCGAGCGCCGCGCGCACGTGCGACGCGTTCGCGCCGTACGCGTCGAACCCGCCGCCGCCAGTCTGCGTCTGCGTCTGCGCGGCGACCGCCTCGTCCCACCGCCGCATCACCCGCAACGCCGACCGCAACAATCGCAGCCGCAGCGCTGGCGTCTGCAACGCCTGCTCCTGCGCCAAGCGCCGGTCGTGATGCGCGCGCTGCACCGGCGTCGCGAGGAGCCGGTCGTACGCCGCGTGCACGGACTCGAGCGAGTCGCGCGTCGCGGAGAGGAGCGCGTCCGGGACGATACCGAGCTCGGCGGCGTCGTCGCACGGGCGCGTCGTCGCGAAGAGCCCGGCGGCCATGAGCTCCAGCTTGAGCGCCACGTGCGCGAGCGGGAAGGCTTGCTCGCTCGGATGCAGCTTCGGTCCGAGCTCGCGGACGCGCGCGCACGCCTCCGCGAGCGCGGCTCTCGGGTCGGGGTCGCCGGCGACGCCTTCGCCTTCGCCGCCGCCCGCGTCCGAGGCAGCCTGGGAGAGGAGGTTCTCCCAGAGCTCGCGCGCGACGGCGCCGTCGTCGTCGTCGTAGCGAGAAAAGTGTAACATCTCGAGGCACATCCCCCACAGCGCGCGCGGGCGTGCGTACTCGTTGTACATGTCGCTCAGAGGGCGCAGCTCGCGCTCGAGCTCGGTCGCAAAGCGCTCGTACTCGCGCGCGTCCGCGCCGCCGACGCGCGCGCGCTCGAGAAACGTCGCGCGCAGCCGCCGTTGAAACCGCGCCACGGTGATCTTCCCCTCCAGCGTCTCGATGAACGCGACGTCCGAGCTCGCCACGGCCCCGGCGCCGTTCAAGCTCGCGTCCCCGCCCGGCCCTCTCGACTTGGCGTGCGTCAACGCGAGATCCAGCAGCGTCTCGCGCTCGTCCAGGGACACCGCCGCGCCCTGCGCCTTGCGCTCCGCGAGCGCGAAGAAGACTTGCGCGGCGAGGCCGTGGCGTTCCCTCGCCGCGTACAGCCGCGCGAGCAGCTCGAGGTGCCGCGCTTGGTCCTGCGACAGCGCGCCGCCCTGCTGCGCGACCGCGAAGGCGCCGCGCTCGGCGAGGTACGCCTCGAGCGGGCCCGCGGGGAGAGACAGCAGCTCCGCGTCTCGCTGGAGGGATTCGAGCTCGGCGTAGACGCGGCGGATGAATCCAAAGCCGCCGCCGGGGACGCCGCCGCCGTCGAGGCACGCGCCCGCCACCTCCGCGGGCGTCGCCGCGGCGACCGCGACGAGCGCCGCGGAGGGCGGGCGCGGGCGGTACGGCGCCGCGGGCGCGCCCGCGGCTTCCGCTTGCGCCGCGCGCTCGGCCGCCGCCGCGGCGTTCGCGCCGGCGGCTTTCGCCGCCGCGGTCGCCGCCGCCGCCGCCGCGGGCGACGACGCTTGCGCCGCGCGTTCGAGCACCGTCGCGAGCCCGCGCGCGCGCTCCTCCGCGGGGAGACTCGCGCAGACGCCGCCGAGGGAGAAGGGCGGCGCGCCGGGGTCCGCCGCGCCGGTCGCGAGCGCGCGGATCGCGACGCAGACGAGCTCCCAGCACTCGGACGGCTCGAGCGCGTTCGTCGCGCCGCCGCCGCCGCCGTCGCGCCCGATCATCGCGCCCAAACCGCCGCTCGCGACGCCGCCGTAGCCCAGGATGTTCGCGTCGTCCCCGGCCGCGGCGACGTTCGCGGCGGCCGCCGCCGCCGCGAGGGGGAGCGCGCAGAGGCCGTGGAAGCAGCGGAGATCCGCGAGCTCCGCGCACGTCGCGGCGACGTCGCCCGCGCGAGGGACGGAGAGCAGGGCGCCGAGGGATTCGGCGACGAATTCGTTGCACTGCTCGGGGTCGCGTCGATCGCGCGCGTCGCGAGCCGCCTGATGAAGAAGGAGGGAGGAGACGAAGAAGAAGAAGGAGATCGGCGGCTTCGCGTCAGTCGGTGGTGATCGATCGAGGCGGGCGAGGTCGGGTCGGGCTTCCTTTTTCGGCTTTCGGTTTTCGGTTTTCGGTTTTCGGTTATTCGATATCGGCGTCGACGGATCCATCCGCGCGCGAGTCACCGCTCAGTGGAAGGGCACCATAGTGTTTCACATCAACCTCGTGCGTCAGGGGATTGACAGATTGTATGTATGGGATCATCAACGCGCTGCTCGCGCGCGCGGTGGACCCCGCGCGCCTCGATCGAACGAACCGAACGAAACAGAAGAGCATTCCGGGAAAAAAAAAAAAAAAAAACGACGGACGCGACGCGCCTGCAGCAGCCCCCCCGCGCGGTAAAAAATCCGCCCGTCCCCCCCGAAGAACAGCGGCGCGCCCCTCTGCAGCCGCGCCGCGGTCCCGTCACCGGACCCGCG
>Ga0181560_10006174_pt1 | contig 10531 bp, 13 predicted proteins | sample 011ome_20_FD_133751 | JGI IMG/M metagenome (GOLD analysis project Ga0181560, IMG submission 133751) | Coastal salt marsh microbial communities from the Groves Creek Marsh, Skidaway Island, Georgia - 011509CT metaG (megahit assembly) | ecosystem: Environmental > Aquatic > Marine > Intertidal...
CGGAAGGGGGCAACACCGGGGCGCCTCTCCCCCCCCCCGGCCCCCCCCCCCCCCCCCGCGACGCATCAGCTGATCACCGCGTCCGGCGACCTCCTCGAGCCGCCGCTCCACGCGTACCTCTCCTCGCTCCCGAACGGCGAGGACTACCTCCGATGGAACGACGCGTACCAGGTGGTCGCCATCATGGGCCCGCAGAGCAGCGGCAAGAGCACGCTGCTGAACCACGTCTTCGGCGTGCGATTCGACGAGATGAACGCGGACTTGGGGAGGTCGCAGACGACGAAGGGCGTGTGGCTGTCGCGCGCGGCGAGCGGCGGCGACGACGCGGCGGTCCCGACGCTCGTCATGGACCTCGAGGGGACCGACGGACGAGAGCGCGGCGAGGACGACACCGCGTTCGAGAAGCAGACCGCGCTGTTCGCGATGGCCGCCGCGGACGTGCTCCTGGTGAACATGTGGTGCAACGACATCGGGAGAGAAGTCGCGAGCGGGAAGCCGCTCCTGAAGACGATCTTCCAGGTCAACCTCAAGGTGTTCAACCCGAAGAAAACCACGCTACTTTTCGTCATCCGCGACAAATCCAGGACGCCGCTGGAGATGCTCGAGGCTAACCTGCGGGAAGACTTGGGTGCGTTCGTATTCACACTGGTCCCCATACGACCACGTCGGCGTTGTGAACTTCATTCCTTAAGGACTTTCTCTCCCGGCGGGCGCATCATTCCGCCCACCCATCGCTTTCAATCCGCGACGCCTTTCAACTCCGCTTCTGACGCCTTTCAACTCCGCCCCGAAATATCGCTTCGAATAATGGAACCACCCTCATCGACCCTCATCAGATCGCATCTGGACCGCGATGAAGAAGCCGGAAAAGCACGCCGACGCCGCCTTCGACGCCTTCTTCACGCTCAAGTTCGTCGCGCTGTCGCACTACGAGCACGCTCACGAGGCGTTCGCGGAGGACGCCGAGGTGCGTTCTATACACTGGTTCCCATACGACCGCGTTCGCGTGGTGAACGCCGATCCTTAAGGACTTTTGCCGGCGCATCTCTCCGCCCACCCCTCGGTTTCAATCCCCGACATCGACGCCTTTCAACTCCTACTGACGCCTTTGAACTCCACCCCGACATTCGCTCGTATGGAACGACCCTGAGGCGCTCCGCGAGCGCTTCTCGCTGCCGCCGTCGGACCCGCGATCGCTGCGGCCGAGCGGCGACGACGGCAGAGCGGCGGTGCCCGCGGCGGGCTTGGTCGTGTCGTGGAGAGAGGCGTGGCGCGCGGTGAAAGAGAACCGCGATCTCGACCTCCCCGCGCACAACGTCATGGTCGCGACGGTGCGATGCGAGGAGATCGCGCGCGAGCGGCTGGCGTGCGTGGCGTCCGACCGCGAGATCGCGCACCTGAGCGCTGCCGTCGCGTCCGGGCCGGGGTGCGTTCATATTTACACTGGTCCCCATACGACCGCGTTGGCGTGATGAACGCCAATCCCTAAGGGCGTTTCTCTCCGACCACCCCCCGATTTCAATCCCCGACCCTATGACGCCTTTCAACTCCGCTTCTGACGCCTTTGAACTCCACCCAGACCGAGAGGCATCGCCGAGACGTTGACCGGGTGGACGCGTTCGGCGCTCGAAAAGTACGACGAGGACGCGGGGTACTTCGACGCGACGGTTCGCAACGCGAAACGTCGCGAGCTGGCCTCGCGGCTCGTCCTCGCGCTGCGGAAGATCGTCGCGAAGCACCTGACGCACGTCAAGGAGGCGGTCGCGAGGAACGCGAAAGACGCGATTCGCGCGAGGACTCGAGCGGAGGACTCGAGAACGACTTCGGGGTTCGCCGTTCTCGCCGCCGCGGCGTCGGCGGACGCGCGCGCGAAGTGGCGCGACGCGATCGCGGACGCGGTCCCGAACGACGACGACGACGGCGACGACGAAGGCGGCGGCGCGAAGACGGCTTCGGGTGCTGACGTGGATGCCAACGTGGACGAATCAGACGCGGATGCCGCCGCCGCCGCGACGTGGTCCCGCGTCGCTGCCGTCGCCACCGCCGAGCTCGAGCGCGAGCTCGCGGCGATCGTCTCCGCGGAGCGTAAAACCCGCGTCGACGAGGACGTGCGCGCGATCGAGCGCGTCATGGAGCGCCACGTGGCTGCTGACGTGTCGAGCCTCCTCGACGACGCCCCCGCGGACGCGTGGGCGAAGCTCGAAAAGATTTTACTCGCGGCGGCGAAAAAATACGTCGGCGTCGTCTCGAGGTGCGTTCTATACACTGGTCCGCATACGACCGCGTTCGCGTGGTGAACGCCGATCATTAAGGACTTTGCCCGGCGCATCTCTCCGCCCACCCCCCGCTTTCAAGCCCCGCCCTCGGCGCCTTTCAACTTCAACTGACGCCTTTCAACTCCACCCCGACGTGTATAGATCGCTCGCCGGTTTCGAACTCGACGCGACCGAGCTCGCCGCGCTGACGACCGCGATGGCGAAGCGCGTGCACGAGACCGTGGACGCGCGCGTGAGAGACGCCGCGAGCCCGACGTGCGTCGTGGAGTCGATGAAGACGGCGTTCTCGCGCGTCTTTTCGAAGGACACGAAGGCGCGCGCGAGCTACGCCCTAAACGCATTTCTTTCATCACCCGTTCATCATCGCTCGGTTTCGTTCGATCAACACTTCTTCATCGCGTGCGTCTCCTTTCTTTCAACTGACCGATGATCGAACATTCATTTTTTGCACGGAACGATCCGCGTCATCAATCAGGGTTTGCCCAAGACGTGGCGCGCGAACGACGACGTCGCGGCGGCGAACGCGCGCGCGCGACGCGAGGCGGTCAGGGTGCTCGGGCTCCTCGCCGTGTGCCGGCTGCCAGCCTGGCGTGGGGACGTGGCGGCCGGCCACGTGGCGGCGGTGTCGGACATGTCGGACATGTCGGACATCGGCGCGAGCCCGACGCGGCGCGGGGGCGACCCGGCGGCGTGGTTCGCGCCGCGAGCGGAGGCGCTGGACGCCGCGTCGCAAGACGTCGTCGACGCGGCGCTCAGCGGGTTCGCGGCGACGGCGGGTTCCGACGTCGTGGACGAATCAGGAGGCGAGAAAGCGAATCTCGTGACGAATGACGTGGCGGCATCTGATTCGCGCGCGGGCGCTACTGACGACGACGACGACGACGGCTTCCCCGGCGAGTGGCCGGGCGCGAAGGACGAAGATGTGATGCTCTCCCCGGCGCAGTGTAAGCGCGCGTGGAAAAAATTCGAGAGCGAGATCGCGTACGCGGTGTCCCAAGCCCTCAACGCGGTCGAGGCCGCCGCGCGCGGTGGGTCGCCGTCGGCGCCGGCGTGGATGATCGCGCTGTTGATCGTCTGCGGCTTCGACGAGATGATGTGGCTTTTGCGGCATCCGTTTTCGGCGACGCTGTTGCTCGCGGTTTTTTTGTTCGGACGCGCGCTGTACAACAACCTGGACGTGGAGGTGCGTTCTAGTATCACACTGGTCCCCATACGACCGCGTTCGCGAGGTGAACGCCGTTCCTTAAGGACTTTACTTCCCGGCGGGCGTTTCTCTCCGCCCAGGGTCCCTCGCTTTCAATCCCGACACACCTCGATGCCTTTCAACTCCGCTTCTGACGCCTTTGAACTCCGCCCCGACGATGCTTTGAACGATGGAACGATAGGCCTCGATGAAGATGGGCGTGATCCCGGGGCTCGTGTTTCTCAGCACGAAGATCATCCCCACCGCGATCGTCGTGTTGAAGCGGTTGATGGACGAAGGGAACAACGCACCGATCGCCGTCGCGGACGCCGCGGGCAAGGCGAAGGTGGAGACCGATCCGGGGGGGGGCGGATCCCCGGGGGAGCGACCCGAGGTGCGTTCTATACACTGGTTCCCATACGACCGCGTTGGCGAGGTGGACGCCGATCCTTAAGGACTTTTCCTGGCGCATCTCTCGGCCCTACCCCCGCTTTCAATCCCCACCCTCGGCGCCTTTCAACTCCAACTGACGCCTTTCAACTCCACCCCGACATTCGCTCAGAGCCGCGTCGGACGCGTGCACGTCTCCGGCGACGGCGCGCGTCGCAGGGTCGCCGTCGCGGAGGAGTCCCAATACGCTCAGCTCGTGAGCTAAAGCATCGGAGGAGGGATGCGAGGAGAAGAGAGCGAGAGCGAGAGCAGAGCGCGCGGCGGCGAGGCGAGGCGAGGAACGATCGATCGAACGACGGAACATTGCAATTGCATCTTTTTTCCTTCGAGGCTTCGCTTCACTTAGCCGCCATCCTTCGTTCGCCTACGCGTCATCCTCCGGCCCGCCCACGACGACGCTCTTCAGCCACGCGAACGAATCGTCGCCGATCATCCAGAACAGCCCGAACCCCGCGGCGGCGCCCCACCCCGCGAGCGTCGTCACCGTCGACACCGGCGGGATCATCTTCACCGGAATCTGCTTGTACATGGCCTTGGGAACGAACATCTCCGCGATCTCGCGCATGACGACTGGACTGGACGCGCGCTGCGAGCGCGTGCGTGCCTCGAGCGGTGGTGCCTTTCGTTCGTTTCTGCGAGCGCGGCGCGCGCGATGAGAGGCGAGACGGGCGAGCGGGGGCGCGATCGATCGGTCGGTCAGCGAGGCGCGTTCGTCGAAGGTGGTGATTTATTTTTTAGGGTATCTTATTTTTCGAGCGGCGCGGCGAGCGGAGCGAACGATCGCGCGGGGGAGGGGAGAGATCGCGGCGACGCGACGCGACGCGCGAGCGCGCGCGGCGAGCGCGCGCGGGGATGGTGGGGGGGAGAGGACGCACCCGTGACGCGTGCGCGGCGACGGCGGGTGTGCGGCGACGGAGGGAGGGAGGAGCGCCGTGCCTCTTCGAGCCCGCCCGCGATTTTTCCTGTCGCTGCGCGCTTCGCGCCAGCGCCATCGACGACAGGAGCGCGTCCGAGTCCGGTCCGAGTCATGCAATTTTTATCGCTCCCTCGCTCGCCCTCCCTCCCCGGGTGGGTTCACACGTCGCCGCGCGGAGGGGCCCCACTCGCGGGAGGCGCCCGAAGCGAGCGCGGGGAGGGAGGACGCGCGGAGGCCGCGGCGCGAGCGACGCGCGCGCGCGAGAAGTCGGGTGCGAACCCGCCCGGGCGGAATCGAGCGAGCGAGCGAGCGCGCATTATCACTATTTTCCCTTCCCGCGCGCCCGCGCGAGTTCAGCGAGCGCGCGTCGAGCTCGGTGAGACGCGCGTCGTTCGTCGATCCTCGCCGCGGTCGCGCCGCCGACGCGCGGAACAGCACCGCGCGCGTCTCACCGAGCTCGACGCGCGAGCGCGCGGCCGTCGCGCGCGGTCTCGCGCCGTCTCGCGCCGCGCGAGCGCGCGCGCGCGCTCCGCGCGTCGTCGCCGAGGGAATAAACGAATTACCTGTATTCACGCGCTCCCCCCCATCCACCCCCCCCCGTCCGTCCGTCGCGAAAGCTGTCATGGCGTATCGCCCCGGCGACCAGGTCTGGGCGAAAGTCGAGGGCTACCGATGGTGGCCCGCGACGGTCCTCGACCCGAAAGAGCACGCGGAGTGGAAGGGCGGCGGAACCAAGGGCGGCTCGATGAGCGGCGCGGGCGGTGATTTGAGAGACGAACGCGACGAAAAACGCGTGCTCGTCCGATTCCATCACACGAACGATTTCGGCTCTCTGCGCGACTGCAAGATACTCGACTTCGAGACGCACAAGAGGGAGAAGTCGCGCGGGGGGAAGAAAGCGAGCGGGTTCGCGCAGGCGGTCGCCGCCGCGGAGGCGGCGTCGACGCGCGCCGGCGGGGGGAGCGCATTAAACGGCGCCGGCGTCGAAAGCGGCGGGGAGCGACCCGCGGCGGCGCCCACCGCGGCGAAGCGTCGGACGCCCACGAAACCACCACCCTCCAAGCCGCCGCAGCCGTCGCACGCGCACACGTCGTCGGGTAAGACGGCGGCGGAAGATGAAACGTCGATCGTCGCTGCTACGCCGGATGAACGATTCAAGGGCGTGTTCCGACTCCCGGGCGGCGCGGCGGCGGCGCGTTGGGAAGCCCGCGTCGACGTCTCGGGCGCGACGGTTGACGTTTCACATTCTGCCTCTACCGCGACCGCGACCGCGATCGGCGTGTTCCCCACGCCCGAGGAAGCCGCGCAGGCGCACGACGTCGCGCTCGTCGCCGCGCTCGGGGCGTCGAAGTGCGTCGGACGCGTCAACTTTTCGCTCGAGATGTACGGCGGCGGCGGCGGCGACGGCGGCGGCGGCGGCGGCGGCGGCGGCGGCGGCGGCGTGTCGTCGGCGCGCGGCGCGGGTCCCGGTCGCCGAGCCGCCGCGGCGAGAGGCGAGGCGAGCCGGAGGGAGGTTGGGAAGAACGGGTTCGCGGTGATCGAAGGCGCGCTCGGCGCGGGCGTCGGCGGCGGCGGCTTGAAACGCGAGGAAGACGATTCTGACGACGACGACGACGATTCTGACGACGACGACGACGCGGTCGCGCGCTCGAGCTCGAGCGACGACGAAGAGAGCGAAGAAGAAGAGGGGGAGAACGACGAAGCGCAAACGCGCGAGGACGCGCTCGCGGCGTTCGCCGCGCGCAGGCTCGGCGGTTTCGGCGCCAAGTCGCGCGCGTTCTGGTGCGTTCGTATTTACACTGGTCCCCATACGACCGCGTCGGCGTGGTGAACGCCGATCCTTAAGGACTTTCTCTCCCGGCGCATCTCTCCGCCCAGGGTCCCTCGCGTTCAATCCCGATACACCGCTTCTGACGCCTTTCAACTCCGCTTCTGACGCCTTTCAACTCCATCCCGACGTTCAGCCCGGACGCCGTCGGCGGAAGCGACGAGCTCCGCGGCGTGGACTTCTCGCACGCGATGGAGGCGTACTTGGGGGTGAACGACCCCGCGAAGGCGCACGTCGTCGCGGGGCTCGGGCTCCACCTCACGGATGTGGAGGTTTTGAGAGGGAAGGACGCGCGGGAGGCGGCGGCGGCGTTTGAGGCGGCGGCCAGGCGCGGCGGCGGATCAGGCGGCGACTCGAGGGCCCCGCGGCGGGACGCGTTCGCGGCCGCGAAGGAGGGCATCGAAGGCGGCGGCCGAGGCGGGGGCGCGTCTGCTGCGTCCGCGAGCGCGAGCGCGAGACGACACACTGTCGTAGGACAGCACGCCGCGGCCGCGGCGGCGCACGCGTCCAAAGCCCGCGCCGCCGCGGCTGAGGCGGCTGCGCTCGTCGACGCGGTCGCCGCGTCCGGTACCGTCGGAAAAACTGTCGGATGTCCGAACACGAAGGCGTGCCACCAGTGTCAGCATCAGCACGTCCCGAGGTCGTGCCGAGCGCGGAGAGCGGGTCCCGGGAGCCACGCGGCGGGTAAGGGCGGCGGATCAGGCGGCGCAGCGCAGTGCGGTTTGTCGTACTGCGACGGGTGCGTCCGAAAATTTTATCGCGACGGCGACGGCGGGCTCACGCGCGACGACGTCGAGCGCATTTGCCCCAAGTGCCGCGGCGTGTGCAACTGCCGAGCGTGTCTGCGCCGGGACCCCGGCCCGCCGCCGACGGTGTCGGACAAACTGTCGGAAAGTACGACACGTCAGCTTTACGAACACTTTCTCCGACGCGCCGCCGCGCCGATGCTCGCGTCGGACGCCGCGGAGCGAAAGGAGATCGACGCGGAGATCGAGTGCGGCGTAAATAACGGCGCCGTCGCCCCCGGGTACTACGGATACTCGGACGCGTCGCACGCGAGCGGGTGGCGCCTGTTCTGCGACGCGTGCGGGAGCGCGGTCGCGAACCTGCACCGGAGCTGCTGGGCGTGCGAGGTGGACGTGTGCGGCGACTGCTGCGCGGATTTAAGACGCGGAAACACCGTGGGAAAACCCGCGGCGACGCTCGCGAGCGCGCTCATCATGGGGGGCAGCGGTGGTGTCGGCGGCGGCGGCGGCGGGAAGAGGAAAGCGCATCAGCCGCCGCCGCCGCCGCCGCAGCCGACGTCGTCCGGCGGCGGCGGGGATCGAACAGGCGGCGAAGGGTGGTTCAACGCGTCGCACACGGAGGCGGAGCTCAGCGCGATGCCGCTGAAGAAGCGTCTGAAGCTGCGGGCGATGAAGGCGGCGAAGGAGGTGCGTTCTATACACTGGTCCCCATACGACCCCGTTCGCGTGGTGAACGCCGATCCTTAAGGACTTTTTCCGTCGTCACTCTTCACCCGCGCTTCCCTTTCAACGTTTGACCGGTAAGACGTTCGACTGACCGATCGCTTCACCCACACAGTACGAAACCCTCGCGGACGCGGCGACGAAGGCGGAGGAGGAGGAAGGGGCCGTGTCGAGGAAGATGTCGTCGGGGACGGAGGACGTCGAGTCTCGCGGTTTCGAGTCGACGGCGGTTTCGGTTTCGGTTTCGACGGCGGTTCAACCGGTTTCAACCGCCGCGGCTTCCGGGGTCAAGCCAGAACCCCCGGTTTCAACCGCGGGCGCGCCCCTGAAACCGCTCCCGCTCGTCGTCCACGCCACCGCGGACGAGACGGACCCGAGCGCGGAGCCGATTTTGTGCCTGAAGTGCACGCGGCCGCTGGAGCTGCGCGCGTGCATCGAACGCGCGTGGCTCCGCGGGATTTACGACTCGCCGCACGTGGCGAAACACGCGAAGCGCGACGCGTCGGCGGCGGTCGCGGTGGAATCTTTTGATTCGAAATCATCTGATTCGGATGATTCGGATTCGTGTCCGTGTCCGTGGTGCGCGAAACTGAGCGACGAGGACGCGCCGGTGATGTCGACGCGCACGTCGGGCGAGGGCGGCGGCGCGGTGGACGCGCGCGTGTGGCGTCCGCGAGCGGCGGATCTCGCGCGCGCGCTATCGTCGTCGTCAGACGACGCGCGCGGGGTCGGGGCGCACGAATCACGCGATGACACGTCAGCATCATGTTTGACGACGGATTCGGACAATCTCCGACACTTCCAGTGGCACTGGTCCAGAGGCCACCCGGTGATCGTGACGGAGGTGGATCTCGGCGGGATGTCCTGGTCCCCCGCCGTCATGGAGCGCGCGTACGCCAACCACGGCCAGGCGCGTTCTATACACTGGTCCCCATACGACCGCGTTGGCGTGGTGAATGCCGATCCTTAAGGACTTTTCCCGGCGTCTCTCTCCGCCCACACCTCGGTTTTAATCCCCGCCCTCGACGCCTTTCAACTTCGACTGACGCCTTTGAACTCCACCCCGACATTCGCTTGTATAGAACGGCCCTCAGACTACTTCACGCGACGCGTACGGCGGCCAGGGCGCGGGTGCGAACAACAGTAACGCGTCAGGATACGGCGGCGTTGCCGTCACCGCGGGCGGGCGTTCCACCGTCTCCGACCGCATGGTCCCCGTCATGAACTGCGCGCCGAGCGGGAACGTCTCTAAAGAACGCGAGGAGGCGATGACGACGCACGATTTCTTCAAAGGCTTCGTCGACGCCGCCGCGTTCGACGGCGCGCTGTATCGACTGAAGGACGTCGACGCGTCCGCCGCCTCTCAAATGAGCTCAAATGACGCCTCGGCACGCGTGGACCGACTCCCGCGGCATCACCGAAGGTTAATTTCGCGCGGTTTGCCGTTTCAAGAGTACACCAACCCCGAGGATGGTCCGATGAACGCGACGACGCATCTGCCGCGAAGAACCGTCGGCGGCGCCGCGCTCAAAGTCTCCGTCGACGCGGCGTCCCGCCCGAGGCACCACGTCGCCTACGGCCGCGTGGAAGAAAACGGCCTGGGCGACTGCGTTACCAGGCTCACGGCCGGGTCAGGCGCGGACGTCGTCGACGTCATGACGTACGCGTGCGACGCGACGACGAAGAGCCGCGTCGGTCAGGGCGCGGAGTGGCACGTGTTTCGCAGACGAGACGCGGCGGCGGTGGAGTCGTTTCTTAAAAGGCGGCGGAAGCATCTGACGCATCGCCCGAAGGACGGCGCGAAGGTGCACCACCCGCTGCACGACGGCGTGTTCTTCCTCACCGCGAACGATCTGGAGCTTCTGCGCGCGGAGAGCAAGGGCGCGATCGCGCCGTGGACGTTCACGCAGCGCGAGCGCGACGCCGCGTTGATTCCCGCGGGGTGCCCGCGGCAGATTCGGAATTTGTCGTCGACGCTGAGGGTCGCGATCGAATTCGCGTCGCCGGAGAGCGCCACCGCGGCGCTGCGGGCGAGCGACGAGCGGCGCGCGCTGCCGGAGAATCACGTCGCGCGGAGGAGCGAAGAGAAGACGCACCCGAGGGTCGCGCTGCTGCACGCCGCGAACGACGCGGTGCGGTATCTCGACCGGGCGGCGGCGGAGTGATCGATGACCTATGGTCATCATGGAGATCGTAAGTTGTCGTGTGACTGGGATTTATTATTTTGGAATAAAATCAACTCGGTTCCTCGCGACGTCGACGTCATCGGACCCTTCTTTCTACCCCCCCTTCCTTCCTTCCTTCCTTCCTTCACGCGTTGAAGATGTACAGCGAGTTCGACGCCGCGCACGCGAGGACGTCCTCCCGCGGGTGCCACGCCATGTGCAGCGTCTTGGTCGGGAAGTCTGC
>Ga0181560_10006178_pt1 | contig 10524 bp, 10 predicted proteins | sample 011ome_20_FD_133751 | JGI IMG/M metagenome (GOLD analysis project Ga0181560, IMG submission 133751) | Coastal salt marsh microbial communities from the Groves Creek Marsh, Skidaway Island, Georgia - 011509CT metaG (megahit assembly) | ecosystem: Environmental > Aquatic > Marine > Intertidal...
CCGCTCCAACATTGCCGCCGCCCACAGCTTTACGCTGTCAAAATCGGGCCCACCAATCACCACCCGCACCGGGGTGGAATTGCCCCGCAGCCCCAGCCCCGCCGGGGTAATCGGGAAGCCGCGTGCAATGGTGACCTGCCCGATTTGGCGGGCAATCCGGCCTGCGGTTTGCTCGGCTGTGATGTCGCGCTCTTCCCAGGGCACAAGACGAAACACCACAAAAGACCGCCACGGCCGATTGCCCCAGCCGGTGAAGGTAAAGGTCGTCTCGATGATGCCCTCTTCCTGCAGCGGCGCCAAAATCGCCTCGATCTGTTGGGCCGCCATATCGGTATGGCCCACGGTGCTGCCCTGCGGTGCGGTCAGCGGAATAAAGCCCACGCCGCGGTCTTCGCGCGGGGCCAATTCGCGCGCCAAGCCATTATACAGCAGCCCCGCCCCGCCCGTCAGCGTGCCCGCCACCACCAGCACCACCAAAGGCATGGCCACAGCACGCCGCAACAGCGCCTCGTACCAGCGCTGCGGCAGGCTTAGGGTTTCGGCGCCGATACCATGGCAACCGGGCGTTTTTTCAAAATCTTCGAGGCCAAGGCCGGGCAAGCCGTCAGCGCCACAAACGTGGAAATCGCCACAGTACCGGCCATAACCCACCCAAATTCCACGAACAAACGCCCCACCTGCCCCGGCATGAATGACAAAGGCACAAACACCGCCATCAGCGTCAACGATGTGGCGATAACCGCAAAAGTCACCTGCCGCGCCCCACGATAGCTGGCTGCCACCGGCGCCTCGCCCATTTCAATGCGCCGCTGGATATTTTCCAGCACCACAATGGCATCGTCGACCACCAAACCAATGGCCAAAAGAAGCGCCAGCAGCGTCAGCGTATTCAACGAAAAGCCCCATAGGCTGATCAAGATAAAGCACCCAATCAGCGAAATCGGGATCGCCACCAACGGCACCAACGTGGCCCGCCAAGAGCGTAGGAAAAACAAAATCACCGCCACCACCAGCACCAGTGAAATGCTTAGCGCAATCACCACTTCGCGGATCGAGGCCCCCACAAACAAGGCATCATCCGAACCGATGATGATCTCCATGCCCTCGGGCAAGGTAGGTTCCAGCCGGGCAATTTCTGCGCGCACCGCTTGGCTAATCTCCAGCGTGTTCGATTTGCTTTGGCGTTGCACCGCAATGCCCACCGCATCGGTGCCATTGGTGCGCACGATGGTGGAATCATCGGCCACACCGGGCTCGACCCGTGCAATATCACCCAAGCGCACAGGATAGCCGCCAATGCGCGTCACCACCACATCGCGGAAATCATCCAAGGTTTTCAAACGGCTGTTCAAACGCACCGTCAACTGCCTGTTCTTGGACACGATCTCGCCTGCGGGCAGCTCGATATTGTTGCGCTTCAGGGCCGCTTCCACATCGGCCACGGTCAATTTGCGCGCCGCCAGCGCCCGCTGATCCAACCACACCCGCACCGCAAAGGGGCGCTCGCCATAAATCCGCAGCGAGGCCACGCCATTCACCGTGGCGATACGATCCGCGATAAAGCGGTCGATATAATCGGTAATTTCCGCCGTGCTCATATTGGGCGATGTCACCGCCAAGCGCATCACCGGGTCGGCATCGGCATCGGCCTTTTCAACCCGCGGCTCATCGGCCCCCATCGGCAATTGCGCCCGCACACGGCCCACCGCATCGCGCACATCATTGGCCGCCACGTCCAGATCGCGCCCAACCTCGAATTCAATCGTCACTTGGCTGCGCGCCTGGCGGCTTTCCGAACTGATCGACCGGATCCCAGTAATCGCAGCCACAGCCCCCTCGATCGGCTCGGTGATATCGGTGTCAATCACCTCGGGCGCCGCCCCGCGATACGTGGTGGTTACTGTCACCACTGCATTATCGACATCTGGCAATTCGCGCACAGGGATGGCCTGCAGCAGTGCCAGACCAAAAACCAAAATCAGCAAATTAGCGACAGCGGCCAGAACCGGGCGTTTAACCGCAATATCTGACAGCGTCATGAGCCGCTACCCCCGGCCTGCGCCCCAGGCAAAATCGTAATCGCAGCCCCGTCACGCAAACGCCCCAGCCCGCGCACCACCACGTCCTGCCCCTCGCTCAGCCCTGCGGTGATCATCACCTGCCCGTCGGCACGCTTGCCCGTCACCACAGGCACCTGCACCGCCCGCCCGTCGCGGGTGGTGTAAACATAGGTCTGTGCCGCTTGGAAAACGATCGCCTCTTCGGGAACCGTCAGCGCCACCTGCGACGACAGTTCCAGCTCCAGCGCCATAAACATCCCCGCCGGCAACACCCCCTCTGGGTTGGGCAAAACCGCCCTGACACGAAACGCGCGGCTGACCGGGTCGATACGGCTATCGACCGCCTCGATTTGGCCGATAAAACTGCGCTCTGGAAACGCCGCGCTATAGCCCGTCACGCTCTGGCCGGGGCGCGCTTGGGCAAATAGATGCTCTGGCAGGGAAAACTCCAGCAAAACACTGCTCAAATCATCCAAGCGCACCAACATATCACCGGGCGTCACCCGCGCGCCCACATCCACATAGGACAGGCCCACAACCCCGTCAAAAGGCGCGCGCACCTCGCGGTTGGCCAGTTTCTCGCGGGCCCGCTCTAGATGCGCCTCAGCCTCGGCCAAACGCGCGGTGGCCTCTTCAAAACTGGCCTGCGATACCGCCCGTGTTTCGCGCAGCTGGCGCATCCGCGCCATGGCGTTTTCACGCTCGCTCAGCCGCGCCTCGGCCTCGGCCAAATCGGCGCGCTCCAGCGCGTCATCCAACCGCACCAATACTTGCCCCGCCTGCACCTTGGCACTGGCGCTGATGCCCACCGCCGTCACGCGGCCCGCCTCTTGGGGCACAATCTCAACCGATTGCAGCGCCAGCGTCGTGCCCACCGCCTCGACCGTGTCGCGCACCTCCCGCATCACCGCCGGTGCCACCTCTACGCTCAACGCGCGCCCCCCACGCTTGGCTTGCTGGGCCGCTTCGGTCGGCGGAAAATACGCATCCCGCCCCCAATATGCCCCATAGCCAATCACAGCCAAAACACCAATAAGCAGCAGTTGCTTCCAAACCGACATTTTGCCCTCTTGTGCAGCGGTTAACCGAGCTACGGTAGCCGGGTTATAGGCGAAGGCAAGCGCCAACTCGCCGCCAACCCGCCAGCACAACAAAATTCACCGCCCACAGCGGCCCGCAGCCCGACGTCTCACCGCGATTTCATCTTGCCAAAAATACTCATTGCGCGGGTGGCGCCAAATGAAAGGCATGTTGGGCACGGCCTGCATGTTTGGCCGCATAAAGCGCTGCATCCGCTTCTGCCAGCAGCACCGGTGCCGGGCGCGCGTCGCCGCCCGCAATGGTAATGCCAATGCTGGCCGAAATTTTGCACGCAACATCGCCCCAATAAAAGGGCTGGGCCAAACGGCGCTGAATCCGCTCGGCAATCTGGCTCAGGCGCGCGCGCTCTGCGATGCCGGCGAAAAGTAGCACAAATTCATCGCCCCCCACCCGCGCGGCCAGATCGTCTTGGCGGGTTTCTTGCCCCAAAACCTGCGCCACATGCGCCAAAAGAGCGTCCCCCGCCGCGTGGCCCAACCCATCATTGACGGGTTTGAAATGATCCAAATCCACCTGCATCACGGCAAAGGGCGCGCGCGCCTGCACCAGCCGCTCCAGCACCCGCTCCATCGCGCGACGGTTGGCAAGCCCGGTCAAACTGTCGGTGATGGCCGCCTCTTCCGCCGCCAGCCGTGCCCCCTGCAGGCGTAAGTTCAGCCGCCGGCTGGCGGCCATGGCGGCCGATTTTGCCTCGACCAGATACAAAAGCTCGATCGCGATATCGGTGCGGGCAAAATCTGCCGCGCTGAGGGTGTAGTCGCGCACCGCGTCCAAGATCGACAGGCCAAAGCCCAAATTCACAACAACCCCCGGCCCAAAGGCCACCGCCACGCCGCGCAACCGGGTGCGCCGCGGTTGGCGCAGCTCCAGCTGCAGCCCGTCCCCTTGGGCCGCGCGCAGCCCCGCCAAACCCTGGCTGCCCCGGGGGCGTATCAGGTGAAAGGCCGCGTCAAACTGCTGGCCCACCAGGCGGGTGGGGGCAAATAATTTTTCCACGCTCGCACCGCAATGGGTAATCTGGCCCTGCGCGCCCACGGCCACATGCATGGGGCAAAACACCGAAAGCAGCGCAAAGATATCATCGCTCATCCGCCGCCCCCAGCGCCGCCCGCCGCCAAGGCAAACCCACGCCCAGCGGCGAAACTGCTATCAAGTAAGGTGATGGCAATATCGGCCCCGTCGCCATGGCGCCCAACCGGGGCAATCAAAACCAGCGCCCCGTAATCATCGGCCATGGCGCGCAACACCCCCATCATGACCGGTGCAAAACCCGCAATCGGGCTGCGCACGTTTAACCTGAATTCCCCATGGCCCAGATCCACCAACTCTAGCTGTGGCATATCCAGATCTTCGACCGCCAGCTGCGCACGCCCCGGCAATTCGTCGAGCGAGTGCAAAAACTCCAAGAAATTCACCCCGCCAAACCGCAGCAATCGCCGCAACACTTCGGTGTTGGGGTGCGACACCAGATAGGTGCCCAAATCCTCTAGCAGCGCATCGGGCGTTTGGTTCAGCGCCGTGCAGGCCGCCCCTAAAACCGCCTCGGTCAAGGTCAGGTCATAGCGCAACATCGCCTCGATCCCGGCATCGGGCAGACGCGCGGCATGGGCCACCGCCTGCCACATCTGCGGGCCATAACTGTCCGTCACAAAATTCTGTATGGCCAAATTGATCAGCCCATGCATGCGGTTATGGCCCCCTTTGGCCCGTGCAGGTTCTTGGCCCATGGGTCTACGCGCGCCGCCTTAACAAGGCTTGAACATTGCCCAAAAATACCGCGAAAAAAGCGTGCCGCCACGCGCACCACGCCCAAAACCGACTGCCTGCGTCGCGAACCGACAGGATCAGGGCCAATCCCCATGGTTGGTTGGCGCCAGTTTATTTGGCGATGGAGGCACACATGGCAGAGCAGACCACCCGGCGAAAGCGCGGAGGCGGGCGCGCAGGCAATTCGGCGCGGCGGGGCACGGCTGTGATTGAACAGATGTCATGGCGCCTGCCGGTGAACACAGACCGCCCGACCGAACCGCTGACCGAAGAGGGCGTACAAGCCATCCATAACGCGGCGATGGAAATTCTCGAAGATATCGGGATCGAATTTCTAAATGCCGAAGCCTTGGAAATCATGCGCGAGGCGGGCTGCACCATCACCGGGCAAAACGTGCGCATGGGGCGCGATTTCGTGATGGAAATGGTGGCAAAGGCGCCAAGCAGCTTCACCTTGACCCCCCGCAACCCCGAACGCCAGCTGACGATCGGGGGCAACCATATCTTGTTTGGCAATGTCTCTTCGCCGCCCAATTACTGGGATATGGAGCTGGGCCGCAAAATGCCCGGCACCCGGGAAATGTGCCGCAACTTGTTGAAGCTGACGCAGTATTTCAACTGCATCCATTTTGCGGGCGGCTACCCGGTCGAGCCGGTGGATATCCACGCCTCGGTGCGGCATTTGGATGTGTTATACGACAAGCTGACGCTGTCTGACAAAGTCATGCACGCCTATAGCCTTGGCAAAGAGCGTGTCGAAGACGTGATGGAGATGGTGCGCATCGCCGGCGGGCTTAGCCACAAAGAATTCGACGCCGCCCCGCGCATGTATACCAATATCAACTCAACCTCGCCCCTAAAGCATGACGAACCCATGCTGGATGGTTGGATGCGTCTGGCCCGCCGGGGCCAAGCGCTGGTTGTAACCCCCTTCACGCTGGCCGGTGCCATGGCGCCCGTCACCATGGCCGGGGCTGTGGCACAATCTTTGGCCGAGGGGCTGTGCGCCATCGCTTTGGCGCAATGGATCAAACCGGGCGTGCCGTGCGTGATTGGCACGTTTACCTCGAATGTCGACATGAAATCTGGCGCCCCCGCCTTTGGCACGCCCGAATACATGCGCGCCACGCAAATGACCGGCCAATTGGCGCGGTTTTACAACCTGCCCATGCGCTCGTCTGGGGTGTGCGCGGCCAATGTCCCCGATGGCCAAGCCATGTGGGAGACATCCAACAGCCTGTGGGCGGCGCTGCAATCGGGCACCAATATGGTCTATCACGCCGCCGGGTGGCTAGAGGGCGGGTTGATCGCCAGCCCCGAGAAATTTGTGATGGATTGCGAAGTGTTGCAGCAGATGCAGCGCTATCTAGAACCGCAGCTGTGCGATACCAGCCCCGATGCTTTGGCCATCGATACCATTCGCGAAGTGGGGCCAAACGGGCATTTCTTTGGCACCCAGCACACCCAAGACCGCTACACAACCGCGTTTTATCAGCCCTTTGTCTCGGATTGGCGCAATTACGAGGCATGGGAGGCGGCAGGCGCGGTCTGGACCCCCGAGCGCGCGCATCGGATTTACAAAGACATCATCGCCAATTTCGAAGAGCCGGCCATGGATGTGGCCATCCGTGACGAGCTGGCCGATTTCGTGGCCCGCCGCAAGGCCGAAGGTGGCGCCCCTACCGATTTCTAAACACCCCTTGCCGCGCCCCGCGCCGCGCGCCTATTGTGGCCTGGCCGAACCTTCGGCCGGGCCATGTTTGGGGGCGAGATGGGCGAAAAAAGCGCCGAAGACAGGGCAGTTGTGCAGCATATCAATGCGCTGTTAGATGCAGAAATTGCCGATTTCACCCCCCAAACCCGCAGCGACCACGCCAATTTGGCCGCCTTTTGCAAGGCGCGCGTGGCGCCGCGTTTGGTCACGGTCAATTTCAGCGGTGGCCTGACGCAAAAATGCTGGAACATCACCCGCTCGAACGGCACCTACCGGGTGGTTTACCTGCCCAGTGCCGGGTATTTCTCGTTATGCGTCGAGTCTGATTTCGGGCCGCTGGATATTGGCGTGCATGGCGGCGCGATCAATTGCTTTTCGTCGGTATAATGGCAGCTTAGCCCCAGCCCTGCGCCTGCAACCACCCCGGGATATGGCCAATATCGGGCAAAACGGCATCGGCCAAGGGCGCCAGATCTGCCGGGCCAGCCATACCAGTGAGCACCGCGATGGTTTTCATCCCTGCGGCCCGCCCTGCGATCAGATCATGGGTGCTATCGCCCACCATCACCACCTGTGCCGGCGCCAGCGCCATGGCTTCAGCAAAGGCCAACAACGGCTGCGGCGCAGGTTTGGCGCCATAGCCACTGTCAAACCCTGCAATAAAATCGAATAGATGGCGCACTTTGGCGGTATCCAGATGCGCCAGCGCCGCGGCCTCGGCATCGTTGGTCATCACGCCCAGCCGCAAGCCGCGCGCGCGCAGATCGGCCAGAAACGGCGCCAAAGGCACGGCTGGGGCCTGTGGCGCGGTGCTGGCATGATGGATCAGCAGCGCCTCGATTTCGCCCAAGCTGCGCCCCGGCAGGGCGCTGGCCAGCAATTGTGCCACCTCGCGGTTGGTGCCAGCGATCACCGGGCTGTCAGGGTGAAACGCCCCCGTTGCCCGGTCAAACCGGGTGGCGGCGGCCAAGGCCTCGGCGCGGGTTTCACAGCCCTGCGCCAGATCGGCCAAAACCGCCTGCGCCCATGCATTCCACGTGGCGCCAAAATGAAACAGCGTGCCATCTTTATCGAAAAGGATACCCTGAACCACCCTTGCCCCCTGCCTTGGGCCCATGGCCCGTGGATCTATTGCAGCCAACCTGCTGTGCCGGGCTGCATAAGGCAAGCCCCAGCTTGACTTTCTCGCGCCGCTGGGGTGCTGTTTGCCAGATGAGCAATGACACCCCATACCGTCTGCACCACTCGTTGGGCTACCACCTGTCTATCGCCGCCCGGCTGCAAGAACGGCGGCTGGACGAGCAATTGCGCACGCTGGATTTGACCCGCACGACATGGTGCATCTTATTGGCCGTGGGTAACGAAGATTTGTCACAGCCATCCGACATTGCAGAATTTGTGGGGATCGACCGCACCGCCACCAGCCGCGCGCTGCGCCATATGGAGGGCGATGGCCTGTTGGCGCGCGCCTCGGGTGTGCACGACAAACGCACCCGCCGCGTAACCCTTACACAAAAGGGCCGCCACGCCATCGAGGCCGCCACCCCCTTTGCCCGCGAAAACGCCCAGATCTTGGCCGGGCTGCTAAACGCCGGTGAAGAAGACCAGCTCAAGCAGCTTTTGGCAAAACTGCGCGGCCCAGAAGGTGCCGCGCTGAAAACCCTTTAGGCGGGCACAAACCCGATGCGCCCTGCGCGTTGCGCTGCGCTGTGGTCTGCGCTGCGCTGTGGTCTGCAGTGCGCTGTGGCCTGATCTGCGCCTAAGTCCAATGCATTTGGGCGCCCCCGGGCAAACTGGCGCGCACCAAGGCCAGATCGGCATAGGCCAGCCGGATTGTATCGCAAAAGGCCACCACCCATGCGTCGTCCATCAAGATAAAATCCAACACAGCCCCCGCCAGCGCCGGATCCCCCGCCAGCACCCGCAAATCTTCGGGGGCAAGCCCGCTGGCCCCCATAAAGCTTTGCAGCAAATCATCTGTGCTGGCCAACCAAGCCAAGGCCTGCACCGCAATCGTTTCTGCCGCCGCTTGTGAAAACGCCACGCCTGTCCCCTTTTTGGAAAGGAATTTTTAATCGGAAAGGTTTTTTTAACCACTCTTGCGCAGATTTGCAGCAGCGCAGAAAAAGCACAAGGGCATCCCGATGTCTGGCAGGGTTCTGATTGTTGATGACGTCGCCACAAACCGCATAGTGATGCGGTTTAAACTGGCGTCTGCCTTTTACGACACGCTGCAAGCGGCCAGCGGGGCCGAAGCCTTGGCCGAACTGGCGCTTCATTCGGCCTCGGTTGTGGTGGTGGCCCATGCCTTGGCCGATATGTCGGGTGCCGATTTGTGCCAAAAGCTGCGCGCAAACCCCCATACCCGGCATTTGCCGGTGTTGATGGTGGTGCCACCGGGCAAGCCCGCGTTGCGATTGGCCGCGCTGCAAGCGGGCGCCGACGCGGTGCTAGAGAGACCGCTGAACCAAGCGCTGCTGCTGGCCCGGCTGCGCGGCTTGTTGCGCGCCTCGAACGGGCGGGCCGAGCTGCGCTTGCAACGCGATTGCCAATTGGCCGCCGGCATGGCCGAACCTGCCCCCCCCCACGCCCCACACCGGCCCATATCGGGGTGATCTGCAACCAAAAAGCATTGGCCGAGAATTGGATAGAGGGGCTGGCGCCCCATATCGGCCAACATCGCTGGCGCCACTATCACGTGCCCGATCTGATCCGCACCGAACCACAGGGCGGGTTTCCCGACCTGGTGATTATCTTGCTGGATGGGCGCGCCAGCGATCCGGCCTTGCACTTGGTCGCCGGGCTTAAGGCCCAGCCAGCCACCCGCCATATCGTGCAAATGGCGCTTTTGCCCGGCCCGAACCCCGCGCTGGCCGCCAAGGCGCTGGACCATGGCGCCGAAGATGTGGCCACAGCCGCAACAGGCAAGGCCGAAATAAGCCTGCGTATCGCGCGGCTATTGGCGCAAAAGGCGCGGGCGGATGATTTGCGCAACTCGGTGCATTCGGGGCTGCGCGCGGCCGTGCTGGACCCGTTGACCGGGCTTTACAACCGCCGCTTTGCGTTGCCGCAGCTGGCCCGCATGGGCCACGAGGCCGCGCAGGCCCAAAAATCGCTGGCCGTGATGGTGGCCGATATCGACCATTTCAAGGCGGTGAATGATCGCTATGGTCACGCGGTGGGCGACAGCGTGCTGGTCGAGGTGGCAGAGCGGCTGCGCCGTTTTACCACCAGCGCCGATTTGCTGGCGCGCATTGGCGGCGAGGAATTTTTGATCGCCACCACCGTCCCCGATTTGGCCGAGGCGCGGGTGGCGGCGCAAATGGTGTGCCGCGCCATCGGCGCGCGGCCCTTTTTGCAGCCCAATGGCGGGCCCGAGCCCGCCCTGCCCGTGACGATCAGCGTGGGGCTGGCCACCCGCCCGGCCAATGACGCCAGCCTTAGCGCCCAACAACTGCTGGCCTTGGCCGATCAGGCCCTGATGGTATCGAAAACCCGGGGGCGCAACCAAGTGGTGCTAAGCCAGCCCGCCGCCTAAGGCAGGGCCCACATCCTTGCCGCCACATCCTTGCCGCCCCAGCCTTGCCGCCCCTATTCTGCGGGGCGATGCGGCGGGTGGCCGTTGAATTGCCCCAAATCCGCCACTGCCTGCTCTAGCCTATCGGCGAAGGCGGCGCGCTGGCTGGGGCTCATCTGTGCAATCCGCTCGACCGCAACTTGCTGGGCCAAACGCTGGCGTTGCACCATCGGGTCCATTTGGCGGGCAAGCGCTGCGCGCAGCGCCGGGGCAGAAAACGCGGGCGCGCGCAACATCTGCACGATCGGGGCAAAGCTGGCTTTGCTTTGGGCAATCGTTTCGGCGCGCGGGGGCAGGGCGGCGCG
>Ga0181560_10006190_pt1 | contig 10507 bp, 7 predicted proteins | sample 011ome_20_FD_133751 | JGI IMG/M metagenome (GOLD analysis project Ga0181560, IMG submission 133751) | Coastal salt marsh microbial communities from the Groves Creek Marsh, Skidaway Island, Georgia - 011509CT metaG (megahit assembly) | ecosystem: Environmental > Aquatic > Marine > Intertidal zone...
ACACTGTGTGGTGATTGGACGAAGTCATATTGTGGGTAGACCCATAAGTATTTTGATGAGTCAAAAAGGCAATCCTGGTAACGCTACGGTTACCTTAGCACATAGTAGGACTAAAAATATTGAACAGCTGACCCAAAGAGCAGATATCATTGTCTCGGCACTTGGTATTCCTGAGTTTCTAAAGGCCGATATGGTCAAAGAAGGGGTCATTGTGATTGATGTTGGAATTACCAGAGTTCCCGATGAAAACCACCCCAAAGGCTATGTCATCAAAGGAGACGTCGCTTATGAGGAAGTAGCCAAAAAATCGAGTTTCATTACCCCAGTGCCGGGTGGAGTAGGTCCTATGACCATTGCAATGTTGCTCAAGAATACTTTGCTTTCGTGTGAGCGTAATGCCTAGAAGGAATTATGTTGTTTTCTTTTTTTCTAGAGGATTTTCTTCCAAATTGTAAATGGTCAGTATTATCAGACCAAAGGCAACACTTGAAATAATCAATAACACATTGGTGAGTCCGTTTACCCCGAAAGAGAGTCTGATCAAGATCGTACAGATTACGAATCCTGTATTTCTTATCAATTGGCTGTAACGCTCTGTATATTGGAAAGAAAGGAGCAATATTAAAACATCTGCTAAAATCAGAATGGTGAAAAATTCATTGTAAAAAATGGTATTGATGTCAGAAGTTACTTGCAGGTAAATTAACCCATAAATCCAATTGAAAACACTAGTGAGGGAGGTGATGATTAGAATAGGTAATAAAATTAGACTTACGGCTTTTTTGGAGGCGACAAAACTTTGTAGATTGGGATTGAGGGGTTTATTGGGAAGTCTAGATCGTCCTTTGTTGAACAAGAAAATCAAAAAGAAAATGATCAATACACCCATAACATCATATATCAATTGCACATTTTCTGGTGTACTCATCCAGTTGGCCTTCAAGTTTATTTTGGGAATGTCTCCAAAAATTCTTCGAATTAGGATGAGTGAAATGATTTCAAATTGCTTTGAAACCGATGTGGTGAAAGATCGGGGGAGATTGACAACCAGTAAATAGATTTCAAATACCAAGATAATTGAGAAAGGAGTGTAGATGGCAGAGATCGGGTCGATCAATAGACTGCCTTCGATGGGGACATGGAACCAGCTGTATTTTTTGGCGTAGATCAGAATCAGGTGTATGATGAATCCGGTCATGGACAACCACAAGGTAGCTCGTTCTACGTTTTTTTGATTTTTCTCAGAGAAAATCCTTAAAAAAATCTTATCGATAAAATGGTGCCAAGGCTTCATTTACTATGATTTGTAAAGACTAGGGAATATACCAAATATACTTTTTTTTGGTCAAATTTTGTCAGACCAATGGTTTATCTTTGTGGAGATGGATTTTAAGACCCAGGAAAAAATGTTGGAGGAAGGGACTTTGCTTCCCTTGATGGAAGCTTTCTATACCCTCCAGGGGGAAGGCTATCACAAAGGGAGTGCGGCCTATTTTATCCGAGTAGGAGGGTGTGATGTTGGTTGCCACTGGTGCGATGTTAAGGAAAGTTGGAATCCCGAATTGCATCCCCCTACAGCCGTTGACAAGATCATAGCCTCCGCCAAAGAATATTCTAGTGTAGTCGTGGTGACGGGAGGTGAGCCTTTAATGTGGAACATGGATCCATTGACCCAAGGGTTGAAATTACTTTCTATGAAAACCCATATCGAAACCTCTGGCGCCTATCCTTTGAGTGGACTTTGGGACTGGTTCTGTTTGTCACCCAAAAAAAACAAAGCGCCTGAACCGGAAGCTTACAAAATTGCCGATGAATTGAAAATGATTATTCACAACCTCGATGATTTTCGTTTTGCGGAGGAAGAAGCCAAAAAAGTTGGTTCAGATTGTAAGTTGTATTTACAACCAGAGTGGAGCAAGCGAGAAAAAATGATACCTTTAATTGTGGATTACGTCATGAAAAACACCCAGTGGAAGGTCTCTCTGCAAACGCATAAATACCTTAATATTCCATAGTGAGCCGGGCCAGATAGTCCCAGTTTTCTCCCTCCATAACCCGTTCAGCATAAAGTCCAATTTGCGCCGCATGGTGATGCAGCACATCATAGCCTACATAGAGCCATGGAAAGATTTCTTGCTTTCCTCGATATCTGATACCGTATTCGAGTTCCCCGTAATAATGATTTGCCGGTATGATTTTTTCTCCTGCTGAATTTTCATCGAACAGATAGACTAAATCCGAGGAGTCCAAGAGGATTTGACCGTGGGGACTGACTAGGGTTTTTAGTTTTTTCAGCAAGAGGTGTAGTTGATCGAGTCGACCGCAGATGCCTAGGCCATTCATCAGTAGGAGAATGGTGTCGAAAGTATCCCCTTGAAATTCAAAGATAGATTGCTGGTGTAGGCGTTGCATCCCTCTGTCTTTAGCAGTTTTGATGGCACCAGCAGACTTGTCAATTCCAGTGACTTCTAATTTTTTTTGGTTTTGTAAATAGAGTCCATGGCTTCCCGCTCCACATCCTACATCTAATATTTTTCCTTGAGACAGTTCCATTGCTTTTTGCTCAATGGAGGGCATTTGATCGAAATTTCTAAAAAAATAGCCAATGGGGACGGGGTCTTTTTCGGTTAAGCTGGTCCAAGTAATCAGTTCTTGGTCTCCAGGGGTACAGTGGTAGTCCCATAGTGCAGCACCAAAAACATCTTTTTCTTCATTCATTCCTTTTGGGTTTCTAGGGATAAATGAGGTATTGCTCCCTAATGATTTTAAATTTTTTAAGATCATTCGCCCAAGATTTTCGGATATGTTCTTCACTCATGCCTTGTGCCAGTTGTTTTTCCAGTTTTTTGTTTCCTGCGATTCTAAAAAATCCCTTTTTAAAAAAATGGTCTTGGTCGGGATAATCATTGTAGGCTTGAATCAACCATTTCAATTCAATTTTTGTGGGTCGCTTATGATTTCTTAAGTCTTTACCAAAACACTTTTGACCTTTAAGTTTAGGATTTTTGGCTCCGTAATTGGGTTGAGGAACAAAAGAAAAAGGGGTCTTGGGCAACTGGGGATGACCGAAAACTTGAAACTGCATTTCAGTTCCTCTACCAACACTGATCTCCGTTGGTTCCAAAAGACACAGGCTGGGGTAGAGGGCTATGGACTGTGCATTGGGAAGATTGGGAGAGGGCCTTAATGGAATTTCATAGGGGGTTTGATGGGTGTAGTTTTTCAAGGGTACTACGGTTAAATTGCATGAAATGTCCCCCGCCAACCATCGTTCTCCGTTGATCATTTTGGCGTATTCTCCGATGGTCATCCCCGGTACGATTGGAACGGGATGCATGCCAACAAAACTCTTGCAGTCCTCTTCCAAAACAGGGCCATCGGTATAATGGGTGTTGGGGTTGGGTCGGTCGAGGAGTATGACAGCTATGCCGTTTTCTGCACAAGCCTCCATGACATAGTGAAGGGTAGAAAGATAGGTGTAGAATCTTACGCCTACATCTTGAAGGTCGAAGAGCATCACCGAAATTCCCTCTAAATGCTCCGCAGCAGGTTTTTTGTTGTCCCCATAGAGGGAGAGGATTGGAAGTCCAGTTTTGACGTCTTTTTCATCGGCTACACTTTCTCCAGCATCGGCATCCCCCCTAAAGCCGTGCTCCGGGGCATAAACTTTTTTGATGTTAATTCCTAGAGACAGCAGGGTGTCCACCAGGTGGGTGTCTGCCCCCACCAAGCTGGCTTGATGCGCTACAATACCAACTTGTTTTCCATGAAGCATTTCAATGTAGGTTTCTATTTGTGATGCTCCAGTGGTGAGTTGGTTTTGTCCTTTACAGATCAATACTCCCCCAGAGAAAAGACAAAATAAAAATGTAATTTTGAAAGTAGCTTTCATAAAAAAATAGATTTGAATTTACCCTTTTTTATTGCCAAACGGATGCGGTTTAACCCTTCAAACAAAGGTACTGTTTCTGTTCAAATAATTAAAATTGCCAAGGTGGCAGTAGCATTGGGAATGTCCATGATTTTAATTGCAGTGGCTACAGGTAAGGGCTTACAGCAAGAGATTCAAGAGAAGACGGTGGCTTTTAATGGTCATTTGGTGGTCGCTCCTTTTGAGAATAGCGAATCACAATTGTCGATCTTACCCCTGAAGGAAGATTCCAAGCTTATTGAAATTTTAAAAAATGAAGCAGGGGTTACCCATGTCCATGGTATTGCCCTAAAAGGAGGCCTTTTGAAATTCTCCGAACAGTTTGAAGGGATTATTTTTAAAGGGGTGACAGAAGATTACCCCTGGGGTAAATTGCAATCTTTTTTGGTGGAGGGAACCTTCCCCGATCTGACTGGTGATCCCTCCAACGAGATATTCCTTTCAAAAACCATTGCAAGACGACTGTCTGTTGAGCCTGGAGATGAACTTACGGCTTATTTCCAGAGTTCTAACAATCAACAATTACCCAACCAAAGGAAATTTAAAATTGTTGGGTTGTTTTTATCAGGCTTCCCTGATTTTGATGATAATTTTGTGTTGGGGGATTTGCGTCATATTCAGCGAATGAACAAGTGGAAGGAGGATGAAATAGGGGCTTACGAAATCTTTACCACCGATTTGAAAACTGCCATTTCTTCAGGGCCCTCGATTTATCGTAAGATCCCCTCTGATCTCGATGTGATCGAGATAACAAGACAATACGCTTCCATCTTTCAATGGATTTCTCTATTTGATTTTAATATACTGATTATTATCATCGTGATGATCATCGTGGGGGTGATCAATATGTCCACGGCCTTGTTGGTTTTGATTTTGGAACGCTCCAACATGATTGGTTTATTCAAGTCCATCGGTGCAGATAATCGTTTGATTCAAAAAATATTTTTATACAACGGTGTTAGCATAATGGGACAAGGGTTATTGTGGGGTAACTTTATTGGAATAGGTTTTTACTTTATTCAAAAATATTGGGGGTGGATTCGTTTGGATCCCGAAACATATTATGTTAGTGTGGCTCCTGTATCTCTTGATTTTATTGATGTATTGTTCTTAAATATTGGGTTTCTTTTGGTCAGTAGTTTGCTGCTTTGGATTCCCTCTATGATTATCAGTGGAATCAGTCCAGCTCGAGTATTACGTTTTCGTTAGGAAGTTTCCATTTTGTTTGGGATATGGTATCTTTGCAACGAAACACTATAGATGAATTATTCCAACAATATTTTAGAAACCATTGGCAATACACCCTTGGTCCGTCTAAATACCATCACCAAAGAAATTCCTGCCTTGGTTTTGGCTAAAATTGAAAGTTTTAATCCTGGCAATTCCGTTAAAGATCGTATGGCGCTCAAAATGGTAGAGGACGCAGAAGCGGACGGCCGCCTTCAACCGGGTGGCGTGATTATCGAAGGCACTTCTGGTAATACCGGAATGGGTTTGGCCTTGGCCGCCATCGTTAAAGGGTATCGTCTGATTTGTGTTTCCAATGACAAACAATCCAAAGAGAAATTTGACGTATTGCGCGCCATGGGTGCCGAGGTGGTGGTTTGTCCTACTGATGTCGCTCCCGAAGATCCCCGATCCTATTATAGTGTTTCCAAAAGGCTTTCGGAGGAAACCCCGAATTCTTGGTATGTGAATCAATATGACAACCCCTCAAATGCAGTAGCCCACTACGAGCAAACGGGTCCTGAGATTTGGAAACAAACCGATGGAAAAATCACACATTTTGTGGTGGGAGTAGGGACAGGTGGAACCATTTCTGGAGTGGCTAAATTTTTAAAGGAACAAAATCCAAATATCAAAATTTTGGGTATAGACACCTATGGATCGGTTTTTAAAAAGTACCATGAAACTGGAATATTTGATAAAAATGAAATTTACCCATATGTTACCGAAGGGATTGGAGAGGATATTCTTCCAGAAAATGTGGATTTTAGTTTGATTGATCAATTTGAAAAAGTCACGGATCAAGATGCTGCTGTTTACACCCGAAAGTTGGCCCGTGTGGAGGGCATATTTGCTGGAAACTCTTGCGGTGCTGCCGTGAAAGGAGTTTTACAATTGAAGCATCATTTTGGTCCGGATGATGTGGTGGTGGTTTTACTCCACGATTCAGGGAGTCGTTACATCGGAAAGATTTACAACGATGACTGGATGATCGAAAAAGGTTTTATGGAAAAATGATCGATTAATAGTAATTGTCGATCTGTAGTTTTTTGTACAATCCCCTGTTGTTTCTTCTGTAGATACTAAAATCAAAGATGATACTTATTTCAAAAATACTGGGTGAAAAGACAGTACCTGGTTTTCGGTTGGGGAAGTTATAGTTGATTCCGAAGTCAAAATTCTCTAACGCCAATCCCATGGTCAATCCAATATTGTTGAGGGCAAAGGAGTTCACTGAAGAGGCTTGTTGGGTAAATCCTATTGAAAATTCACCAAACTGGAAATCCTCCGCTATATTGATGTACATAGACTCTCCGTATTTGGTAAAGTTGAGAAAGGTGTACAGGTAGGAGAATCGAGGAAGTAGGGTTCGCTCATAGGGATTGATATTGAATTCATAACCTCCTTGTAGTCCTATGGCAATGGGTTTGGCATAAGGAACTTCCTTGTTGTAGGAAATGTTGGGTTTGTTAAGGTGTTTTAGACTCAATCCTACCAAGTAGTATTCATTGTGAATGATAAATGAGGCTCCGAGATCAAAATAGTTCACCTGACTGATGATTGGAGCCAGTGGATCAATGGATTCTGTACTAATGAATCCGGTTGCCATGTTCAATTGATCTTCAAAAATTAAATTTTCTACGTTTACTCTCGAACTACCAAGGCCAAGCGTCACTGACGGAAGAAAATAGGTGTAATTACTCAATTGGATTTTGTAGACATAGCTAAAGTTGACCAATGAGGAAGTGAGAGCTGTTTCGTTAAGTCGAAAGGAATTGATGTCAAACCCAAGGGAGAAATTTTTATCTTGGAAGGCAATAGAACCAAAAGCGTATTTGTTGTCCATAGCAGTAGCCTCATTAATTTTCAAACTGTTGTAAAAGACTCCCACTCGATTGAGCTGATTCATTCCAAAAGAACTGGGATTTGATTTTTGTAAAAACTTGGCTTGATTAACAATATAATCCTCTTGAGCCCATACTCCTTGGGAGCAGCTTATTAAAACAACAATCGACCATATGAAACCAATCTTCCGCATCATCTAATGATTATAAAGGTTCCACTTTTTTGAACTTCTACGTCTCCGAAGAGGGTAATACCGTATACGGAATAGATATAGTAGGGGGATTCAGTTTCAATACCTCCATCCCATCCGCTAAGGGTAATGGGTTGCAATGGATCAGCTGGATCTATAGCAGCTTCTTCCGTATAGAGTAAATTCCCTCTGTAATCGTATACCGTCATCTGAATGGAGCTGAATCCACTGAATAGGGGTCTGAATTTGTCATTGTAGGTGTCTCCGTTCGGGGAAAATACATTGGGAACCATAATATTGTAACCTTTACCAACGACCAATACTTCTACCTTCTCTTTGTAACAACCCACAGCGTTGTAAACCCTAAGCTTCGGATAGAAGGTGCCCGAGATTCCATAGACATGGGTTACAGGAGATACAGAACCAGTAAGGAACGGATACCTTTCTACCGGACTGCCGTCGCCAAAATCCCATTCAAAATAGGTGAATGTTCCTGTGGACGTATTGGTGAAGGTGACTTCTTCTCGAGCCAATATCAAGGGCAATTGTGTTTCCGTTGAATTACCCGAAATTTGAGCATTGAGCGAGTTGTAGTTGAAACTGGGTTCTCCAATTTCAAGGCCTACGTCTACTGTTATTCGACATCCTTCCTGGTTGACGACTGTCAACTGTCCATTTTGCACAGATGAAGCAATTAGCAGTCGATAGGTTTGACCATCCAATGGTTCAGCTTGTACCAAGTCAGTATCGGTGGGGTAGTAGAAAGATAAATCCCCATCGTAATTGTTGAATACACTTACATAAAGATTACCAGCACCTCCAATATCACAGATGGTGAGTTGACTTGGGTCGGTGAAGTCGTATTCACTCAAGTTGATTAAGGGTCCATTGGTGATGACCAGATCTTGATTTTGTGGTACAGTGATGAATTCTACCGCACCTATGTTGTCGTAGGGGCTTATACCAACACAACCCCAGTTCATCGGCGCCACACTAATCTTGTATTGCCCAGGGGTAAGATTATTAGCAAAGGATTGCATGTAAAGGTTGTTAGTACCATTATTGCCGTCTTGTTCTATATAGAGTCCACTGGCTACATCCAATTTTTCCCATATGATTTCATAGGGATATTGACCTCCTTGTGCAGATTGTCCGCCACCCACTTCAAATTGTATTTTACCATCGTCTCGGTTGGCGTTCTGACAGGAGGGCTCCTCTGCAAAGACCAATGTACCGTTTTTGTCTAGGGCCGGGTTGATGAAATAGGGGGAGATATTTTCGTCGATTTCAATGGCCGCCCCGCCGTTGACTTCCACAATACATCCAGCACTGTCTGTGATGGTTAGGTAAAGGTTTCCTGACTGTCTTACGGTGATAGTTTCTCCGACATAATTGTAGGTGGCGCCATTCCCTAAATCTAGGCGCCACAAGTAGCTGTAAAATGCTTCTCCCTGTGAGGAGACAAAGGGTACCCCTCCTTGTACCGAGGCAGTGATTTCTACTTCGTTTGAACAGCTGTCCAAAACATAAGACAGGTCTCCGATGTATTCCAAGGGCTCTATTTCGGGAATGATGATGGTTTGGATGGCCTCACAAACGGTACCAGTGACCACACCAGACTCTCTGACGATCAATTGGTATTCTCCAAAAGGTACATCGGGTATAGTGTAGGGGCCACTACCGTCATTGCCTGCATTAAGATGGATAGGACTTCCTGGGGCAAATCGTTCATTGTAGGGGTCACCATAATCGCTGATTTTTGTGAGAACTACATCAAAGGCATTGCCCGCTGAGTCTTCCAGATTGTTATCCACTATAAACCTGATGTTATATCGCAAATCGGTAACGTCTTCACAATCTACAGCAGCATTGGTGCTGGCCTCTTCATAGCGCGGATTGAGAATGGAGATACCAGCTGTGTTGCCAATGACGATGGATCGGGTGGTGAACACATCAGCACCACAAAGTCCTCCAGTACCCCCATTGATTTGAGCACGATAGGTTCCATTTTCCAAATCGCTGACGGTCAATTGTCCGTCCTCACCGGGCAGGGCAGTCCAGTCTTGCGTGGTTACAGAGCTGGTAGTGGTCGATATGAGTTTTTCCCAACTTACTATTAAGGTGGGTGGAATGGTAGATTCTTCGAACACAAGTTCGATGATGCCAGATTCCACGCCACAACCGGGTTGGGTGGTGTTGATGTCTCTGAGCACCAATTGGCCATTGCCCACATCTTGTATTTCAAAACTTCCGCTTTCAAGTTCACAGATAGCGGTGCTGGTGGTATTTCCCGATACGGGCGTTCCAATAATTTCATAGGCGTAGGTTCCAGCCCTAGGAAGGGTAATGGTGGGATTCCCTCCGCCGGAAGCTGCACTGGCCCAATTGGTGAAGTAATTATAATTCAGTACATCAGATTCGATCCGAATACCCAAGGTACTCAGATCGGGATTTCCGTTGCCCAAGGAGAAGGCCACACTTCCCTCCTGTCCTTGAGAACAATCGATATCGGTGGTGGCCACTTGGAAGGAGATCTCCTCATAGTTGGGCAATGTAATGGGCGTGTCAAATGTACCTTGGAAGCTACAGCCATTGGCATCGGTAATGGTATAGGTGGAAATGATACCGATGTTGTTGGTATCAATGTCAGAGATTACAATTTCTCGGTCAGCGGCATTTTGTGAAGTTCCGACAAGGGCACCATCTAGTAACGAAAGGGTATATGGGCCACTGTTGTCGCTACCTCCAGCTACGGTAAAGACCAGTGTTGCTCCATCGTTGGAACAGGCGGGAATGATCCTTCTACTGTTCAATTCGGAGACGGCCATGGGGGAGGGTGCCACCACGCTAAATGAGGTACTGGCCGCACAATACATTTCATCGACAGAATTGAGATGGGCGGGGAGCAGGTCAGGATCATTGGGGAAATTGATTTCTGCCAAGACAGTATACACTCCGGTTTGGGTGGTGGTGTAGCTGTTTTCTGGCCCCACAGCGATTTGAATGCCATTTCTGTACCAGGTGTAGGTGTAATCATTGAACATACCACCCACGGCCTGAACCACCATATTGACATCATCTCCATAGCACAGCAAACTTATTTCATTACCCGCTCCTGGGGTTGGAGTCGTAGCACCTGAATCTGCTACAGAAAGAGCAGCGGCAGGTCCACCTACTGTAAAAGGTTGGCTAATATCACAACCCAGTTGTATGTCGGTTACCGTTACGGTATATACCCCGGGTAGCAGTCGGGAGATGTTCATGGTGCTGTTGCTGTAACCATTGGGACCTACCCAATTGAATCTGTATTGGCT
>Ga0181560_10006196_pt1 | contig 10505 bp, 4 predicted proteins | sample 011ome_20_FD_133751 | JGI IMG/M metagenome (GOLD analysis project Ga0181560, IMG submission 133751) | Coastal salt marsh microbial communities from the Groves Creek Marsh, Skidaway Island, Georgia - 011509CT metaG (megahit assembly) | ecosystem: Environmental > Aquatic > Marine > Intertidal zone...
GTGATGTTGCGCGCGGTGGCGCGCCGCGCGGGCGCGGCGCGCGCGCGCGATGCGCCGAGCCTCGCGCGCGCGTCCGCGGCCATGTCGTGTCGCCTCATCGCGTCCACTTCCGCGAGCTCGTCCAGCGGCGGCACGAAATGCGATCCCTCGGCGTTGTGCGCCGAGATGGTGTCGTACGCGCGCAAGGCGTGGCGGTCCGGCGACCGCGTCACCGCGACCGGTGTCCTGGAGCACGGCGCGGACCTCATCGCCAGGGCCGCGGAAGGCCAGCCCGCGGTCGCCGCGGCGGCGCAGGCGGCGAAATCCAGGACACACCTCGCCTGGGCGGACATGCAATCGGTGCGTCTCCGCGTCCCAGAAACCGAAGCGACGCGCCTCACTGCGGCGGCAAACGCGATGTTTGCGAAACATGTTTCGTTTGCAATGTTTCTCGGCTCACCTCTTCCCTCTTCGAACCCGGCATGCCCTAAACCCGGCATAAAGGATTTCGGCGAGCTCGCGCACGCGCACGCCACGGCCGCGGAGGCGTGCGACGCCGCGGAGCGTTCGGGTCCCGGGTACGCCTCCGACCGCGTGACCGCGCACGTCGCCGCCGCCGTCGCCGCCGCGCGGTGCCACCGCGCCAACGCTACGCGGGTCGCGCCCGACCCGGAAACCGGGAGGGCGACGCCCTGGGACGTCCTGGCGCTGGAGGACCACCTGGAGGACGCCGCGGGGGCGGCGCTCGCCGCGGAAGACGAAGACGTCTTCGTCTTTTCTTCTCCTCCGAAGGAAGACGGCGGGAAGGAGGCGAGAGGAGGCGAGAAAGAAGAAACGGAAGAAACGGGCCCCGGTCTCGAACCGAGCGCGATGGACGAAAGGGACGCCACATCGCTGCCGCCGCGTCCGCGGGACAAACCGCTGTCCGGGGACGCGCGCGCGGCGGCGTTGGCGTTTTCTCTGCGCATCGCCACGCTCGGCGGTCGGTGCGCGTCGGCGTCGGCGCTCAACGACGCGGACGCCGCCTTCGACGCGGCGTGTGACATCTTCTCTCAGCTCGAGCGCGTCGAGTGGGCGCGACACGAGGGCGGCGGCGGCTGGGACGCCTTCGCGCGCGGCGTCGCCGACGCGCCGCACGGCGCGGCGGTGGCATCAGCTCTCAAGTTCGCCGGGCACTGGGCGGCGCTGCGAGGCGCGGGGGCGGTCGCAAGCGACGCCGCCGCTCGCGACGCGGAAGACGGCGACGCGAACGCCGCCGCGAAACGACACTGCCGCGCGGCGATGCGCGCGTACGATGGCGCGGAAGCGGTGGCGAAGGCTGTGGCTTCGTCCTCCGCGCCCGAGGCGGCGGCCGCCGCGCTCGCCGCCGACGAGCTCATCGCCGACGTCGCGCTGTCCAAGGCGCAGCTCATGCTGCGTATGGCGGTCGACGCGTTCGAGCGCGGCGACAGCGACTCGCCGGAAGAGAAGGCGCCGTTGGCCGACGCGGAAGCCGCCGCGGCGGCGGCGGTGACCGCCGCCGAGGCGACGGGCGACCCGGGGCACCCGCGCGTCGGCATCGCCGTGGCGTGCTCGGCAGACGTGTACGTCGCCAAAGCCGTTCTGGCGGCGAAGGGGAAAGGCGGCGTCGGCGACGGCGCGGGCGTCTTGTTCGCGGACGGCCTGTACCGAAACGCCCTGCAGAGGTTCGGGACGACCAAGCCCCCCACCGCCGTCGCGTCCGACCCGGACGCCGCCGCCGGCGGCGCGGCGCCGGCGCACCTGCGCCTGGTGGCGGCTCTGGCGCACGCGAAGTACGCGGCGGTGCTTCGCGCGAGCGGTGCCAATCGCGCGGGCGAGGCGGACGCGTGGTCGAGCGCGGCGCTGAAGGAGTGGGACGATGACTTCTCTCAGACGCTATCCGAAGACATGGTGCCCCCGGATGGCGACGAATCCGAGCGGGGGTCCGCCGCGATCCGCGCCGCGGCGGGGAACATCGGGTCCGTCGGGAAAACGCGCGCGATCCTCGACGGCCAACTGATGATGCCCGTGGTCGGGTGAGCGCGAGAGACGGATGACACAAGAGACCCGAGTTAGAGACGCGTGTGATGACTACGCGACGCCGCTCTTTCGGCCATCATCCGCGCCGTGACGGCTGAGCTTCATTTCCTGGTTCCTGGTCAAAACCCGATCACGACGCTCGCGAACGCGCCGATACGCCGGCCCGCCTTCTCGGTAAACTTGCGCGCGAAAAGCCAGCACGGCCTTTTCGCGCCCGCGCGCGTCCCGCTCGCGTACCACCCGCAGGAAACGCCCCCCCCCTCGAACGCGTCGTCCGTTTCGGTTTTGTTCGCGATGGCGCGAATCGCGTCCGCGGACGCTTCCCGCGCCGCGAACCGTTTCGGGTGCCACCGCTTCGTCGGCCACCAGTTCGCGTACGTCACCGAGCGCGGCTCGAGCTCTGTCTCGAGACCGCGCATCGCGAGGAGCGTCGGGACGAAGTGCTCGTCCGGCGCGCAGAAACGTTTCGTTTTCGATCCGCGTTTTCCATCACCGCCTTCCGAGACGTCGCCCGAAATCGCAATCTCGGCGCCCGTGGATACGCCTGTCGAGCAGTACCTGCCGAACGCCTCGACCACGACGACGTCGGCGGCCACCACCTCGGCGTGGCGCCGAGTGAGCGCGAACCACTGCGAGCCCTTGCGCCAGAACCGACGAGGCAACGCCGCCGCCGCGTCGGCATCGCGGAAACCGGGCCAACGCGCGTGCCGGTCCGGGGACGACTCCGCGAACGATTGACGACGACGATTGACGCCGACTCCGTTCGCGACGCGTGTTTGTTCATGGTCGCCATCGTGGTGTCCATCGGCGGTGTTGATTTTGGAAAACGCGTCCTCGCCGTCGAGGAGGTACGCGCGCGTGAACGGAAACGCGCGGATGGGGACGCACGACTCGCTGAGCAGCGCGAACGCGGACGCCACCGGGTCCGCGCACCGAAGCGCCGACCGCAGCAGCGCCTGCTCGGCTTTGACGATGGAGACGGTCCCCCAGGCGACGGGGTGCACGGGATCCCTCAGCTCCGTACCCTTGAACACCTCCGGCGCGTCCGTGTTCTCGTCCGTGAACGCGAACCCGGGAGGCGCGTGGACGCGCACGAGGAACGTCGCACGGTCCTGCCCGCGAAAAAAACGAGACCAGAGGTGGTCGTGCGGAAGAGCCTTGCGTCCCTCCGCGGGCCCGCGCGTGAGGAAAAGGAACGCCACCGCGCCGCCGGCAGGGGGAAGCGAGGGAGACGAGAGCGTCGCGGAAACGTCCCCGCGAGTCGCGACGGAAACGTCCCCGGCGTCCCCGACGTCCGAGGCGAGCGCGAGGAGCGCGCCCACGAGCACGCCGAGCGCCAGTCGTCCGACCCGAGACTCGAGAAACTTCCGGTTCGCGGCGGAGACCTCGTCCCCGTTCGCGCGCGGGCCTCGGTCTTCGACGCGTCGTCCCGGAAGCGGCGTCGCCTGCGGCTGGGACGCCGCGCGCCACAGGAGCACGCGCCGCCGCGTCGACGGCGCCGTCACCGGCGGCTCCGACGCGTAGGGCGCGACTCGGCGTTTCTCGAACGCGTCCGACCCCGGGGGACGCGACTCGGCCATCGCGACGCGCGAGAGAGTGCGAGACGCTCCTCGAACGACGCGGGAGGCACGACTCGGAAGACCCCAAAGCCGCCGATCTGGGAGGAAGCGAGACGAAACGCGCGGCCCTCTCGCGTCCGACGCGAACGTCGCCCGCGTTCGAGCGTTTCGAAATTTCAACCGACACGGGTAACAAGTAACAATACCCCCGCGCGCGACGCGTCTCGTCCTCCTCTCCTCCCCTCCGACTCAGAATCTGACCTTGGCGAGCGGCGAGGAGTCAGCGTGCGCGCGCGCGTGCATGATCTGCGCGACGGTCACGCCCTGCCTCCTCGCCTCTTCCTTCGCGGAGAATTCCCTCCGCTTCTCGCCGGACCCGGCGGGCGAGTTGGCCACCTTGCTGGCGCCGCCGAACGCCGCCTCGCCGCCCCCCGCCTCCGCCGCGAGCGCCGCCTGCAGCTTCGCCTCGAAGTCGAACCCGTCGACGCCTTCGGTCGACGCCTTCGCGCGCGACTGCGCCTCCGCGAGCGCGGCGAGCACCACCGGCGCCGCGATCGGCGCGACCGGCGCCGCCACGACCGGCGCCGCCGGCGCCCCCGCCTGCGAAACCCACCCCTTTTTCCGGTTCGTCTTCGCCTCAGCAGCCTTCTTGAGCCACGCCGTGGGCGGCGGCGGCGGCGCCGCGGGCGCCTCCGGGACGGGCGAGACGTCATCTTCTGAGACACCACCACCGTCCGAGCTCGAGCGGTCGAGCGAAGCGCGAACTTCCCGCGCTCGCGGTTCGGGGTCGACGCTCGAAACCCACGCCGGTTTCGACGAAACGCGCGACGCGTCGCGCGCGGACGTCTCCCTCGATTCCTTTTCCGCTAATAACGGTTTCTTCTCGGGCGTCGGCGTCGCGCGTCGCTTCCCTCTCGACGTGGGCGTGTTCACGCGAGCGCTGTCGGCCGCGGGATTAGTATCCGGGGTTTTCGCCGCGGAGTCGCGCGTGACGCGAGCGCTGCGTCGCGTCGAGACCCGCGGAGGGTCAAGCGGAGGGTCAAGCGCCGGGGTCTTCGCCTCCGCCGCGCGCGTTTTTTTTCTGACTGTACGCTCAGGCGTCTGGCGGCGCGCGGGCGCCGGCGAGTTCATCACTTTGCTCGAGGCGCCCCCGAGCACGGCGTCCACGTCCCCCCCGTCCGCGGCGGCTATCGCGGACGCGAGCATGGCCTCGAAATCCGCCGCGGGAGGGCTCGGACCGTCTTCGTCTTCGCCTTCGACCGACCGCGTATTCGGGACATCGTTCATCTCGGCTTTTTCGTTTTCGTCTCGCCTCGGCGCGCGCCGCGGCGTTTTCGCCCGCTTCGACTTCTTCCCCGAGCGCGGAGGCTTCGCGTCCCGCTTCTTCGCGGACGCCGGCGCGGTCGCGACCGGCGACAGCGCGAGCACGTCCTGGGGCTCCTTCGGCGTCGGCGGCGCGTCGTGGTCCATGCCGCACGCGTCCGCGGCGTCTCCGGAGCCCGATATCTCGGGCGCGGCGGCGGCTTCGATCGGTTTCGCCGGTTTCGATCCCGGCGGAGAGTTCTGCATCCCGCCGGACAGACCCGCGAGTCCCCCGCCCCGCTCCGCCGCCTCCATGGCGGCGCGCAGTTTCCGCTCGAACGCGTCGTCATCCACGGACGCTTCTTTCGTCTCCGGTTCCGGATCGGGCGCGGTCGGCGCCTTCCCTTTCCCCTTCGCCTTCGCGCTCGGAACGGGCCGCTTTCGAGACGCGTTCGCCTCCGCCATTCTCGTCTCCTCCTTCTCGTCCGGGACGGGACCCGAGGCGCGCGTCTCGTCCTCGGTCACTCCGGCGGCGCGGTGGTCTGGCGGGGGGATCCCCGGCGGAGAGTTTTGCACGCCACCAGATAACCCGGCGAGCCCGCCGCCGCGCTCCGCCGCCTCCATGGCGGCGCGCAGTTTCCGCTCAAACGCGTCATCCGCCTCCGCGGTTTCGGGCGCGCTCTCCTTCGAAGGCGCTTCGTCGTGGTTCGCTTTAGGGTTAGTCTCGCGAGCGTTCTCTTCTCGCGAGGCTGGCATCGGCATCGAAAACGGTTCCTCCGCGAGGGTTCGCGAACCCTCCGCCGGCGACGCGAGCGCCGCGAGCACGGCGGCGGGCGCGCGCGGCGCGGCGTCGCCTCGGGTCCCGGAAACCGGCGTCGGCGCGCTCGTCTCGACGTCCATCATGGAGACGTCGACGTCCGCCTGCAGCTCCACGGTATCGTCGTCGGAGTGCACCTCGGAGTGCACCTCGGTCTCGTCGCGGCGAGGGTCCGGCGAAAGCGCCGGGTCGGGAACCGGCGAGAGCGCCGCGGCGGGTCGGGCCGTCGATCCCCCGGGCGGAGAGTTTTGCACGCCGCCGGATAACCCGGCGAGCCCGCCGCCGCGCTCCGCCGCCTCCATGGCGGCGCGCAATTTCCGCTCGAACGCGTCGTCCGCCTCCGCGGTTTCGGGCGGTTCTGGTGCGACGGGCGGTTCCGGCGCGACGGGCGCCCGGAAGTCTTCCGCCGCTTCGGGAGCGGCGGGAGGCGCGTCGGGCTCCGCCGCGGGCTCCACCGCCGCCTCCGCCGCCGCCGCCTCCTCCTCCTCTTCGACGATTTCCTCGAGAGCCCCCGCCTTTGCTTCCTCGACGGCCGCCTCCTCCTCTGCGACGTCCTCCTCCTCCTCTCGCACCGGCGAGGGCGCGAATGCGCCCGGCCCCTTCGCCGCCTTCGGCGTGAACGACGGCGCGAAGTCGAAGTCGTCGTCCTCCTCGAGCAAGCCTTTGGAGATGCTCTGGAACGCGTCCAGCCCGAGGCTCTGCCTTCGCGAGTGCCGGGACAGACCGCCGCCGCGGGGAGGCTCCGCCGCCGAGGGTCGTCGTCGCGGAACGGGCTCCGCGGCGGCGACGGCGGCCCGCGAGCCGCCGAGCGGCGGCTTGAATATCGGGGACGGCGCCTGCGCCGGCGCCGGCGCGGCGCCGGCGAGCGTCCCGGGACTGTTTTTCGTGGGTTCCCGCTGCGCCGCGCGTTTCGGCGCGAGCGGCGACGGCGCGAACGCCGGCGATCGAGGAAAGGCCGCCGTCGCAGATGTCGCCGCGCGCGTCGCGCCCTTTACTGCCGGGCTAGGCGCGAACGGGAAGGGCTTCGATCCCGCGCGCGCCGCGGGGACGCGCTGTCGGTTCGCGTCGACCGGCGAGATCTCCCCGAGCGGCGAGACGTCCAGCGTCGCGGTCGGACGCTTCTCGGGCGCGACGGGGGAGAGCTCCCCCAGGTCCAGAAGATCATCGTCCCCGGCCTCGACGAGCCACGCCGTGGCCATCGTCGCGGCACGCGGCGACGGTACACGCGAGAAGCGCGAGTTCGACAACCGGCGACAGGTCGCGCGTCCTCGTGTGCGCGCGCGCGAGATTCGGGGGGGAACGAGAGGAAACGCGGTGTGGAGCGAAACGCTTTCCGAGGTGCGGTCGCTGGCGCGCGGCGCGCCGAAAGCACTTCTGTCACCAAACTCGCGAAGAACAGACCCGAGATTCACGGTTCGGTCCGGGCGGAAAAATCTGTTCGCGGCAGCCGCCGCTTTTCGGGTGCTTTTTATCTCCCGATCGCAGATCGCAGCGCCGCGACAGAGACACGCCGCGCCACGGGCCGGCGTTCCGTTTCCGACCATGGCTGGAGCGCTCACGCTTCACGGCGGCCTCGCGGCCGCCGCACCCGCCAAGCTCGCCTCGCAGGTGCGTGCGTCGCGCGGTGCCCCCGTCGCGCCCGACGCGTCCGCGAAAACGCGAATTGCGCCCCGCAGCAGGGCCGTCCTCGATGGCCGCGTCCTCGAAGGGACCCGCACGAGCGACGACGAGCCCCCGGCTGACCGCGATCCCCCACCGCACGCGACGCCCACTCTCGCCTCCGACGCGTTCGTCGAAACCCGTCGCCGCCGCAGGTCACCTCGCGTCGCGCCGCGGTCCCCTCCGCCGCGCGCGTGCCGACCGCCTCCGTCGCGCGGTTCGGCGTCCGCAAAGGATTCGCCGGCGCATCCTCCTCCTCCGGCCGCGGCCGCCGCGGCGCCGCGGGTTCAGGGCCGAAGGCTGCCGCGAGCGACTCGGCCACCGGGGAGAGCGCGGCTGACCCGGTCGGCGTGTACGGCGGCCCCGCGCGTTTGAAGGAGGGCCTGCGCCGGCAGACGATGCTCATTTACGTCGCGGATGAGACGGGCATGATCAATCGCGTGGCGGGCGTGTTCGCGCGCCGCGGGTACAACATCGAGTCCCTCGCCGTGGGCCTCAACGTGGACAAGGCCATCTTCACGGTGGTGGTGATCGCCAGCGACAACGACGCGATGAAGCTCATCAAGCAGATCAACAAGCTGGCGAAGGTGCGCAAGGTGGAGAACGTCACGGACAAGATGTGCGTCGAGCGAGGCTTGATGCTCATCAAGGTGCGCGCGTCGCCCGCGCAGCGGCCGGAAATCGTCGAGCTCGGCAAGGTGTTCCGCGCGAGCGTGGTGGACACCTCGGACACCACCCTGACGTTCGCGACGACGGGCGACCCGGGCAAGAACCGCGCGTTCCAGCAGGCGTGCCTGAAGTTCGGGATCGTGCAGGTGGCGCGCACGGGGAAGCTCGCGCTCAAGCGCGAGCCCGTCTTCTCGGAGTCGCGCCGCCGCCGCGTGAAGCTGATGACGGCGATGAAGGAGGCGCGCGCGGCGGTGAGCGGCATGGGCGGCGCGCGCGACGACGAGTACGACAGCGCACTCGCGAACAAGATCGTGCGCGTGGTGTCCGAGATGGACACCAACGCGGACGGCGCGTTCGACGTCGGAGACACCTACGCCGCGATGGACAGCGGCGCGGGCGCGGGCGGGGTGTGGGACGTGCCCCTCCTGTCGCCCGCCTTCGGAAGCGACGCGCTCGACGCCAACGCGACCGGCAGCCAGGACGACATCCGGAAACTCGACCCGAACGCCAAGTACACGCCGCACACCATCTCTATCGTGGTCATGAACAAGCCCGGCGTGCTGGATGTCGTGACCGGGGTGTTTGCGCGCCGCGGGTACAACGTCCAGTCGCTCGGGGTGGGCCCCGAGAAGACGTTCGACGTGTCGCGCATAAGCACCGTGGTTCCCGGGACGTACGAGGACGTGTCCAAGCTGCTGAAGCAGATCCTGAAGGTGCCGTACGTGATCAGCGCGGACGATATCACGAAGACGCCGTACGTTGAGCGCGAGCTGATGCTGATCAAGGTGGTGTGCGCGCGCGCGACGCGCGGCGAGCTCGTGGACATGTGCAACATCTTCCGGTGCAAGGTGGCGGACGTGTCCGAGGACACGGTGACCATCGAGGTGAGCGGCAAGGTGAGCAAGATCACCGCCATGCAGTCCCTGCTGGAGCCGTACGGGATCCTGGAGGTGGCACGATCGGGCAGGGTCGCGCTGCCGCGCGACTCGGGCGTCGACAGCAAGCTGCTCGCCGCCATCGAGGACGAGGGAGACCTCGAGTTCGCGTAGACCGTACGGACCCCTTTTTTCGTAAACGCTCGTTTCCAACAAATCGCTTCCGTTTCGCGCGAACCGGAAAACACACGACGCTTTCCTCGTGCTCGACGAAAAGCCACGACCGCCGCCCTCGCCACACCGAGACGCGCGTCGACCGACCAGCATGTCCTCCGGCCGCGCCGCGCCCGTCGTCGCGCGCGCCGCCACGCGCGTCGCGACGCGCCGCCACCACCACAAGAACCACGCGCGCTGCGGCGCTCCCCGGAACGCGCCCAGCCTTTTTTACCCGCTCCGGTACCCTCCGCACGTGCGGTGCGTGCTCCACCCCCCCCCCGCCGGGCGCCCCGACTGGCGCGCCGCCGACGACGGCGCCCCTTCCGCGCCTTCGGCGCCCGCCTCGGCGCCGTCCGCGGGAGAAAGAGCCGCGTGCGACCTGTACGACCCCGAGGCGTTGCTCGCGCACCCCTGCGGCTTCCTGGTGACCGCCTTCACCAGGAAGGTTGGCGACGCGCGTTCGGACACGAAAAAGGCGGTGGCGGAGGCTGTGTACCTGCTCGAGTCGGCGCGCGACCCGCCGAGGACGCTCGGCGGCGCGGTCGAGGACCTGCTCATTCACCGCGACGAGAAGGGTTCGGAAACCTCCGCGTCGGACGACGCGCTGTATCTCCCCCTGCGTCCGCGCGGCGCCGTCGGCTGCGCGTACCTCCCCCTGGCGCTTTCCGCCGCCGCCGCGGCGACGCCGTTCCCCGCCGGCCACCCCCTGACGGCGCTGGGCGTCTCGGCGCTGGAGACGTTCGCGGCAGACCCGCCGCCCCCGGCCGGTACGCCCGAGTGCCTCTCGCGGCTTCTGCCCGTGCAGCGCGTGTGCGCGGCGACAGAGCCGAAAATTTTGGAGGCGGCGGCGGCGCTGGCGCCGCAGGCGGGCCTGGGCGGCTTCGTGGCACCGCGCGCCGCGTCTAAGACGCACCTCGACCCGTTCGCGTCGCCGGTGACGTTCGCGGTGCGTTACGAGCACCACGGGAAGACGGACATCGACCGCAAGCGTCTGATACGCAAAATCCAAGAGCTCGTGCTGGCGTCGCCCGATTACCTCGTCGACGACGACGACCCGCGCCTCGTCGTCGCCGTGCACGTCTACCACGACGTCGCGCTGTGCTCGGTGTTGCCGGACTGGAAACGCCTGCGCGGGTACTCGCCGCGCGGCGTCGCCGAGGCGCGGGCGCGCGCGCGGGGCGAGGCGGAGCCCGCGCAGACCACCAGTGGGGAGGGGTACCCGTGAGCGCCGGCGCGGAGCCGTCGGCGAGGGAGACTTTTTTGGCGACCGAAAGAGACGCGACGACGCGACGACGGGCTTTTCTGTTTTCTTTTTCTTTCTTTCGTCCGCGGGCGTGCGCGAAAACAGAGGTGCGGTGTGGCGTGCGAAGAACGCGCGAGCGTGTTTGA
>Ga0181560_10006199_pt1 | contig 10497 bp, 11 predicted proteins | sample 011ome_20_FD_133751 | JGI IMG/M metagenome (GOLD analysis project Ga0181560, IMG submission 133751) | Coastal salt marsh microbial communities from the Groves Creek Marsh, Skidaway Island, Georgia - 011509CT metaG (megahit assembly) | ecosystem: Environmental > Aquatic > Marine > Intertidal...
ACGCCGATCCTTAAGGACTTTTCCACCCGGCGTTTCTCTCCGCCCAGGGTCCCTCGCTTTCAATCCCCGCCCTCGTTCCCTTTCAACTCCATCTGACGCCTTTCAACTCCAGTCGCGCGCGGTGCGGAAGGAGGCGATCACGTGCTGCGGGTTGTTGTGCGTCGTGAACGGCGCCAAGCCGTCGGCGGAGTGCGTCAAGATTTTGAGAGCCGCGCTCGCGAAGGATGCGGCGACGGTGAAGTGCGCGGCGGCGAAGGCGCTCGGCGACCTCGCGCTCATCTTTGGCCCGGCGACGCTGGACGCCCTGAACGGCGGCGATGGCAATGGCGCGGCTGGCGCGGAAGATTCTTCCGATTTCGACGGCGACGACGACGACGCGGCGGCGCCGCTCGAGAGGGCGTTTCTCTCCGCGCTCGACGACGCCGACGCGGCGGTGGACGCCGCCGCCGTCGCCGCCGCGGAGGAGCGCTATTCCTCCAACCCCTCGCTCGGCGACGACGACCTCGGCGTGGACGTCAGCGGCGGTAAAATCGCCGCGGAGGCGGAGGCGGAGAGTTGCGTCGGCACCGCCGCCGCGGAGGCGCTCGCGAAGCTCTGCCTCCGACGCGGCGCCGCCGCGTTCGCGTCCGCGCCCGCGGTGGTTTCAAAACTGCTGCGAACCTATTTCGCGGTCGACGCGCGATCGCGGCCGAGGCTCGCGCAGTGCCTCGCGGTTTTCTTCCCCGCGCTCGCGTCCGGGCCGGAGGACAGAAGGAGGCTCGTCTCAGACGCCGCGCTGCCGACGCTGCGCGCCGCGGCGAAGCAGAAGGGGGTCGCCAAGGTGGCGAACTACCTCGTCCACCTCCTCACGGCGTGCGCGCCCGTCGTCGAGATGGCCGCCTCAATCGCCGCGACCGCCGCGGTATCCGACGACGTCACGGAGGACACGACGTCAACGTCGGCGTCGGCGAAGACCGCCCCCGGACCCGCCGCGACGGCGCGCGGCGAAGTGTTGATCGCGTCTCTCCTCAAGGAGGCACTCGCGGTGACGCTTCGACCGACGTCGCTGTACGCGACGACCGCGGAGAAGACGCTGTCCAAGGCGTACGTCGGCGCGCTCGCGAAGGTTGCCGCGCACGGGTGCGTCCTCGACGGACGCGCGAGCTCGGAGAGAACCGCGTTGGCGCACGCTAGCGTCGCCGTCAAGCTGTGCGCGGCGCGCGTCGCGGAGAAAACCGCGGCGAAGGATTTAAACGTCGCGTCGACGAACGTCGCGCGCGCGATGAAGCAGTTGTTATTCGCGGCGGACGAAGAGACGGAGGACGACGCGACGACGACCGCGGAGGACGCCGAGGAGGCGACGACGGCGGCGGTGATGGCGGAGTGCGAGGCGTTGTCGCGGAGTCGAGAGCTGGGCGTCGCCGACGGCGTCAGCGGCGTCGCGCTCATCCCGACGACGAAAGCGGTCAAGGCGGCGGATGCTAAGGAGAAAGAGACGACGCCGCCGCCCGAAGAGATCGACGCGACGGAGGAGGAGGAGGAGGAGGAGCCCGCCGCCGCGAAGGGCAAGGCGGGGCGCGCCGCGCGGGGCTCGCGCGCGGCGCTCAAGGAGAACTTCGCGCGCTAAACGACCGAAGGCACGCGAACGCGCCGCCGCCTTAACCGCCGCCGCTGTACATACTACGATAGAGGGGGGGACCCGCGCGAAGAGCGAACCGAATCAACCTTGTCATGATACCTTATGTTACAAGCACGACCAAACCGCAACGCATACACTACTACCTTCGTACTAACTACGCTTATGTAGTTAGTCTTAAAGAATCACCGCACGAAGTTGTCCACGTAGCTCGCGCCCAAGCCGACGCTCTCGTAGTGCTTCCGCGCCATGTCGAGCTTATCGAACACGTCCTCGGACTTGATCACGTCCCCGCGTTCGTCGCAGTAATTCAACGACCCCTGCACGTGAAACATCGTGATCATCTCGTCGCACCCTTCCGGAACCACGAGCGTGTGCGTCTCCCCCGGCGGCTCGAACACGTAGCTCCCTTCCTTCGCGACCCAGTCGTGCTCGAGGTACCTCCACTCGCCTCGTAACACCCAGCCGTGCACCGCCCCGGGGTGTTTATGCCTCGAGAGCACCCCCGCGCCCTTCACGCGCAAGAGGTTAACGTAGTACCCGTTGCTCACGTTGAAGAGTAACGGATGGAACGAGATCGTCTCCGTCTGCGGGACCCACAGCCTCTCGTCGATGCCGTCGATATCGCCGGGCGTCGGCATCGTCTGCACGATGACTTCTTTCGCGACGTACGGCGAGACGTAGCCGGTGAACGCGCTCGGCGGCTTCGATCGCTCCGCCTCCTGTTCCGCCCGTTTGCGTCGCCGCGCCTCTTCCTTCTTCTCGCCCTCGAGTTCGGTCATCTTCTTCGCGACGTCCACCTTGGCGTCCGCGCGTTGAATCGCGTCCAACGCCGCCTTGGACGCGCTGTCCGGGTCCGCCCCGGTCGCGGCCGCCATCTCCGCGGCGTTCTCCACGAGCGCCTGCTTCGCCGCGGCTTCCGCGTGCGACGCGCGTTCGAGCTTTTCGAGCGCCGTCGCGACTTCCTTCTCCTTCTCGCGAAGCTTCGCGTTGAGCTCGTTCTCTGATGAGGGTGGTCAAAAGCAGGGTCGTCGTTCGGGGTGGATGGGATGGGGGGATTTCAAAGGCGTCAGGAGTGGAGTTGAAAGGCGTCGTCGCGGCGTACGGAGTCGTACGGAAACCAAAACCAGTGTACTGTACGGAAAGAGCGCGCCTTTGTTCTTCAGCTGCGCCTTGAGCTCCTCCTCCTTCTTCTTCAGCGCCTCGTCCTTCTCCGCCCACGCCTTCTTCAGCTCCCTGTCCTTCTCCTCGTACGCCTTGTCGCGCTCCGCGGTGCGCTCGCCGAGGTACCACTCCTTCTTTTGCACCGATTCGGTCAGCTCGCTGATGAGGGCCGTTCCGTACGAGCGAACGAATGAACGTCGGGGTGGAGTTGAAAGGCGTCAGTTGGAGTTGAAAGGCGTCGCGGTCGGGGATTGAAAGCGAGGGATGAGCGGAGAGATGCGCCGGCAAAAGTCCTTAAGGATCGGCGTTCACCACGCCGACGGGGTCGTATGGGGACCAGTGTATACTCGTAGAACGCGCCTGATCTTGCCCTGGAGCTCGTTGACGTTGGCCTGGCGCTCGTCGCGCTCGCGACGGACAGCCTCCAGCTCTTTCATGAGGTCGCCGCCCTCCTGGTACTTCGCCTCGGTGTCGTGCACTTTACGCCACGCCTCCTGTTCCTTCTCGCGCGCCGCTTGAATGACGTTGTTCACGTCTTGAAGCGCCGCGATCTGAGGGCCATTCCATACGAGCGAACGTCGGGGTGGAGTTGAAAGGCGTCAGTCAGTTGGAGTTGAAAGGCGTCGAGGTGTGTCGGGATTGAAAGCGTGGTGTGGGCGGAGAGATGCGCCGGGCAAAGTCCTTAAGAATCGGCGTTCACCACGCCAGCGCGGTCGTATGGGAACCAGTGTGAGATAGAACGCGCCTGAAGGTCGAGCTCGTTTCGGAGCTCGTGAATCTGGTCTTCTTTTTGTCGCAATCTTTCCTCGAGCTCCTCCGCGGTCGCCGCGCGCGTTACGACGGTCGTCCCGCGCGAGACGGGACGACGCCACGGCGCGCGGCGCGTGGTCGAAGGGTGCCCGCGTGTCGAGGCGGCTGGCGTCGCGAACGACGCGACCGTGGCGAGCGAGGTCATGGCGGCGTCGGTCGGGGGAAAGCGCGTCGCGGAGAGACAATGCCGACGCGGATAAAGTGGATTCCCGTGACGTGCTGACGCGGCCGCGCTTGAGGAGATTAGTTTCATCGATCAGCGTTTCATCGAGTGCATCGGTCGAGTGCATCGGTCGAGTGCATCGGTCGCCGGAATTTTTCACCCCGCGCGGCCGTTCGGTTTCACCCTCGAGAGATCTCCGGGAGACCGCTTCGAGCGTCGAATGACAGCAGTGGTATGACACACGATGCGGACAGACGACGACGCGCCCGCGGCCGCGGCGGGGGCCATGACCGCGCCCGGCGACGACGCAAAGCGCGCGGAGCGGCGGACGTCCGTCACGTTCGCGTCCGCGGACGTCATCGTCGAGGGGAGCGACGCGGGCGGCGGCGGCGGCGGCGGCGACGCGCGGCGTCCCCCGGCGGGGTCGCGACGCGTCTCCGTCGGAAGCGGCGCCGCGGCGAGCGCGCGCGTGAGCGCGCTCCGCGACGGCTCGTTCGCGGCGTCGGACTTTGTGAACACGAACAGGATCGTCCTGAGGAGCGACGGGAGAGGGAACGCGTACTTGAATCAGTACGTCGTCATCAAAGACCTAGGGCAGGGCGCGTTCGGCAAGGTGCGCGGTGCCGAATTCCGAACCAAGAATTCTTCCTCCGAACGACGACGAACGATGAACGATGCACTGCGCGACCCGCTCGACGGACGGGCGCTTTCTCCTCGCGCTCTCGCTCTCTCGCTCGCTCGCTCGCTCTCTTCATCAACCGACCAATCACGTACACGAGATACTGACACGTGTACGCCCTCGGCCAATCACATCGCCCTCGCATCAGGTGAAGCTGTGCCTCAACACGAAGACGAACCGAATGTGCGCGTTGAAGTGCATCAACCGCAAGCTTCTGCGGCGTAAATACGCGTCGGTCGTTCGCGGCGGCGGCGCCGCGGGTGCGTTCCCCGCCAGCCGCACGTTATTATGTTTACACGTATACACTCTATCAACCAATCACGTGCACGCGTTACTGACACGTGTACGCCCTCGACCGAACACGTCGCCCGCAGGCGCGCCCTCGGTCGCCGGGAACGACGCGGTGAAGCGCGAGATCGCCATCATGAAGAAGCTCATACACCCGAACGTCGTGCGTCTGTACGAGGTCATCGACGACGACGTCGGGAAGTACATATTCCTCGCGCTGGAGTACGTGCCGGGTGGGGTGGTGTACGAGCCGGCTGCTTACGACGGCGGCCGCATGGTGCGCGCTGTTTTGGTTTTCGTCATATTCGTTTTGGCGTTCGCCACCCCGTTCGTCGTCATTCATATGACGCGTGTCCTCCCTTTGCGCATGTTACGACCACGTGACGTTACACGTCATCATCTCATCTAACCACACCCAATCGTTTTATTCCACGTGTGTGTCACTAAACCACAGAGCGAGGAGGTGGCGTTGCGGTATTTCCGCGAGACGTGCGTCGGGTTAAGTTTTCTTCACGCCAACGGCGTCGCGCATCGCGACTTGAAACCGGACAACCTGCTTAAAAAGACTGACGGCACGGTGAAAATCACGGACTTTGGGGTCAGCGAGCTGTTCGACGGGTCGAAGAAGGGAAACTTGACCGGCGGCGTCGGCACGCCCGCGTTCGTCGCGCCGGAGTTGGTCGCGACCCGCGAAGCCGCTGCGGCTGCGGCGGCGTACTTTGAGAAAGATTTGAAACCCATCTTGAAACCGAGCCGCTCGGGTTCGAAACCGGGGTTCGAAACCGACGTCGCCGCGCGCGAGCTCGCCACCGAGGCCGAGGAAGACTCCGCCGATTGCGACGGGAAAGGAGGAGGCGTCGACGCGAAAGCGTGCGACGTGTGGTCGCTCGGCGTGTGTCTCTTCTACCAAGGTGCGTTCTATACACTGGTTCCCATACGACCCCGTCGGCGTGGTGGACGCCGATCCTTAAGGACTTTTGCCGTCGTCTCTCTCCGCCCACCCCGCGCTTTCAACGCCCGCCCTCGACGCCTTTCAGCTCCACCTGACGCCTTTGAACTCCACCCCGACAATCGCTTGTATGGAACGGCCCCAAGTCTGCGGCGTCGTGCCGTTCCCGGGCGCGTCCGCGGAGGAGGTGGCGCGACGCGTCCGCGAAGACTCGATGCGGGTGCGTGCATCGCATCGTTTAACTGTGTGAGCTCACGTTCGTTCGTTCCTTTTTCACCCGTCCATCGGGTTCAACCCTCGCTCGCGTCCCCTTTCAACTGACCGACGGACGCGTGAACTTTTTTCGAAATCACGGAACGACCCGACGCAGGTTCCGAAGGGCGCGAAGCTCGCGCCGTCGCTGCTCGACCTCCTCGAGAAGATCCTGGATAAGAACCCGAAGACGCGCGCGACGCTTTCGCAGGTCATGGAGCACCCGTGGGTCACGAAGAACGGAAAGCAGCCGCTGCGGGTGACGCACGACGCGAGCGCGCGGAATTCGGTCACCTCCGCGGATGTCCTCGCGTCAATCGGCGACGTCGGGAACGCGTCGTTTTCGGTCGAGTCGTTCTTCGCGCAAAAGGCTGCGACCGCGCGGACGTTCAAGAGAGGGGAGTACTTAGTCCGGCAAGGTGAGCGCGGGAGCAGCGAGATGTTTTACATCGAGGAGGGCGAGGTCGAGGTCGTGACGAAGAGGAGGGCGGCCGGGGGCGGCGGCGGCGGCGGCGGCGGCGGCGACGAAAAGGAGGAAGAAGAAGACGAGGACGACCACTTCGACGACGACATCATGTCCATGGCGATGATGAACGTCGCGGAAGAGGAGACCCCCGCATCGGAAGAGCGGAACGCGCGCGACGACGAGAGAGAGAACGCCGCCGGGAAGAGAGAGGAGGAGTCGAAGAAGAAGAAGAAGAAGAAGAAGAAGAAGAGTCGCGGCGGCGGAGGAGGAGGACTTGGATTTTTTTCGTGCTGCCTCGGCGGAAAAAACGCCTCCCCGGCGACGACGCGCGAACCGTCCGATTCCGTCCCTAAACGACGCGACGACGACGCAATGACGATCGCGGACGACGTCTTCGATGACCTGCGAGTGATGCGATCGCCGCACAGCATCAACGCGTTGATCGCGCGACGAGGTCCCGGCGACGTCATCGGCGAGATGTCGTTGTTGACCCCGGGGCCGTCGGCGCCTCGAAGCGCTTCCGTGCGCGCCGTCTCCGAGACGGTGAAGTGTTCCGTGATTTCGAAGGAGAGCTTAGGGGAGATCAACCCGGAACTCTTAGAGGAGCTCAGGTTGGGGGCGACGGAGCGCGAGAGCGAGCTGCTGTTAGGGCAGACGCGTCTGAAGCTGGGGAACTACCAAGCCCCGAATTAGTCTAATTACTGTAGTGGAATCCATCGGATGTATACGTAAGTTTCATCTCGTCGACGATACGAGTAGTCAGGAGGCGTCGAAACGTCGTCTCGCGCCGAGCTCGATCGCGTCGCCTACTCTGATCACCTCCCCGACGTCGTCCGTCACGACGTTCCACCCGAAGTACTTCTCGTCCGCCCACTTCGCGCGGAATCCGAGCTTCTCGCCGCTCCGCATCTCCCCCAGCGTCGGCAACGGCGAAGCGTCCAACCCGCCGCGCGCGCCCGAGTCTTGGTCCACGCTCGGCATCACGCACCGCGCGCAGGGCTTCACGAACCGCAACGTAACGCCTTTACCGCCGCCGTTATTTTTCGTATTCATTTGTCGTGCGGCGGCGTCCCTACTTCTATCGTCGTCGTGAACATCGCCAGCTGTTTCACCCGACTGAACGCGCATAGAGCCGCCGCCGCCGCCGCCGCCGCGGACGACGACGTCGGCGTACGCGTCCTCGTCGAACGCGTCCACGCCGTCGAAGACGACGTTCGGTCGAAACCGGTTCATCGGCACCGCGGGCTCGTTCTTCGCTTTCAGACCGTCGTTCAACGCGCGAAGCGACCCCTCGGACGCGATCAGGATCGGGAACCCGTCGCTGAGAGTCGTTCCATACAAAAAATGTTCATCGGTCAGTTGAAAGGGGGAGCGATCAAATGTTGAAACCGATGGATGGGTGAAAAACGTTTGCATAGAACGCACCTGAACGCGGACGCCGCGTCGGGGGCGAACTCCGGATCCGTCGGCCGCGACGGCGTCGCCGCGGCGTCTCGTCTTCGGGTCGAGGGTCCATACGAGCGAACGAACGTCGGGGTGGAGTTGAAAGGCGTCAGAAGCGGAGTTGAAAGGCGTCGAGGTGTGTCGGGATTGAAAGCGAGGGACCCTGGGCGGAGAGAGACGCTCGCGGCAAAAGTTCGTCCTCAAGGAACGGCGTTCACCGCGCCGACGCGGTCGTACGGGGACCGGTGTGAATGCGAACGCGCCTTAATCTCTCCCGCCGTCTGCGCGAGAGTTCGTTCGCGCCCGAGGACGCGAGAAACCCCGCGAGGAGGTTGACCTTCGCGTCCGGGACCCGCAGCGCGGCCGCGGCGGCGAATGCGGCGAGCGCGCCGACGAGCGCCTTCTCCTTCGCCGAGCGCTGCGGGGTTGAGTTGAAAGGCGTCAGATGGAGTTGAAAGGCGTCGCGGTGTGTCGGGATTGAAAGCGAGGGACCCTGGGCGGAGAGAAACGCTCGCGGCAAAAGTCCTTAAGGATCGGCGTTCACCACGCGAACGGGGTCGTATGGGAACCAGTGTACAACAGAACGCGCCTCAACCGCGCCGCCGCCGCCGCCGCCGACGCCGCGCGCGGATTCGATCGCCGCCCTCGGCAACGACCCGTCCCCTAACCACCTCACGAGCCGCACGCTCTTCCCTAAGAGCTCGCTGAACCACGCCGCGGCGGCGTCGCCCTCGTCCCCCGCGACGCCGACCCACTCCCACACGCCCACGGAGACTCTCCGCAACGGCTTCTCGCACAGTAACGAAATCTCGAGCCGCGACGCCATCCCTTCCGCGCGCAGCGTCATCTTCGCGTCGTCGCGCAGGGACTCGCCGTCCCAGTCCTCCCTCGAGATCTCCTCCGGGAGCGTCGCGCGCACGAGCGCGAGCTTCGGGTCTGTGCGCTGGGACACGAACATCGACGCGGCGCGCGGAGTCGCCGATCGCTTTCTTCCGTCTCTTGCGCGCGGAGATTTCTTCGTCCTCGGGGCGAGCACGACCATCCACGCGCGGTCGAAGAGGAGGCCGGTGGCGGAGACGCGCGCGGACTGCAGCGAGACGCCGCCGCAGGATTTCACGGGGTAGACGGTCAGCGACGTCACCGTCGGGGGGGAGGAGGTCGCGTCCGTCATGCCCGCGGCGGGCACGACGCGCGGCGACGAGTGAGGTTGTTGATCTCAGCGTCGACTCAGGTGCGAGGTTCAGGTGCGTTCTATGCAAACGTTTTTCACCCACCGCTCGGTTTCAACATTTGATCGCATCCCCTTTCAACTGACCGGTGTTCTGTATGGAATGGCCCTCAGTAAACGCAGAGTAAACGAACGACCGCTGCTGTGAGAAAAACTCAGCTCGTATCGGCGCGCACAAGCGGACGCCCTCTGGTCTCCCGCCTCGAGAGGCGCGCCGCGCTGTCGCGCCGCGCGCCCCCCGCGCCGCGCGAGCGACGAATCGAGAAACCGCCTCAGCTCCGCCGCCGTCCCCGTTCGACGCGCGCGGCGCGACGCCTCGCGTCGCGGCGCGCGCGCGCCGCGAGGCGTCGCGCGCAAACACGAAGTGCGCCGCGCGTCGCCCCCGCCCCCCGCCCGTTCATGGACCCGCGCGCGCGCCACTCGTTCGTGCGCATGCCAGCCCCTCGACCGAAGCGCGCGCGCGCCGCCGGCGCCGGCGGCATTGACGCCGCCGCGCGCGCGACGAACGCCGAGGTTGGTTCGCGCGCGCGACCAGAGCCCGCGTTTGAGTGGCTTTTTTCCTCTCTAGCAAGCTCGCTCGTCCCTTCCTCCTCCTCACGACGCGCGCGCGCTCCCTTCCCCCCGTCCCCCCTCCTCGCCGCAGCGACCCCCGCGCGGATGCGCGCTCTCCTCCCTCGCGCGCGGCTGCGTCCGCCGCGACGACGACGACAACGAAAACGCATTGGACGCGAGCGTTACTACCCCATCACAGCTACCCCGAAGAAGCGCGTCGCGGCAGCACGTCGTCGTCGGGGACGCGCTGACGCACCTCCCGAACGCGGTTGTCCTCGCGCCGCTCCCCGCGGCCGCCTCCGACGACGACGACGAAGACGCGGAGGTGTCCGCGATGACGACGCCGGAGAAGGTGTCCGCGGCGGTGACGCGGTACGTCGACGACGTCCGCGACGCGCTCGTCCGCGGCGGCGACGTGGGCGAAGACGCGGGCGAAGACGCCGCCGGCGCTCAAGGTGCGTTCGATACACTGGTTCCCATACGACGGCGTTGGCGTGGTGAACGCCGTTCCTTAAGGACTTTGCCCGGCGCATCTCTCCGCCTACCCCTCGCTTTCAATCCCCGACCTCGACGCCTTTCAACTCCAACTGACGCCTTTGAAATCCACCCGACGTTCGATGGTCAAGGTGGAGAACGTGCTCGTGTTGTTCGACGCCGGGGAACCCCCTACCCAAACGCCGCCTCGACCGCTTCCTCCTTCACGTCGATGCCGCCGTTCGTGACCCTCGACGCGGACGCGACGCCGCTGGAGGTGACGCAGCTGCCGATACGCATCGCGAACGAGGCGCTCGCGGCGGCGCGACGCGGCGGCGGCGGCGGCGGCGGCGGCGGCGGCGGCGGCGGCGGCGGCGGCGGCGGCGGCGGCGAGATCCGAATCGAACCCGCGCA
>Ga0181560_10006200_pt1 | contig 10496 bp, 8 predicted proteins | sample 011ome_20_FD_133751 | JGI IMG/M metagenome (GOLD analysis project Ga0181560, IMG submission 133751) | Coastal salt marsh microbial communities from the Groves Creek Marsh, Skidaway Island, Georgia - 011509CT metaG (megahit assembly) | ecosystem: Environmental > Aquatic > Marine > Intertidal zone...
GCGTGCCAGGTATGAGCGACCGGATCCGTGTGATAAGCATCGTGGACCGCTTTTTGGAGCATCCAAGGGTGCTTATTTTTGAGAACGGTGGTGACCCCGAGGTGTTCATTAGTTCGGCGGACTGGATGACACGTAACCTCGACAACCGAGTTGAGATTAGCGCACCGATACTTGACGAAACATTGAAGCAGTTCATCACTGACGTGATGGAGTTACAGTTCCGCGACACGACAAAGGCGAGGGTCATTGATGAGGAAAATGCGAACCGTTATGTCCTCCGGGGTAATCGTCGGAAGCTCCGAAGTCAGATGAGCACCTATAACTACATCAGGCGGTTTGAGGGTGTTTAAAACGGTGGCGGAGATGGAAGAACGGTTGGTGGCTGCGGTGGACCTGGGATCTAACAGTTTTCACATGACCGTCGCAAAAATCACTCAATCGGGTATTCAGATTTTGATTCGTGACCGTGAGAGGGTTCGGCTAGCTTCGGGGCTAAACAACAAAGGCGTACTCGATAAAAAAGCTATAGCGAGGGGTATTGATGCTCTTGCTCGATTCGATTCCCGGTTGACCGGAGTCGCTACAGAAGACATACGCGTGGTAGCTACTCACACGCTGCGTGAGGCAAAAAACGCGGACGAGTTTCTTGATTTAGCGAGCGCAAGATTCCGCGCCCCCATTGAGGTTATTTCGGGCCCCGAAGAGGCACGGTTAATCTACCAGGCGGTTGCCCACACCCAGCCAATCGAAGGCCGGTTCCTGATCTTTGATGTAGGCGGCGGATCAACCGAATTCGCGGTGGGGGAGGGATACGAGCCTGCGTTTGTGTCATCACGGACGCTCGGCTGCTTGACCTACACCAATCGATACATGAAAAAAATAAATAAAAAAGCGTTTGCTGAGGTGGATATCGCTACGCGTAGAGCGATAGAGCCGATAGCTTCTCGTATTCGATCCATGAGCACTGTAACCTGTTTCGCGTCATCTGGGTCTGCAAAGGGTGTCAGTGCCCTAGGCAACTACTTAGGCTTTGGGTCTATCATTACTCGCGAATCAATCGAAGCCTGTAAGCGATTTGTTTCTAATGAAGATAACAGGCATTTTGAGAATATCCCTGACGTCAGCATCGAGCGGATGCAGATTTTACCTGCGGGGATCGGAATTATCTCGGCGATTCTCGAAGAACTTTCTCTAAAGGAAATCCATTTTGCAGATGCCGCCCTCAGAGAGGGCGTCCTGTATGACATGGATGACCGCCTGAAAGCTGTTGATATTCGTGAACGTACGGCTTCTGATTTAGCTAAGAAATACGGGATCGACAAAAATCAAGCGCACGCTGTTCGTTCTACAGTCGAGCAGTTGTTTGATGCCGTAGAGGGTCCATGGAAGTTGTCAGCCGAAGATAAGCAAATGGTCTTGTGGGCCGCTAGCTTGCATGAGATTGGTTTGCAGGTTAATTACTCGGGTTACCAGCGACATGGTGCTTATATTGTCTCTCACACTCCTATGCCGGGATTCAATCGAGAGCAGCAGCTTGTGTTATCAATTTTGATCCGGTTGCACCGCAAAAAAATCACAGTCGGGTCCATCCCGAAACTTCGCTACTGGAGTGAGTCCCGGCTAATTCGCTTGGTTCGCCTGTTACGTATCGCATATACGATTCATGTTGGCCGCAATAACTACTACCCGGAGTTTACGGCCACAGCCGACGATGACGCCGTTTTCTTACGATTTGCCCCACGCGTGCTGAAGACTCACCCAGTGATGTTCCTCGATCTCGCGGAGGAGGCTCGGCGGCAAGATGACGCGGGTTATAGCTTAATTATCCAGTAAATATTGTTTCCGATACCGTCTAAACGTGCATTTATCAGAACGCATTGTGATAAAGGTCGAACTGTTAACTTTTCAAGTATTTTCGTAAAACGCTTAACTTAAATTTCTAAGTCAAGAACAAGTTACCGGCAGTTAATCGACATATATTCAGTGTCACGAATTCGTAACAAATCTATGCTTTCATATTAGCTTGATCTGATCCTAGGAGAATGAATGACACAAACGGTGCTTCGCCGAGTATTAATTGTGGACGATGAATCATCCATACGGGATATGGTAGCTATTACTTTGGAAATGGCCGGCTTTGAAGTGGTCCAAGCCATTGATGCCTCTGCTGCATTGAACGAGATTGCTACTTTGCAACCCGACCTTGCGATTATCGATTGGATGATGCCAAAAACTTCAGGGCTCGAATTATGCAGACGGCTTCGCAAAAACCCGAACACTCGTGATATTCCTTTGATCCTGCTAACCGCGCGAGCTGAAGAGGATGCAAAAATTACCGGTCTAGAAGTAGCTGACGATTATATTACCAAGCCCTTTTCAACCAGAGAACTGGTGGCGAGGCTCAAAGCCGTTCTGAGAAGAGTAACTCCTCTGGGTATTGATGAGCCAGTTGAATACGCTGGTCTGCGGCTTGACCCCGTCGGACAAAAAATTACTGTTTTCGGAACCATACTTGTTCTAAGTCCAACTGAGTTTCGACTGTTACAACTTTTCATGACCAACCCCAACAGAGCGTTTTCTCGTGGTCAGCTACTTGATCGTGTTTGGGGGGGCGACGTTTATATTGAAGACCGAACGGTCGATGTGCACATTAGGCGGTTACGTAAAATTTTAGGAGAAAAGCATAGCGAAATGATCCAAACTGTACGTGGCACGGGGTATCGGTTTGATCCGCCAAGCGTAAACGGTGGTCCGCAGGCGTGAATTTGCTACTAACTTCATGAGAAATTATTACTCAACGACTATCGTCGAAATTATTTCTTTAGTTATCGCCGGGAGTGTTCTGGGCACAATATCTGGTTATTTCACAGAGTCATTTTTAGTCACAGTGGCTACTTATCTTGGAGTAACACTCTGGCAACGAAATCGTTTCTACAGCTGGGTTAGCGATCAACAAAAGCCTGGGTCTCTGGATGCGTCAGATCTTTGGAGCGACATCATTAAGCGAATAGAGATAGAGCGTTCCTCTGTTGATCAAAAAGCTGAATCAATCTCAAAGAAACTAACAGATTTGAATAAAGCCATTGGCGGCCTCAACCTCGGGGTAGTTGTGGCAGATTCGAATTGGGAGCTCCAGTGGCTTAATCGCCCAGCAGAGCGTCTATTGAGTTTAAATGAATCAAATGATCGGGGTTCATTTCTGTTTTCGTTGATCCGATCTCCGAGTTTCAAGCGTTACGTCGAATCGCGAGACTTTGCGGAGCCGCTCGTTATCGATAATTTCGAAAACAAGGGATTATCTGTTGAATTTTGGGTTACCAAAGATCCCCGAAATACGAGAGTTGTTTTGGTACGTGATATTACTGCGTTCCGAAAAATTAATGAGATGCGAACAGATTTTATTGCCAACGTTTCGCATGAGCTTAAAACACCTCTTACGGTTATTAATGGTTATCTAGAGATGTTGATTGATAATCAATTAGTGACAGGAGTAACCCACAAGGCTATAGAAAGCGCCTGGTCTCAGGGGCGCAGAATGGAAAATATAATTCAGGATCTTTTAATACTGTCTCAACTTGAGACTTCCAAAATAGAGGAGCAGCAGTCAGTCGATCTTAATCACGTCGTAGATGAGGTGCTTAAGCAAGCTCGGCTACTTGCTAGAAGTCTCGATAAAACCAAAACAAAAATAACTTCGAAAATTGAACATGGTTTGGAATTGAAGGGCAATGGTAGTGAAATCTTCTCCTTGATCTCAAACGTTACTAGCAATGCAATTCGGTACACGCCTGATAACTCGTTAATCGCTGTAACAGGCTATGTAAAAAATCAGAAGGTCACGGTTAAGGTTGAAGATAATGGGCCGGGAATTTCTGAGTTACACATAAACCGACTCACGGAGCGGTTCTACAGGGTAGATCCTAGCCACTCCTCATCAACCGGCGGTACGGGGCTCGGCCTCTCAATTGCCAGTCATATCATGCTTCGGCATGGTGGCGAATTGCAAATCAGCTCAGAAGTCGGAAAAGGCACAGTGGTGGAGTGTATTTTTCCTAGACCAAAAGAATAGAGCAGGAGTCTTAATCCAATTTATTCTGATTGACTGCGGGGTGGCGAATATCAATACCTTGGATCATATAGATCACATATTCGGCAATATTTGTAGCGTGATCACCTACTCTTTCGAGAGACCGAGCGATCCATACTATATTTAAAACCGTACCAATATTTCTCGGGTCCTCAATCATAAAAGTAGCTAGAGCACGAAGTGCGGACTGATAAATTTTATCAACCTCTCGCTCTCTCTCGAATATTTCTCTGGCTAGTTCTAAATCTAACTTGGCAAACGCTGTGAGAGCTTCAGAGACCATTTTTCTGACTTGCTCGGCAATTCGCTCTATTTCGGTAATGCCAACACTGTCGTTACTGCTGAAGGAATCGAGGCTCAAACGTCCTACTTTCTCCAATTCATCACCCATTCGTTCAAGATCTCGAACGATTTTGGAAACTGCCAGGACAAGGCGTAAATCGGATGCGATTGGTTGCCTTCGAACAATTAATGATTCAACTTGATCATCGAGGTCTATTTCCGCGCCATTAATTTTTTGTTCGTTTTCCTCGATTGCACTCAACACAGAGGAGTCATTGGTTTTGAAAAATTTAAGTGCAGATGTTAATTGTTCTTCTACAAGCCCGCCCATCTCTAAAACAGAACGCCTTAGCAACTCTAACTCTTCGTTAAACTCGCTCGAAATGTGGCGAAAAAAGTCATCGTTTAATTCGGTCATATGCTATCCAAATCGTCCGGTGATGTAGTCTTGGGTTAATTCATGCTTTGGATTCGTGAACACTTGCTTTGTGTCACCAACTTCAATCAACTTACCTAGATGAAAATAGGCGGTTCGATCGGAAACACGCGCAGCCTGCTGCATCGAGTGAGTTACGATAACGATCGTGTACTGCTCGCGGAGTTCATGGATTAGTTCTTCCACCTTCGCTGTTGCGATAGGGTCGAGAGCGGAGCACGGTTCATCCATAAGAATTACTTCGGGGCTAACAGCGATAGCTCTCGCAATACATAAACGCTGCTGCTGTCCGCCAGACAACCCGGTCCCTGGCTGGTGCAGTCGATCCTTGACCTCCTCCCAAAGCCCAGCTCGCTGCAGTGATGACTCAACAATCTGCTCTAACTCGACTTTGCTAGTAGCTAACCCATGAATTGTCGGTCCATATGCGATGTTGTCAAAAATTGATTTTGGGAAGGGATTGGCTTTCTGGAAAACCATACCAACACGAGCTCGCAATGACACAACATCCACAAGAGGCTCATAGATATTTTGATCATCTATCTTAATCTCACCTTCAACCCGACAAATATCGATAGTGTCATTCATCCTATTCAGACAGCGGAGGAACGTGGATTTTCCGCAGCCGGAAGGTCCGATAAAAGAGATTACCTGGCTAGCTCCTATATCAAGACTTATATTGTCGATCGCGCGCTTATCCCCATAAAAGACATTAACATCACGCGCCTTAACACGAGGGTTATCAACGTAGATTTGTCCAAGTGTTTTGTCCGGTAGGGTCCGTCCTTCAACCTGAGTCGTACCATCAACCATAGATTCACTCATTACTATTTCCATCACATCTTACCGGCTCACCAGCGTCGCTCTAACTTTTTACGAAGAAAAATCGCTGCAGCATTCATACTGATCAGAAAGGTAAGCAGGATTATGATTGCCGCACTAGTTTTTTGGACAAACATGCGTTCTGCAAAATCCGCCCACATAAAAATTTGTACGGGTAACACTGTCCCGGGATCAGTAATACCGCTTGGTACATCCACGATAAAAGCGACCATGCCTATCATTAGGAGGGGTGCAGTTTCTCCTAGAGCTTGCGCCATGCCAATAATAGTTCCCGTCAGTATGCCAGGCATAGCTAGCGGTAATACATGATGCATGATGGTTTGGATTTTTGATGCACCGATACCCAAAGCCGCATCGCGAATACTTGGCGGGACGGCCCTGATTGCTGCCCTCGATGAAATGATGATTGTTGGCAGGGTCATTAGAGCTAAGACTACGCCTCCAACCAAAGGAATCGAGCGAGGCATTCCAAAGGCAACAATAAAAATAGCAAGACCCATGATGCCAAAAACCACCGAAGGGACGGCTGCAAGGTTATTAATATTGATTTCAATGATTTCAGTTAAACGATTCTTTGGAGCCATTTCCTCCAAATAAACGGCCGTAGCAACACCGAGAGGGAAAGCAATGACAACACATACTAGTAGCGTCAGTATGGACCCAACTAGCGCACCCCGAATACCAGCGATTTCTGCATCACGAGATGCGGAGCCAAAAAATAAGTAATCGCTGATCTCGTAGCTGATGCGCCCCTGAGCATCGAGTGCATCAATATAATCAATCAGCTGATCACTAATTCGACGGTCCACCTCCGGAATTTCGCGGGAAATCAGTCCACGAAGGAAGGTATCAACATCGTCATCAACCGCAAATTGAACAGATACTGTTGATCCTAAGTGCTCTGGATGATCTAACACATAGGTCATCAAGCGCTGACCTGAACCCGAGGAAATCAATCGCCTAGCTTCACGTTTTGCCTTGCGACCTTCTGGGTTACCTAATGCTTGATATAACGAATCTCGAATCACACCATCAAAGTCACCTCCTGCGAGCGATTCGAGTGTCATTTGGTTAGTCGGATCGAGTCGACCTGCATCTAATTGAACGTCAAGAGTCACATAGTACTGAAAGAATCCCGGCATCCCTTTATTTAAAATTCCAGCGAACAAAAGGATCAGGAATCCCATCGCGACTGCAACCGCAAGCTGACCCAAAAATAAAAATCGTGCCTCTTTGCGATTACGTGATGTGATTGATAAAGCCACACGTTCGGAGGCTTGTTTAGGGCTTAATCCTTTAGGAGAAACATCAGTCATACTGCTCCCTATATCTTTTTACAATCTGTAGCGCGAAGTAGTTAAGCGCCAGGGTGGTGACAATTAACATCAGCGCTAAAGCAAAAGCCGACAGAGTTTTTGCCGATTCAAACTCTTGATCACCTACCAAAATTGTCACGATTTGGGATGTGACGGTGGTGACCGCATCGAGAGGGTTAAACGATAAGTTTGCAGCTAGTCCGGCCGCCATAACGACGATCATTGTCTCACCCACTGCGCGCGAAACAGCAAGAATGACCGCCGCGACAATGCCTGGGAGTGCGGCTGGCAATACGACTAGCCGAACAGCCTCGCTGCGGGTTGAACCAAGTCCATAAGCTGCATCTCGCAATGATTGAGGAACAGCGTTGATCACATCGTCTGATAAGGATGAGATGAAAGGAATAATCATCATCCCCATTACCAAGCCGGCAGCCAAAGCGGACTCTGAGGCCACCTCAAGACCCATCGATTCGCCCAAAGATTTTACGAAGGGAGCGACCGTTAAGGCTGCGAAAAATCCGTAAACAACTGTCGGCACACCCGCCAAAATCTCGAGTAATGGTTTCACAACGCCGCGGATACGCGGTGTTGCATACTCCGCGAGATAAATCGCACTGAATAACCCAACAGGAACTGCAACTATAAGCGCTATTGCTGAGATCAAGAATGTTCCAACGAACATCGGAATCATCCCGTAGGTAGCGGTTCCGCCGCCTGATCCAGCACGTTCTGCCCCTTCAAACTGTGGATTCCATTCAAGACCAAACAGGAAATCTTGGGGCGGAATCAAATTAAAGAATCTGATAGATTCAAAAAGAACTGACAACACAATACCGATGGTCGTCAAAATTGCGACTAACGAACTACCAATCAATATCCAGGTCAAAATGCGCTCTACGTTATTACGTGAACGGAACGATGTATGGATTTTACGGTAACCCAAAAGGCCGCCGGCTATTGAAACCGTTAGCACGAGAAAGTTTGCGGCGACAATGGCGTTAGCTTCCCACCGAATCCAGGCGGAACCAGCAGCTTGAACCCAGGGTTCAATTTCACCGAAATCGATACCATCAACAAGATTAGAAATCTTTGCTAGAGCGATAGCTCGAGCGACAGCATCGCCATCTAAAACGTCCTGTGGGAAGTAGTCTCGAGCCCAAAATTGGAACAAGAGGTCCTTGCCAATCACAATGACCAGTAAAACAAATAAGGCTGGAAGTGCCGAAGTGATCGCAGCCCACATCCCATGATAGTGCGGTAAGGAGTGAAGTCTATCTGCGCTACTGGATCGAAACGCCAAAGCAAGTCGCTGGCCCGCTATAAAAAATAGGGCGCCTATCATGAGCACTGTTAGCATCAAATTCGTCAGGGACACGTGAGCTTTACCTAATATAAAAGACCGAACGGATTGTCCCGTTCGGTCGCAGGATTATCAACAAGTGGCACTTATTACTTGAGATCTGCCGCGTTCAAAATCGGAAGATTTTTTATCCGAGCAGCCATTTCATCACGTTCTGATCGCGGCATTGGGATCATGCCAGCATCAGCCAAAATACCCTCATCGTCCCAGTGCTTGGTCCATTCAGCCATGTACGCTTCGATACCTGGAATCACACCAATATGCTGGTGTTTTACGTAGAAGAACAGCGCGCGTGCTGCCTTGTATTTACCCTCAGCGATTGCTTCGAATGTTGGCACAACACCAGACAATTCAGCACCTTGAATTGTGTCTGAGTTCTGGTCGAGGTACGAGAACCCGAAGATGCCGAATGCGCCTGTATCCTCTTGCAGCTTCTGTACGATCAGGTTGTCTTGCTCACCTGCCTCGACATACGCTCCGTCAGTACGCATTGCACGGCATGCTTTGGCCTTCTTGCCAGCAGCCTTCAATGCAGTTTTCGCTTCAGCGTCTTTCCCACAATATGCTTTCTCGTTAACGATTTCGGCGAATGAGGCGCGTGTTCCGGAAGTTGTTGGTGGACCATATACACGTATTTCTATCGCTGGAAGCTCCGGGTTAACGTCCGACCACTTTTTGTAGGGGTTAGTGGCCATTTTGCCTTCGACGGGTACTTCAGCAGTTAATGCTTTACCGAGGTCTGCGAGGGAGATTTTCAAGCGGCCTGCTTTTTTAGAGTTTGCCACAACAATCCCGTCGTAACCGACCTTGATCTCTGTGATTTTTACGCCGTTTTTATCACAATACTCGAGCTCAGCTGCCTTCATACGAGAAGACGCGTTACCGATATCTATGAATTCGGTACCAATACCGTCACAAACGCCTTTTTTACCGACCGAAGAACCACCTGACTCAACAACTGGTGTTTTTTGATTCACATTACGTCCGAGACGCTCCGCGACGATTGTTGCGAATGGAAGAACCGTTGATGATCCGGCAATGCTGATGTAATCACGCGCCATTGCCGCCGAGCTTAGAAATGTTGCAAGCACTGCACCTGCTGTAAATCGTAAAATCATGGGAACTCCTCAATGATCCGCGAGTGAAAGACTTTTCACCTAACTCCTGATCGTCTTTGTACCCAAGTTTTGTTACAGATTTATTACATGCTGAGCTTATTAAGCTAAATATTTTGCGAGACCGCAAAAAGTAGCATTTGAGACAAGTTCCTTGATTTTCTGCCCCTGTATTTGCTTAGCCATTATCTGCATTGGAAAGCTTGAGGGTACAAAAACCGGTCTCGCCGCTTGATGCCTAGCATAGTCATCTAGAGTTTTTCACCCTAGGGGAGGTAATTTTATATAGCTCCTAAAACTGAACCAAAAAATAGCGCCGCCCCAAACCGATGGCTCTCAATAAATGCTCGGAAGCATGCCTCGCGCGAGCGTGAGCTGGCAATAACGTGTTGCCGGACCGTGAGACCGATTGCGACCAAGATACCCATCATTGTGAACAGCCCCAAATCTGCCAGCCAGAACGCGTAACCGAATGCGACCAGCGCGCCCAGCTGCGAACACCCGACCGCGAGCAAGTCGTGGCGGCCGAACATGATCGCGGTAGATTTCACGCCAATCAAAAGATCATCGTCGCGGTCAACCATCGCGTAGAGCGTGTCGTAGGCTAGTGTCCAGGCGACGTTACCCAAGAACAGGATCCATACGATTCTGTCGAGTGGTTGGTCGTAGGCGGCAAATGACATCGGTATCGCCATCGAAAACGCGAGCCCGAGCCCGATCTGGGGCCAGAACGTGACCCGCTTGAGCCACGGATAAATAACAGCAAAACCGAGCGCAATAAACGACAGCTTGATTGTCTTTACGTTGGTCATGAGGACCAGCCCGAGGCACACCGAAAAGAGGACTGTCGCTAGGATGACAGCGTTCTTTACCGACAGGTTACCGCTCGTGATTGGCCGAGAACGGGTCCGCTTGACGTGCTTATCGAACTTGCGGTCGGTCAGGTCGTTGACGACACAACCGGCGCTGCGTGTGATGATCACGCCGAGGGTGAAGATCACCCATATATCAAGCCTGAACTCGCCCGCCGCCTTTCCAGCTAGAGTCAGCGCGA
>Ga0181560_10006201_pt1 | contig 10495 bp, 10 predicted proteins | sample 011ome_20_FD_133751 | JGI IMG/M metagenome (GOLD analysis project Ga0181560, IMG submission 133751) | Coastal salt marsh microbial communities from the Groves Creek Marsh, Skidaway Island, Georgia - 011509CT metaG (megahit assembly) | ecosystem: Environmental > Aquatic > Marine > Intertidal...
CCCGAGGCCAAGGCCGGATCGATATTGACCCGCTCCAATGCCATGGGGATGACGATGCCGCCCAAGGCGGCCGCGATTTGGGTGCACACCATTGCCAGCCCAATCACAGCAGATAGCATCGGCACACCAAACCAAAGCCCCGCCACCAGCGCCATGATCAGGCCAAAAAGCAGCCCGTTGATGGCGCCCACCGCCACTTCGCGCCAGACCACGCGCAAGGCGTTTTGCGCGGTCAGGTCGCGGGTGGCAATGGCGCGCACCGCCACTGTCATGGTTTGGGTGCCAGCATTCCCCCCCATCGAGGCAACGATCGGCATCAGCACGGCCAGCGCCACCATTTGATCGATCGAATTGGCGAATAATTCGATGACAAACGAGGCCAATATGGCGGTCAGCAGGTTCACAAACAACCAGGTGGCGCGGCCCTTTGCTGCCTCGATGATGGTATCGGAAAGCGAGCTTTCTTCGCTAACACCGGCCATGCGCAAAATGTCTTCTTCGTGCTCTTCATCCAGCACCGCCATGGCATCATCGATGGTGATCTGCCCCACCAGCCGCCCGTCATCGTCGACAACAGGTGCCGAAATTAGGTGATACTGGTTAAACGCATAGGCCACGTCGCCTTCGTATTGGTCGACAGGAATCACCTTGAAAATATCTTCGGTAATCTCTTGCAGGCGCACATCGCGGCGCGAGCGCATGATTTTGCCCAAGGTCACATTGCCCACGGGGTGCATGCGCGGATCTACCAGCACAACGTGGTAAAATTGGTCGGGCAGGTCTTCGTGACTGCGCAAAAAGTCGATCGCATCGCCCACGGTCCAATGTTCGGGGGCGGCGACCACCTCGCGCTGCATCAGGCGGCCTGCGGAATATTCGGGATAGGTCAGCGCCTGTTCTACGGCAACGCGGTCTGGCTCTTCCAGCACGTCTAGAATCGCCTCTTGCTGGGGTTCGTCCAGATCTTCCAGCAGGTCGACCACATCGTCGCTATCAAGGTCGCGCACAGCTTCGGCCAGCACATCGGGGCGCAACAGGGCGATCACCTCTTCGCGCACGCCTTCTTGCAGTTCCGACAGAATATCGCCATCGAATTCGTGGCCATAAAGCTCGATCAGGCGGCGCCGGTCATAGGTGTTGAGCTGTTCCAACAAGTCGGCAATGTCGGCCGCGTGCAGCGGCTCCATCAAGCTGGTCAGCGCCGCCGGGTCGCCTGCGTCGACGGCATACAGAATGGCGGCAATGGTTTTGCGTTCCAGCATATAGGTGTCGGCCTCGCCCTCGACCGCGTCGATAGTGTCTTCGATCTGGTCGTTGGTGTCGCTCATCACCGGCCCCCCGTTTTTGTGCAGCACCTTCATACCCGATCCGCCCCGGATGAAACAATGGCGCACAGCGATTTACCTTGCATTTGCGGCAGGCTAATCTGCCACGGTTTGCAGCAAGGGCATATCATGAGCGATACGACCATTTTACTGGGCCAGATCTTGGAATTCACGGCCAACCCATTCGAGGCGGGCGCCGATGCGGCGCGCCACACCCGCGATGGCGCCATCGTGCTGAGGGGGGGCAAAATTATTGCCACAGGCGGTGCAGATCAGCTGCGCGCGGCCTATCCAATGGCCGCACAGATCGACCATGGCAACGCCTTGCTGCTGCCGGGTTTTGTGGATGCCCATGTGCATTACCCGCAAACCGCCATCATCGCCAGCTGGGGCAAACGGCTGATTGATTGGCTGGGCACCTACACCTTTCCCGAAGAGGCGCGTTTTGGCGATGCCGCCTATGCGGGCGAAATTGCCGGGCGCTATTTGGATCTGGCGCTGGCGCATGGCACCACCACCATGGCCAGCTATTGCACCATTCACCCCGAAAGCGTGGATGCGTTTTTCACCGCAGCGCAGGCCCGCGGCATGCGGGCGTTGGCCGGCAAAACCTGTATGGATCGCAATGCCCCCGACACGCTGCGCGATAGCGCGCAATCGGCCTATGATGACAGCCGGGCCTTGTTGCAGCGCTGGCATGGTGTGGGGCGGCTTGGCTATGTGATTACGCCACGGTTTTCCCCTACCTCTACCCCCGCGCAACTGCAGGCCTTGGGCGCGCTCTGGGCCGAGCACCCCGACTGCCTGATGCAAACCCACCTGAGCGAACAAACCGACGAGATCGAATGGGTGATGCAGCTGTTTCCAAAGGCGCGCGACTATCTGGATACATACGAGGCCTTTGGCCTGTTGGGCGAGAACGGCCTTTATGGCCATGCCATCCACCTAACCCCCCGCGAAAAGGCGCGGCTGGCCGATTGCGGTGCGGCACTGGTGCATTGCCCCACATCAAACAGCTTTATCGGTTCGGGCCTGTTTGACATGCAGGGGCTCACGCAGGCCGGGCTGCGGGTGGGGCTGGCCACCGACACTGGGGGTGGGTCTTCGTTTTCGATGTTGCACACAATGGCCGCCGCCTACGAGGTGGCGCAATTGCGCGGTGTGGCGCTGCACCCGGCACAGCTGATCTGGTTGGCCACCGAAGGCTCGGCACGGGCGCTGCGGCTGCAGGGGCAGATCGGCACATTGGCCGTGGGCAGCGAGGCCGATATCGTGGCGCTGGATCTGGCCTCGACACCCGCAATCGCCCAGCGCGCAGACCGCGCGGGCAATATTTGGGAGGCGCTGTTTCCCACGATCATGATGGGGGATGACCGCGCCATTCAGGCCACCTATGTGGCGGGATCCCTGCAAGCAGGGCGCATGGCCGCCCCTTAGGGGGCGTTGCGCAAATTCAGCGTATGCTGGCGCAGCCACGCCATAAAGGCGCGCGGATCTAGGCTGCGTTCGGCGCATTCCTCGGGGCTGATCGGGTGGCCAATGACAGGTTTTTGTGCCTTGTCAAAGGCATGCACCACCTCGTGCAGCAACAGGCCTTGGCGCAGCACCGGCGAGATACGGTTGGCCACATGATACCACCGCGAATTGGCGCCGGGGAAAAACAGCGGCACCACCGTCGCCCCCGAGCGGCGGATCATCTTGGCGGTGAACACGTTCCATTCGGCCTCTTTCACCGGGCCAAACATACTGTCTGATGTGGCCACCACCCCAGAGGGGAACAGCGCAATCAGCCCGCCTTCGGCCAAATGCCCCATGGCGCGGCTGCGCATTTCCAGCATTTTTTCTTGGGCATCCGGCTGGTGGGGAAAGGGAACCGGGATCATGTAGCTGGCCGCGCTTTCATCGATCCCGGTCAAAAGCGAGCGGGTCAGAATGCGGTAATCATTGCGCACGCGGCCAATAAGATCGGCCAAAATCATGCCATCCACCAAACCATGCGGATGATTGGCCACCAACACCACCGGGCCGGTTTTGGGAATACGGGCCAACTGTTCGGCGGGGGTTTGCAGGCGAATGCCCATCACATCCATGGTGGCAGGCCAAAACGCCTGCCCAGTGGGGGCGCCGCGCCGTTCAAATTCGCGAATTCGGCGCACAATGCTCCATTTGCCGGTCAGCCATTCGAGGGTGCGAATGATGCTGGCCGTCAGCGGCGCATCAAAGGAATTAGCATAGGTCAGGGTGCGGCGGTCATATTTGGTATATACCACCCCTGCCCCATTCCCGGGCTTGGCACCGTTATTCACACCATCTACCACGTGGTTCCGCAATCCTGTTGGCGCAGGGCGCGCAGGCCCCTTGCTTTTACATGTCTTCGCCGAACCTGTCTGCCACCAGCGCCTCGATCGCATCGGCCAAAGCCAAGGCATCAGGGCCCGACGTTTGCACGTCAATAGTGGTTCCTTTGGATGCTGCCAACATCAAAAGCCCCATGATACTGTCGCCACAGGCCGACAGCCCATCGCGCGCCACATCTGCGCGGGCATCGAACCCCTCGACAACCTCGACCAGCTTAGCCGAGGCACGGGCGTGCAGCCCCTTTTCATTGATGATGCGCAAACTGCGCTGCACCGTCTCCGACATTGCGGGCTATTCCTTGCTAAAGCTTTGACTATCAATATATTTTCTGCCCGCCTCGGTGGCGGCGCGCACGGCATCTGCCAGCGGCATATGGCGGGATTTGGCCAATTTTATCAACATTGGCAGGTTGGCCCCATACAAAAACCGCCGCCCCGATGCCTCGCAGGCGCGCATCGACAGGTTCGAGGGCGAGCCGCCAAACATATCTGTCACCAAAACCACGCCATCGCCTTGGTCAACCATATCAGCCGCCGCCTGAATTTCGGCTTGCTTGGCCTCGCGGTCGTGGTTTGCCTCGATCGCGATGGCGCGCATGCCAGCCTGCACGCCGACCACATGTTCGACTGCTGCCAGATATTCGCGTGCCAACCCGCCATGAGCGACGATCACGATCCCGATCAAACCTGTGCGTCCTTGTCCTGCAGGCCGGTATCGGCCCCGCTGGGTGCGGGGTCGGTGCGGCGTTCCATTTCCCGATGCCTTATTGACACTGGCCAGCCCATATCTGCAAGCTTTTTGCCCAGCATTTCGCATATCGCCACCGAACGGTGCTGCCCGCCCGAACAGCCAAAACCAATGGCCAAATGCGCCTTGCCCTCTGCGGCATAGGCGGGCAGCAAAATGCTTGCCAGCCCCAAAACATGTTGAAATACCTCGTCAAACCTAGGGTCTTGGGCCACATATTCGGCCACCCGCGGGTCGCGCCCATCAAGCGCGCGCAGCCCGGCCACCCAATAGGGGTTGCGCAAAAACCGCACGTCCAAAACCACGTCTAACCCCCGGGGCAGGCCCCGTTTGTAGGAAAACGAGTTCAGCGTCACCGCCAAACTGCGCCCCAATTCGCGGCCCAACAGGCGATGCACCTCGTCGCGCAGCTGGTGGGGCGACAGATCTGAGGTATCGATCAAGATATCGGCGCGCCCACGGATGGGCACCAACAGGTCTTTTTCGCGGGCAATGCCGGTTTCAGGGTCTTCGGCGGGGGCCAGTGGATGGCGCCGCCGCGTGGCCGAAAACCGCTGGCCCAGAACGTCATCGCGGCAATCCAGATACACGATTTCGGCGCTGATACCGGGCCATTTGCCCAATTGATCAATGGTTTCAATCAGCGCATTGGTCGAAAAATCGCGGTTGCGCGCATCCAAGCCCAAGGCCAGCGGGCGCGCGCTTTGCGGCCCTTGCAACAGGCGCGGCAACAGCGACAGGGGCAGGTTGTCGATGGCCTCGAACCCCATATCTTCGAGCACGTTGATCGCAGTCGAACGCCCCGCCCCCGAAGGGCCAGTGACCAAAATCACCCGGCTGGTTTGCTCTGCGGGGGCCAATGCCATGTTATTCACTCCTGCCCACAGCCAGATATTGCAGAATCGCTGCAGGGAAATACGCGCTGTCAACATTGTGAAGCACCGGCAGCGGAAGGCCAAGGCAATGGCACTGGCGCATTGGGGGTAGGCGTTGCGTTTCTTTTTGGGCCAGATCCACCCACAAGCGCAGGGGCGCAGGCCCATTGGCGTGCGCGTTCAAAATACCCACGCCGCGTGCCTCGATGCGCCCCCGCAATGTGGCGGGGGCATCGGCCATCAGCTGGCCCTCTTGGCGCCACAGGCATGTGCGGTCATCTGCAACCAAACTGGCGCCCAGCGCCATCAGTTGCAGCGCCAAGCCAGATTTGCCCCGCCCCGATGGGCCCACTATCCCCACTGCGCGCCCCCCATAGGCCACGCAACTGGCGTGCACGATCAGCGGCTGATCTGGCCCATAGCCCAAATTTTCCGGCCCCGGCACCCCGGCAGACTGGACGAAATACGCAGTTTCAAAGCGGCAATCCGACGACAAAACGGGCACCCAAAGGTTCAGAGCTGATATCGGCATCGGTTGGGCGAATATTTTCCGCCCAGATGACACCGCCATGAGCCTCGACAATTTGCTTGGAAATTGCCAGCCCCAAGCCCGAATTATTGCCAAATTGGCCTTCCGGGCGCTCTGAATAAAAGCGCTTGAATATTTTTTCCAATGCCCCTTCGGGGATGCCGGGCCCGGTGTCTTCTACCACCACCAGAATACGGTTTTCGCGCTGGCGGGCCCAAACGCGGATGGCGTCGCCCTCTTCGCAAAAAGAAATCGCGTTGGTGATCAGGTTTACAAAGACTTGGGCCAAACGCGCCTCTAGCCCGTGGATCTGAATCGCGTTTGGTGGCAGGTCTGTAATAAAATCTATGCCCTGCTGCCCGGCTTGTTGGCCCAGATATTCACCCAGATTGCCCAACATGCGGATCAAATCGAAGGGTTCTTGTTCTTCTTTTACCAATTCACTGTCCAAACGGCTGGCATTGGAAATATCGCTGACCAGCCGGTCCAGCCGGCGCACGTCATGTTCGATGACATCCAGCAGGCGCAGGCGCTGTTCGTCGCGCTTGACCATGCGCAGGCTGCCCACCGCCGAACGCAGCGAGGCCAGCGGGTTTTTCAGCTCGTGTGCGACATCGGCTGCAAATTGCTCGTTGCCATCGATGCGGTCGTAAAGGGCGGCCACCATGCCGCGCAACGCGCCGGACAGGCGGCCAATTTCATCGGGACGCGCGGTTAAATCCGGAATGCGGATGCGACCGCCCGCATTTTTGCGGCGGTCACGGTCGCGGCCCAGTTCTGCGGCTTCGGCCAAGTCTGAAATGGGGTTGGCAATGGTCGAGGCCAAAACAAGGCTAAGCCCCACAGATACAACGATGGCGATCAAGAACATGCGCAAAACACGTTCGCGTTCTAGCTTGACCAAAGCATCGATACCATGGCCCGCGCTGGCCAGCACCAGCACCCCAACCGCCTGCTCGCCCTGCAAAATGGGGGCGGCGGCGGCCAATTGCGGCCCCATGGTATCCAGCTGCACCTGCCCCGCCACGCCGGGCGCACCAGCGCTGCGGCCTGCGCCTGCGTGTCTGCAGGCAGGCCGGGTTGCGGGCTGCCCACCCATTGCGCCACCCCCGCCCAAACCAGTGCCAAGGCATCCACAATCGGTGTGGCGGGCTGCGTGCTGGTATCGGGCCCCGGGGCGGCGGCGGGCTGCGTGGCCAAAAGGCTGGCACGCGGATCAAAAACATAGGCCGCGATGCCGGGGCGCAGCGGCAGCGCAGACAAGGTTTGCCCCACATCCAGCCCATCGCCCGCAGCCAAGCTGACGGGCACCGCGCGCGGCAACTGCACAGCAAAACTGCTGGCAGCCAATGCCGCTTCGCTGGCCAGCAAATCTGCCCGCTGCAGCGACACCGATTGCCGCGAGGCATTGACGAACAATATGCCCGCCACCAGCACGTTCAGCGCGATCAGGTTGAACATGATGATCTTGCGCGCCAAGGGCGAGCGTTTAAGCGCGAAAAAACCGCGCCGCGCCCGCCGGTCGCGCATTTCGCGCCCAAGGCTGGTATCGGGGGAAACAAAATCCTCGCCCAACACCACATCGCCGTCACGCGCGGGGGGGGCAACCCCTGTATCCGCCCGTTCAACAAACGCCATGGTTACTCTTCGTTGTAGCGGTAGCCGATGCCATACAGCGTTTCGATGGCCGAGAAATCGTTATCAACGCTGCGCAGTTTTTTGCGCAACCGTTTGATATGGCTATCGATTGTGCGGTCATCGACATAGACTTGGTCGTCATAGGCCACATCCATCAACTGATCGCGTGATTTCACAAAACCCGGGCGTTGGGCCAAGGCCTGCAACAGCAAAAATTCGGTCACGGTCAGCGACACGTGTTTGCCTTTCCACGCCACGGCATGGCGCAGCGGATCCATCCGCAGATTGCCGCGTTCGATCACTTTGGTTTCTTCGGTTTCGGCCACCAGATTGCCCGCCACCGCCTCTTGGCGGCGCAAAAGCGCGCGGATACGTTCCACCAGCAGGCGCTGGCTGAAAGGCTTTTTGACATAATCATCGGCCCCCATACGCAGGCCCAGCACCTCGTCGATCTCGTCATCTTTCGAGGTCAGAAAAATCACCGGCATCGTGGTTTTCTGGCGCAGACGCTGCAACAGGTCCATGCCATCCATGCGGGGCATTTTGATGTCTAGAACCGCCATATCGGGAAGTTTTTTATTGAACGCATCCAGCGCCGATTGGCCATCGGTGAACGTTTCAACCTCGAACCCCTCGGCTTCGAGCGTCATGGAAACCGACGTCAGGATGTTGCGATCATCATCCACAAGCGCAATTCGCGACATTCACACACCTCATTACTCTTTAACACGAAACCGAATTTGTTAATTATTCCTTAATTTGCGCCCATCAAGCAATGGCTAACTGTCATTGGCAGGTGATTCTGCGCAGACCTATGGCAAAATCACCTAATGCGCCGTGGTTTTGCCGCCCTTCCCACAGATGACGGCCGCATGCGTTGGTGAAAATCCGCCACCCACCGGCGCCGTTTGCGCTAACCTGCGACTGGTTGCGCTAACTGCACAAATGCGCCTGTTCCTTCATGGAAACGTCATGTTAAGAGGCAGCCATCGGGTGATGCGCCCGATCAGGGCAGGCCGGTGGCCCGCCCCGTTGCACAGAACCGCCGCATTGCGGCTACAGGAGCTTGGCATATGGCATTTGGACGGGTGAACCCGCAATTCCGGCTTGAGGATCAGGGGATCGATGGGCTGGGCAATGTCTATTACAATCTTATGGAGCCCGCGCTGATCCAAGCCGCGCTCGAAAAAGGCGAAGGCACCTTGGGCCAAGGCGGCACATTCTTGGTGACCACCGGCAAATTCACCGGCCGTTCGCCCAAAGATAAGCATGTGGTCAAAACCGCCAGCGTGGCCGACACGATTTGGTGGGAAAACAACCGCGCCATGAGCCCCGAAGGCTTTGACGCGCTGTATGCTGACATGCTGGCCCACATGAAGGGCAAAGATTATTTTGTGCAGGATTTGGTGGGCGGGGCCGATCCGGCCTATGCGATCAACATGCGCATGGTCACCGAATTGGCATGGCATAACCTGTTTATCCGCCATCTGCTGCGCCGCCCCGAGCGTAGCGCGCTAGACAGCTTCACCGCTGATTTCACCGTGATCAACTGCCCCAGCTTCAAAGCCGACCCCGAGCGCCACAATTGCCGTTCGGATACGGTGATTGCGATGAATTTCGACAAAAAGCTGATCTTGATCGGTGGCACCGAATATGCGGGCGAAAACAAGAAATCTGTGTTCACGCTGCTGAACTACCTGCTGCCCGAAAAAGGCGTGATGCCGATGCATTGCTCGGCCAACCACGCCATTGGCAACCCGGTGGATGCAGCAGTGTTCTTTGGCCTGTCTGGCACCGGCAAAACCACCCTGTCGGCAGACCCCTCGCGCACCTTGATTGGCGATGACGAACATGGCTGGTCAGACCGTGGCACTTTCAACTTTGAAGGGGGCTGCTACGCCAAAACCATCAACCTGTCGGCCGAGGCCGAGCCGGAAATCTACGCCACGACCAGCAAATTTGGCACCGTGATCGAAAATATGGTCTTCGACCCGGAAACATTTGAGCTGGATTTCGAAGATTCCTCGCTGACCGAGAATATGCGCTGCGCTTACCCGCTGGAATATATCTCGAATGCGTCGGAAACCGCGCAGGGTGGCCACCCGAAAAACATTATTTTGCTGACCTGCGATGCCTATGGTGTGCTGCCCCCGATCTCGCGGTTGACGCCAGCGCAGGCGATGTATCACTTCCTGTCCGGCTTCACCTCGAAGACCCCCGGCACCGAGCGCGGCGTGGTGGAACCCGAGCCCACGTTCTCGACCTGTTTTGGCGCGCCCTTCATGCCCCGCCGCCCCGAAGCCTATGGCAACTTGCTGCGCGAGAAAATCGCCAAGCATGGCGCCACATGCTGGCTGGTCAACACAGGCTGGACCGGCGGCGCCTTTGGCACAGGCAAACGCATGCCGATCAAGGCCACGCGGGCCCTGCTGACAGCGGCGCTGGATGGCTCGTTGAACGATGCAGAGTTCCGCAAAGACGCCAACTTTGGCTTTGATGTGCCGGTTGCCGTGGCGGGTGTTGATACTGGCCTGCTTGATCCGCGCTCGACCTGGGCGGATCCTGCCGCTTATGACGCGCAAGCGCAGAAATTGGTGAAAATGTTTGCCGCCAATTTCGAGCAATATTTGCCCTATATCGACGAAGACGTGAAAGCCGCCGCAATCGGCTAAGCCACAGCTTTGCTGCCGTTTGAAACGCCCCGCCAAAAGCGGGGCGTTTTTTTCAGGCAGCCATATCTTGGGCAGGGATCGACAAGAAATAGGTCAAATCCTCGCGGCGCATATAGACCAAGAACCCCTCGATCACCCCGGCGGCCTCGTCTTGGCGTTGCCAGCGCACCGCCCCCGGCTCGGCGTGCATATAGCCCTGCCGGGCGGCAAAACCTTTGCACGCCACCGCATTGGGCATGAAGCCAAACACGCAATCGGGCGATAGCCGCGACAGCGCCACCATAAAGGCAAAGCGCGCCAAGGCCCCAGACAGGCCCGTGCCATGCAAGTGCGCGCGGGTGCGATCCAGCC
>Ga0181560_10006202_pt1 | contig 10493 bp, 4 predicted proteins | sample 011ome_20_FD_133751 | JGI IMG/M metagenome (GOLD analysis project Ga0181560, IMG submission 133751) | Coastal salt marsh microbial communities from the Groves Creek Marsh, Skidaway Island, Georgia - 011509CT metaG (megahit assembly) | ecosystem: Environmental > Aquatic > Marine > Intertidal zone...
AAGCGCCGGAACGACGAAAAAAAAGAACTGCGTTTAGAGGCGGCAGTCGAGGAAACGCCTTGAGTCACAGACCCTCATCAACGCTGAAATTTTCGGTTGAGCGACAGAGTGAGCCACCACCGCCGCCGAAAAGCGCACGCAGGTTTGCGCCGTGTGCGAAAGTGCGAATTGGCGACGACGCCGCGCGCAGGCCACTCGGACAGGCACGGAGGCGACGAACACGATGCTGGTGATCACGAGCGCGCGCGTCGTTGCGAGGCCGGCCTCGGCTGCCGTGCGCACGAGCGGCGGAAGGCTCCGGTCGCGCGCGTCCGTCGCGCCCGCGCGTCAGATTTTGGGTTTGTCGAGGGTTAGGTCAGTCGGCGGCGGACCGGCGCTTTCGCGTCGACGCGTGGTCGGCGCGGCGCTGGCCGACGAGGACGACGAGCTCGACGAGGGGTTCGGGGACATCGACCGCCTTGCCGCGGATGATGAGGCTAAGAGCGCCGCGGACTCCGATCTCTCGGACCCGTCCGTGGAGCAGAGGCTCATGAACATCGGCGTCAACGAGGTTGCGGAGTTCGGGCTGTCCGGTCGCCCTCTGTACGTGTGCCAGACGATGTGGTGGCTGAGACTGTCGCAGCTCAAGACGTACGCGCCGGACGCGGGGGAGGTGCGCGACATGGCGCGCCGCTCCGGCCTCGCCGAGCGCACCGTGCACAAGTGGTTCGCGGACGCGCTGGACCACTACCACGGCCTGTCCCTCGCGGACAAGGCGCGATACGCCGCGGATTGCGACGCGAAGCTCAAAAAGCTGGAGGCGCTCACGGTGAAGCTCGGCGACGACGATCCTTTGGTGTTCCGCGGGCGGGACGACGACCCCGTGTTCATGGACGCGCCCTGGAACGAGGACGGCGTGCTGACACCTGAGGAGCAGGAAGCGCTGACGCTGGAGGACCCGCTGTACCAGACCATGACATCGTTGCCTGGCGTGATGGCCGCCGAGGCGGCGGCGGCGCAGGTGGAGAAGGACACGGAGGAGGGCCTGGACGACGACGCCGTCGCGCGCATCCCGCAGGATGGATCCGCGGAGAAGCCGTTCCTGGTGAACCCGTACACGGGAAGAGAGGCGGGGCACTGGTTCGTGGAGAAACCGGTCGGCCCTCCGAACGAGTACGAGACGAGCACGCGGTGGGTCGAGGGGGGCGGCTGGGACGCCCTGCCCGACCACGAGATCGTCAGCGCCGTGGACGGCGGCGCCTTGAAGTACGTGGGCGTGAACAACGACGAGCACGTCCCGCGGGATCTGTGGAAACTGGACCGCCCCGCGGCGCGGGACTCGCTGGAGATGGCGGAGGCTGTTTCCACGGACGGCATACCGCGGAGCGCGCTCAGGCACGTCAGCGACGCTTCCCGCACGCAGCTGCAGCACCTGCGCGTCGGGGCCGTGCTGGAGGGCGAGGTGGTGGCTTGCGAGCTGTACCACGGCGCGCTGGTGGACGTCGGGTGCGAGACGGACGCGTTGATTCCCGTGTGCGAGGCGGAGTGGGGCGGCGTGCGCGCCGCGCTGGCCGTAGGCGCAAAGGTGAAGGTGCGCGTCGCCGCGATCCGCCCGAAGTGGTGGCGGTTCCGGTTCCCCATCGAGCTGGAGGTGCTCGAGCCCGACGTCGCGTCCCTCATCCCCACGCACCCGCACGGCGAGGGCCCGCCCATCAACATCTACTCGGGCGAGTCGGTGCCGTTCGCGCACTGGGACGCGGATCGGCCGCTGGACCGCTTCGTGCGACTCGCCGACGAGGACCAGGAGCAGGAGCTGGCGCGCCGCCGCGAGGAGATCAGCGCGTGGGTGGACGAAAAGCTGGCGGAGGACGACGGCAAGGTGAAGAAGAGCACGCGCGACCGCATGCAGAGGGTGCTGGCGCAGGCGGAAGCCGCGGCGGAGGCCAAGGCGAAGGAGGGCGCGCTCGTCGCGCCGACGGACGAGTACGACGACGACGGCCCCGCCGACGGCGGCGCGGCGGACGCGCTGGCGATGCCGGACAGCTCGCTGCGCACGATGGCGAGCCAGCGCGAGGAGATGATCGCCGCGGAGGAGGAGGAGGAGGAGGCGCTCTTCGGGGACGAGCCGCAATCGCCCGACGCCGCGATGGGGTCGATGGCGCGGGGGCGCGAGGACCCCGACGCCGTGGAGGAGGGCGACGGCGTCGACGACACAGTGGACACCTCCGCGGACGACAACTTTGCCATGAACCTGAACCCCGAGGCGGAGGACACGCGCGGTGGCATGCTCAAGGGCGTCGACGACATCCAGGCGAAGCCGGAGGACTTCGACGACGACGACGAAGGCGAGGACGACGACGACGAGCTGGGCGTCTCGGGGGCGCGTTAGGCGCGGCGGGCGCGTGGAAACGCGATTCATCGTATTTTAACCTCGAACTGTCGAAGTATACTCGCAAGATGTCGCCTCCTCATTCGATCGGGCGCGCGTGGTGAGCGCGGGGATCGGTGGCGATGGTGTCCTCTCAGGCCCGCCTGGCGGTTTTCGGCGTCGCGTTACACGCGCTGCTCATCTACGCCATGTTCGACGTGCACTTCCTGACGCCTCTCGTGCACGGCATGGAGCCGACCACCGCCGATTTCGCCGCGCCCGCGTCGAGGCTCGTGGTGATCGTGGCGGACGGGCTGCGCGCGGACAGGCTGTTCGAGCTGGAGGACGCCCCCGGAGACGACCCCGACGCCCCGCGCGTTCCCCGCGCGCCGTTTCTGCACGGCGTGGCGGAGTCCCGCGGCCGCTGGGGCATCAGCCACGCCCGGCCGCCCACGGAGTCTCGCCCCGGGCACGTCGCGCTCCTGGCTGGCTTTTACGAGGACCCGAGCGCCATCACGAAGGGATGGCAAGCCAACGCCGTGGAGTTCGACCACTTGCTGAACCAGTCCTCCGCGGCGTGGGCGCTCGGCGCGCCCTCCGTGGTACCCCTATTCGCGAAAGGCATCGAGCACGTGCGGCACCGCATGTACGCCGAGGAGCTGGAGGACTTCGCGGCGTCCAACGACCACGCCGCGCTGGACGAGTGGGTGTTCGACCGGACGATCGAGATTCTCGACGGGCGCTCGCTCTCCGCGGAGGACGAAGCGAACGGGCGCTCGCGCGACACCGAGCGCGCGGCGTTGGAAGGCGAGCGCGTCGTCTTCTTGCTGCATCTGCTGGGACTGGACAGCGCGGGCCACGCGCACAAGCCCTTCGGCGACGCGTACGCGCAAAACGTCAAGACGGTGGACGACGGCGTGCGGCGTCTGGTCGACGCGTTCGAGAGACGGTTCGACCAGACGCCGCGCGACGGAGGCACGACGTTCCTGTTCACCGCCGACCACGGTATGAGCTCCAGGGGCGCGCACGGCGACGGTGATCCCGGGTGCACAGAGACGCCGTTCGTGGCGTGGGGGGCGGGCATCCCGGCCGCCGCGGACGCGGCGGCGGACGACGCGTGCGCGCCCCGCGGCAAGGACGCGCCCACGCCGCGCGACGCGTGGGGGCTCGAGGACAAAGAGAGGTGCGACGTGGATCAGGCGGACGTCGCATCCCTGGGCGCGTCCGTCCTCGGCATGCCGCCGCCGACGCACAACGCCGGATCGTTGCCTGTGTCGTACCTCGACCCGGCGATGCCGTCCGCGCGCTCGGGCGCCGCGCTCGCCAACGCTGAGCAGCTCCTGGCGGTGTACCGGCGCAAGGCGGCGGTCGCCGCGCGCGCGTCTTTGACGGCGTTCGCCACGCCCGGGGGTCTGAGGCCGTACGCGCCTCTGGCGGGCGCGAACGAAACGCTAGCCGCCGCAAAGCACGCGCGCGTCGAGGGCGACCACGACGCCGCGGTGGACGCCGCGCAGGCGCTGGCGCGCGCGTGCGTGGACGGTACGACGTACCTGCACCTGTACGACCGCCGTCTGCTTCTGTGGACGATCGCGTCGTGTTTCCTGGGGTGGATAGGCGTGCTCCTAGCCGAACTCGCGACGGAAGGACGCGAAACGAAGCGCCAGGTTTGTCGGGTGATACACACGCGCGCCACCGCGATCGCTGTGGGCGTCTCGTGCGCCGCGTGCGCCGTGCTCGCCTCGCGGCGCGCGCCCGCGACGTACTACGCGTACTTCACGCTCCCGGCGTGGTTCGCGCGGCGCGCCTTCCTGGCCTTCGCCTCCGCCGCGCCGAAGCGACACGCGACGCCGCGAAGCCGCGGAAAGAAAGCCGCCGAGCTCGTCGCGACCGCCGCCGCCGCGATGGCGCTCGCGCGGACGCTGTGCGCCGCGTTCCACGACCGGCGGGTGTTTTCGGGTCTGTTCGCCGCGACGGCGGCGGCGCTGGTCGCCTTCGCGGCGCGCGCGATGACGGCGAAGAAGAGGCGCGGCGACGCCGTCGCGCGGGCGGCGGCGGTCTCGGCGCTCGCCGCCGCCGCGGGGGCGGGGGCGCTCGCGCCGTTCACGCTGTTTTCCGTCGATCTGGAGGCGAACACCGCTCTGGTGGTCGCGGGCGTGGCCTGCACGGCGCTCGTGGGCCTGCTGTCGCACTTCGCGCTCCGGCCCCTGGACGTGTTCGGGGACGACCCCGAGGACGCCGGCGCCGGCGCCGCGGGCGGCGCGCGCCGCCCCGGGTACAAGCTCCTGGTCGCGCAGCTCTCCCTGCTGTGGTGCGCCGGGCTCGTGGTGTGGGTGGTGGACGGTCTGCAGGGCGCGAAGGCGTCGATCCCCGCGTGGCTGCACGCCTCCGCGTGGGCGATCGCCACGGGCGCGATGCCGCTCCCGCTGCTCTCGCCGCCGCGCTTCGTCCCGCGCTTCACGTCGGTGTACCTCGCGGCGGCCACCGCGTACGCGCTCTTCTCCGTCTCGTACGAGTCCCTGTTCTACGCCGCGCTGGGCTTCGCGTCGCTGGCGTGGCTCGTGCTCGAGCGAAACGTCCAGAAGCTCGCCGCGGCGGACGCGCTCGCGGCTGGCGATCCCGCGCCGGCGAGCGCGAAGCCGACCGCGAACGAGGTGGTGTTCGCGGCGTCGAGCGAGATACGCGTCGCCGACGCGAGCGTCGCGCGGCACGCCGCGACGTTCCTGGCGCTGATCAACGCGGCGTTCTTCGGGACGGGCAACATCGCCAGCGTGGCATCGTTCGAGATCAGCTCGGTGTACCGGTTCACCACGCGGTTCAACCCGTTCCTCATGGGCGCGCTGCTGATGCTTAAGGTGCTCGTGCCGATGATCACCGTCGCGGTGGCGTTTCTGTGCCTACTGAAACTGCGCGCGATTCCCCCGTTCCCGGCGTACCTCGTCTTCATCGCGCTGAGCGACCTGATGAGCGTCACGTTCTTCTTCGAGGTCACCACCGAGGGGAGCTGGCAGGACATAGGCATGAGCATCAGCAGGTACGCGCTCATGGGCACGCAGGTGGTCACCATCCTGGTGTTCCTGGGCCTCGCAGACGCGTACGCCGCGGCGCTTCCGGTGCGCGGCGTCGTCGCGCGGCGCGCCGGAAAAGCGGTCGACGGGAAGAAGACGCGGTGAGTCTACATTGTATGTCTCGGAAGCGACGCTCGCGCGCGGTTTCTAATAGTCTACGGTATATTATGCACGTACGTTTCGTCGATCCGATCGCGGCAGGTGGGATATACGGACGGAGGGCCACCTTCTCGCCGTGCGCTTTGGTCCGCACGCGCGCTCGCGCGGTCGCACGAGACACACAGACGCGATGTCCCGCGTTCGTCTCTCACTCCGCGGTGAGGTCGATGGCGTCCGGCGGTCGGTCCTTGCGCGGCGAAAACACGTCGGGCACGCCCCCGCTTTTCTCGGGCATCGCCAGCACAGCCTCCTGGAGCTCCGTGAGGTGCGCGACGAGGACACTGTGTGCCATGCCGACGCCCGGAATCGTGTCGCCCCCGCCCCAGGCGCCGCCCCCGCCCCCCTCGCCCTCCCGCGCCGCCGCGCCGGAAACGCCGGGCTCGGCCCCCGCCGCCGGTTCCGCGCGTTTTTCCACCTCCACTCTCGCCACGATCTCCGCGGCGACCGCGGCGAACTTCTCGTCCACCTCGCGCGCCGAGTTCCTGTACCACCGCTTGCACTTCCGCTCGAACTCGAGCGTGGCGATGACGTCCGCTTTCGCCGGCGAGTCTTCGCGAAGGAGCACCTCCGCGACGTCCTCGCCCAGGTGCTCCAAAAACGCAGATCCCTCGAAGAACTCCGCCGGGGACGTGGTCTTCTTCTCGGACTCCTCCGCTTCGCGCTTCGCCGCCTCCTCCTCCGCCTCGCGCAGCGACTCCTGCATCACCTTGGCCATCTCCTTCTCCTCCTTCTCGAGCTCGCGCCACTGAATCACGAGCATGACCGCGGCATCGAGGTCGCCGTTCGATCTCGCGAGCGCGCCCTTCGCCATCTCCTCCGACACGCCCTGCGCTATCAACATGGCCACCGGGTCATCCTCATCGATCTCCTCGCCGTCGTCGGTCTCATCGTGATCCTCCTCGTCGTGCGAGACCTCGTCCTCGGCATCCTCTTCCTGATCCTCGGCATCGTCGTGGACGTCGTCCGTCTTCGGCTCCGTTTCGCGCGCAGATCTCGAGCGCTTGTTCGTCTCCCGCACCACCCCAGGTGCAGCTTCTGGAGACGCGGGTCCCGCACCCGCGGCGCCGCGTCCGCGTCCGCCGCGTCCGCGTCCGCCGCGTCCGTGTCCGCCACGAGCGCGTGCCATGACGCTCCCGAGCCTCCGCCTACCGCGGTGAAGACTGAGGACGCCTTCGAGCGTTCGTCTGTTTCGAGGAAATCAATCATCTTCGCGTGACTCGACAGAGTCGAGCACTTATTACGACAATCTCTTCCCGCGGCCCCTTCACAGACGAAGGCGCGGCGCCGCTGACTCGATAAGGGCGGTGGTCCGGTCGAGGGGCGTCGATCATGGCGAAACCCCGCGGAAAGAGCCGGTCCAGGGCGCTCATGCGGTTGGTGATCGTCGCCGGCATCGCGCTGTACGTCTTGACCAGCCTGTACGAGAGCCGGAAACAACGATCGCTCGCCGAGTCGATTGCCCGTCGCCTGCGTCACGGAGACGACCACGCCGCGCACGTCGGGGGAAGTCACGCGCACACCGGCGACCACGGTGGCATGTTCAACGGCATGCATCGTCCCCACGCGCATCGCGCGCGTTCGGGGTCTGTTGGCACGGGCCACGCGTCGGACGACGCGTCCGATGCCGATCCGGCGTCGCGTCACCCTTCCGACGAGCGAGGCGAGCGCCAGGTCCGCCCCGCGGCGCGCGGTGGATCCGCGAGCGTCCCCGCGGGCTGGATGGACGCCGCGCCGCGCGGCAGCGCCAAGAAGAACGCGCGGAAGGACGCCGGCTGCGCCGCGGGCGCGCACGCGGACGACGGCGGGAGGGTCATCGACGTGCTTCCGCGCGCCGCGGGCGACGCGTGTGCCGCCGCCGAGACCGTCCCCGGCTTGTGCGCGGCGCTCGCCGAGCTCCTCCCCGCTCGCGGCGACGATCGCGCCGTGCTGGTGGCGTTCGACGACGGGAAGGACGTGCAGCGCGCGATCGAGACGGCGAAGGCGGCGGTCGAGACCGGCGCGAGGGCCGTGCTGGTGGCGGCGAGCGACGAGGCGGCGGCGGCGGCGGTGGCCGCCGCGCGCCTGCCGTACGCGCGCGCGGCGTGCCCGGGCGCGCCCTGCGCCCGGCCCCAGTTCGCGTTGGCGTCGGCGATCCTCGCGCTCGGCGCGGACGTGCTTCTGGTGGGCCACGGCGCGACGATGCACGGCCCGAACCCGCTGGTGAACCTGCCCCCGCGGCGCGGCGCCGACGCCGAGGGCGTGCCCGCTTCCGCTCGCGCGCTGGGGCAGGTGATCGGGATGCACGACCCCAAGATGGGGTGGTCCGCGTACAGCCAGTCCATGGCCGTGCCGCACCTCATGTCCTCCGTGGTGCTCCTGCGCGCCACCGAGCCCGCGGCGCGGCTCGCCGCGTGGCTGGGCGTGGGGGCGCCCCAGGACCGCCGCGACGCCGACGCCGCGCTCACGGACGAGCTTCTGATGCCGGCGTACGACGACGTGACGCGCGCGGGCGCGTCGTTCCGGGTGCTCCCGAGCGCGTGCTTCTCGGCGCGCGGCGGCGGCGCGCGCGTGGTCGAGGCGGCGCGGGCGTTCGAGAGCGTGCCCGACGCTCGGCGCTCGGACCCCGGGAACGGCGGGTACAAGGCCTCGCTCGGCGCGTTCTCCGCGGCGGGCGAGGACCCCAACGCGATTCTGACCTCAGAGACGTTCGACGACGCGCGGCGCGTGGTGACGCGCGACGGCCCGATAAAAAAAAGCGCGGGCGAAAGTCGCGAGGGGAACTGCGAGGCGATTGACGCGCGCGCGCGCGTCGGTCCGACGCCGCGCGCGCTTCGTTTCGTCGCCGAGCCCGCTGGGCCGTGGCCGGTGGCGTGCGGCGAGTTCCCCGACCTGTGCGCCGTGGTGTCGCGCGTGGCGAACCCGAAGCGGCAAGTGCTGGCGGCGGTGTCCAACTCGAACATCCTGTACATGCTCGGGCTGTTCCTGGACGGCGTCGCGGCGGCGAACATCACCAACGCCGTGGTGGTGGCGCTGGACGCGAAAACCGCGCGGTGGTGCGCCGAGCGCGGCGCGCCGTATTACCACCGGGAACTCAAGTCGCTCACCGGCTCCACGGACAACCACGCCACGTCCGGGCTGAAGTTCCGCGTGCTGCACGAGTTCCTCTCCGTCGGGGCGTCGGTGCTGCTGTCGGACGTGGACGTCGTGTGGATGCGCAACCCCTTCGGGGGCGCGCGCGCGATTCGCGCGGACGCGGCGGGTCGCGCGACGGCGCGTTGGGAGGAGAGCGCCATCTACGGGGACTCGGACGTGGAGGGCATGACGGACGGGTGGGACGACGTCTCCGCGTACGGGTTCGAGCACAGGGCGCAGAACGGCGTGCCCATGCGCCGGCTGGTGGCGCGGAACAGCGGGCTGTTTTACCTGAGCGCGACGCGCGAGGCGCTCCGAATGGTGGAGCGGTTGGCGGAGCGCATGGCCACCGAGGCCAACACGTGGGACCAGACCGCGTACAACGAGGAGCAGGTGTACTTGTGGTCCTCCGACCGAGGCAGCGCGGGGAACGGCGGGCCCGCGCCCGCGGGGGTCACGCAGCGCGTGATGAACTACGCGTGCTTCCAAAACACCAAGTATCTGTTCCGGTACATGCGCTACGACGCGGCGCTGTACGACGCGGATTCCGGCGCGTCGCTGCGGCCGGTGAGCGCGCACGTCAACTACCACCCGGAGAAGCCGCAGAGGATGGTGACGCTGATCGCGCAGTACCTGAAGGGCGAGCGGGACGCCATCTCGAAGTGGAGCTGGTCCGAGGGCATGGCGTCCAACGAGGCGTGCACGGCGCGGCCCGCGACTGCGGGCGCCGCGCCGGCGGAGGCGTCGTCGCGCCTCTTTTCCGTCGTCGCGGCGCGCGTCGCGGAGATGGCGGCGCGCGGCGTGGACGGGACGTGGGCGAAGAACGGCGGGTTCACCCCCCAGCCGGACGGCGCGCTGAAGACGCCGTGGGGGGACGGCACGTGGGGCGTGATTCCCCCGCAGGCGGCGGAGGGGAAGGACCGGCTCTTCGTGGACTTCGCGGGGACCAAGCACATGATCGAAGAGGCGCGCGTCGAGAAGGGGGGCGAGGTGACGATGACCTCCGTGCGGTGCAACGACGGGGAAAAAGTAGACGTCGTGTTGTGATTCCGAATCCGCTCGACGACGACGACGATCACGACGAACGTTCGCGGTAAAGGTCGTTCATGGATCGTATCACGAGACAGCGGTACCGGTCCTCTCTCGCCTGAGCCGCGATAACGTGTCGTTCGCGTGCGACAGCTCGCCCCGCAGCCGCGCGCACTCGTGCATCAACCGCTCGCTCTCGGTCGCGACGAGCGCGCGCCTCGAACTGCTCGAAACGCACCGCGTCCAGGCGTCGTTGATGCGCTCCAGCCACCGAGCCGCGAGCGCGTCCGTGTCCGCGGCGAGCACGTGCGTCACCGCTCCGCACTGTATTTGGAAGCATCGGTCGGTCCCCGAGCCGGCGCCCGCGAGACGGAGGCCGGGTGGCGCCGTCTTCCGCGGCACGGATCGTATTCCCGCGGTGGGCGCGTTCCCGTTCGGAAGCCATTTCGCTCGCATTGCGACGCGATCGAGGGGCACGTAACGAACCACGCACGTCTCGTCGATCTCGTCGCCCGTTCTCGTGTAGCACAACCTGTCGTCCATGAGGTAGAACCACCGTCTCTTCCAGTTCACGACGCCTCCCCCGTCCTGATACCTCTTCCACAGCCACCCCGAAAAGAAAGGGAATGTTTCCGACGTCCCCCCTGGAGGATTACGCTTGGCCGCAGCTCTGGCGAACGCGTCTTGGTCGAACGTGGACAGCAAATCCAGGCTAGGCTTATACCTCTCCTCCAGACGCACTTTCTCTGACGCGTCTTGCGCGTCGTACGGGGCCATCGGTC
>Ga0181560_10006204_pt1 | contig 10489 bp, 3 predicted proteins | sample 011ome_20_FD_133751 | JGI IMG/M metagenome (GOLD analysis project Ga0181560, IMG submission 133751) | Coastal salt marsh microbial communities from the Groves Creek Marsh, Skidaway Island, Georgia - 011509CT metaG (megahit assembly) | ecosystem: Environmental > Aquatic > Marine > Intertidal zone...
CGTACGAGTCGTCGCGGGCGTCCAGACCGCCGAAACCGACGTCGCCCGCCGTGGCGGCGCGCCGGCCGAAAGTCCCGCGGGGACGCGCGCCGCCGGGCGCCGAGCCGGGTGGCCGGGGGAACCCCGCGGATTCACGGGACGCGCTTTCGAGCGCTCGGCCCGAGACGTCCGCGTCCGCGCCGCTCGCGAGCCGCTCCGCGGCGCGCCGCTCGCGCTCGCGCTCGCGGCGCAGGAGCGCGTCGCGCATGCGCGCGCGGTCGGCTTCGTGCGCCGTCTCGAACCGAGTCGGCTCGTACGCCACCGTCTCGAGCGCGTTCGAAAAGGCGGGATCGACGTCGCGGGGAGGCTCGACGTCGTCGGGCTCGACGTCGTCGAGCGTCCGGCTGGGCTCCTCCGCGGGAACGCCGAGGTCATCCGTCCGGGAATCGACCACTCGATCGTCGGCGTCGGGTCCCGCGAGGTGATCGTCGTCGTCCGCGCGGACTCCTCGCCGCGTAGTCACCCCCGCGTTCGCGTCTTCGGTCTCGGCTTGAGCCGCCTTGAGCCGCTCGCGCTGCGCGACGCGCGCCTTCATAAAGTCGCGGACGCCGCGGCCCGTGCTCGTCGCGGACATGAACCCCGGCCTGGGCGGTTTGCTCGGGGGCGGGGGGTTAGGGTTAGTCTTCCTCGCCTCGCTCAAGCGCGGCGGCGGCGCGGCGATCGCCTTCGCGCGAAGCTTGGACTCCTCGCGCAGGAGCTCGAGCGCAGAGGGGTCCAGGACGGTGACCTCGGAGAGCGCCTCCTCCGCGAAACCCGTCGCGCCCGGGCGCTCGTCGGGCGCCTCCACCCACGTCTCGCGGAATCGCGCTGGCAGGTCGGGGTCCGGCCCGTCGCGGCGCAGCTTCGCCTCCGCGCGCGCCAGCAGGTCCGCGGTGTCGCCGTCCTCGACGCGGGGAAGACTCAGCCCCAGCGCGTGGTAGGTGCCCTCGCCCCTGAGGAACACCTCGATCGGCTCGAAGTGCGCCACCTCAAACTCCAGCGTCTCGTCCAGCGCCTCCGGCGCGCCCGGGCGCACGCGCACCGTCACCGACGCGCACTCGCCCCCCTTCACCAGGCCCGAAACCGGCTCGACCACCGCGACGGTGGGTCGAGTCAGACGGTCCAGGTTCACCTTGAACGCTAACGCCACCTTGCCCGTGTTTTGAATGCGCACGACTCGGTCCACCGCGCGGTCGAACTGCGCGCGCCCGACGTCCACGACGCGCGGGCCTATTTCGAACGCCAACTCGCGCGCCTCGCCGGAGACGGCGACGTCGTACGAGGGCCCGCCGTGCACTTCGCACGTCGCGAAAGCGCGCACCTCCGAGCCCGTCTTGGCGAAGTAAGACAGCTCGACCACCTCGGACTCGCCGGGCCGCAGCACGCCGCGGATCGGGCGCACGTCCAGAACCTCCTCGGGCGGCGTCGACGTCCGTCCGGCAGTCACCGCCGCGCGGCGCTCGCGTTCGCGGCGGCGGTTCCGACGCTCGGCGCGCGCGACGCGCCGGGACGCCACCGAGCTCGTCGAGGCTTCCGCGGAGACGAGGGTCGCGTCGCTTCGTTCGGCGCTCACCACTGAAGAACGGACGTCGTCGTCGTCGTCGTCGTGAAGATTCGCGTCGTCGTCCGGGACGTCGAAGACCCACTCGTACTTCGCGGGCACGTCCCCGTCGTTGCGCAGGGTGACGAACCGCCGCTCGGTGGTGTCGTTGAGCACGGCGCCGAACGCCGCCTCGGCGACGTCGAGCGCGAGGTTGGGGAACCGAACCTCCGCGCCCAGGAACACCTCGTCCACGACAGGCACGTCCACGTACTCGACGCGAAGCGCGGTTCGGATTTCGTGCGATACGCGGTCGCCGCGGTACTCGGGGTCGAAACGCACGAGCGCGGTGCCGGCTTCGTCGTGCTCCAGCGACCACACGTCTTTGTCCACGGAAAACGGCGGGTCGCATCTCAGCGCGAACGTCACCGGCGTCCGGCTGGCGTTCCGGAACGTCAGCGGACGCGTCTCTTCGCGCGGAAGCACGTCGCCGTCCACCTCCGGGTCGTGCGAGTACTCGAAGCCCATCTCGGTTCGCGAAAACGCGAGCAAAGGCACCGTCACGGACGCCGTCGCGTGCACGGTCATCACCTCGCCCCGCTCGTGAGGCGCGCCGCTCGCGTTTCGGCACACCAGCGTCTCCAAAATCTCCCCCTCCAGCTCGGAGACGCCGAGCAGCGTAAACGCGACGGATGTCTTGGGGTGCACGGTGACGCGCTCGGGCTCGACCGCGAACACGATACCCATCTCGCCGTCCGTCTTGTCCGTCCGGAAATCCTTGTGCGCGCCGCTCGGCGAGATCATCGCGAGGTACTCGCGCGCGTCCGCCACCGCCGCGCGCCGCTTCTCTTCGGCGGTGACGTTTTTCCAAACCAACTGCTGGATGACGCGCGAGTTGTTCGTCACGACGATCTCGCGCGAAAACGGGCGGTCCTTGAGCTGCGCGCCGAACGCGAGCACGTCCGGCGCGCCGTCCGCGTCGGGCCCGCCCAAGTCCTCGCACGTCACCAGCGACCCCACGCCCTCGACTTCCAGCGGGAGCGTCGTCGTTCCCCCCTCCGTGACCATCACGCACAGCGCGTCGCGGTGCGGAAGCGTCTGGTCCACGTGCGCGCGCACGACGATCTCGCCGATCTCGCCCGGCGCCAGCGCCAAGTCGCGCGACGACGCCGCCACCTCAAACGCGGGCTCGCCGTCCCGCGTGAACGCGCGGAGCTCCGCCGGGACGGGGCCGTCGTTGCGCGCGAAGACGCTCCGGTACGCGTCGCGCAAAACGCCGACTTTGCCGAACTGAATCCTGAACGATCGCGCGGAGGACGTCTCGGAGAAGAGCGTCGTCGCGGTCGAGACGTCTCCGGGCAAAGAATCGAGTGGGTCGCGATGCTCCGACGCGCTCGAGTGGCTCGCCCCCGTCTCGTCCATCGCGCTCTCGAGCGTCTGAAAAAAACGCACGAGCGGCCCGCGCGCGGCGGCTTCGATCGCCACCGCGCTCGGCGGCTTCTTCGACCCGACGCTCACCACCGAGAGCGGCACGCGGATGATGCCCAGGTGGTGCGCGCGCAGGGTCACGACGAGCTCCGCCGACGCGTTCACGGCGAGCGTTCCCGAATCGGGCGTCGCCGTCCAGCTCGCCAGCTGCGTCGTGAGCGCGTCCTGCGGCGGGACGACGAATTTCGCGGGCACGCGCGACGTGTTGGTCACCGTCACGACGCGGCGCTCCTCGTGCTCGAGGAACACCTCGCCGAACGCCAGGGTGGGTGGCGACACCGTCAGCTCCGCCACTCGACTCTCCGCGCGGATCGGCACGCGCGCCATCGCGTCGCCGACGCCCGGTATGTCCAGCAAAACCTGCTCGACGTACCGCCGCTCCGCGCTCGGCACGAACTCCACCTCGATCTTCTGCTGCCCGAAGGGCAGGATCGTGCCTGCCGAGGGGAGCAGCGAGAACTCCGGCCGCGTCTCGTCCACGCCCGGCACGCGCAACGCGAACCGCATGGGAATCTCGCACGTGTTTCGCAGCGTGAAGGACTTGGTCTGTCTGAACCCGAGCGCGGCGATCCCAAAGTCCACGCCGCTCGCGTCGACGTCCGTCGCGAACTTCGGGCCGACGACGCGCCCGCGGAAGTCCAGGAACGCGTTGCGCTCGGACCCCTCCACCGCGAACTCGAACGTCTCGTCGAACGCGCCCAGCGTCTCGCTGCACAAAGTGACGGTGATCGTGCGCGACTGGCCCACGCCGAGCGCGCCGGCGCTCGGCTCGAACGAAAACACGCGCCCGGAGTCCGACGCGCGCTTCGCGTCGTCGCCGCTCTCGCGCCTCGCGAACACGCACTCGATCTCGCCGCGGTTCACGAGCTCCACCTCGTACTGGTGCACGGCGCCCACGAACACGTCGCCAACCTCCAGCGCGTCGTAGTTGAACACCGCGAGCGGGCCAACCGCCTGCCCCCGAAACGCCAGCGGCAGCCGGTCCTCTCTCCCCTCGACGTCCACGAAGCACGTCGCGAACGTCTCCCCGGCGTCGTCCGGGTGGAAGCTCACCGTCACCTCGAACTCGCACCCGGGCTGGACCTCGCCGCGCAGCGGCGACACCGAAAACGCGGCGTGCTCGAAGAGAAGCGCGTCCGCGCCGAGCGCGCGGTCGAGCCCTTCGCGCCGCGTCGCAAACGCCACAGCCTCGGCGCCCAAGATGTCATCCTCGTCCGCTGAATCGTAGCTCGAGGAGGTGGAAGAAACGACAGGGTCGTCGTTCGAGCCGTCGTTCGAGCCGCGATGACCCGTCAGCGCTCGAGCGGAAGACGACAAAAATTCGTCGTCTTCTCGGCGGAAAGCGCGCGTCGCGCGGCGACGCGCCTCGTCGTCCAGAAACGCATCCGCCAGCCGTTTCACCTCGAAGCGCGCGACGCGGTCGCCGCGGTTCACGACGCGGAACACGCGCCGCGTGCGTTTGCGCACGAACGTGGGGAGCATCTCCACCTCGCCGCAATCGAGGCCGACGCGCATCTCGACGCCGTCGCCGATGAGACCCACGAACGCCGGCGCGGCGCCGTCGCCGCAGTCGATCTCCATCTCCGCCTCGTACGTCCCGCACCGCTCGGGGTGAAACTCCATGCGGATCTGCACGCTCTCGCCGACGTCCAGCACGCCCTCACTCGGGAACGCGGCGAAGGGCTCGGGGACGTGGAACGCGAAGTGCGCGCGCTTCGTGCCGACGTTGCGCACGACGCGCGTCGCCGTCGACGAGCACTTCGCCGGCGTCGACTCAAACGCCACCAGGTCCGGGAAATCGAGCGCGGGCTTGTCTCCGACGCACCGGATCGGCACCACGAACCGCTCGCGCTCGGTGGCCACCACCAGGTCCAGCGCGTAATCCTCCGTGTCCGTAGGGACGAACCGAACTTTAAACGCCACCTCCATCCCGGGCGCCACCTTTCCCACGGAGGGATCCGGGCCGGGTCGGCCGTTCCGCAGAGGGCCGGTTTTTTTGCCCGCATCCTCCGGCTCTTCCCGCAACTTCTCGCCCCGCTTGCCGCGCATGCGCTTCACCGCGAACGTCCCTCCTTTCGGTCGCTCGATCTTGATCCGCCGCGGCACGTAGTCGTTGTTCCGGAACCACAGGATCTGCTCGTACGTCTTGTTCGGCTCGTAGCGGTGGAACCCGAGCTCGGGCGGGAACGGCTGGAAAAGCGGCGTCTCCGCGTCAACCTTCGAGATGACCCGGTGCGTGTGGTCGTGGATGTTCAGAAACTCGATGATCGTCGGAGTGGGGCGGTAGCCGGTCAAGTCCGTGGGCGGACGCGCGAGGTCGCGCACGTGCTGCGTCGCCGTTTTCTGTTTTTATACGCGCGTAGAGACGCGCGTATCGCGTTCGGAGAGGGTGTTTGTCAGCGAACCGATTTCGAGTGGCGCGATCCGCGGGACCGACCGCGACGGACGCGCGTCGTCCGTCGGTCGTCCGCAGACGCGAGTCCGGAAACGACGGGTGCGTCGTCGACCGGGCGCTCGCGCCGCGCCCCCGTGCGTCAGGTCGCGCCTCGCCCGCGGCGGCCGCGGTCGATCGCGGGCGTGTCGAATGCGCGCTCTAGGAGAGTGCCGAGGAGGAGGAAAGCGGGCGACGGACGCACCCTGACGTCCGCGTTCGGGTCATCGCCCTCCGTGTACGCGCGGTACTTGATGTGCGACGGGTTCGCCTTGAAAGGCGGCGGCGCCATGTGCACGCCCCGCCCTCCGCCGCTGCCGCCGCCCATGGCGCGCGTCTCGCGCGAACGCGCGTGCCCGTTCGGTCCACTCCGCGGCAATCAGAACCGAGGCACACCCGACGGGGCCTCGAGCGTGCTCGCGCGCGGACGAACTCCGCCCGCGCTCGCGTTCGCCGCTCGCGTGCGCCTCGCACGCGGCCGCGGTCTATACCACCCCTCGACGCTCGGGGGCGGCGCGTTGTGACGGCGTGCGAGACGCGTCGAGACCCCACCACTCCGCTGCCGTTTGAGCGAAAACATCGCCAAAAGCCAAAACGAGGTCCGCTCGAGTCAACGGCGTTTCGAGTTCGATCGAGCTTCGGGGTGGTCCGGGAGCACCGAGCGAATCTCAAATTATATGGGAACCAGTCATTGAGAAGTGCAAATCCTATCTATAAACAATCACGTTAGTCAGGAAGTTACGAAAATCGGGTGCGCGGTTTTGGATAGAAAAAGTGACAAAGTCCACGTCTCGCACGAGCGTCCGGACGCGGCGGAATGTTTCACGCTGCACTTGCGCGCGCACACGTGTACGCAGCACACCACTCGAACTATGGCGGGTCTTCTCAACATGGCGGGGCTTTCCCTTACCGGGGCCTTCGCCGGCGCGCAGCTCGGCGCGCCCGCCCCCGCGGCGCGCGTCTCGCACACGGGCTTCTCCGTCGTCGCGGTGCGTGCCTTTCGGCGTTCCCAGCTTTTCCCGTCGCGAGACCGCCGAATCGCGTCCGCGCGCGCCCGTCGCACGCGCGCCGACACGCCGAGCGACCCCCGCGAACGCGCGTTGGGAGATGCGCGCGTTCGAAGGCGGCGTGCAGCGTCGCGTCGCGCGCCCCCCGATGGCGCGCGCGGACCCGGGCGGCCCCGCACGCCGCGTGCGTCGCCCGCGCGCGTCTTCGTTCAGGGTTAGGGTCTGGGTTCACTGCGCGCGCGACGCGGAGGATAAAATGCGGTCCCCACGCGCCGCGCCGCGAGAGAGCCCGAGAGACGCTTCCCGCCGCGCCGCGTTTTTCTCGACGCCGCGCTCCGCCCCGCCGTTCGCGTCTCTCGGCTCGACCGCTCACCACTCGCGCTTCCCTCGCCCCTCGCCGCGCCCCGACCCGCAGAAGAAGAAGTGGGAAAAGCAGGCGCTCAACCAGAACGGCAACCCCGTTCGCCACTCCATGCACGTGAAGACCAACGACAAGGTGGTGGTGATCACCGGCGCTGACAAGGGGAAGGTCACCGAGGTGGTTGAGGTGTTCACGAAGAGCGGGACCATTTTGTGCAAGGATGTGAACATCAAGACGAAGCACGTCAAGCCCAAGGGGGAGGGCGAGACTGGGCAGATCATCCAGAAGGAGTGGCCCATTCACCACTCCAACGTGATGCACTGGTCCGAGGCCAAGCAGGTGCGCTCGCGCGTGGGCCACAAGGTGGTTGACGGCAAGAAGGTGCGCGTGCTCAAGAAAACCGACGAGGTCCTGGCCAACTGAGCGCGCGACGCGGCGCATTCTTTAGGGGCGAGGAGAGGCGATGCGGAGTCTCGACTTTTAGCGCGGCGCGTTTGTGTGTGGTAAAACGAGCCAAAAACATAACCACTCGCGAGGACCCCGTTTCTGACGACGCGCGCGAACGAGAACGCTTCTCGTCACGTCTCGGCGCGACCGACGATGCGCGCGAGACGAACGTCGACGCTAGACATAACGCGGCGTGAACCGAAATACTCTTTTGTCAATTCGTCAAATAACGACCGGACCCGACGTTTTGCTGCGCCGTCGTAGACCCGTGAAATGAATGTCCTAGGCCGTCGCGCGCGTTCGCGACAGCCGTCTCTCGTCACCCCCCCACCCTCTCTCTCGCGCGAACGCGTGTCGTCGTCGCGGACGTTCGCGCCCGAGACGACGATACGCGCCTCGCGCCTCGAACGCTCTCACGCCAACGAAAAGCCGTGTTTCATCGCGGCGTCCCACGTCGCGTCGATCCGCGTGTGATCGATCGCCCCCACCTCGTTGTGCTTCCACCCCTCCAGCGCGTGCACCAGCGCGCCGGCGTGGCACGCGTGCACGTGTCCCCGCTCCATCGTCATCTCGCACGAGCGGAAATCCTTCGCCGCCGCCGGCAGCGCGAACGCCGGCAGGTCGGTGTACACGCAGTCTTTTCTGGTTTCGGGGATGGGGGGCACGACGAACTGGTGGAACGTCGCGGCGCGCGGGGCCACCGCCTGGTCCGACGCGGAGCAGTGCTTCCCGACCACCCAGTCCTTGATGTTCGCGCCCTCCGCCAACGTCGTGGCTTGCGTCAGCAAACGCCTGTGCTCGGGCGCCGCCTCGTTCCGTATCTTCTCGAACCGCTCCTGACTGGTGGTGTACATCACCACCTTTACGCCCCGCGCGGACATGTACAGCGCGATCGCGCGGCCCAGCTTGGAAGTCGAGCCGGTGAGAAAGATCTCCTTCGCGCCGGCGGGCATCTTTTTTAAAATCGCAGCCGCCGTGAGCGTGTTCCCGTGCACCACGCGCACGTTTAAATCGGGGTGCTCGTCCACGAACTTCTGCCCGCCCCCGTTCAGGGCTTCGTTCTTGTTCAGCGCGCCGAGGCCGATGACCTTCGTGCCGGCTTTGTCCGCCGCCAAGATGGCCTGCGCGATCTTGCGGTTGATGTGCCCGAACTCGCTCTTGATGAAAAACTGAAAGCCCCACGCCGGCGTGACCCACGTCGCGCAGTTGAGGTGCAACAGGCGGTGCTTGTCGGCGACAAACGGCGCGCCAACTAAACGCAACAGCGCGACGATCGGCAGGCACAGGGGCAGAAACGGCTGGAGCCACCACTCGCTTTTGAACGGACGCGACGAGAACGAACGCAGCGCGAACGGCAGGTGGAACAGCGAGAGCAGCTCGGTGCCGTGCGCCACGAACACGACGTCGGCGGCGGCGTTTGGCGCGGCTTCGCCTTTACTCGCGCGCTCGTACAAGTCGTGCGAGATGGGGTCGGCGGTGCCGTACGCGTAGTCGTACAGAGGCATGAACAGGCAGAAGTTGGTGTGCACCTTGCTGTGGTGCAGCGAGTGGTACGAGGGCGTGTAGATCAGGTACTTCATCAACGGCAGGTTCATGAACCACCGCGGAATGAACTCGAAGTTGCAGTGCCCGACGTTGTTCAGCAAGTCGAACCCCAGCAGGTACGCGTAGAACATGGCGATGGACGCGCCGCCGAACGCCCACGTGCCCAGTAACGGGATCGCGAAGTTGGCGGTGTACATGAGGTGCTCCATGAACGGGTGCACGCTGCCGGTGATGGGCTCCGTCACGAAGCTCGCGTGGTGGTGCGAGTGGTACGCGCTGTACAGCGTGTGGTGGTGCAACAAGCGGTGGAGCCAGTAGTACACAAACTCCGTCGGGCCGGCGTGCAGAAGAAGCAGTTGCCACATCCCCGCGCCGTTCCACTGCGGGAAGCCGGAGTAGCCCAGCATGGGCATCTTGTGCACGAGGGTCATGACGATGGCCTGCAGGATGATGAAGTCGTCCCAGTGGTCCTCGCGGTCGACCTGCTTGAAGTCGATGCCCTTGGCTTGAATTTTCGTGTTTTGCGTGACGTAGTGCACGCGGCTCAGGGATATCCAGAACTGCGAGTGCACGTACCGCATGGCGGCGATCGTGAGCATGTGGAACGCCCAGTCGTCGCCGTCGTCCTTCCCGAGCGCCACGGTGGCGACGAACGGGACGAACAGCAGGTACTTGAACGTGCCCATGTCCTCCCACGGGAACTTGTACCCGAAGCCGGGCTTGAGCGCCATGGCGGACGCGTGCGGTCGCGCGTTCGCGGGCCCCCACGCGGAAACGACGCGAGCGACGAGAACCGGCGACGTCACCAGCCGCGAGCTCGACCGCGAGCTCGGACGCGCGCGCGCCTTACCTCACGGGACGAGAGGGCGGAGCGCTCGACCGGCTCGCCTCACGCGTTCCCGCTCGCCTGATCGCTCGCGGGGGCGCTTCTGCGTCTCCTTCGAGCGGTCCGAGTGAGGTGTCGAGGACCGATTGCCCCTTCCCTCAGCCACTTGGCACGCTCTATCCACGAGTTTCCCGAACGAAACCCGTCCGCCGGTTCGCTCCGGACACGCGCGCCGAACGAGCCGCGCGACAGGAAACGACCCGCCTTGTCGCCGTACGATCCTTCGCTGTCGAAGCCGTCGATGCGCGAGCGCTTCCCTTTGCCAGGGAGCCGCCGACGCGCCGTAGTTGTGCCGCGAACGCGAGCACGTCACGCGTTGTTTAGCAATCGCTCGCGCAGAAGAAGCGGGCACGCGAAGCCGGCCACGAAGCGGCTAAAGCGAAAATGCTTTTTACTGGCTGGGAAGGTGATGTGGAGGCGTGTGGTGCTCTCATTTTTCTCGATCGCACCTTTTCGGGGTGGTTTTGTTGTCACGTGAGGAATTCGCGTCGTGAGGAAAATCCACCAAACCTCGATGTGAAACGATACCCGAACGTACCGGGATCATGAGGAATTGATGCGTTTTCAGTAGACTGCTTCGCCATACGCGAAAAATCGCCAAATCGTTCTCGAAAACTATTTGAACCGCCTCCGCAGCTCCGTCGTCGTCACTCTTTGAGACACCAACCTCATCTACAACAATGGCCCGTACCAAGCAAACTGCCCGTAAGTCCACCGGTGGCAAGGCCCCCCGCAAGCAGCTCGCCACCAAGGCGGCGCGCAAGTC
>Ga0181560_10006205_pt1 | contig 10487 bp, 7 predicted proteins | sample 011ome_20_FD_133751 | JGI IMG/M metagenome (GOLD analysis project Ga0181560, IMG submission 133751) | Coastal salt marsh microbial communities from the Groves Creek Marsh, Skidaway Island, Georgia - 011509CT metaG (megahit assembly) | ecosystem: Environmental > Aquatic > Marine > Intertidal zone...
AGGCAGCCCGCGCCCGCCGGCGCCGCGAGAGGAAAGGAAAAGGAAAAGGAAAATGCGGCGGGGATCGAGACGCCCGCGAACGCGGCGGGCGAGGCCGCGGCGAGGCCGCCGCCCGCGCGCGCGAACAGAGTCGCGCGGTTCAGAGGCGGGCGCGGGGGCAATCGCGCGCACGGCGGCGGCGGCGGCGGCGGCGGCGGCGAACGCGGGTCCTCCGCGAAAGTTCGCGCGTTTTCCTCGATCTCGGCGGCGACGGCGGCGCGGGTCGCGTTCGCGTTTTTGTAGTTGAACCTTATGATATCTTCACGTGATATGCGACGTTCTTCTTCTTCTTCTCCTTCTTCTTCTATCTATCCGTTCACGCCCATGAGACCCTCGAAGACGCCGTCCTCCTGCGTGATGATCTCGCTCCCCACGCAAATCGTCCCCGGCGCGCCGACGACGTTGGTGTACTTCGCCTTTCCCGTTCGTTTCTTCCCGGCGGGGGTGTACCGCTTGTTCCATCCCTCGTACCCGCCGTCCACCTCCGCGATGTCGTCGTACCCCGCCAACACGCCCTTCGCGCGCAGACGCGCGAGGACGACGGCGGCGCCGTCGGGCGCGCCCGTCGCGTCGGCGCCGCCGAGAATCAAGAGCGGTTTCGACTTGTCCGCGTGCGCCTCGGCGAACGCGTCTTCGAACGCGTCGTTCACTTTCGTCTCCCAGTGCATCGGTCGACCGGTGATGATCACCGCGGGGACGTTCACGGACCCGACGGGGGCCTCGCGGTCGTGATCGCGCGCGCCGCGGACGTCGACGAGCGTCACGCCGTCGTTTTTGAACGCGTCGAACGCCGTCGCGACGTCCACGACGGGCCACTCGCGATCGAATTTCAGTTTCGGCGGTTTCGGCGGCGGCGGCGCGGCGCGAGAACTCTTCTCCTCTGGCGGCGGCGGGTTTCTTCGTCTCTCTTCGTCGCGCTGTCTCTGCGCCGCGCGCATCGCCTCGGTCGCGTTCCTCTCGAGCGCCTCCTGCCGCGCGCGTTGTTCGTCCGTCATCGTCTCCGCGGCGACGACTTCGGGGGGCGGTCTCTCCCTCCTGCTCGGATCTTCCCTCACGACCTCGTCCCAGTCCTTCATCGTTCTCATGTAGTCCTCGCTCAGGCGCTTCTCGTTCACGAGCCGCTGCTCGCGCGCGAGGTCGTCCGCGTGTCGCATGAGCGCCTCCTCGGAGCAGTCCTGCACGGTAAAGTCGGGTTTCCAGAGCACGAAATCGCCCGGGTCGTGCTCGTCGTCCGGCCGCTCGCGCGTCCTGTTCTTCATCAGGTGCTCGCCCATGGCTTTCGTGACGTGCCGCTGCCCGGTCACCGGGTCCGGGGTCTCGCTCCGGAAGCTCTCCGCCCACTCGACGATGCACCGGTCGTACATCCGCGCGCGCGTCGCGCCGAAGAAATCGAGCGGCTGACCCTCGTGTCTCGCGACGAGCCGCTCCACCGTCTCCCGGCTCACGTCGTCGTCGCGGTACATCGCGTGCACCATGTCCGCGATGTCCGTTCGCGTCGGCTGCCAGTAAAACTTCTCCATGCGCCCGTCGCGAAGGAGCGGCGCGTACAGCGTGCTGAGGTCGTTCCCGGTGACGATGATGGGCACTCGGCGGATTCTCTCCTCCTCTCGATACTCGTGAATCTCGTCGTCCTCCTCGTTCGACACCTGCGTCGGGTGGTCGCACAGGTTCATCAGCGTTCCCATGACCATCTGCGTGTTCACCGTCGCCTGCGTGCGCTTAAACCGTCCCACGCCGGCGTCGATGTCGTTGATGATGAGGCACGACATCTTCCCGTGGTTGCGAATGATCTCCGCCGCCTTGCGGTACCTGAGGGTCGTTCCACGAGCGATGATATCGGGGTGGAGTTCAAAGGCGTCAGATGGAGTTGAAAGGCAACGCGGGCGGGGATTGAACGCGAGGGGTGGGCGGGGAGAATCGCCGGGAAGTAGAGTCCTTAAGGATCGGCGTTCACCACGCCGACGCGGTCGTATGGGGACCAGTGCGCAGAACGCGCCTCGAGCGAATCAGACGCCCCGGGTTGCCCGCCCACTCGTCCTCGAGCTCGCCCGCGGACATCACCACCGGGGTTATGTCCAAGGCTTTGCACGCGAGCTCGAGGTTAAACGTCTTGCCGCACCCTTTCGCGCCCCACACGCCCAAGATGAGCGGCACTTTCGTGAGGCCTCCGAGAGGATTCGCGGACGCGCCCGGGTTTTCTGAGGGTCGTTCCATACAAGCGATTGTCGGGGTGGAGTTCAAAGGCGTCAGGTGGAGTTGAAAGGCGTCGATGGCGGGGATTGAAAGCGAGGGGTGGGCGGAGAGATGCGCCGGGAAAAGTCCTTAAGGATCGGCGTTCACCACGCGAACGCGGTCGTATGGGGACCAGTGTATAGAACGCACCTGAATCCGCCATCAGATTCTTCGCCACGTGCAGCGACACCTTGTCCACGAACAGCGGCGGGACGTGGAAATCCCCGACGAGGTTCTTGAACGATCGCACGTGCTCGACGTCGCGGTATCGCAGTCGTCCGGACGCGATGTCGCTGTCCGCGCCGAGGTTGAATTTCGCGTTCGCGGTGCCGGCGAAGACGTCGTCGATGATGCCCTTCCTCGCGCCCACCTCCGTGTTCGTGTTCGAGCTCTGCTTCCCGAGCTCGACGAGGTAGTCCACGCCCTTGACGTCCTGCGACGTCTCCGTCGCGGTCCAGGAGGACTGATGACGACCGTGACTGGCGGCGGCGCGCGAGGGCGGCGGGCCCGCGCGGCCGTCGTCCGCGTACGGGTCAAAGTCGAGGTCGCGGTCGTCGTGATGACCGCGCGCGGCGCGACGACGCACGTCATCATTATTTCTCGTCGTCCACCGGCGATGCCGCGCGCGGGACGGTCGGAAACCGTCGCGGCGGGTCGCGTCGCGGCGCGACGCCGTCGCGATGCGCGGCGTCGCCGTCGCGGAGGGCGCCGCCGCGCGCATCGCGCGCGCGCGTCTTCCCGCGGGGTGGTGCGGCTCTGCTCTGACCTCTGTCTGCCACGAGATGCAGATAAAGTTTTTACACGTGGCGGCCGGCTGGGAAAACACCCAATATTTCACGATGATGCCACACGCAGACGCGCCGACCACGATGTCCACGCACGCCACGCGATGCGCGAGCTCTGTCTCTACCGCGGTCGCGTCGTCGTCGTCGTCGTCGTCGTCCAGGCGCCGCGCGTCTTCGCACCGCGCGACGACGACGACGCCGCGCGTTTGCGGCGGGGACACCACGACCGACGCCAACCAACAAAAGCCATCGAAAACATCATCGTCGTCGCTCATCACGCGCCGAGCGCTTCTCGCCGGCGTCGCGACCGCCGCGCCCGCGGCCGACGCCGCGGTGCGATGGACCGCGGACGGCTTAGACACCGACCGCGCGTTCTTCCACGCGTTCCCGCCGATATGGGAGCCGTACTTTGGCTGGGGCGAGCGTCGCACGGTGACGCGACCGATCGTGGACGGGATCATCTGGTCGCTCGAGCAAGAGCAAGCGCTCGACGTCCTCGCGATGAACGTTCGCACGACGGTCGTGAAGCTCGCCGCGGACGGGTCGCTCGTCGTGTTCTCGCCGCAGGCGCCCACGGGAGAGTTCTTCCGCGCGATCGACGCGCTGGGTCCGGTGTCGCACGTGGTCTTGCCGACGTACGCGCTCGAGCATAAGGTGTATCTTCCCGCGTTTTGCCGCCGGTATCCAAACGCGAGGGTCTGGGTCGCCGACGGGATCTGGAGTGTACCGATCGATCTCCCGCTGCCGCTGCTCGGGATCGACCCGTCGAGCGGCGGCGTCTTGAAACGCGCGGAGGATCGCGGCGCGGACGACGTCGCGCCGCCGTGGGCGGACGAGATCGATTACAAGGTTCTGCGAGTGGACAGCGCGGGCGCGAACCCGTACGTCGAAGCCGTGTTTCTTCACGCGGCGTCCAAGACGTTGATCGTCACGGACTTGGTGCTGTCGATCCCGGCGACGCCGCCGGAGGTGATCAGCCGCGAGCGGCTGCTGAACCTCGCGCCGAACGACCCCGCGGACGCGCCCGCGGCGGACACGGAGGAGAATTTGAAGATTGGGTGGGCCAAGGCGTCGCTCGTCGTGTCGTTTCTCGGGCCGTCGCGTCAGTCGCAAATCAAAGGCGGAGCGTACGACGGGAAGCTGAAGTGGGAGCCCGGGTTCGAGGCGAGCTTCGAGAAGATCAGCGACCGGCTGATACCGTCGCCCATCCTTCGCACGCTCGTGTTCAGCAAAGGGAAAGGCCCGACGCGGCGGTTCGTGAACGAGGTGTGCGACGACTGGGGCGGCGAGTTCGAGACCATCGCGCCGGCGCATTACGACGCGCCCGTGCGGGGCGACTGCGCGTCGTTGCGCGCCGCGTTCGCGTTCATCGACGACCCGGGCGAGGACGGGTTGGGGTTGACGACCCCGGGCGCGGAGCTGCCCGCGGAGGACATGGGGGTTTTGTTGCAGGTGAACGACGTCCTCGAGAAGATCGGTCTGGGGAAAGGGACGGAGCTGTAGATTTTATTTTGATGAGAGCGGTCGTTCGTTGAAGTTCATCGGTAAGAAACGTTCCTTCTTCTACGCGTAGCGCGAGCGCTCTCTGCTATAAATGATCCATCCCTCCACTGGGGAGCTCATCCCTCCTCCTCTCGTTTCGGACGCGGCGTCGTGGGTACCTAGGGGCGCGTTCTCGTCCTCGCTCACTGACTCCCCGTTCGCGGCCCCGCTCTCCTGTGATACGACCGCGCCGTCGCGCACGGCTGCGACTTGGCGTGTTCGCGTAAAAACCTGAACCGTTCCTCGACGTCCCTCGCCGTCGCGCCGCCCACCGCGGTCGACTCGCGCGCGAGGCGCCGCCACGTCTCGATCGAGTCGCCGGTCTCGTGTGCCGCCATGATGATCGCGCGATCATGGTCGGGCTGCCACTTGTGCGGAACCACCGGCCGCAGCGGCGACCGCGTCGTCGTCGCCGCCGCCGCGACGACCGGCGGGGTATCCCTCCGCTCGATCGCGGCGACGATACCGGTCATCGTCGTCGGCGCGGCGCCCGCGTTTGTTGATGACGCCAGAGTACCCCCGCGCGCCGGCACCGGCGGCGGCGGTGACGGCGGCGGGTTCGTGTCCAGCGAGGCGATGATCGCCGCGGCGTCCGCGAGCGTCGCGTCGCCGTCCGCCATCGCCGTCGCCATCTCCTCGTCGTCGCTGTCCTCCAGCGCGTCGCGCTCCACGTCGGCGGCGTCGTCGTCGTCGCTGCTCGCGATCTCCTCGCGTTCAGCCTTGTTCGGCGACGGCTCTTCCTCGTCGGACTCGTCGATGACTTCGCGTTCCGCGCGCGCGGCGGCGGCTGGTTTGGCGGAGGTTTTATTAGGGTTGCGTCCTCCTCCGCCGTCGTCGTCGTCGTCGTCGCTATCCATGACGTCTTCGGACTCGAACGTCGCGAACGCGTTGTGCGTCGTCGACGTCGGATTCGTTTGATTCGGGTTCGGATTCTTCGGGTTCGTCGGCGCCGGCGCGGGAGGCGCGAGGAGCGGCAACGGCACGCCCGCGGCAAGCGCGGCGGCTTCCCTCGCGTCCTGCGTCTCGTCCCCGCCGAGCAGCAGCCGCGTCAGCGCGACGTCGGACGCGCTGGCCGTCGCGCGCGCGGGCGACGCTCCGATTTGGCCTCCGTGCGCGCCGTTAGCGTGGCGTACCACGTCGAAGCCGGGAGGGAACGACCCCAGCGTGCTGTCCTCGTTGAACAGAAGCGACGCGAGCGGTCCCCGCGGCGGCTGCGGCAGCGGGTGCGCGTCGTTTTGGTGCGGCTGGTGCAGCTGCTGCGCGCGCTGCTGCTGTTGCTGCGGCGGCGGATGCACGACGACCGCGGTCGGGGACCCGCCGCCGCCGCCGCCGCCGCCGCCGCCCGAACCCAAGACGCCGGCGCCGAACAGCGACGGATGGAACCCCACGCTCGCCGCGTTCGCACCAGAGCCGCCGCCGGAACCGCCGCCGCCCCCTCCCGGAGCGGTCGGCTCCGCGACGCGCGGCGTCCTCGGCACGCTCCGATGCGCGTCCACGGTCGCCGCGGTGTGGAACGACGGGTGGATCATGTTGATCGCGGCGCGACTCAAGCTCGGGTGCGCGGTGCCCGCCGCGGGGGGCGGATCTGGGTGCGCCTCGCGCCACAGACGCTCGAGGCACGACGGGTGCCGGTGCGGCAGGAAACGCGCGCAGATCGACTCCCAATCCTCGGAGCCCTGCCTCGCGCCCATGCGGAACAGTGCCTCTTGGATCGTCGCGATCTCGTTCGCCATGAGCGGCTGCAGGACTTTCTGTTTCGCCGTCTTCACCGCGTTGGGGCCCTTGCTCCGCGCGGTGCTGCACAGGTTCTTCTGTCTCTGCACGATCGCCTTCACCCCCTTCGTGGGAAGCAGCTGCCGGTGAATCTTCTCCCACTCCAACCCGTACTGCTCGATCCCCTGCGCGAGGAGCGCGTCCTCGCTCGGGAGCCACGCGAGCTTCTCAGGGTTTAGGGTTTGCTTCAAGTCGGGCACGCGCGGAAGCAACCTCGGGTTGACGCACGACGCCAAGACGCGAGACGCGTCCACGATCACGCGCGGGATGCGGACGTAAAACGGCACCATCTCGTGCGGCGGCGGCTTCCGTCGACACCGCACGCCGTCCTCCTTGCTCCAGTCCGTCGCCGCGGTCCGCGGGTCCGCGCCCTCGCCGTGCGGGCGGAACAACTCGGACAGACGCGCGAACGCGTGCTCCGCGGAAGCCGCCGCCGCCTTGCCCGCCTCCGCGTCTAAACCCGCGGCGCTCGGCGGCGGCGCGATCGCCGGCCCCGCCGGGTCGGGCCACCGTTGCCAGCCGCGCATGACGTCCATGACGAACCTCTGCGCGCCGCGCAGGGGCGCGACGTCCAGAACAGTGTACACGTTCTGCCCCGGGGGTTTCGGCCACCACGGCGCCGAGTCCGTCCCCGCCGACGGCGGTGCTCTGAAACAGCTCGCCGCGTGCGGCGGATCTCTCCGCTGCGATTTCGCCTGCAGCCGCGACGTCGTGAGGTACACCATCGCGTTGATGTTGTCCAGCGTCTGCCGCGCGACCTGCTGCATCTCCGGCGCGGGGTTCCACGCGGTACGAGCGAAGGTCTGAAGCAAGAGTTGCACGTGATCGTGGACCATCCCGTGCAACGCGCCGATCTGCGAAGGGGAGAAGTCGCCGCCGCTGACGCCTCGCGGCAGCGACGCCGCGCCCGCGGCGGCGGCGACCGCGGCGTCGCGTCTCTGCTCCGCTGCGACGCGCAGCATCCTCCGCGTGCGCACGGTGCTGTATATCGGTCGCTCCTTGTACTGCGGCCTCTCCGACTTTGGCTTGTACACGTACGGCTCGTTCTTTCGGTGCTTCGTCCGCCGCTGCGCGGGGGGCAGGTTCTGCAGCTCGTTCAGCGACTTGAGTCTCCGATCCACGCGCGCGGCTTTCGGGTCCACGAGCGCGTAGTCGTCATCGTCGTCGTCATCGTCATCATCGTCGTGCTCGTCGTCTCCGTCGTCCCCGCCGCCGCCCTCACCGGGCGCGGGGACGTTGAAATCTAAACTGATCGCGCTCAGAAAGTTCGCGTACTCCTCGTCGTCGTCGAAAAACTGAGGGCCGTTCCATACAAAGCGACGTCGGGGTGGAGTTCAAAGACGTCAGTTGGAGTTGAAAGGCGTCGAGGACGGGGATTGAAACCAGCGAGGGGTGGGCGGAGAGATGCGCCGGCAAAAGTCCTTAAGGATCGGCGTTCACCACGCGAACGGGGTCGTATGGGAACCAGTGTATAGAACGCGCCTGATATGCGTCCTCGTCCGCGGGCAACGGCATCATCTTCTCGAGGTAGTCCACGTCCACGTCGTGCAAGTTGACGTGCGCGCGCGTCCGCTTCGCGATCATCCCGGTGTCGGAGGTCTCGCCGTCGCTGTCGTCGCGCGCGCCAGAGTGCGGCCGCTTCAGTGACTGCGCGGCGCCGCCGCCGCCGCCGGGGGACGTGACCTCCTCGCCGACGCCGCTGAACGCCGCGCGCGCGACCGCCGACGTGCACGGCGTCGCCCCCGCGCTCGCGGTGACCCCGCCGTCGGCGTCGTCCGCGGTCTCGTCGTCGTCGTCGTCGCGCGCGCCGCGGCGGGCGCTCACGGACGCGTCGAGCGCGTTGGAGTCCTCGGGGACGAGCGAGACGGATTCTAAATCGTCGTCGGACGACGAGTCGTCGTCGGAGTCTGTGTCCTCCTCGTCGCTGTCCACGAGGTCTTCCGTCTCCGCGGCGCTGGCGCCGCCGCCGCCACCGCCGCCGCCTTCGGAGCCCGCCGGCGTCGGCGCGTCGCGGTGCGGGAGCGTCGCGAGGAGCGTGCGTCGCGCTTCGGCGTCGGAATCTTCAGCGTCCGAGTCCGAGTCCGAGTCGTCGTCGTCGTCGTCGCTGTCGTCGTCGTCCTTCTCCGGCGTCGTCCCGTCGTCGTCGCTGCCGTCGTCCCCGGGGCTCCGCGCGTTCGGGTCGAAGTCCTCGTCGTCGCTCTCGTCCCCGGTCTCCATACCCGATCGCAGCGACGCCGCGCCGGACGTCGTCGGACGAGGATCTGAGGTTGGCGCGGGGGCGTCGTCGCCAGCCCGCGGGAGCTCGGTGGTGGGCGCGGTCGCGCGCGCGCCCGGGGTGGCGTAGTCGAGCGTCGCCGCAGGCGCCGACGCCGCGGGGGGCGCCGCGACGGCGTCCATCTCCTCGGAGTACAGGTCGTCGATCGCCGCCTCGATCGCGTCCGACGAGAGATCTATTCGATCGTCGGCGTCCATCGGCGTCGCCCCGGCGTCGTCCCCGCGCGGCGTCGTCATAGATCTCTCCTCGTTCAGATCGTCTGCGCGTAGAGCTAGGGGTGCCCGCTTTTTAAGACGACGACGGCTTCATTCGCCCCCAAAGTCGTCCCTTCCCTCGCGCTGTTCTCCTCCGCCTCCGCGCGTGTAATCGACGCGAGCGAGCGAGCGAGCGACTCGACGAGGTGTCTCGCGCTGCGTTCGATCGCCCTCGGGGAGCGGAGCACTCTGGCGGGAGAGCGTCGCGCGAGATTCGATTCGAACGAAAAAAGACGCGCGAAAACTTTCGACGAGCGCGACGAGCACAGCAGGCTGGGACAGGACGCTCGATACCACGCAGCGCAGCCCCTCCGACGCCAGTGCCGCGGCGCGCGCGCCCGCCGCGGCGCCGACAGACTGGCGTCGCGCGCGCGATGGCGGACCCCGAACCGCCACCCGACGACGCCGAACTCGCGGACCTCGACGTCCCCGCGCTGAGGCGGTCGCTGTGCGACCTCGGATACGCGGTCGCTCGAGGGTTACTCACCTCGGACGATCTGAAGCGATTGCGTCGCATCGCCGACGCGTGCGCGCCTGACCAGAGCTTGCGCGCGCAGTACAACCAGAGCGGAGACCCGAAGCGGTACGAGTACCAGCTCACGACGACGACGACGACGACCCCGCGCGACGGCGGCGACGACGACGACGACGACGGAGGCGGAGGAACGCGACGGCTCTCGAGACTCGCGAGCGCGCTCTGCCCCGACCTCGCGCCTTCCGATTCGTTTTGCATCGTCAGCGAGCCCGGCAGCGCGGACCAGCCGCCGCACACGGACTCCATCCCCCCGCGCGAGGACGAGATCAGCGCGGAGGAGTGGCGACGCGAGCTGACGTACCTCGGCGTGCTCGCGCCGCTCAGCGCGACGACGGACGCGACGGGGAAGACCGCGGTGACGCCGTGGTCGCACCGCGTCGACGACGCGGCGGCGGCGGCGGATGAGGAGATTCGCGTCGCGTTGGCCGCGGGCGACGCGCTTCTGTTGGACGGGCGGACGACGCACCGCGGGCTCGCGAACACGTCGAACAGGAGCGAGAAGGACGGGACAGCAGGGATGCGCGATCGCGTGCGGAGGATGTGCTTCTTCACGTTCAAGCGGCCGGGGATCACGGACGGGAACGCAGCCGCGTACCTGAGCGACGGCGACGACGAGAGCGACGACGACGAGAGCGACGGGAGCGACGACGGGAGCGACGACGGGAGCGACGACGGGAGCGACGACGGGAGCGACGACGGGAGCGCCGAGGAGGAGGAGGAGAACGAGGAGGGGAGCGAGCGCGACGACGTTCGCGGTGACGCTCCCGCGGGGAAGAAGGCGAGGACGCGCGGCGTCGAGAAGGTGGGAGGACCCAGTAGCTAGTACGATAGCCTCGGCGGCTGAATACCGCGACGATCGCCCGCTTCGCTTCGTCGTCGGCGGCGGCGCACTACTAGCAGTTGTATTAGAGACCGCGTCGTGGCGAGGATAGTAATAGCGGTTCACGACGCTCGCTCGCGCGTTCCCTTGCTCGCTCCTCCGCGACCGCGCCGGTCTCCTTCCTTCGTTCTCTCCCGCGCGTCGTCGTTCGTTCAGTTCGGTCGTCAGGTGA
>Ga0181560_10006209_pt1 | contig 10482 bp, 13 predicted proteins | sample 011ome_20_FD_133751 | JGI IMG/M metagenome (GOLD analysis project Ga0181560, IMG submission 133751) | Coastal salt marsh microbial communities from the Groves Creek Marsh, Skidaway Island, Georgia - 011509CT metaG (megahit assembly) | ecosystem: Environmental > Aquatic > Marine > Intertidal...
GTCACTCAGCAAGGCTTTACCGAGCCCGAGTCGATTAAGCTTGCTACGCTTGAATATCGCCACGAAGAAGACCACATCTCCAAGTTCATTACAGAAAGAATTGTGGAGGCTTCATCTGGAACTGCAGTCAAGTCCTCAGTCTTCAACGCCTACCGCGATTGGTGTGCCGAGAATGGCGAACACCCAGTTGCACAGAACACCTTGTCTCGACAGATCCGTAGCCGCATTAATGTCGGTGAAAAAGTTATTGGTGGCATGAGAATGTTTACCGGCATCGAGTTGTTGAATGTACAAGCAAATCTTGTAAACGATGTTTACAGGGAAGAGAAAGAAAAAGATGAGTACTGGCGATAGGGATGTGCCCTGCCCCGCTTGCAGGGCAGGCTTTCAAAATGAATGCCACTACGCATGGGAAAGCGAAGAGTGGGAGTCTTGTGGTGAAATCACCTTTAATTTATCGGGAGAGGTCAAGACCACTTCTACAGATGGTGGGAGTGATAGCTCGGAAGCCAGGGAACAGGTTGATACTGGGTACATTCAGGATGGCTACAACGGCTATAAGGACATTACCGAATACAAAGATCCTGTTTCAACAGGGCGTAAGAGGGCGGCGGAGATGTATCCGATCAATCCTGGCATGGCGTGCGAGTGGGCTGGTCTCAAGAACGCAGGCGGTGGGGTTGTTCCTATTGTCGGTTGCATCGGCAGAGCTGCTACTGATCGTCACCACGGGCCCGACAAAAACACAATGAACAATGCAGAAGGCAATGTGCACCGCATCTGCGCCTTCTGCCACAATGCCTGGCACGGAGTTAACGACCCGTTTTATGGCGAGCGCCCTGACCCGACGAAGCCCTTTGTCCCTACAGAAGGCGACGTTAAAGAGCACGACCCTCTCACCAAGGCCACTACCGAAGAGATTCTTCAGGCCGAGCGTGAAAGGGTCGAAGCTGCTACGAAGCTATAAACTTCTTTCCTCTGAACCACGCGGCTCCGTCCTTTATCTGAACTAACTCAGTAAAGAACTCGCCACTTGGCTCAACGGTAATTACTGCTACTCCTTGTTGCCAGTTTTCCCAGTGTCTTGCAGGTGATCCATCAATATGCGTAGATCCGTTAACTGAAGGCACCGCTCCATCAACTCTGCAAAGGCATCCCGGACTGACTGCGACACTTCGGATAGCTCCAGCGCCATTGTAAACGGTCTTTGACTGTATTTCGAGTCGGTGGCTATGTCCGAAGATGGTAGATATATGAGGATCCGCGTTGGTGTAGGCTGCCGCAGTCGATCCATTACTTCTTGCTTTCGTACCGTGGATCGCCCTGAGGCTTTCCGTGATCCAGTACGCTCCTGCTGGGTAGGCGTCAATGTACTCAACTCCAATTTCTTCTAGTCTCAATAAGTATGGTATTGACATTGCTGGTAGCTCAGCTGTGTTTGCGCGACGAAGCCCAAATGCACTGAGCATATTGGCCGTAATAAACTTCTCCATACGGCGGTCGTGATTGCCCTCGACGAGGACTATCTTTGCTTTTGGCCCAGCTGCCTGTCGCTGCTGCTGCAGAAACAAGTGACCTCGGTCAAAGGCTGCTTGCGTGGTTGACGCAAAAGCCGCTTCCTGTTCAAAGCGCCCTTGCGACGGTAAATCCAGAAAGTCACCAAGGTTGACAACTGTATCCAGACGGTCTGTTTCCTCAATAAAAGAGGTAATTTGCAAAGCAACATCCATAGCAGACTCATCATGAAAAGGGTCAAGTCTGCCACCCAAATCCCGATAGCCGATCTGCGGATCTGGCAGTGCAATGTGCACGGTGTGCTTTGATTTCTTTGGTGTAACTTTTTTAGGCGCAGCCAGTACAACGGGTTGAGACCTGTCGACTGGCTGCCACTTCGGCTCATTAAGCTGCTCTAGCACAGGCACAATCTTTTCTTTGGTGTTTACGGAGGGCTGTGTCTCCAACAACAAACCCCCGCTCGGTAAGCGCTCTAACCAGAGCACTGGCCGACCAGCGGGGGTCGTTTAATGCAGCTTCAAGAACCTTTTGATCTTCTTCGCTGAGTTCTAAAGCTTTTCTAGCAACGATGCATAGCGAATCTTTTAGCGGTGGTTCCAAACCTTCAAGCATGAATGTCTCCTTCAAGTTATCCTTGAAGGTTAGCCTAACAAACTATTTGCTTGATTTGTTGCGCTTTTTGGGCTTGGGCGTGTCAGAAACAGCCTCTGCTTGCTCGGCTTCGGTGAGATCGGTGCCTTCTGGACGCTCAAATGGCGTACCATCCTGGACAAAACCGTCACCATCGCCATCGGCTGCATCTGCCTTGTAGCCCTCGACGACTACAGCTGGCTCAGCTTCTTCTGGCCCGGAGTTAAAGATAGGATTCCTGGCCTCGAATGATGATACATTCTGCCAGCTCTTTGTGATCGTGTTGAATACCTTAGGCACTTGGCTCCTCCTCTGGTTCTGGGATTAAGTCCCAGGTTTCTGTTTCAGCATTCCAAACTACTGGGTTGCCATTCTCATCGCTACTGACGCGAGGCGCTGGCTCAAGCCCTTTACCGGCAGGGGGATTTGGGGCGGTCTCGGAAGTCAGAAATTCCACCATCGCTTCTGCCCAGGCAGTTGCCTCTTCGGCAGTGTCAAAGCTGTCCCCATTGGGGTATCTTTTCTGCAAATAACGCACTGGGCTGCGGGCTTCGGTTTCGTAAAACCGAATGACGTTGCCTTCATCTACGTCAAAAATCACTATAGCTCCTTAACTCCGCTTGTAATTCTCATTGTGGTTATATTGTTGTCATTAGTAACAAATTGCGCAGAAGAATTGTTATGCAGCGCTGCGTAAAAATACCCTCGGTCTTGGACATCATAATCAGCATTCCCTAAATGGTTGCTCCAGTCGTGAGCACCGCCCGTGACGGAGGACTGGTGCTTAGGGAACAGCCCAGCGTTTCTTAGGGGCGTGTCTATGTCGGCAAGGCTCCAGCTTAGGCCATCGTCCTGGCTAACCAGTGTAAAGTTGGTTGCCCCATACAAGTACCCATATCCAGCAATTTGGCAGTACAACTTTCCTGCAAATGCCCAAAGTGCTGGTTTGTCGTCAGCGTCCCAAGAGTTATAGTTATTGCCGGCCAAGGTGTTTAGGTTGACTTCAATCCAACCATTCGTCTGCCCGTGCTGCGCCACCCCGTTGACAATGTAAAGAAAATTAACTAAATACGGGTTACTGTAGTTCTTACCAACAAGAACTGCCCCGTCTTTGTAAGGGATACCGCTTATGTAGAAGTCATTGTTGGCGCCGCCAGCACTGTTTACAGTGCTGCCGTTGATGTCTAATACGTACGCATCAAGCTGAGCGCTTGAAGTAAACGAAGCCATGTTACCGCTATAAACTCCGTAGGCAACTTTACTGTCCTTGCTCGCAACTGGCACTAGGCAATCGTTACCATTGCTCCAGTTTTCCCCGCCATCAAGGGTGTACATCGTTAATCCACTTGTCGTGTAATCGTAAGTAAAGGCGGTGTTGGCGCTGGTTACAGTCATCCCCATTGCGTAGGTGTAGGCAAAGTTCCTAACACTCCCAATCCATGCGCCAGAACCCTCGTCGTATTCAGCAATTATATCGCTAGTGTTGTTAAATTCTCCAATCCAGAATTTTCCGTTAAACCAGTGCCCCCACCTGGGGTTGCTGGCATTGAAGTAGCTCCAGCTGTTTCCATAATCAGCGCTTAGCACTATCGCGCTCTCACCTTGCCGCCACCCCAACACGTATTGCCCCGTAGGGTCAGTGGTTACATTGTAGAGATTGTGGTCTCTAATCGGGCTGAATGGCAGCATGGGCTGGCTTGTAGCGGTGTCAAACTGAAATCCGCCGCGGTCGCTCAGCCCTCGAATTTTTGTGCCAGAAGCATACAGTATGGCATTTACGTAATTTGTATAGCTTGCATTGTGCTGAAAGTAATTACGGTTAGCACTATCTGCAATGATGACGTCCCAGGTCACTCCGTCTGTCGAGTACCTAATCATACCGCTGGTAGTAGTTCCGCTAGTTTGAGACCTAGAGAACACGACTGTTGTTCCATTTACGGAAAGCGCAGGAGACGGATTCCCGTAAAAGTTAGGGGAAAAGTTCCTTGCCGTCCAAGAGCCGCCTAGCGTAGTCGTAGTCCAAATTGTATTATTGTCAGTCTCAAAGGTAGTAGTCCAGAACTGACCCTGCTCATTGTAGTCAATGTTCAGGTAGTCAGTGCTTGATGACGGCCAACTCCAGCTAGTCCATGTCGCATTTGCTAGGTCAGTGAAGTCGTCGCAGTAGTAAAGGTCATTAGTATATGGGAATCCGTTGTACAGCAAGTGGTCGTTGCCGCTGACCGTATCGCGGTAATACCTTAAGTTTGCACCATTTGAGCTAACTAAACCCCCCATAATGCTCCAAGTCGCGCCGTGATCTTGGCTGTAGTAAACAGAAGTGTCACCGTAGCTGTTGGTAAACAACGTTCCATTTGCGCCGATGTTCGGTGCATACTCGAAGCTCTGCAGAGTGCTGCTAGTCGTGTGCCCAGCAGGTAAAGCATCGGCAATCCACTGCGTGGTGTCATCCATGTCGCAAACGTACTCTTCTGTGACCTCGTTGTAAACAAATTTAAATACATCTCTAGTGCTGCTTGCGCCTGTCGCGTTTACCGTATTCTGACCCATCATTATGTAGTCATCTGTTACGGCAAACCCGGCGTGAGAGGCAAGCACGGCACTCTGGTAATCCGTTGCCGAGTTAATAACAATAGGAAAGTCTGCTGCGCCAGTTTTCTTAGAAATAATCCAATACTGTGCAGCTGAGTTTCCACCATCGGGGATAAACCAAGAATGGGCGTTTTCTTTTACATGCAAATTGCCTTTTACAACATTACCTCCGAAGCCAATTTTAAGAAATTGAAGCGGGTCAGCTTGGCCTAAGCTAAATTCCCTGTATCCATCGGGGCCAATAGTTGCGGATGTTGTCGCAGTTTCAAACTTTAAAACCGTTATGTAGCCAGCAAGTCCACTAATTCCCAGCTTGACCGTGCCCGAAGGAAAAACCATTGTCACTGATGATGCTCCGCCAGCATCGGCCGTTACTGTCTTGTTCTCCAGAACAGCAGTTGAAGCGTCAAGGGCAAGAATGGTAATTGTTGCATTTGCCTCGCCTTGGATTTGAATCACGTGCATGGAGGAAGTAAAGTCTCCCGCCAGCGTAAAAGAAGAGGTCGAGTCTGAATTCGATGCAGCGGCAATTACTGTGCCGCCAGAGTCGTTACCTCCAGCAACACCAGCTCCAGGCTTAAATGTACTTACTGCCATTATGCAATCTCGCTTCCGAATGCTTGGAATGTAAGGGCATCAGCCGTGCCGGACTGCACGGTGATTACATCTGTGGCTGCCAAGGTGATACCAACCGTGACAGCAGTAAAGTCGTTTGCGGTAACTGAGCCGTCGTACACTAGCGCATTGCCAGCAGCTGCAGCAGCTCCGGCAACTCGGACGAAGATCCGGCAGGTTGCGTCGGTGGCAGTGACATTGCTTACCACAATTGTGGAAATCACCGCCTCGGTGCTAGCTGGGACGGTGTACAGGTCAGCGTTTGCGGTGTCAGCAGGTGCTGCCTGTCCTAGTACTTTGTATGTCGTTGCCATTAGCTTCCCATCAACATGAAGTGATTTTCAAGACCTGGAGGTGTGTAGTCCGTAATGTCTGCCATAACGTGAGTGTGAGCAGAAGGGGTGAAGGTGCTGGGCACGTTCTCCAGCTTTGACCAGTCGGTCGAGTAAGCGAGCGAAGTCCACGCAGTAGATCCGTCGCCGATCTTAAACTGAAGGGTGTCAGTCTCAACGCCAACTTCACCAGCTGAAAGGGTTGGGTCAGCGCTTGTCCATTCTGCTGCAGTACCTCTACGCAGCTGGATAAGGTTATTTACGGCCATGATTTTATTCTACACTATTTAGTGTTGCACATGGTATGTACCCGCAATGTGAAAATTATCTGCAACATCAAGGGTAACCGGCACGTTGAAGGTAAATGGCACATCCCGCCCATTTGAAGCCACGCTAAGGAGCTCTAGGGTCGAAGAGCCAGCGGCGCAGTGGCCTGTAATTGCGTACTGGTCATTGCCTGAAATGTCATGCAGGCAACCGTCACGAACCAAAAAATCGTGCTCGGAAGGGAAGGGCAAAGTCAGGTAGTACTGGCCAGCTCCAAAGCTAGTGATGTTGTCAAAGTCCACATCAATCTGAAAGTGAACTAAGTCACCGAAGCGAACGTAGCTTCCAGTTATTAAGGGGTCGCCGCTAAACGTCGGCGGAGAAAGTGGGTCATCGGTTCCACCAAGCGGTTGGTAATCAATGTCGCCGCCCTGCAGATCGCCAACTTTGATCTTTTTAGAAGTCTTACCATCGTGGATGTGATCTCCGGGAGAGGCCTGGTTTGGCAAAATGCCCAGAGTGTGATGCTGGGCTAGCGGATTCTCGTCGACGTCCGAATCGCGGTGCAGCCTTTTGACTTCGTCATACGAGGTTTGGGCTACGGGTTTGAATTCCATGTTACTATTCTATCTATAAGGAGACGGCGATGAGTAAATCTAAGGCTATTGGCACGCGTGCCGAAACTGCTCTACGTAATTATCTCTTATCTACGGGCTATAGTGAGCTCGAGGCTCACCGCAATGTTCTAACTGGCTCAGACGATGAGGGCGATGTTTGGCTGCGAGACCCCAGCAGGGGGCTTATTGTTTTTGAGGTCAAGGGCGGTAAGGCTGCCAAAGACGCATCCCACGAGCAAATGAAGAAGTGGTATCAAGAAGCAGAAAGAGAGAGACAAAATGCTGGAGCTAGTTATGGTTTCCTTGTTACTCAGCGTGCTGGTGTTGGCTACCCGAGGGCGGGAGAATGGTGGGCGTATGCGACTTTCGGCGATTTATCTAGGCTCGCTCGTAGTACTGTTCTTCCTAGCGACGTTTTTGTACGGGTAACCGTTGCTGAACTTGTAGGTATGATTCGTGGCTAAGGAGTCTTATGATCTTTCCTCGATTTTTCTCCAAATCGGGGAAGGGCTCGGTGAAGCGGCCCGTATCCCTAATCTCTATGACTACGAGCCTAGTGAAAAGCAACGACTCTTTCACGCAGACGATCACCATGACCGTCTCTACATTGGCGGGAACAGATCAGGAAAAAGCCTTGGGAGTACTATTGAGGCTATTTGGTGGCTTACCGGTACGCATCCTTTTAGACGTACCCCTGAGCCTCCAATCAGAGGCAGAGTCGTAGCCGTTGACTTCCTAAACGGTGTCGACAAAATTATCTTGCCGCTGTATAAGCAGTGGCTGCCAAAGACCTACCTAATTAACGGCAGCTGGTCGGACAGCTACTCTCGCGAGCGCCATGTGCTTACGCTAAACAATGGTTCTTTCGTAGAGTTCATGTCGCAGGATCAGGACTTAGACAAGTTTGCAGGTTCCTCTAGGCACTTTGTCCACTTTGACGAAGAGTGCCCTCAGACAATTTTCCGTGAGTGCTTGGCTCGATTGGTCGACACTAATGGCGTATGGTGGATGTCGCAGACCCCGGTCGAGGGCATGGAATGGATTTACGATGAGATATATATGCCAGCGAAAGAAGGTACAAAAGACATTGGAATCGTTGAAGCACAGATCACCGACAACCCCTCTCTTACCACAGAAGCCATCAATAGATTCCTTGAGATGCTACCACCCGAGGAAAGAGAAATTAGATCCAAGGGCCAATACGTGCATCTCGGTGGGTCGGTTTTCCCGGATTTCTCTCCACTTACACACTGTATCCCGAAAGGCCAGTTCAGGCCCGACCCTGAGGACAGGATTGTTCGGACGATGGACTCTGGCTTTACCAATCCAACGGTTTGGCTGTGGCTTGCCATTAGCCCCAATGGAACGATTACGGTTTTTAAAGAACATTACGCGGCTAAGAAAACAGTTGAAGAGCACGCAAGGATTGTCAATCAGATTACGAAAGACATTGAAAGAGAGTTTGGCTGCGAGGTTTGGCTAACCACAGGCGACCCTGCAATTAAGCAAACTAAGGAGCACACCGGTACATCTATATTGCAAGAGTACCAGAAGCACGGCATTTATATCTCCGTCGACTCCATCCCTCGTGACCGCAGGATTGGTCTAAACAAGATTCAGCAGTACCTAAGAATGAATCCAAAGACCAAAAGACCTTGGCTACAGATCACTGACGACTGCCCACATTTAATTGCAGAACTTCCGAAATTGAAGTGGAAACGATGGGCATCTGCTAAAGTAGCTGAGCAAAATAATAGACAAGAAGACATCCGTGATAAAGACAACCATTGTTACGACGCACTTAAGTACGCCATGACGTTTATGGACGATTTATCGCCGGAACAGTTGTCAGGAAAAGACTCGTCAAGCAAGTTCCATACAAGCTTCAAAGAGCGCTTTTCGCCGACGACACCACTAAGTGAATATGACGATCAGGATTCGTGGGGCTCGGGTTGGAGCACTCCGGGTGCTGTAGGAAATCTGGAAGGATAAAATGAGTAAGTTCAAAGCATCATTTAGGTTTTACGAAAAGGCAGCACCGTTCCCAGGTCAGTGTGTTTTCTCTGGCGAGACAAACAATCTCTGGGAAGTTGGCTCTCTAGTTGTCCAAGGACAAGGAGTGCCAGTTCTTCTCAGCGACCGTGTGCTAGTCGAGCTAGCAACTTCTGTCGGTTTTGTAACAAAGCAAGACCACGAGGCAGCCATTGCCGAACAAGCTGAAATCATTGCCAAGCAAGCTGCCCAGCTTGACGAAGCGCCGAAACTATTGAAGGGACTATCCGATGACATCAACCGCACTCTTGGTGATTTCGTTACTAATCTGGCTGGCGTCGCTAGCAACAGTGTATCTAATGGGGACAAAGGTTCTAAAGCCAGCGCTGGAGTCTCTAAAGCAAAGTCTGGAGCTTCAGATAAAGCAGGACAGGGAGAGAAGCAAAGCCCTGAGCCAAGCCTTGAACCTACTAGCGAGTAAAGACCCAATAGCTTATCAGATGATTCAGGCCGCGACTCCGGCCACTGAGGAAAATAGTAGGTATAATGGGCCTTACATACCCGGCGAAGAGTATGAGCAGCTTCTGCAATACCAAGCTGAGCAGGAAAAGCTCTGGAAAGATATGGATCTAAACGATGGCGACTAATAGTCTCGACGATGCGCTAGCCGCAGAGCTAAAAGACTCATACGAAAACATCCCCAAGGGAGAGCGCCCAGGCGAGCTAGTAGACGACGATGTACTTCGTAAATTCAAGAAGCAGGAGCAGGCTAAGAAGCTTGTAGCCTGGGCTAAGTCTGAATACGAGAAGTGCAAAAGCGCTCGTAAGACGGAGGAGAACGATTGGTATCTTCACCTTGCTTTCTACAACGGCTACCAGTACCACGACTGGAGAACTGTCGCCGGCAAGCAGGGCCTAGCAGAAGAGCCCAACCCATCAAACCTGCCTCGTATTACCGTAAACCGCATCGAGCCTGTAGTTAGAACTGAGATTGCAAAGACCACAGCCCAGAAGCCATCGGCTGCAGTAGTTCCAGCATCTAACGATGAGGACGATCTGCTATCGGCTACGGCCGGTGAGCAGGTATGGAATGCAATCTACGACCAGAACAAGTTCCAGACCGACGTGCTACAAAAGGCGGAGTTCTGGAGAGCCATTACGGGCAATGGATTTATCAAGACTTTCTGGGACTCTAATAAGAAGGTATACGAAACCGCCAAGGTTACCGACGAGCTAACTGGCCAGTCAAGAACTGAGCGTCGCCTTGCTTATGTGGGCGACGTAATACAAGAAGCGGTGTCACCATTTCACGTGTATGTTCCAGATCAGTCCGAAGAGGACATTGAGCGTCAGCCATACATATTAAATGTGTACACAAAGTCTGAAGAGTATGTAAAGCAGACCTTTGGTGCTGTGCTTCCAAAAGACTTCAAGCCAAGCAAGGTAGCTGCTAGCGAGATTCAAGACGCATCTTTGATGGATCTTCGCGGCATCGATAACGCTAAGCCCGACGCCGTTTTGATTATGGAGATGTGGGTAAAGCCAGGGACAAACAAGTGGCTTCCAAACGGTGGTCTTGTCACCATTGTTGACACCGAGATTGTCCAGTACTCAGATACAGGTATCCCTTACCACCACGGAGAGTACCCATTTGCACACTTGCAGGGTATTTCAAACGGTAAGTTCTACCGTCGCTCTGTTATCAAGAACTTGATTCCGCTTCAGCGCGAGTACAACCGCACCCGCTCTCAGATTGTGCACGCCAAGAACCTGATGGCTAAGCCTCAGATGATGTACGACGAGGGCTCAGTTGACCCACGAAAGATTACAGCTCGTGCGGGTATCTGGATTCCAGTTCGCCCTGGATTCAGCAAGCCGACTCCAGTTCCAATCCAGCCACTACCAAGCTACGTGCTTCAGGA
>Ga0181560_10006215_pt1 | contig 10468 bp, 7 predicted proteins | sample 011ome_20_FD_133751 | JGI IMG/M metagenome (GOLD analysis project Ga0181560, IMG submission 133751) | Coastal salt marsh microbial communities from the Groves Creek Marsh, Skidaway Island, Georgia - 011509CT metaG (megahit assembly) | ecosystem: Environmental > Aquatic > Marine > Intertidal zone...
CTGCGGCAGAAGAAGAAGAAGAAGAAGAAGATAGTAAAGCGATGGGAAGCGACGCGCTGCTCGAGCGAATGACGCCAAAAAAGAAACAGCAAACCACCACCGTTCGTCGGTCTCGGCGGTTGGGTCCGTCCGTCTCCATCGTCGGCGATATGGGGGAGAACGACGAGACGCCGTTGGGGAAGATTCGCGAGACGGCGACGCCGAAGAAGAAAGCGTTCGACGCGACGACGACGACGACGACGACGACGAGAGCGACTGCGAAGAGCTCTCGTTTGGGAAGAGGCGCGGACGATGGATCGAAGAAAATTCGGTCGCCGCTGATGGATCGAGGGAACAACCAAGATGCCGCGCTGACAGTTACCGCGGAGAAAGACGCAGAGGAAGAGGAGGAGGAGAAGCCGAAGAAGAAGAAGAGCAACAAAAAGATTGACGTCGCGAAGAAGCAACCGGCGGCGAGAAAGACGCGAGCAAAGAAGGAACAAAAAGAACAAAAAGAAACGGAGAAGGAGAATGAAGTCACGATGAACACGAGCGGCGACGCGCCGAAAGATGACGGCGATGAGGGAGCGCAGACGACGAGGACGACTGCGTCGTCTTCCGAAAAAGACATCCACATCCGAGAACAAGAAAAGATACAAGAAGAAATGGACAACGAAGACCCGATGCAAATATTGAAGCTCGCGGTAGCGACGTGGCAGAGACGTGGAGTGGACCCGTCCGAGGCTATTTTTGAGGCGTTTCCTTTGCGCTTATCGGAACGGAAGGACGGGGCGACCATGCGGCGGTTGATGGCGGCGTTGGCGGGCGTAGAGTTGGCGCCGACGACTGTGAAGAAAGCAAGAGCGATTCGCGAGGAGATGTTTGAAGACGTGGAAGAGGAAGACGTGTGCGATATGGTTGAGGATAAAGAGGAAGTGGGCGATAGCAAAGATGACTCGAAGCAAAAGCCAAAGGCGGAGCAGTCGCTTGAGGACCACGCAACGAGACGATTAAGTTTCGGATCCGGGAACGGCGAGAAAGATGAGAACGCGAAGGAAGATGAAGAAGAAGTAGCAGCACCAGTAGCAGGGGATATTGAAGGAGAAGACGAAGAGTTTGGCACTCCGGAAGGGAAAATTGAAGACGAAGAAGGCGATATCGAAGGCACGTTTGATCCGTGCAACTGCGGTGAGCTCGAGTGTCCGAAAGAGAAAATGTTGAAAAACAACGGACCATTCCAGCTCCCAGTAGTTAAACAAGAGCAACCGCATAAGCAAGTGACACCAGTGAGAACGTGGATGGATGCAGAGCAACCGTCGTTGTCGAATAATGCAGACGGAGCGGAAGAAGAGGAAGAGGAGAATGAGGAGGAGGACGATAGCGAAAGCGTTGCCGCCACGGACGTTGACGAAAACTATTCCATCCGCGACGAGGAGGAAGACGACGACAACGACGACGACGATGTCAGAAGTATTGCAGGCACTGATTACGTCGCGTCTCCTCTCGTTGAGAGCATCATAGATCGCGCTTCAAAGAATCAAGAAAAAATAGAGGACGAACCGGCACCTCCTGAAAAGGAGGCTGAGGTGGTAGAAGAAGAAGAAGAAGAAGAAGAAGCTGTAGCCGCTCGACCGAAGCGTAAAGCAGCGGCCAAAAAGAAAGTTCAAATTTTGTCCTCTAGCGACGAAGAGGAAGAAGAGCACGATGATGGTGACGACGAAGAAGAGAGTGCCGCGCCGGTGCGAGCGTCGAGGCGTGTAGCAAATAAGCGCAACGAAATCGCGCAGAAGATATCGAATCGAAGAAGAAATCAAATCTTGGAAGATAGCGATGAAGATGAATCCTCAGACGAAGACTATGATAATGATGATTCGCTCTCGGAGATTGCAGAAGAAGAGGAAGCAGATGACTCCGAGTTCGCTCCTAGCGACGATGAAGACGACGACGAAGTGAAACCATTCTTGAAAACAGCGATGAAAACGGCAATGAAAACGCCGGGACCGCCAGCCAAGACGCCCGGCAGAGTCAACTTCAAAACACCAACGCCTCCACGAACGGGTCCAAATACGCTATTTCGCGCGATGACAGATAAGAAATGCAACACGGCTTTACGCGCTGCGCGTCTCGCGGCTATGGAAGACGAACAGAAAGACGAAGACATTTCTCCCTTCAATCTCGAGCGTTTGCAAACGCCGCCAAACGAGCCGGCGAACATGTCGCCAACAAAAACGTTTTCTGCATGGAAACCACCGCCGTCTCACTCGAAAGCGTTAACATCGGCATTGAAATCCGTTGGAAAGACTATTGGCGGTAATTTGAAGAATGGGTTCGACTTCAACAAGCACAAAGAATCCATCACGAGAGCTCTTTTCGACGAGTTCAACGCGAACGTTTTCGAGCGACAACTTCCAGATGGATTTGAGATTACTTGGAGTAAAAAACTGCTCACCACGGCTGGCTTAACCGTGTATAAAAGAACCACCATCGAAGGTGTTCGTCATTTCGCGGCACGTATCGAGTTGAGCGCAAAAGTACTCGATTCCGTGCACAAGCTCGAGGCGACTTTGTTACACGAGATGTGCCATGCGGCTGCGTGGCTCGTCGATCACGTGGCCAAACCGCCACACGGAGACGTGTTCAAAAAATGGGCGAAGCTAGCGATGCAAACGTACCCGGGAACGAATGTATCAACGTGTCACGCGTATGCGATTCACACGCCATTTAAATGGAAGTGCACTCAAACGTGGTGCGAACAAGAATACGGACGACACTCGAAATCCATCGACGTTGAGAAGAAGCGTTGTGGATTATGTGGCGGTCGATTGGAGTTTATGGGCAAGTTTACCTCCGACGGCGTACTCGTCAAAGGCTCTAACGTCGAAAAGAAAGCGACCGGGTACGCGAAATTCGTCCAAGATAACTTTGGAGACGTAAAGAAAGAGCTCGGTAATAAGACACCGCACAAGAAAATCATGGAAAAGTTGAGCGAAAAATGGAACGAGAAGAAGAAAGCCGGGAAGAACGGCAGCGGCGAAAGCAGCGGCAGCAGTAGCGGCAACAATGAGAGCTTCAGCGAAGATAAAGAAAATATCCCAAAAGAAGCTCCAGGAACTATTTCGAAGGCGGCTGCCAGGTTTACGAAGATGGCTTTGTTCGAAGAAGAAATCATGTCCTTCACCGAGAAGAAGAAAAAGAAGAGCGTTTCTATCCAAGAGGAGGAAGAGGAAGTCGAGACGAAGATGAAGGCGATGAACTTGAACTCGCTTTTGTTAGAAGAGGAATGAGAGTGGTATATCCAAATGCACGCAGAAACACACAGACAACGTATAAAAGTAGATTTTATCTTTTGTTGATTATATCATTTTGTATAAGTATTGAAACAAGTTTATATTAGTTCGTATGTGTCAGGTTCCTTGCTTTCTCGCATTCCATCCTCGCTATGTGTTATATCAATATGTAAAGTAACTGTATTTTTTATCGTCTTCCTTCTCCTGGTATTGACTTCTATAATTTTCTCGCGTCACTACGCATCGAAAGATGCTCTTTGCCAACATCTGGCAGAGCGGGTCTCGCGAAAGAGCGCGCGCTCCGATTTTTTTTTTAGTATATAATATAAAATTCCTCCTCTCGCAAACAACCTTTACTTCGCGTTCGGGTCTTTTTGCGTGTACGTCTTGATGACTTCACGGAGCATTTCGTTCTCCTTTTCCAAAGTCTTGCATCTGTTCTCTAACTCGTCCAATTTCGCTTGTCTCTCTCTTTCCGCGTTCTCCAAAGAGTTCATGTATGCCTTCTTTCTTTCTCTCGCGTGTTGCGCGGAAACTCGGTTACGCAACAACCTCTTGAGGCGCTTGCGCTCGCGTTCATCCTCGGCGGTGTTCCCAGTCGGCATGGCCGGCAAATCCTTACCGTCGTCGTATTCATCGTTCTTCTTTTTCGGCGGCATGTCGGACGTTGTCGTCGGTACCGTCGCTGTATTTGCTAAGTGTGTTGTAGTGTTGTTGGTTTGTTCCCAAGGACGCGAGTGACCTTCGCTGCTCGTCGTCGTTGGCGCGTTATTCGTCCTCCCGAGCGTATCAACGTCCGGAACAACCTGTAAATCCTGGTTGTCGGTAAAGTTCGAACTCGTCGGCTTCGCTTCTCCTCCAAACGGTACTTCCGCTCCAGCCTTTCTCTTCAACTGTAACAACTGCTTCCCTTTCGCCGCTAACCGAACTTGTTTTCTCGCCTGTCTAATCTCCCTCGCGGATTGTCTCGCGCGTTCCTCCGCTGTCGGTAATCCAGTCTGAACCGGTGCAAATGTCGCGCCGTGTACGTGGACCGGGACGTGGACCGCTTGAAACTGGTGCGGTTGGAATAGATTGGTTTCTGTTGGTTTCGAGCGCGGCGCGCGGAAAAAAAAACAAGGTCAGTCTTTGTCCGTGTTGTTTCTCTGAGAATTTGAGAAAAGAAAAAAAAAATCTCCCCCTCCCAATCCCTTTCACGCTGAGAGCGCGCGCATCTTTCTTCACCGCGCGCGCTCTTCGCACCTCACGCACAAACTCGCGACGGGCAAAAAGAAAGACCAAAACGATTTTTGCCCTTCCCGATCGCGTTTCGGGAGGAAAAGATACCGGGAAGCCTCTCGTACACGCGACGATCTTTCTTCGTCTCTCGGGAAAAAAAACCTCGGAGGGAGAGAGAGAAAAGAAGCAAAAGAACACACACGTACCTTGATACCCTCGGCTCGCGTAATCCTCCGGGTGCGAGTCCGGACACAACAAATCGGCCAAGTCGTCCACGCCTCTCAACAGAGTATCGTCGATGTCCGGAACTTCGAAGTTTGACTCGTACCCCATACAAAATACGCGCTAAAAAAGATGGATATGTAACGTAACTCTCAAGGGACTCTTTTCTTCTTTCCCGTACTCTCTAAAAAATGGTCGCTCTCTCTCTCTCTTCCTCTTTAGGGAGAGTGCTTCTCTACTACTGCGTGCACAAAAGGCCAACTAAAAGCGCGGAGGGGGAGTCCTTCTGGACTACTCGGGTCGAGCGCTGTAACTTTTTCTCTCTAAGGCGAACACACGAGCGCGCGCGTTCTTCTTCTCGCGTGTTTCTTTATGTGAGGTGAGATGGAAAAAAGAAATGCGTCTCTCTCTGCTTCTGGTTCCACTCCGGGGGTAGGGGTGATTTTCCACCAAAGAAGAATGGATTTGATTTTTTCGGTAAACGGTCGACGTGGCTTCCTCTGGATAGTGTGGAGTCTTCTCGTTTGGTCGTCTCGTTGCAACCCTAAAAGGGCTTCGAACACCCTAAATATTTTTTTTTTGTTGTTGTTGGTCCAGTTTTTTCGAGGTGTTTTGACACATCGAGAGAAAAAAAAGGTCGTTGTTGGCAGAGTTGGTGTGTTGTTTCAGAGGCGTTTATCAAAGAGAGAGAGAGAGAGAGAGAGAGAGAGAAAGAACGAATAAACGAGGAAACGAGATGAACTTTGTGAAAGCGCAGCTGGAAAAAGCGGAGCGGTTCGTCGAGAACGTGGAGCAGAAAGTCGCCGAGCGCGTGCCCGGGTTGAACAACAACAACAACAACAACGCGAATTCGGATTCCGAGGACGAGGACGGACGCAGAAGAAGAAGAAGGCCGAAGGTGGTGTTATCGGATGATTCGGACAACGAGGAGGAGTTTTTGAGGGAGAGACGAAAAGAAGACGGTGGTGTTGTCGTCGATGAGGCGAGTTTTCGGATGGATTCGAACGCGACGCCGCCGCCGGCGCCGTCGTCGTCGGTGGCGCTCGAGAAGAGCTCGAGTTTTGCTTTTGAAGAGAGCGATGGTGCTTCAAATATCGCGCACTTGTCGCCGTCGAAGCAGTTGTTGGGTAAACCGCCCTCGCCTACGATTTCCGTCGTCGCGAAAGAACAGCAGACTGAGACGAAGAGCGCATCGAGCGGTACGAAACGAGAAGGACAAAACGAGAAGAATATCATCATCGCGCGAGACGACGAAGAGTATAAACTGAAAGAGAAGATTGTCTTGTACAAGAACAAAGTGCAAGATTTAAAATCAGAGCGGGACCATTTTCAGAGACTTTTGAGGGACATGCAAAACGAGGCGATGGTGAATACGGATAAGTTGATGTTATCGCAGACAAAGTTGGAGCAAAAATTGAAAGAGAAAGAGGTGAAGTTGAAGGAGAAGGAGGAGGAAATCAAGCGGTTAAACGCGACGGAGAAAATAAGGAACGAAGCAGAGGACGAGGCGCAGTCGTTGACGCAAGAGTCAATCGCGAGTGTCTTAGCGGGTGCGAAAGAAGCACAGATGCGCGCAGAGAGGCAGGCAGAGGCGTCGAGCCGGGAGATTGTGACGCAACGGGAGGAGTTTGCCAAGAGAGAAGCGGATTTGGAGGACCAGTTGGAAAGGTTGAGCCAAGACGTGGCGAAGGTTTCGCAAACGAGCGAGGAGAGAGCGAGGGCGTTGGTAACTTTTGAACGAAGAGCGGTCGCGGCCGAAAACGATCACGAGAGATTGTCTGAGATGGTTGCTAGGTTGGAAACGTCGTTGGCGGCAGAGACGAAGAGAGCAGAGAGGGCGGAAGATGATGGCGAGTACGAGAGGATGAAAGAGCAATTGGAGATTGCAAACGGGGAGATGCAAAAGTTGAGGAAAGAAGTAGACGTGACCAAACGAAGAGCGGAGATCGCGGAAAGAGATTTAAAAGTTCGAGTTGGCGTTTTGAATGGTGGCAGAGATACGACAAACGGCGGTGAGAACATCGATGGACTAGCGCAGGAAGACCAAAACGAACTCGAGTCGTTGCGGAAACGATCCGAGGAAATGACCAAGTTATTATATGAGAAGCAACGACAATTAGAAAGTTTACAAGGAGAAAAACAAACGTGGAGTATGCGTTTAGAACGCGCGAAGGAAGAGGTTATGAATTCTGCGGACGTTTCCATGATTGCGTCTTCGTCGGTGAAGCGGAGAGCAAACGCGATGGACATCGAAACCGGTAGAAATTTTGCCTCGGCGGATGTTGATATTGTGCCTATGGAAGCGTCGAGAACGTTTTCGCGATTAGCACAAAACAGACGGGTCGGAAAAGTGGTTACCAAAGCGTGGCAAGGTTTAGATGCCGCCGCGGCAACTTTGTCGGACGGTGTTAGATTATATCCGATTGCGCGAGTAGCTTTCTTTGGGTACTTGTTTTTCATCCACATGTACGCGTACTTTTTGTTGCATAAGTTGCAGCATAACGCGCACATGGCCGAATTGCATTTACATGATGTCGCTGGTCATCATCCTTAGTATTACGAGTAGGTTTATTGCGCTAGAATATGTATGCATAGTTTATAATCAAACGAAAATATCATTTTTTTCCTTTATAATACAAATCACGTTCTCTCTCTCTCTCTTGCAAACTTTCTACGGTTCCACGTGACGCCTTCCTCTTCTTATTATTGATACTTCCTTCGCGAAGTAGTGCTACTAATACCTCTTCTTTCTACTAATATAAATGACTAATTGATATATGTGATAATAACGTAATAATGACGCATATGCAATCGTGGGTGGGTACGATATCTTTTTTCTTCTACCAACTCGATACCCCGTAAATAGGACCTCTGATGCGTCTCGCCAGCTGCATATCCTTCGGCATAATCGTCACCCTCTTCGCATGAATCGCGCACAAATTACAATCCTCAAACAAATGCACTAAAAAGTCCTCCGAGGACTCTTGTAACGCTAACAACGCCTCCGCGGTCCATCGCATCGGTTGATCCGTAAACTCGTTGCAGATCTCTCTCACGAGTCTCGCAAAGGGCAGTTTTCGAATCAACAAGTCGGTTGATTTTTGATACTTTCTGATTTCTCGAATGGCTAGGGTTCCCGGTTTGTATCTGCGTTTTTGTTGAATCAGCGGGCCTATATGTTCCGGACACGTGCGGATAGATGGAGAAAGAGAGATACATTCATCAGCCGACGCGTCGTTCGCTCTCGCAGGTTGAGAGAGAGAGAGAGAAAAGAGAGGCCGAAAGAAAGAAGCGAAAGGGGGTGAAAATTCAAAAAAAAAAAGAGAAAAATTTGAATCGCCCCTTTGAACGCTTTTGCGCGCACGGTACTAAAAAAAGCTCCAATCAAAGCCGAGAGAGAGAGGTCTCTCCGCGACGAAACCTCGAGAGAGAGAGAGAAAGATAGAGAGCGAGAAGTGCGCACCGTTTAATCGCCCAAACTCCGCTCGTCTTTGCGGCGTGCCCTGTGTTGTTTTAAAAATTTTAAACCCCGCGAGAGTCAGTTTTTGAATCGCAAGAAGAGAGAGAAAAGAAGAAAAAAACACAACCGGCGGGGAGAAAAAATTGAAACAGAAAACTCGCGCTCCTCGCGTTTACTACGCTCTCTCGAAGAAGCAAACGTACCTTTCGCCCCATGCTCACCGGCCGAACCATCGCGAGAGAATTGAAAAAACAACGGCTGTCTCTCTAAAGGCTATTCTCTCGTGTGGCGCTGTTTTTTGTTGGAGACGTTCGTGCGTCGTTGTCTCTCTCTTCCTCTCTCTCTTTCTCTGAAGAAGAACAACGGAAGCTCCACAGAAGGAGGAAACATTGAAATTGAAACCCTAAAACAGAAAAAATTGGTTAATAACTCCACTTCAAATTCCCGCTCGTGTTTTGTTTGCAGAAGACGAGCACGACCGCGCTCGAGAGAGAGAGAGAGAGAGAGAGAGAGAGAGAGAGAGAGAGAGAGACGCGAAGAAGCCACCACACCCACCCCCACACCCACCTCTCAACACAAACGAAGCATAATCATGACGACGCAAACGGACCCTCTGGCGAAATCGGTCCGCGGGACGAACCCGCAAAACATGATGGAGAAAATCACGCGCGATAAAGTGTACGCGATGACGTTTTGGAAGGAGAAGTGTTTCGCGGTTTCTGCGGAAACGCTGGTGGATTTAGCGGTGACGGATTTGACGCAAATAGGCGGGATATACGGAGGGAATAATCGAGCGACGGAGTTTTTGTGCTTGACTTTGAAGATGCTGCAAATAGCGCCGGAGAGAGAAATCGTGATCGAGTTCATCAAGAACGAAGACCACAAGTACGCGAGGTTGTTGGGGGCATTTTATTTGAGACTGGTTGGGAGCTCGGCGGAGGTGTACAGATATTTAGAACCGTTGCTGAACGATTACAGGAAAGTTCGGAGACGCGTGAAAAGTGGCGGATGCGAGTTAACGACGGTGGATGCGTTCGTGGACGAACTTTTGACGAAGGATTTTTGTTGCGACATCGCGTTGCCGAGACTGGCGAAACGGTTCGCGTTGGAGGCGACGGGCGCGTTGGAGGAGAGGAAGTCGTTGTTAGAGGAAGAAGTTGGAGAAGGCGAAGATTTTGAAACGGTGATTGAAAAAGCCGTGGACGAAGAGATGGCGAAAAGAAGAGCGATGACGATGCCAGGGGAAACGGTCAACGTAGATGGGGACGAAGAGAAGGAGGAGGACGCCATCGCTGCGAATAAGAAACGAAGTTTAGAAGACGAAGGAGAGAAGGAAGAGAAGAAAAAAGCGAAGAAAAAGAAGAAAGGAGAGGGAGAAGAGGAAGGTGACGGGCAAGACTTGGAGATAGCAGAAGCGAACGCGCTGCGCGCGAAGCTGGGATTGAAACCGTTGAGAGGTTGAGTGATTTCATCGACTGTAAAAATATAGAGAATTATAGACTAGAGAAAAATAGATGTCGTTCACGCCTTGCGTGTGCGTACGTAAGTGTAAATTTTTAATAATAGTATACTAATAACAAGTTAATTTATATATTTATGTTCAATAGGCGAAGCGTTCGCTCGAAAACAGTGTGCGTTTGAAACGCGAGAAGCATCAAATGAAAAAGCGTTTTGCTCATTATATAGAAGCGCACTCGAGCCTTTCTCGATTTGAAACTCTCTCCCTCTCGTCGCGTTTACTTCGCCATCATCATCTTCACAAACTCTTCGTAGTTCACTTCTCCATCGCCATCAACGTCCGCTTCTCGAATCATCTCGTCGACTTCTTCGTCCGTCAACTTCTCGCCCAAGTTCGTCATGACGTGTCTCAATTCCGCCGCGCTGATCGTCCCGTTTCCGTCTTTATCAAACACTTTAAACGCTTCGTGCAATTCTTCTTCGCTGTCCGTGTCCTTCATCTTACGCGCCATCAAGTTGAGAAATTCTGGGAAATCGATGGTACCGTTACCATCCGCGTCGACTTCGTTGATCATGTCTTGAAGCTCCGCTTCCGTCGGGTTTTGGCCGAGAGATCGCATCACCGTGCCTATACAACGTTATCATAGAATTTGAAGCAAAAACAAAGTCAGTTTTTTTGGGATTTTGGATTCAAAAAAATGTGCTTTTCCCGAGCCCGCGCGTTTCCTCCTTCTCCTCCTCTCGCGCTTTGAACGCTAAACAATATCGCATCCGCATCGTCGTTCCGGTCGCTTTCACTCTCGCAAAGATCGTCGCATCAACGAAAGTAAAAGGCAAAAAAAAG